>Ga0307510_10006557_pt1 | contig 13884 bp, 14 predicted proteins | sample 12_EM_MG_FD_207224 | JGI IMG/M metagenome (GOLD analysis project Ga0307510, IMG submission 207224) | Populus trichocarpa ectomycorrhiza microbial communities from riparian zone in the Pacific Northwest, United States - 12_EM | ecosystem: Host-associated > Plants > Roots > Unclassified | place... | reverse complement strand
CGGTGCGGCGTATGTCCGAAAACCAGGGCTTGGAATATGTCCGAAAAGTGGAGTTTGGAATGAAGATTGGCGACGTGGATTGGCGACGTGGATTGCGGATCCAGTGGCCACAAACGCCGTTGGCTACATTGAGCGCCCATTACGAACAAACAAAGACAAAGCTGATGGGGGCATCTGCTTAATCTTTCTCTGGATGACAGGTCACAGTACGTGCCAAAAGGGCATCTAATACATACCAACGTCCACCTACTGCCTCGCTTCTTAACCGATGCTGAGGTAGATCCTGCTCTTTCGACCTACGCCATTGGCCTACATGACCGATTGTGCCGCGAGTCGCTCGATCAATTCTTCAGACAAAACTTGGATTATATCCCGGGGGGATGGGAAGGACCTACCTCAGAGCAGTTATGCGAGTTCTATACTCGGGTAAACCTCATCGCTCACTGGGTCAACCTTGGATACGTAAAGCTGGAAGATGTCCGGGATCACATCCTCCAGTCCCTCGCCCTTCAGCCCACCGTGCACCCCCACCAACTGAATTCGTTGATGATTCTCCTCAAAATATCCGGCGCAACCTTCGCGGCCTATGTGGACCCATCAGTCATGGACCGTTGTTGTGACCTCCTCAAGCCGAGCAATCTTAGCGGTAAATTGGTTCTTATTGAACTCGCAGAGGTGAGAGCGCCAATCTTTACGGCTAGGATACGTTATGAACGTTGGGGACTGCAGGAGATTTTACGACTTCGGGAAAGCGGTTGGGAAGGCCTTCCTACCCCTCCGATCCTCCGCAGCACAAAACCAGAAATCGCTGTTCCCGAGTCTCAGGATCCTGCTGTAACTCCGGTCGCGCCATCACTGGGACTCCCGAGCATAGGAGAATATTCTCGACCACCCACCCTGCCTTCGCCCGCTCCAGATATTCCCTCAGGGTGGAGTCCGAGGTCTTCGGCCCCCCCATCTCCGTCGGCCAGCATCACTGCCCTATCCGACTTCACGATCGCCGATAGTCTCGACGATGAGCCGATCCTCGAACCTGAAACAATCACACCCCACGATATGTTCTACCTCGACGACGGGAGCGTTGAAGTGGTGTGCGGCAAGACACTATTTCGCGTTCACACCAGCGCGTTATCATTCCACTCTCCCGTACTCCGTCAAATGTTTTCACCAACGAATCTCACCACTGCTGAGTCTCCCAACGGGTGCCCGCGCATTATGTCCTCCAGCACATCAACAGATTTCGCGACCCTTCTGAAGGTCATCTATCTCCCCGAGTAAGTTCTCCGTCTCGCAATCGGATCTTCTTTCATTTATGGTTACGTGACCAGATTCCAAGCTGGAACCAAAATTCTGGATTTTCCCACCTTTCCGTCACTTATTAGGGTTTCAACTAACTACGAGATGCCAAACCTTCGAGCCCGATTACTCGAGGCCATCCGTGATGCGTACCCAAAAAATTTCGAAAGACTTGACCCTTCCAAGGCGCTCGGAGAGAACGTGTTTGATGAACCCAAGCCCCATCCGAATGCCGTGCTGAACCTTTTTGTTCAACAGAAAGTCAGGTCGGCCTTGCCGATGGCATACTACATGGCAGCTCGAAGGGGATTGGATTCGTTGATGGACACTCGACTCCCAACGAGCGCGACGCTCTCCGGCCAGACGTTGAGGTCTGCGATGCGCGGGTTGATGGCACTTCGAGAGATGGAACTAAAGGAAACACATCGAATCGTCTTCGCGGCTTCCAACCGTGTCGGCTGTTCCTCGACGGACTGTCCCTCTCGATACCCCGGGGGACCTTTGGACACGGAAATCATTGGAGCACACCAACGAACTTTCGATCGGATCACGGGGTCTGCGGTTGCGGGAACGAGAATTTTACAGGTGTTATCGGCGGGCGAGTTTGCGGAGGATACAGAGTCAAAGTTCTGTGGGGTGTGTGTGGAGAAGATGCTGGCAGCGCATGGAGGGGTGAGGAGGAAGGCTTGGGTTGCGTTGCCGGAGGTGTTTTGTTTGGGAGGATGAAGGTCCACGAGCTCAATTCTGTATACTGAACACGCACTCCAGATCCGTAGGACTACCTTTCGTATTTATGCTTGTGAATCTCGATAAATCCCGGTTCATGTGTCCACGCTTTTGTTCTAGGCACCAACTACACGACGTCGACGCTTGGCCAATCCAACTTCTGATACGGAAAACTGTTTGAGGCAGGAAGGTGTCCTCCTCGCTGAGCACTCCCACAGAATTCGTCTAGCACAGGACTAAACCAGGACCAGTATCGAGTCTGAACATGAGACCCTGAGGAACGTCAGTGATCTCCACAGCGGGGGGGGGTTTGGCCTGTGGGTGGGGGCGTACGGTCACGGGCCTGCCCTCTGGTTCTCTAAGTTTCGGAGAGACACTCCCACCTCAACGCGGGGTCAACATGGGCAGTACCCCTTGAACCTTCGGTCACAGTGATACCGTGCCCGGTTTACAATCGCTGCGCCGGGTTTTTGAATGAGTCTCGTCGATAACTAGCCAGTGAGTGCAAAGGTGAACCCGAAATCCGAAACGATGGACAAGAAAAAGAAATGGAGAAGAGGTGATGAGCCATCTCATTAGTATCCACCCTCGTAGCGGACCGCAGATGATGCTAACTGACTTTCTCAGTGCAGAGGAATTGAGAGCTCCAGTCTTAGTTACGCGGGTACCGGCTTCGGACATAGTTCCAGGTGTTGCTCTACCTCTGGTCCGCCATGTTCTCCCTCGGCCTGCCATTTAAACGTTTATCCTTCGTTAGTCTGCCTGACGAGGGACGCCATCTACTGCCTCCGTCTCTTACCTTATGGGCTTACGGCCGTCGGTTGCTCTCGACTTACGTAAGCATCATCCATCTTGTCTCGCCACACCTCTGCGATGCCCGCCATCTCTTCCTTTTTGACGAAGTTGTTGTACGACCTTTCCGAAGAGAATTATGACAGCACATTCTCTGCTTATCGCTTTTGGATTGAGCTCGGAGCCGTGCATGGAGGCATGCCTAACGATAAGCTTTTTGCAGACATCCAAAGCAGCACGAAGCCGGACTTGATACAAGCATCCGAAACGGAAATAACAAGTCAGGGAAATACGCGGCCGGACTGGATCAATCCATTCGCTGGACAACTATTCCGTTACAAAACATCCCCAGGTTCAATGGACACATTCTCTGGGAAACTCATTCATGATAACGTCCCCCTACTACTTCGTTTCGTCAGCGATGCCGAGCTAGATCCTACTCTTGCGACTTACGCTATCGGTCTACATGAGCGACTCTGCCGCGACTCGCTCCAGGAGTTCTTTTCGCAGAGCCTGTTCTATATTCCGGGCAAACGTTCCATTCGCGTTGAATCACGCTATCTCTGCCTATTTTACACCAGGGTGAACCTCATCGCGCATTGGATCAACCTTGGACGTGTGCGGCTGGAAGACGTCCGGGATCGCATCCTCCAGTCTCTCACCTTCCAGCCCACCGTACACCCCCACCAATTGAATTCCCTGATGATTCTCCTCAAAATATCCGGCGCCACCTTTGCGGCCTATGTCAACCCGTCAGTCATGGACCGTTGCTGTGACCTCCTCAAACCGAGAAATCTTGGGAGTAAACATGTTGCCGCCGGACTTGCGGAGGTGAGGACGCTGATCTTGACGATCAAGATAATTTACGAATGCTAGGGACTACAGGAGGTCTTACAACTTCGAGAAAGAGGTTGGGAGGGCCTTCCTCCCCCTCCGATCCTCTGCAGCACAAAACCAAAAACTACTGTTATCAAGTCTCAGGATCCTGCAGCAACTCCGGTTGCGATATCCCTGGGACTCCCAGGCGTAGGGGAACAGCCTCAGCAATCCACCCTGCCCTCAGCCGCTCCAGATATTCCATCAGGGCGGAGTCCGAGGTCTTCGACCCCCCCATCTCCGTCAACCAGCATCAGCGCCCTGTCCGACTTCACGATCGCTGATAGTCTCGACGATGAGCCCACCCTTGAACCCGAAACAACCACGCTTCCGACCCTTGAACCCGAAGCAATCACACCCCATGATACGTTCTACCTCGACGACGGGAGCGTCGAAGTGGTGTGCGGAACGACCCTCTTTCGCGTCCACGCCGGTACATTGTCGTTCCACTCTCCCGCACTCCGTCGAATGTTTTCACTGGCGAACCTCACCACTGTTGAGTCTCCCAACGGGTGCCCACGAATCGTATCCTCCGACACACCAACCGATTTCGTGATTCTCTTGAAAGCTGTCTATCTACCTGGGTAATCTGTCCTTCCTCTAATTAAATGTTTTCTCATTCACGGCTTCGTTCTCAGATTCCCGGAGAGGGGCAAAGTTCCAGACTTCCCCACCTTCTCATCCCTCCTCAGGGTTTCTTCCAGCTACGAGATGTCAAACCTCCGAGCCCAATTACTCGAGATCATCCACGATGCATACCCAGAGAATTTCAAGGGGCTCGATCCTTCCAAGGCGCTCGGGGAGAACGTGTTCGATGGACCCAAGCCACATCCGAACGCTGTGTTGAACCTTTTTGTTCAACAGAAAATCACATCGGCCTTGCCGATGGCGTACTACATGGCAGTTCGAAGGGGTTCAAACTCGTTGATGGATACTCGACTTCCATCGGGTGCGACGCTCTCCGGCCAGACGTTGAGGTCTGCGATAAACGGGTTGATAGCACTTCGAGAGATGGAACTAAAGGAGACACATCGAGTCGTCTTCGCGGCTTCCAGCCGTGTCGGCTGTTCCTCAACGGACTGTCCCTCTCGACAATCTGGGGGACCTTTGGACGTGGAAATCATTGGAGCACACCAACGAACTTTCGATCGAATCACGGGGTCTGCGGTTGGGGGAACGAGGATTTTGCAGGTGTTATCGGTTAGTGAGTTTGCGGAGGACACGGAGTCAAAGTTCTGTCAGGTGTGTGCGGAGAAGATGCAGGTAGCACATGCGGAGGTGAGGAGGAAGGCATGGGCTGCGTTGCCGGAGGTTTTTGGTTTGAGAGGATGAAGGTTCACAAGTTCAATTCTGTACACTAGACACGCACCCTAGACCGGTAGGACTACCGCTTTCGCATTTATGTTCCAGCCTCTCGATAAACTCCGACTCAGATGTCCGTATTTTCGCTCTCAACCGATATCTCAACTCCGCGACGCTTGGCCAATCCAAACTTTGATGCACAGAACCGCTCGTGGCAGGAAGGTCTCCTTCCCGCCGAACGCTCCCGCGGAATCCTTCTAGCACAGGACTCAACCAGGACTAGTATCGAGTCTGAATATGGGACCGGGAAGTTGAACGCCAGCGATCATGTCCACGGCAAGAGGTTTGATTCTACAGACAGAGACGTGGGGATCGTGTATGTAAGCACCGCGTTCCGTGTCCACACAGCCACCTCCCGATTCACTAAGTTTCGGAGACACTCTCCCACCCAACGCAGGACAGCCGGTATAGTACTCCTCGTATCTCCGGTCACGGGGACATTGTGCCCGGTCTTTGGGGTCTCATCAATCACTGGCCGACGAGTGCAAGGGCAAACCTGAAATTTAAACAGACGGACAAGACAAGGAACGAAAAGGGGTGACGAGCCATCTCATACCCGTCCTAGGAGCGGGCCGCAGGTGATGCTAACTGACTTTCTGTAGAGGAATTGACAGCTCCAGTCTCAGTTACGCACCGGTCAAGTTCGTAGCCGGGGACCCGGTTCCGAGTACTGCTCTACCTCAGGCCAGAGATGCCGTCGTCAGGTCCGGCACTTTCCGTCAGGCCAGACCTGACTTCTCACGTTTTGCTGATGTCCCTTGGTCTGCCATCTATCGTTCGTTGGTCTGCCTGACGAGGGATATCGTTTACTGCCTCCGTCTCTTTGTAAGTTTACTTACACTGTACAGCCTTGCGGCCGTCGGCCACTCTCGCGGGGTATAAATGGCGAAGCAAAAAAAAAACAAGCCGTCGGTGACTCTTGACTACGTAAGCATCATCCATCTTGTCACCCGCCACACTTCTGCGATGTCGGACATTCCCTCCCTTTTGGCGAAGTTGTTGCACGACCTCTCCGAGGAGAACTATGATCGTACCTTCTCCGCTTATCGCTTTTGGATCGAGCTCGGGGCCGCGCATGGAGGCGTGCCGAACGACAAACTTTCTACAGACATCCAAAACAATACGAGGCCGGACTTGCTACAAGCATCCTATCAGGAACTAACAAGCCAGGGCAACACGCGGCAGGACTGGGTCAACTCGCTCGCTGGACAACTCGGATACATCGATTACAACATGCCACCAAGTTGTTTGCACACATTTTCTGGAAAACTCATCCATGACAACGTCCCCCTACTCCTTCGTTTCATTAGCGATGCTGAGCTGGATCCCGTTCTTTCAACTTACGCCAACGGTCTACATGATCGATGGTGCGGCGAGTTGCTCCAGGAGTTCTTTTGGAAAAACCTGTATTATACACCGGGCGAACGGACCATTTACTCGCGCGATTTCTGCGCGTTTTATACCAACGTGAATCTAATCGCGCACTGGATTAACCTCGGACATGTTCAGCTGGAAGACGTCCGGGATCGCATCCTCCAGTCTCTCACCTTTCAGCCCACCGTACACCCCCATCAATTGAATTCCTTAATGATTCTCCTCAAAATATCCGGCGCCACCTTCGCGGCCTATGTGGACCCATCGATTATGGACCGTTGTTGTGACCTCCTCAAACCCAGCAATCTTGGGAGTAAATTGGTTGCCACTGGACTCGCAGAGGTGAGGACGCCAATCCTAATGCTCAAGATAATTTACGAATGCTAGGGACTACAGGAGGTCTTACAACTTCGAGAAAGAGGTTGGGAGGGCCTCCCTCCCCCTCCGATCCTCCGCGGCGCAAAACCTGAAACCACCCTTTCCAAGTCTCAGGATCCTGCGGCAACTCCGGTTGCGACATCCCTGGGACTCCCGGGCGTAGAGGAACAGTCTCAGCAATCCACTCTACCTTCAGGCGCTCCAGATATTCCCTCAGGATGGAGTACGAAGTCTTCGGCTCCCCCATCTCCGTCGACCAGCATCACCGCCCTGTCTGACTTCACGATCGCTGATAGTCTCGACGATGAGCCGATCCTTGAACCCGAGACGATCACGCCCCATGAGCCGATCTCTGAACCTGAACCAGCCACGCCTCATGACACGTTCTACCTCGACGATGGAAGCGTCGAAGTGATGTGCGGAAAGACCCTCTTTCGCGTCCACTCTAGCACATTGTCGTTCTACTCTCCCGTGCTCCGTCAGATGTTTTCACCGGCAAATCTCACCACTGTCGAGTCTCCCAATGGGTGTCCGCGTATTGTATCCTCCGATACACCAGCAGAGTTCGCGACTCTCTTGAAGGTTGTCTATCTACCTGGGTAACCTGTCCTTCCTTTAATCGAATATTTTCTCATCCACAGCTCCGTTCTCAGATTCCCAGAGAGAGGCAAAGTTCCAGACTTCCCCACCTTCTCATCCCTCCTCAGGGTTTCCTCCAGCTACGAGGTGTCGAATCTCCGAACCCAACTACTCGAGATCATCCACGATGCATACCCAGAGAACTTCAGGGGACTCGATCCTTCCAAGGCGCTCGGGGAGAACGTGTTCGATGGACCTAAACCCCATCCAAACGCCGTGCTGAACCTCTTCGTTCAACAGAAAGTCACGTCGGCCCTGCCGATGGCATACTATATGGCGGCTCGAAGGGGATTGGACTCGTTGATGAACACTCGACTTCCATCGGGCGCGACGCTCTCTGGCCAGACATTGAGGTCTGCGATGCGCGGGTTGATGGCGCTTCGAGAGATGGAACTAAAGGAGACACATCGAGTCGTCTTCACGACTTTCAATTGCGTCGGCTGTTCCTCGACGGACTGCCTCTCCCGCCATCCCAAGGGACTTTCGGGCGCGGAAATCATCGGGGCACTCCAACCAACTTTCGACCGGATTACGGGGTCTGCGGTTGGGGGGACAAGGATACTACAGGTGTTATCTGCGAGTGAATTTACGGAGGATACGGATTCAAAGTTCTGTCAGGTGTGTGCGGAGAAGATGCAGGCGGCGCATGGGGAGGTGAGGAGGAAGGCATGGGTGGTGCTGCCGGAGGTGTTTTGTTTGAAAGGATAAAGGTTCACGAGTTCAGCGCTGTACACTGAATACACCCCCCAAATCTGTGGGACTACATTTCGCATTTATGTTCGTGTATCTCGATAAGGTTCCGATTCAGATGTCCATACTTTCACTCCAAATACATATCCCAACCCCGTAACGATCCATCTAGTACCCGTCTCGACCAGGACTAGTACCGAGTTTGAACATTGCAACGGGAACGCCAGTGATGTCCACGGCAAGAGGTGGAGGTTTCGGGCCGCTTCGATGGTCATGGTCATGTACACCCATAACTAGTCTCACGTTTGCCCCTCAGAATGGATGGCCCTGGTCGTGTGTTGGGCAACATCTATCTAGAAGCAAGATCTCAGATCTCGAACAATCCGGAGAAGTAGGATGGTGGCATGTATAGTATCCTGCGTGTGCCGCGGATGTCGGGTAAGACATGAGTCGGCAAGGAAGGTCAGGCTTCAAGAACGACAGATTTTGCATAACGCTATAGAGATGCAGGGATGCCGGGCACGTGTCCCTGCCCCAAGGAATGTAGATGGGCACGATGACATTGGGCGGAGGCAGGCTCGCTGGCAATTCTCGTATTATCGCACCGTATCTCGGGATACACATATTCGAGGAGCAGATCGCTGCGAGCCCGCACGGGGGATTCCAAAAGACTAGTTGGCGTTCCGTTCTACATCCGACAGTTGAGCAATCCATTTTTCATGACCGAAGCTCACTGTCAACAGCTTGACATCTTTAGAACTGGCTGATTCTCCAGAAGTATGCCAAGTCATCGTGGTTTATAGGAGGTCCGCATTGATTTGATCGGTAGATGTCAGGACGACGTGATATAGCGTCGGATGGGGAGTCTGTTGTTTGGTTTCTAAATGACGTTGGGGTTCGGCATCCTTGCATGACGTTCGACGCTGGAACCATGTCCCTGGACAGAACCCACCTCCATTATAAAATCACTCACGAACGGTATGAGCTCCCGAGGCGAATGGACGAGCTGCTCGACGCTCCGGTTTCGGGGTGCCCAATACGATCAAAGGGTGGGTGATGAGTTACTAACGGGGCTGTGGTCTGTAGAAGACGATCTATTGGATGGCTGCAATGGAAGCAATGGATCGCAAATTTACCGGAAATAGGAGAGGGAATCAATAGAAGTTCCCCACATCAGTAAAATCCTCCACATCGGGTGGCCTCAACTTTGTGCCCCTTTGACGAGACCGGTCGGCGGTAGCCCTAAAAACTGAATTGAGCTTGCTAAGCGATCAGGAAGGGCCGCGCAGGATGTGGGGTATTCTGCCGATGCAGGAATGAGCGTCGGATGAGGAAACCCCTTTTCCTAAGGTATTGCACAGAAGCTGAGATACTTCGCAATACATAAACCACGAGCGAGGTACCGATCTGTTGGGTTGAGTTGCCTAGCGAGGATCCTGATCTCTGAATCAATGGGCGAAAATCAGGAGGCGGGCCTGGGTAAACGGAGAGCGAGAATTGAAAAGAGTGATGGGAGTTCGGACGTCACAACGTCACACGTGACTCACGGGAAACCTCCCCGCTCTCGGGCGCCTCGCGGAGGCATACTTCCCCGTCGATCCAAACGCCAAACCACATTCGGGAGAAAGACCGGACGTATTCGTCTGGTTCCCGGCCGATTGTCGCGAAGGACCGTTCGCTTGGAAGGCATGCAGGGTAACGAACTATCAACAGATAGGTGTTCGTCGGAGACCCCAGTTGTGAGCTTCCGTAATGGATTGGGCTCATCGGTTACAGAATTGGTAACCTCAAACAACTCTCCCGCGTCTACCCACCATTCAATTAACCAGGCGATTAGCGCAGAAAGCAAGCGATCAACGTTCGGCGTTCGCGTTCGAACCAGGTGTTGAGCGGGGTGCTCAGTGCACGAAAGAGAAGAACAAGTACTGTAGAGTGTTTCAAGAACTTCAGCTACACCCTATATCGAACGAAAACGAAAGGATTGAAGGCAAGATATGTGGGTTCTACATGGGAAACTAGCTGGCCACCCGCGAGCGTTCTAGGCGGTGTTCAATGGCATCGTGCCTGGGCCCTGGGCCTGCGGCCGCGCCGAAGCCCGTCGGTAGTGATCCCTTAGCTTGCGCCACTAAGGGGGCAGGTTGTCGTTTTCTATTTGCTCCTTGAGGCTTCGGCCAATGAGGAGGTCGGTACATCCGATGTCCAACATTCTTCCTCCGCGCATATAGACGAGAACAGACAAAGGCGGATGGGAAACGGAACAAAATAACGACAAAGGGAGGTAAGGATTGTCTCAATCAAGAAGTGCTGTGACGCCCGTTACTTCTCGCTGACCGCGTATAAAACCGACACAGAACCGACAAACCAAATGACAACCTACCCGCCAATCCTTAATTCCCCAGCTCCCTCCTCGATATGAGCAGTGACAAGTCCCTGTTTGTCGCCTCGGTTTGTGCCGCCGCCTCTTTTGCTCTGGTCTGGAAATGGCGAAGGAATAGAGACCGGCCTCCTCGCCCACCGGGTCCGAAGGGTTACCCCATTATCGGGAACACCCTAGACATGCCCCGAGACATCCCAATATGGCAGGCGTTTATGCCTATGGCCCAAAGATTCGGTAGGTGTCGGTTCTGCCTTTTCTTAGAGAACGGCTCAGTTGAATGTTCTTTCGAACCAAGACACGGACATTCTGTACCTCAAGCTCATGACCACGGATTTCGTCGTGCTGAACAGCACCGAGTCTATCACAGATTTGGTCGAGAAACGGTCTAGCATCTATAGTGATCGGGTGAGCGCTTCGAGCGTACATATCCTAGTTCTTACTAATTCGGGTGTGGAAAACCAGCCTGACATGCCGATGCTTCAGCTGTAAGCAGTAAAAATCGTTAGAACCCATTCCTTCGTTAACGATTGGCCTCAAGCATGGACATGTACTCGTGGGACTTCGCCGTGAACAGTTACGGAGCCCATTGGAAACGATGCCGCAGACTCTTCCACGAGTTCCTCAACATGAACGTGGTATCTAGATTCGACGGCTTTTTGAACAAGCACAGTCGCCGCTTCCTCCTCAATCTCTCTGAGAGTCCTGACAACTTCCTGGGTCACACTCAATTGTAAGTCCCGCTATGTTGGATCGCCATCACATGCCCTAAACTTATTTCGATGCACAGTGTGACCGGAGCGGTCGTGATGGAAATGGCCTACGGGATGGAAATCAAGTCCCACGAGGACAAGTTCTTGCAGGCCGCCGAGCGGGCAACCGAACACTTTGAAGACGCCATTGTTCCCGGCGCGTTCCTTGTCGACTCATTTCCGATATGTCCGTCCCTGAGTCTAAATTTTTGTGACCTCTTTGCTGACGATCTAGCCTAAAGTGAAATACGTCCCGGACTGGTTCCCTGGTGCAGGATTCAAACAGTACGCAAATGTCGGCAAGACGCTCTTTGACGTAGCTGTCAATGGCCCACTCGATTACGTGAAGCAGTGCTTAAAGGTGCGTCTGCAAATTCCTCCTGCGCGTGCATCGATCCTGTAGACTGAGTGATCAAAAGGATAACACAGACAACTTCTCCATCGCTGCATTGTGTTTCGACCGTGTGGCGGAACTTGCGGATCAAGGATTCGATGAGAGTGTGATCCGAGCGATGACCGCGACAATGTACATAGGTGAGAGAAATTGTCGAAGTTATACTCTGAGGTGCTCATCCACGACATTGTTGTAGCCGCAGCGGATACGGTAAGGATATTTTTTCAGCACCCGCGTTTATGTTTATACTCACCATTGAGTGACGGCAGACCCATTCAGTCCTGCGAACCTATTTCCTTGTTGCGGCCCTCCACCCTCACGTTGTGAAAAAAGCGCAAGAGGAACTGGACAGGGTTGTAGGAAGCGACCGTTTGCCACAACTCTCGGACCAGGAGGATCTCCCTTATATCTCTGCGTTGATTAAGGAACTGCTTCGGTGGACTTGCCCGCTCCCGCTCGGACTCCCAAAGCGTGTTACGGAGGACGATATTTATAAGGGGTATTTCATCCCTGCGGGTACCACGATTCTCGAGAATATCTGGCAAGTCCTATATCTTACTCGGTGGCGGTGGAAAATTGATGTTCGAGTCTGTTTGGTGTATAGGGGCATATGCTACGACGATGAGGTATACCCTCAGCCACAATTATTCGATCCCGAAAGGTTCTTGAAGGACGGGAAACTGGATCGTTCAGTAAAGGACCCTGAGGATAGGGTTTTCGGAGCGGGCAGACGGTACGATTACGCGCGTGCTATGGTTCTTACTCTGACAGCTTTTTTTTTTTTTTCCGTTGCCAGGATATGCCCAGGAAGATATTTCGCTCTCCGAAGTTTGTTCCTCAACGTTTCCAGGACACTCTCCGTATTCGACATTGAAGCACCGGTCGGTGAAAAGCCTGTACCCAAGTTCCACGAGTCACACATCCGGTAAGTCTCGCCGTTTAGGATTTCTGTTGTTCGTATTTTGGGAGTTTTACTGACTTGTCGCGTGTCGGAAGGCATTGCGAGGCGTTCAAATGTGTGATCAAACCCCGATCAGAGGCCAAGTTGAAGTTGATCAAGGATTCGATGGTGGGCTTCGAATAGAAAAAACGGTGCACGCCGTGATTATTTAAGGTGTCAAACGGTTACCGCCGTGCTAACATTTATACCTTCACACTCTTTTTCTTGTTGTTTAGAACTGCATTTGTCGTGCGGGGGGGTTTCACCCTGACTTCCACACTCTCTTTACCTGTTTGAAACTTGTATAACTACGCAAACCGGCTCACAGAATGAGCGGTGGTCAGTAACATCTTATCTTATATATGCATATATGCGGAACCTTCGAATTCGTAGAACAAACATTGTACATGTCGTCTTGACTTCTAGCTGTACGGGGATAGATATATATATACAGGCGACCTTTGAGAATTTCATCCAACTATCACACTATCGGAGTCTTGGAAACGGGACGCTTGGGAAGAAAGTGGTTCTATAAGTTTCGTTTGACGGAGGGCGTAGCGCTCAAGAAACTTCGACTTGAACCCCGCGGGACCCGCAGATCTCGCCAAACTGGACGACATCACGAGGGCAACGTTGACCAACGTCACTACGAGCTCCCTACACAGATAAACAAAAATACGGTGAACGATTGTGGTTCAACTGGGCTCGGCCAGGCGTGGATTGAAGGAGGTGCCCGCTGGGAGGGCGGGAACCCCTTCCATGATCTGATGCTGATCGCCGCAACTTGTCATACTATCTGCCAAACATCCGTAACGGCAACAGTCTCGTCCCCGGTCCTTCACCGTCAGTCCGGGGTGGGAAAGGGGGGACGAGGAGGTAGGGTGGTCGGACTAGTAAGAATGTACAGCGAATCTCTGGTGGAGGTTCCAGGCTTACGATCAGAAACCGGTCACTGTTAGCTCCCTCTGCGGTGCGGGACACTCAGAGTCGAGACCACTGTTTTGTGACAGCGGAAAAATCGGGTCGGCGGACATTTCTGGGTGCCAATCCCCCCCGGGCGCCGCTCTCGAGATAAATAATGCACCTTCGGATACACACACATACATATATCTTGGTATTTTTTTTGCGCAAACGAGCGACCATGAGAACAAGGGATGTCCACCAAATATGGTAATTTTGTTGACGCGGCAAAATCCACGAGGGTCGGAAACAACACTTGACAAACAGAAGGTTTCGTAAAATTCTGTTTGACAGGATTGACAGATTTCTCGATGCATCAAAAGGAACCTTT
>Ga0307510_10006556_pt1 | contig 13884 bp, 12 predicted proteins | sample 12_EM_MG_FD_207224 | JGI IMG/M metagenome (GOLD analysis project Ga0307510, IMG submission 207224) | Populus trichocarpa ectomycorrhiza microbial communities from riparian zone in the Pacific Northwest, United States - 12_EM | ecosystem: Host-associated > Plants > Roots > Unclassified | place... | reverse complement strand
TGAGTTCGAATAGAAATGGGGACGGCAAAGTTCGGCGCCTGGCACCGCCACGCATTGAAATCAATGTTGTAACGTTGAGAGGTTCATTCTACAGTAGTCTGCTTGACAGCTCATCGGCAACCATAGAATCAGTTCTGATCGTAGTCTTGCCAATGGGCCGTGGGATTGAGATAGGGGGTAGTAAGCGGTAACAGTTTGCCATTATTTTCCGGTCAAAATAAGGGCAAATACTCACGACTTTTCCGGCCCGTGACCCCGGGGGAGACAAACCCGAATTTTTTCTTCTTCCACTCTTAACACTCAGGGATATCGCCTCCTTTTTCCCGTTCATTGGTCCGTATTAATATCGACTCGACAGGGCCTGTTTTGTATGATATATCCACCGTGAGCTTGCAATGACAGCACATTGGTCGTAACGAAATCCTTCGTTACTACTGTACTAATTTGCATTCACTGACAGTCGCGTGCAAGTGTGGGCGCGCCGATGCTCTACGCTGCGGAAGAGCTCGCGATTCTTGGGTTCTTTTGTTTTTATAGTAGTACGGTGGGTCATCTGATCACCTTGTCCGACTCGCAGTCCCGGTCGATGACCGTACACTTTCCCTCACGGTTTCCTCTCTCCGTTTGTCTCAGGGCATCAACTAGGCCATGTACCACAGGACTACGACTGGTCACGCTTTGCAGTGACTTGGGTGCTGGTGAGGCGATGACTTTGCCATAATGCTGGTGGTTAGTCCCCCCTGGTATAAGCTCCGCGGAGATTAGGAATCGCCTCGGTGGACTACCGCTGAATCGCAATTGCGACCGAGAACTTTATCAGGCCTCTTTCTCCCCGCCTCATTGATGGTCTGATTCACCGCGTGGAGATGATCGTGTGAACAGTGCTCGGCCCCGCTGCCCTACCATGTGAGGGAAAACTACTACGTTCCGGCGTCGACACAAGGCGTTTCACCTTCCGCAGTCCTTCTGCTCTATATGGAAACACGATTCGAATCTCCCAGGCGAGTCCTGGGCTGTGAACGCGTACCGTGCGAGCTCTCGCTCTACCCGTATATGTGCCATGCGTGGCCTGGTTTGTCATTTTCCAGCTAATAATCGCAACGTTCCGACGGTATCCGAGCGGCTGGAACGCCAAGACACATATTTTGGCTTATGAGTCGCCCCTCACCCCTGCCCTCTACCCGTTAGGAATTGCCTTTCATCCGTTCTTTGAAAAATTTCCTCACATAGTGCATTCAAACCCATAACATCGCGTTCATCAGCGCTCGACGCTTGTTTAATCGCACCGTTCTAGCCACATTATGGTTATGCGCTCCTTCGCCTCTGTTCCATCGAACAGTTTCCATAACTCCCTTGATGGGTTGCTGGCGTAGCGTCCAGGGCTAATCCATCACTCCATCAACAGGTCCAAGCGTGTGGTATCACCCCTTCTCTATGGGACTGCTCCTGGTTCTCTGATGCCGGTTTCATCCATCGAACCGACGAGAAGAGAAAAGACGGCGGCTCAGATTCCATTTCTCCGGTGCCCAACCGAACTCGAAAGAGCACTGACAGCTTCTGCAATGGGCGGCGTCGCAATTGAGTGAGCCTCTCGGCCTGCATCGGGAGGAGGGTGAGGTTCGCGCATGTATCCCGATATCGTACTTCTGCTACGGGCCTTATACCGTAAAAAACAAAGAGAGAAGGGCGCAATTGGCCCAACGAAAACGGTCTTCCTAAATCGGTGATCAACCCCCTGACATGCTTGTAGGTCCGGTGGTGCTCTTGCCGATGAACCCTCTTCCCTGAAACTTTACGATTGTCCATTGTGGTTTTCTTCACGATTTGTCCCTTCACGCCTGCGTCTTCTTAGATTGATGACAATGGTCAGGCTCCTGAACTAGCAATTTTGCGCCAAGGTAAGGGCAGTGAATATCAGAATGTACATACAAGGAATCCGTGAGGCACAGAACCTCGGTGGCAATAATAAGGGTCGCGTAGCTTTCCGACGTCGGCGCATAAAGCCCTACAGCCAAAGTAGGCGAAATACCCCATTACAGTGATGCACTGTATAAGAATTCGACACCTCAAGTATATACGCTCTTGGGTCATTCACGTTTTCCTGACTCAGGGCATTCTGCCGGGTCGGCGGCGGTTAGATGGCTATCAATTTCAGAAGCGAAGCGAAGGCCAGAGACCAGCATGGGCAACATCATTGAGACTAAAAGACACGGCACGCTTAGCATGAGGCTAGCGGAACTTCTTCAAAGCGGTTCTTCCTCCCCCCTCTCCTCCCGCCACCACTTAACTCGCCTCCACGACCACGCCCTCGGCCCCATCCTGAGACCGGAGCGAATGTGGCTCCGTCTGCTTTCCCGCACCAGCCACTGGTGTTGCTGCCGCAGTCGCGACGTTTGCAATTAAGCACTTCGGCGCCTTTTCATGTGCAGCTGAACTCGCGTGGGATGCGACGGCTCGTCGTGAATCGGGTATTTGAGATCATTCGAGTTGTCGAAGTAAGCCTACGGTCACCATATTTGTGAGTTCCACTGCCAGCGTATATGCAGTGTAATGGTTGTGTAAGTACAAACTGCAAAGCCTAGTGATGCACCTTTGGCTTTATCGGATAATCGGAAGCTAGGTGTTTCTGCGTGATTTCCTTCGATCGTGTTTCACGAATGGCATACTGTGTCACCACCCGTAATGCATCTTCCATCCGGTAACAGGGACGCATTGACCTACTTCCTGGCGAAAAACATACTCGCGGATACAGTCCCTGCTGTGCCCGCCTCATCTCCTCCCTCAACTCCTTGCCATTTCGTGCGCTCGGCCCACCAACGGCCACTTTGTGTTTTCAAACTCGGAAACCGGGAGCACGGAAGAAGGGTTCCGCCGCGTCCTGTGTGCGTAGTGAGTCCGACGCGGTGCGTGCATACCACCGTAAATATTAGTAGATCGAAGTTTAGAGTGCAGGCGACGCCAAGGAGGTCGATGCCGCGTACGGCGCCGTATTCATTGTCGGGCTTAACACGCTGGCGTTTCATTGACGTGCTTCTTTTCACGCGTTGGCTACTCTTTTTTCCCGTTCCCGGTGATTCAGTGTCATAGAGCCCGCTCACTTTGTCATTCCGTCTTCGTCTTCGTTTGTCGCGATGACGTAATCATACACCCCTCTTGAGTTCCTTTTTTTTTTTTTTTTGGTATCACTCTTTATCAAGACAAAGCGCGCATACCCCGAGTCCAAAGGCAATTCCGAGTTTAACATACAGCTTCCGGGAAATTGTCCAAGGGGGAGCCTGACACAATGACACAGATCAACATCGCTGGCGGAGACAATGTGAGTTTGAGGATGATTTGTGCTAGTAGGAACTTGTCGGTCTCCGTTGTCCTCCGAGAGAGTCATAAGCCGGGCCCATCTGGTGCAGATGAGAGAATAGCACCGAACACCATGGTATATTGGAACAAAACTGCGGAGTCGGAGTCAGCCTCACCCTTTTCCACTGGTAATCCCAGGATTTTCAGGCCTAAACATCCTCAGTCGCGGTTGCACTCATAAGAAGCTGTGATGTACTTTTGAAGGAAATGTCCGACAAATATTGGACGAATGTCGTCATGAGGATCGTAGGAGGTCAGCTTCGTTAATAACCAGCGAATCGAGAACGGAGAGTGATGGGGTCTTGAGAAAGTCTTGAGGTTATTAGTCGAGGATGAGGAGATGGAAAATATGGACAATCTCTGCCTGGAGCAAAGCAAGGACTATTGAAGGTGTGCTGGTGACGGTGTCTGGGAGAGTAGAACCCTACACCCTACACAGCTGGGATTACTATGATTGCGTCGATATACAATACACGGTAGTTTTTCGGCTCCCAATTCGCGCATGAGGGAGGTCATCACGGTTTTCGGGGGCGAGAGGAATGTCCTTTTTCAAGTTCTGGACGGACGTTTGCGAGAGAAACCGTGATCTGTGAGTGCGCGAAAAATAAGCTGGGAGAAAGAATATGAGAACTACGTTGCAAAAATGAGGCAAGCTTGGTCTCCTGATACCTTTTTTGCTATTTTTTCGACTTCAAGTAGGGGACTAAGGTTAGCTTGCACGTGGCCAATAACTTTTTGTTACTGTACCTCCATTGGTCATCGGTTCTTTGCTGTGTTTCCCCGTACGTGTGAGAATTATCACAAGGACACAGCTAGAGTCAGGGGTGGTCTACTGGTTTCTCATATCGAATGGAGCTGATGCAGATTCTGGGGTGTATGAAATTTGTTCCATCAAATGGCACATCAATACTACGTCCATATGGATCTCCCTTCCGGAATTGGTAAAAATAATGCTTTCTTCCGTTGCGCAATTTGATCATCCTCCGGTTCTCAGGCGTAGAATCGTAATACGTAGAAGAAACAGAGCTTGGGGAACCCTCGAAAACAGCCTCAAGAAATATATGGTCTTCCCGTTCATGAACCCTCGTTTCAAGTCAATCAACTCGTGGGAAGAAATGATCTCGCAAAATTATTCTCGTTCGTCTCAGTGTGGTGATAGATCGGGCATGATTTATCTAGAAAAGATGTTCGCCGGAGGTTGAGGCACTTCAGAGGGTATTAGTCAACCACAGTAGTGGTTGATCGAGACCAAACAGGAATGAACCATGACGCGCGAGCCAAGAGCTGACGAGTTTGACAGAGCCCGAAGGCAGCCAGGCGAGCTTGGAAACTTGGTCTTTGAATAAGCATATGTCGTGTGTGCGTGGCAACATGTATACACGTTAAGGGGCATACACAGGGATGGAAGGTGATGAAAACGCACTTCAGATGGTCGCGTCGCTGTCCTTATAGAGCCCTTCATCCAAAGCGTTCTCGCTGTGCGGCTTGAGCGTAACGCGTACGTTGATGGTCGCACTAGAAGGAGGGCACTCCCATCTCTCTCAGGAATGGTGTGCCGTGAGTGCTTCGTCATCACGTTATCCCAATACCGGTAGGGAGGCCGTTGCCGAACGATGTGAGGAGAAGGAGGTATAGCAGATGGACCAAATGTATGATTAGAAATGTCTTAAAAACAAGGGGAGAGAGATTGAACAACGAACTCGGGACAACCAGAGTCGAGACCAGAGGCAGAAGATCAGGGCGTGCTCTATTACACGGAAGCCTTACCGAGAGATTCACAGAATGCAACGAGTAGTTACTGCTGTAGTCTGCTTGACAATTCAGCACGTTCGACGTTCGAATCAATTCTAATAGTGTGAGTAAGGCCGTGGCTGCGTTGTTGCGCAGGTTGTCAGTGTCGCGTCAGCCTCAGCCTGAGAGAGCTGTCAGCAGATTCTCACGCCAAGTTGTGTGTCACGTGCACCTGGGCACGGAACGGACCTTTTTCTTTTTTCATGCTGAATCAGAATTCGCGCCAGAACTTGAACATCACCTCTATTTCCCTTTCGCTCTATGCACACACTGTGCTTATGTGACATGTTAACTCCCAGTATTTTCTAATCTGCACAATTGATAGGCCCCGCCGGTGCCAGCGGCCTCATCTGTTGACAGGTGACGTTCTGTGGAACTCGCCACCTCGGCTTCTTTTTGCATCCAGAATGCGAATTCCCAATCTCAACACACTTGCAGCAACAAATCCCCTCATTGCTACAGTACTAACCTGCGCTCATTGAGAAGGGATCCCGGGACCTAGGCCATGTGTAGGCACGGACCCGTGATTATACTTCGTAAATGGCATAAATGCTCCCCATTCCTGGAATACTATGCGGGACGGAGTTACTAGAACCGGGTTTACGATCAACGCTCTAGTGCGGCAATTCAACACCGCCAATCCCAGCTTTCTCTCCTTTTATCTCGTCTCGGGTGTGTCACCTAAATCACACGCTGAATGACTTATAACTGGTCATGCCCCGCAAGGCTTGAGTATTACTGTTGTGGTCTTACCTTAATTTACTGATCCCAGAATTACAGACCCATGCGTCAGGAAGCTGTCCAGCATTTTCAGTTGTTCTTTTCCGAGTGGCCACTGGAGGTCCCTCTCCAATGTATACGTTTCTGCGACGGTCAGTGATGCGCTTGGGGAAATTCAGGCTATCACCCTAGCATCGCAACTAGGAATGGGAATTTCAACAAAGTCTCTTTCTCTGCTCCCCGCTGATGTGATCTACTACATGCAGATTGTAGTGAGATGTGTGTTTTATCCCCTCCCCTGCGCACTACCACATGCAGGCCATCTACTTGTCAGTGTCGATTTAACACATTTCACCTCCTTTCCCTCGAACTTCATATGCAAACATTCGGGCCCCCCGAATCTCCGAATACTGGATACGTGTGTAACTTGGTCCACTTTCCAACTGATAAGTGCAACGTTCGCGTTGGTATGTATATCCGGGCGGCCGGTACCCCGTATTATACCTTATGCACCATGGTACTTTCGCTTTTTGCCATTAACCCCCATTATTACCCATCTTTCTTCAAGGTCCAGCTTCCTTGTTCAGTAGATTCAATTGATATTACTTCAAGTTTATCAGTGCACCTAGTCCGTTCATTTGTAAGATTTTAGAACGATTTCCTTTCTGAGGCCTGTCCCATTGGACTGTCATCATACCGTTGATCGCAGTTGTCTATCATCGAGGGCTACGACTATCACCATCAACGGATTCAATTGCGCGCTGTCGTTCCTCCCTGTGGAACAGTCCCTGATTTCTTCGATATCCATCTGTCCATCAAACGAACGCAGGAGGGGGACGACCCCAGGTCAGATAGGTTTTCAATCCCTCGTTGATATGACCAAACCTGAAACGGCAGGAACAGCTTTGCGGCGGACTAGCGAACCCGATCTTCATCTGGTGGTGGAGGGCCACGCGTAGATCCCGATATCTCACGTCTAAAAACGGACAATATACCATAAAATACAAAGCAAGAAGGGTACATCCAGAGAAATCGGACTTTCTCAAATCAATCTGCCCTCGAGTCGCTTTCAACTCCGGTAATACTGCGCCTGAGGGACCCCTCTGTCCCTGACATATCACGATTCGTCGTTTGGTTTCTTTTGTTCCTTTTTTGTTCAACTATCACCTCTGAACATGAATTCGGTGACTGTAGCCACGTCCCTCCTTCTCGCCGTCTTGCTCTTATCGCCAGACCCCGCAGACAAGGAATTCACGATGTGCAAACAGTTGGCTCTTCAGCAATATCTGGTTTGTAAACCTGCGGCTGACCGGCAAGGCCGGTAACCCCGTCGGCCGTTTTCACTTTCATGTGATTTTGGCCCAAGTGCTGACCCAACTCCCCTTGGAACTTTCCTAATTCATGACCTTGAAAACAGTGTTTTGTTGGGTCAGCATCTGAGATGTGTCCACCGATAATGTTTGGGATCATCTGGGCAGTCCTCAAATTGAGAGCACAGTAATTATGCAAAGTAAATTCCGTTGTTAGCGCTCATGCAATGTGATCAATGACTCAGGATAGGCGCCAGAGTGTATTGGCGTATCTTTGGCTTATCGGAATCTAAAGGCTCCTGCTTGATTTCCTCTGCTCTCTTGCATGCCTCATTGCCACGCACAATACACCCTCCATCCAGTATCGGAACGCATCGGGTTATTGAGGTAATTAACCCAGAGGCTTTGGGTTCCGTAGCGCATTTTACGGTTTATGCGCCATGGCAGTTTCACTCCTTCTGCACCTTTCATAGAAATCACAGTCAATAAATTAGCGCCGGCATCGCACTCATCACCGTGCCCTTCCCTGTTCATTTGCAATGCTTTGGAACTCCTTTGTCAACCTACAAGTTTGTTTGACGGGGTTGTTACCGTACCTCTATTGATGGATAGCTGGTCTCCCAAACACTTACCTTTTCACAGTCCACTGGGAATAAAACCAAAGAATAGCATATAGATTAACGAAATACCATGGGTCGATGATCGGTCTCTCGACACCCCATCGGGGTCAATGGCGATTCTCGCAGATGAGCTGGTCTGCTGATGATATCGATAATGCGTCGTGGGTTTCCTAGACTTCTTCGGGTATTCACCCCCTCCCGCCCCTGACCATTTTTCAGATTCTCTCTCTACATAGTTTTTCTCTAATTATACATCTGCGAGGCATCGGGCTTTGAATAGAGGTTAAATGTTCGTCCTTCGACAAACACGACAGAATGGTGGCATCAATCGACATGGTGAAGCAACAATTTCCGAGCTGGAGACCGGGTGTACATTGCTATAGTAGATATGGCAGATAGTGGCTAGAATCTGTATGATATATCCCCGGCAGATCAGCGGCAGAATACCATGGGCTAATGTGGGAGGAGGTCGGAGAGACATGTGACATATCGTGAGTCACCCAAGACGTGCCTTGTGAGGACGCTGCTCCTCCTATGGTATCGAAGGCACCAGGGAAGTGTGGGGCGAATGGCATATTTGAAAGGGGGTCCATATCTAGGGACTGACTCTCACCCCCGATGGGAGGATTCACGCTCGGACGCACAGAAGCGGGTCGCGAACGGCGTCTGCGTGGAAACTCCTTCGGCCGTGGGACACCATGCGTCCGCTCGTAGAGCCCGCACTTATTGCAAACCTGTAATCGTATTAGACAAGGCATCTCCACGATCCTCTAACGCACTAATTTTTCGGGACTGAGCGGGGAGCGGCGCCAGGTAACGGTCTCAGTGGCCCTGCAATTGGAGCATCGGCGACGTATGCCGTCGCCAGGTTTCATCGCTGCATTGTCCGTGTATATCGTCCCGTAGGTCCTGAACCTGGGGAAGGGCTCGTCAAGCGTGTTGTCCCCAGGCTGAACGAATTGGGAGGATGAGAGGGTAAGGCCTATAGGGTATCCCGGAAGGTACGAATTGTATCCACGTGCGGGAGCGGAAAGCCCCCAACCACAGCAACAGTCCCCGCGGCTACGGCGAGGATAGTCGCAGGTCGTGCTTCTATTAGCCGTACCTTCGGGGTCGAATCCAGGGATGGAAAATCCCAGGACAGATTCCGTCTCTGAGGGCGTATAATATGGAGGGGCGAGTGAAGGTGATTGGAAGGACATCGGAATTGGCAGACGGGGAGTCGGTTGGGCGATTTTCTCAAAGGCTTCTCTGTCTGAACTTCTGTTGATGAGCACTAATTAGAAAGTGGTTTGGGGTCGAACTAAAATGGGAATACCTATAAGGAAAGAAATCTGGCTCAGTATGGTGGTCCGCAGCTGAACCCATTTTTAGGTTGTATCGCCTTGACGGATTGTGAGGGTGGGTGTAGCCCAAAGTTGTGAAGCTTCGTTTATTTTTGCCTGTTCGTTGAACTATCAAGACGGCGAGAGATGGTTTCACTTGAAACAAGGACGGGATCGGGATAGATGCTGGGGTGCCCAAGCACTAGAACCTGGATGGCTTTATATTATGCCAAGGGTGATGAAGTCCGTTATTAATAGGGCATACTTCTGAGCGACTCTGTCCACTTCCTGATGGGCGATGAAAGCTATCGTGGAAACAGGGGAACAAGATCTAGCACGTAAGCAAACCCGCCTTGACAGCGAACCCAATGACAGAAAGGTACCCACGAGCCCGGCTGTTGGTGAAGGCGTCGGTTTGGTTTTCCACAAACAGAAAGGCCATAACTATTATTGGATCAAGCCTTGAATGGTAAAAAAAAACGATTATTGAACAGCCTGAGCCAGCAGGAAGCCGGTATGAGAGCGCCCCGTGGATCAGGAGATAGGAGATCATGCCAAGTAATACAGCAATCCGGGACTTCATGTATCTTCGCACGGGTTTGCCGTTTCATGCCCCGTAACGGCGACGTGTGAAGGTGTACTTAGCAACTTTCTTGACTCCGGCATTGCGAGTCCCGGGATCGCCGTTGGGACGCGAAAATGAGCAATCCACTTAAGCCGGGAAGTTCCGATGAAACCCTGACGTAAGCCAATGTTAATGTACTTTGCCACAACTTGACAACTTGAACCTTCGTTCGAGTTCGCTCGCTTGCACTGCATGAAAATACGCTGGCTTTGGTACCCGTCTTCGGAATCCGGGAAACCACATTGTGCTTAATCTTCTGTCGCTCGTCCTATCACATCAGCTTTTGATGTCCAATGCTGTAGCTACTACATTCGGAACATCACTACCCCACTGGCAGAAGCTCCTAGATGTCCTAATCAGCGTCTGCTCCCTCAGAATTACCACATTTCTGGTCGTGACATGATTTACGACCATGCGTGTGTCGGCAAAGTCGGGCTTGGAGGCATCAATGTGGTTGTCCAGCAGAATGCATCAGCTTGGTTGTTATATGATGGGCTAGTATCAGCGTCAATGACTAGCCATCCACTGGCAAGGTTTAGTCGAGGAGTCATCCTCCATGCAGACCCCAAATATCCTCCCAGAAACTACTTGATGGACACCACATCCCCGCAACAGCTTCTGGACTCCCCGCCCTACCCGCCAGCTGATCCTAACATTTTGTATTTGTGCAGTGCATTTCGGTGCTGATCGAGACATGACCCGCCCTTTGCCTAGGGCCCCCTCGTTATGCTGCGATCTGCCCTTTTCAGTAGCTATCCATCATTCCGGTTATCACCGTGCATTTTATCAAAGTGCGATGGACTTTACAATTGAAACGCCCAGGACGTATAGGAATGATTGGGTTTCTGACGTCCGATGACCAACTGGCTCCCAATGTCCACAATGGAACAATGACTGTCATGACTCATGATCTACTAGTATGCACACTGGCCTTGTCGTTCGGGAATTAATCGAACAGCAGTGATGGGTATCATTGAATCCATCCTAGCTAAGTAACCTCAGTCGTCAAACATATCCTCTGTGAGGGGAACCGAGTCACATGTCTCTATGTCTGGCGAAGCTTTCGTCAGATGAAACCCCGTGCCAAGTCTGGACACCAAAAACTGGAAATTTAATGTCTGTTTGGTGCCTATGGGAGCGTGCGTCCCATCCCCTAAATACTTTGAGATTCTCTAATATGCCTGAAATTTGAGTGTTCAGGACCCTTACCCTCATCAGATTGCGCCCTGGTTGACAACCACTCCATCAAGCAACGCAGAAGGAGGTAAAATAAATACAACTTTCTCGTAAGCTTCTGAGTTGCAAAACATACCGTACACCTCTATGTCCTACTACTGATTATCACAGATTCTGAGACGTGGAAGCATACCCAGGGGCGGTGCTTGGCTAAGCTAACACAAACACGATTATTCACGACATGGTCGGAGGATACCGTGTCCAAAGCCTTCTAAGTATCTGGCAACATAGAGCCAGAACGCCCGAGGGAACGATCAAGAAGTACTAGGAGTCACAAACCGTAAACTCCAAAACATTCCCACAGCCAATACGTAGACCAAGACCAAAGGTGTCTGCTCGGGTTCGACCGACGCTTCCCTTCAACACTAGGAGTGGGGTCGATCAACCGAACCTCGGGAAATATGTGAAGTCAGCAGGCTACCCTGGATGTCCCATTCTCTAAATGGCTGATGAGTTTAGAGCTTAGGATAAATACCACGGAAACCGACCTGAGACTGGAGGAGTGTCTTTAATTGGCACTAGAACCGAAGGGGTACTGGTGGTGATACTGGGGGCAATCTCGTTTCTATGACATGCTAGGACATTCAGAGTCGTCGGAGCCATGACATCCTATGCATATCTTGTATACCCTTTCGCACCCTGCCGACACCCACCATGAGTTGTCGATGTCATGGCCACGGCTTTTGGGCGCAAGGTGCTGGTTACCATTCACTGTCTACACGACGGTGCTGGCAAATGCTGCATCTGGGGTAAAAGCGCTGAGCTACCCACGCCACGCATTGATGGACGCTTAAGAATGTACGATTTAGGGTAGAGACTCAAAGGCCGACAGTCGTGTCAGGGAAAGAAAGGATCGGACTCCTCGGAGGCATTTTAAGAACGTAACAGATGTTTGCGAGGAAGCCCCATGATGATGACGGATGCCATGGCATGATAAGCTCATAGAGCTGAACTTGAAAACACCAATGCCTAAGCCACAGGGAATGGAAGCCGCGGTCGGCATAGTGGTGCCCGCATTGCGTATGGGGACATGGGGCAGTGATGTGGTGCATGTTGGATCGCCCTTGTAAGATGCACATTCACTGGTCTGGGCGACAGTCACTAGGGAGAACTAGACAGTAGAAAAAATACCCAAGGCTACCTGGGTCAACCCTGAAGTAATTGAGGATATAACCTATGATCCACTTTTTTCAAGGAGAGATAGAAAGAAAGGGAGGACGGATCAGGAGTAGCCGAGGGAGTGATCACAGCGACCAAATCTGGAATAGAAAGTACCCTGCATCTGTAAGAATGTGAGTTTGATGATTTAATGAAGGAAACCTAAGGTATCGGCAAGGCTACACGGCAAAGTCGGGCTTCGCACGGCACAAAGCATTCGTTTAAATCGTCAACATTGAAGGAATCGCTCCGGTTTGATTGACAGTTCATATAGCAACACCAAATGAATTTTGATCGCACAGTGCCGGACACCCAAAAAATCAACAAATTTTTCAAAGACTTATTTAGGAAAGCTTGAAATTTTTTTTTTTTTTGAAAACCACTGAAAAGATCCCCCAAAATCAAATTTAGCACCCTTATCCCAGAAATACCACCATTCGATTCGACTTTTTGTTGATTGCCCGAGTACGATCCTGGTCTGGTCTAAAAATTCTGAAGGGGGAGCACCCACGTGATAGAGATCAATGTTTATTATCCTTATCCGGCTTTCTGATCAACGTCTTCCACGCCCGCACACTGCCATTCACAATTCCCTCTCTTTTTTGCCCCGGGCGTGTAATCCGGGTCATATTCTGTATTACTATGACTGGTCATGCATGTCTCAGAATGGCTTAAGTACTTCTGCCAGTGCAGTTACCTAGACCTTCTCCTCGGTATTGGCCCAAAATGATGGGCGGTTCACTCGGGAGAGGACCACGCTAGTACTTCAACTGCAGCCGAGAACAGCATCAGGGCCCTTTCAATTTCCCTCCGCTTCACTGACTTGATCCACATCGTGCCGGTGATAGTGAGAAAGAACCATGATCCAACCCTGCCTCCCCACATGTCTACGTTCCGGCGTCGATTCAAAACGTTTCACCACCATCTGTCCTTCTACTCTCATACAGAAACACACGGGTTTCCTCGGCGAGTTCTGAATACTGGACATGTATCATACGAGCTCTGGCTCTGTCATATGTATACTGCATGTGGCTTGATCGTCTTTCCAACTGATAAAACGCAACGTTCACGTTTGCATGTCAATCCGAGCGCCCGGTACCCCACAGTACATATTATGCCTCATAAGAATCGCTCTGTGCCCTTTACCTCCGTTCCCTTGTTCTTCATCCAGTGCTAACTTCCTCGTTCAGCGTACTCAATTAATATAGCATCAAGTCCATCAGCGCACACCGCCCGTCTATTTGCATTGTTCCAAAAGCGTTTCGCCCTGTTCCATTGCATCGTGGCTCCACCGTTGATCGGGTAGCCCAGGTAGCTTCCTAAGGTCAAGAACTACAGCTATCGTCCTGCCGACAGGCCCAATCTAGTGCTGTCGGCCCTTCACGATGGAACTGCCTCTGATACCTGATGCCCGTCTCATCCATCGAACGAACCAAAGAAGGAAACGACTTCGGGTCAGAGGGGGATTCAACCCATATGTATATTTTTTTGATGTGACCAAGCGGAAAGGACGCGAACAGCCGTTGCGAAGGCCAGCGTCGCCCTCAAGTGAGCCTCGCGGTCTACATCCCATGGTGGAAGCGTAGATCCCGAGGCCTGATGTGTCATCGATACAAATCGGGAATAAGAGATAACTGCACGAAGATCGGTTTCTCGATGCGCTTTTGCGTCCGGTGATACCCTAGCCGAACCGATAAACCTCGCTACTCGTTCGCCCAATCATCCTTCTCAATAGTCCCAGGCAT
>Ga0307510_10006555_pt1 | contig 13885 bp, 15 predicted proteins | sample 12_EM_MG_FD_207224 | JGI IMG/M metagenome (GOLD analysis project Ga0307510, IMG submission 207224) | Populus trichocarpa ectomycorrhiza microbial communities from riparian zone in the Pacific Northwest, United States - 12_EM | ecosystem: Host-associated > Plants > Roots > Unclassified | place... | reverse complement strand
GCAGGTATACGCGGGTCAAGCTGCTTCCGCATATCGCTCTACACTATCCTAGGGAACAGAAGGGGCGTCGGCGAGAACCCTTGAGGACAAGTCCAGACGGGGAGTGAAAAATAAAGTGCTCGGAAGGAACCGAATGATCGACCGGCACACTCGATCCGGATCTTGTCTGAAGTCATCTTAACAGAGTTCACCGTCAAGATGGCTCCGCCAGACCCGCAAAAAACCTCAAATGATTTTGTCTCCAATCCAGAAACACCTTCGGATCTCTCGAACGGATCCGGCGGGGGACTTCACATCCCGATTTCGACCGACAGTGGGTTCTACGGGTATAATGATGAGAAGCACCTTCAGCACGTAAGTGTACCCAACCCCACTCTCCCCCACGCCTCAAACGAATATCTTCGACACAGATGGGTGAAAAGTTTTTCGTTCAACGTAGGGCATCGACAAACTCCGACGGCGGAAGAGCGGTATTTCAATTGGGACTGACCACGACTTCTGTCATCGAACCGAATATCTCGACCATTGCACCCTCTCCGTTCATGAAGGAGGAAGAGTTGAAATCCGAGGTTGAAGCTCCAGGTAGGTTAGGTAGTACGTCCTACTTTAAGGAAACCCCCGGAGCTGAACCTCCCAGATACGAGCCCGTTCACCCAAGAATACCAGCACATCTTCCAGTCGTTTGAAAAATGTCTCTCTCTCCGTGACAAGTACATGCAAGTATCACTTCAACGGCTCGGTGACAATCCCCGCGATCACGATGGATACTTCCAAGGATTCGACCCCAAAATCGCCGATGTTTCAGGAGTGCGCCCAGACGCGGACATCTCCCTATGCGCCTCTCCAGAGTCTGAGGATAAATCACCGAGGTCCCCGTACAAACCTTGGCGAATATACCCGAAACCTCCACCCCCGCACTGGCATTGGACCGCTAACACGGAACCAGTTCACGGACGTGACGAAGCCCAGGCAGGCAAGGAGGAGTTTGTGTTGGAAAAATGCGAAATCCCTGGCGGTCATGATGACTGGAGTTTCGGTCTCGATGAGACGGGCGTGTACCAGGTCTATAATACCAATGGTTCGTTAAGAGTCCTCACCCGCTTTCTGTGACTGAAATGGCGATTCCTGCATCCAGGGGGCGATGGGAAGCCAGCCTTCAAAGTCCCAACCATCAAGGAGTATTTCTTGGACCTCGAGTTTGTTCTCAGCGTGATTTCGGATGGACCTACCAAGAGTCTCGCATACCGGCGACTGCAATACTTGGCGAGCAAATTCGACATGTACTACCTATTAAACGAGTACCAGGAGGTTGCCGACATGAAGGTGAGGGTTTTGATTTCGTGACCTTTGTTGTCAGCTCACAAGATTTTTAATAGAAAGTCCCCCATAGGTATCTTGATCCCTTCTACGACGCTGTGTGTGATCTTATTGACCATTGGTTTCTTAGGGATTTTTACAACACCCGCAAGGTCGATACCCACGTTCATCATTCTAGCAGCATGAACCAAAAACACCTGTTGCGATTCATCAAATCAAAAATGAAGCGCACCCCTGATGTCCGTCTTTCTCCCGATCTGTACTCTTATGCTCACCGCGCGATAGGATGTTGTCATTTTTCGGGACGAGAAATACCTGACCCTCGCTGAAGTGTTCGAGTCATTGGGTCTAAGCGCGTACGACCTTTCGATCGATACCCTGGACATGCACGCACACCAAGACACCTTCCATCGGTTCGACAAATTTAATTTGAAGTATAATCCGATCGGAGAGTCTAGATTAAGAGAGATCTTCTTAAAGTCGGACAATTTCATCCAAGGCAGATACCTCGCAGAGTTGACCAAAGGTTCATTGACTGCCTCCCACGTCGCCACATCTGATCCGTTGATCATTACTGTTTAGAGGTTATGACGGATCTGGAACAGAGTAAATACCAGGTGAGGGATGAACCTTCAAAACAAATGCAACGTAATCTCTTACATCGTCCACAGAATTGCGAATGGCGCATTAGTATTTACGGTCGCAACGAGGACGAGTGGGACAAGCTGGCAAAGTGGATCGTCAACCACAAGCTGTACTCGCACAATGTCCGTTGGCTGATTCAGGTCCCCCGGCTGTATGATGTCTACAAGATGAATGGTTCGATTGACACCTTCGAGGACATTGTTCGGAGTAGGTGACCAGCTTATTCCGCTTGCTTCCGTTCTGACTGACGTCATGGGCCCTTTCTGAACCTAGACGTGTTCAAACCCTTATTTGAGGTTACAAAAGACCCTTCGACGCACCCCGAACTCCATATATTCCTCCAACGAGTCGTGGGGTTCGATACGGTTGACGATGAGTCCAAAGCGGAGCGACGCTACTACAAGAAGTTCCCTTACCCCAGGGTATGGAACACAACCCAGTCTCCGCCATACAGCTACTGGTCAGTCCCGGGCGCTTTGCCGTACCACGGGTGCAGAATTGACAAATAACAGGGTTTATTACATGTTCGCGAACATCGCCAACTTGAATAACTGGCGTCAAGAACGGGGATTTAGTGAGTCTATTGACAGCGGGAGCCGGCGAATCGACGCTGATCCCTTGTGAAATGCCAGATACATTTGTCTTCCGTCCACATGCGGGTGAAGCGGGGGATACGGACCACCTCACATCCGCCTATCTCACATCGCATTCCATCTCCCACGGAATACTGCTGCGTAAAGTCCCCGCCTTGCAATATTTGTTCTACCTGAAGCAGATCGGGATCGCGATGAGTCCTCTAAGCAACAACGCGCTATTCTTGACATACGAGAGGAATCCGTTGAAGGAATTCTTCAAGACGGGGTTGAATGTCAGCCTGAGCACGGATGACCCGCTTCAATTCCACTTTACGAAGGTCTGATGAATCCCTTGCCGAATCCTGACGAGGCGGGTTAAGTCTTACGAGCGACCTTCAGGAGCCGTTATTGGAGGAATACAGCGTTGCAGCACACGTGAGCATACCTAATTCCATTCATTCGCCGCCACATTATGCAGATTACGCTGATCCCTTCTGATCCGCATGCCTCCCTTCTTATTTCGTTGTTTCCATGCATCAAACTTTTTGTCGCCACAGATCTACAAGTTTCCCCAGAGCTCATTAGCAGAGCTAGCTCGGAATTCGGTGATACAGAGCGGATTCGAAATGGAAGTGAAGAGGCATTGGTTGGGCCAGCACTGGTACTTACCCGGGGCAGCCGGAAATGAGATCAACAAGGTATGTGTCGCGTCTTGGAATTCCGGATGCCGAGCAGCTGCCTCTCGTCATCCCGTCGTGTGCATTTTGTTTGTGTATTCTGATCGCTGATCGCAACCTGCGCTGTAACGTGGCATTTGCATCCGCGGTTGCAGACAAACGTCCCGAATAGCCGGCTCGTGTTTAGACACCGAACATTGCAGGAGGAGTTGGCGATGGTCCGTGGTAGTGCGAGATGAGGACAGAAGGGCTACGTTAGGCCACGCCTGACAACAGCGCGACAGCTAGTTTCCTGGACATGTACAAGTATTCTTTGTCTGCAAATGTGTTAATGTAGTTGGTGCTACTACGATTGGGATGTGAAGCCGTTTTGAGGCAAATGAGCACTGACCAAACTTGGACGAGGCGAAATCCGAGGAGCTACTCTCATTGGACGGCGGTGATCCCGACCAATGAGAGTCCAGCAATGGGTCCTCACGTGAGCTGGATGTCACATGTCACCCTCTCTGCAAGGCTGCCGATCGTGGCCCTGGACGTCGATGAGTGAATACTACTATCGCGTCTCGTTTCCGATCTTCGATAGACATTCCAACCCTGCAGTCTAGACTTGCAGCTATAAGAGCAGACACAACGATGGCAACTCATCAACCGGTCCTCCATCATCATGTCTCACTCCCCGCTCCCGAGTATTCGTGAACTCTTCCCAAGTAAGCGGCATGGGGCACACCATTCACATTCACGTTCGGGAGATTAACCTCCTTTGTACTACCAAGATCTCATCAAACCCCGGGATGATGACCTGAAAATGAGCCCCCGTCCCATCACCCCGCAGCTCGTTCTCGACAGAAGGGATCCCTACGCCCACTCGGAGCACCATTCGCCGACGACACCCATCTCTCCCTCATATCTTGGACGGGAATCATCATATCCCGGGCGCGGGCCTCCTCCGTCGGAAACGTCTCGTCCGATAGACGCGGAGGATTTTCACGACCACAAGACAAGGAAACACGTCTGTCACCATTGCGGGAAGCGGTTTAACCGCCCAAGCAGCCTCACAATTCATTACCACACCCATACAGGAGAGCGCCGTGAGTATCATTCATTCCTCCCCCCCTCCCTTCTTCCATTCCCTTGAGTGAGTTGATCTTTTGACGCGTTTGGTGTCACGGATATTTCTTTTGTTTTTTGCAGCTTATCTATGCCCCTACCCCGGATGTTTGAGGACGTTTAATGTCTCCTCGAATATGAGGCGGCATTACCGGAATCATGCGTTCCTGGCTAACAATCGGCCGCAAGGTCAATCTGCAGCAACGTTCCAAACATCGTTCTATACCTCTCCGCTTCCGTCAGACGTGTACCCACCGCCTCCGCTGCAGTACGGGTTCAGATAGTGGTTGGAATCCTCGAGCCTCGGTCATTCTTGGCCTTGCAGCCGGCTGCTGAGGCATAGCGCGGATCAATGTGACAAACACGGATTGCCCGCGTGCGGAGTTCCACCGGCTCAGCTCTTCTCCGCAATAATATTATTATTACGACCCTGTGTAATCTCTATACGTCAACACATTCAGCAGATAATCGATACAATACAGTTCGCGTGGGTAACCATCAGATATCCACTGCCTCAACATTTACACCCGCAGATCATGCTGGATTCAGACTCCTTCCCAACTCGTCCACCCGAGCAACCTAGGAAGCCTCGCCCAGAAAAATCTCTTGCGCCAATTAAGGTGAATCCTCTCCAACCGTTCTGCGCAACCCCCGCAGAGGTGGTTCCTCAATGAGGGGGGAGTCAGCATATCGCCCTCGATCCTCTCGACCATAACGTTGTAGATCTTGTTCAGCGCTTCCATCCTCTGCTCTGGACGACTGGTACTAGCCGCGTTCAAGGTGCACACCTCCTCAGCGCACACTCCCCAGTTCCCGATGTATATAATAGTATGGGCAGCGACGTTCGCCGTTCGCCGTATTTCCCCTATACTGTGAATGATGGAGACGAGAGTGGAACGTGGGAGTATTGCACCGGGTTCGTCACTGGCGAGAGAGGAAGGAGTACCTAGGCCAGCTCGATAGGCAGCGAAAGGTGATGCGAACTTGATGTCCTGCTCCAAGAATAGATTAAGGACCGCGTTGGGATGTGGCCTGGGTGATCCGAAAACGTCTTCACCAAGGACCCGCGCCGTTTCGAAATCCTCCCACTTGGTAGGGTATGCGCCCTTGAGCTCTTCTACAAGCGCCTCGCGGATCTCGGGGAAACCGTACTTGGTCGTCATTCGAAGTAGAGATGCGAACACTGTGAACTCTGGAACCTTGTTCCTTGCCGGGAACCTATAGTCGAAAGTCAACGGACAGTTCACAGAACCCACTTCAGTGAGGGACAGAGAGACCCACCCTGGCGTATAGATCATCTTCAACAAGGTCGCAAAGTCCTCTACACCGTCATTGAGAATAATTCGAGGACGCCTTCCTAGCGTTTGGGGGTGGATGCGGGGCAACTGGGAGAAAACGTCACGGAGCTTGGTGGAGGCAAACGAGATTATGGTGGAATGAACCCGGAACACGGTGTCTCCGCACACAATTTCCACGTCTCCATCCTCAAAGTAAAAGGTATGATGACGGATGTTCCTCTGTTCGTCACTGCTCTCTCCGACGTCATCGCCTAATTCGGTCGTGGTCAAGTCGGAGACGGTGGAGATGCTCAACGTGGGGGAAGATCTCGCTGAAACACGAATATCGGAGGGTGACGCCACACTCTGCAGTGCTGAGGCAGGCTCTGCGGCCTGCAGGACGAAGGAAGGGGCATCGGTGCCAGCACGAGCAGAGGGGAGATCCTGGGGAATGAAGGCAGCAGGAGTCTCAACCTCTGCAGGGGCTTCTGTAGCCGCCGCATTCCCTTCTTCTTCCTCCTCTTGCTGCAGTAACCACGTAGTGTGGATCTCGCGAAGTTCCTGGTCCTTAAGTTAGGTTCTGATGTGAGGGATAGAGATAAGGACCACACCGTACATTTAACCTCGCTGTGTTCCATGAATCGAATCCCCCTATCTCTCCGAGCAAAATCCGGGTCTCCAATCTTTTGAAACAGACCTGGACGTCTTCCGGTTCGAGGAAACCCTGAAGTAAGGTATTTCCCGAGACGGTGAACAACTTGTAAATCGCGTTAGCCCTGATAACCTGTTTCACAGTGTCGTCGCCGTCGCCGTCGTTATAGTGATGGGCCGTTAACTGCTTGGAGATGTGGCGTCGCACAAGCTCGCGGCCAAGCAAACCACGCCCGATAAGGTGTCCTACGAACGACGCCGCGCGTACAAAACCGAACCCTCCACCCCTCGAAACCAAGCTGCGGGACTGATTCCTCCCAAGGTCATCCACCGAAGCAACCGAGAACCACCGAAGGATGCGAACGCACAACTCGTCGACGAAGGACCTCGTTTGTTCCGAACGGCAGGGTGCTTCGTGGAATTCCTTTAAGAATCGAGAAATGTGCGGGTGGGAGCCACGATGGCTCCATGCCACGGGAGAGACTCGTTCCACAAGGTCTTCGATCGTCGTAAACTGTTCAGTGAGACAGTCGTCGATCCAGTATTGGATCGTGGGTGAGATTTCGTCGTATGTCGATGGACCGAGGTCGTAGAGCAAGTTGCAGATCGTCGTAGCGAGGACGATCTGGCGGTTATGAAAGCCAGGTCCACTGGACATAGTTGCAGGTGGTTGTACAAAGAAAAGAAGTGTGGCGGGCGCGTGGCAGCCCAATACTTAGTACTTAGTATGATACCACGGCGCCTGAAGGTGGCCAGTGGCCCCAAAGACGTGGCGGTGGCTCAAATAGGCGCCAAGTTCACCAACCGTTTTGTGAAAGAAGGCCCCCCTCGCACCAAATAGTCATTGGCCAAAGTCCACGGGAAGGTCAACTCGGGGGAATATGGAAGGGTAAAAACTACGGACAGACGATGGGTCAGAAAAAAGCCTTGGGGAAAGATGATTGGGATGTAGTACATGTCTGATCAAAGTCGGCTACAACATCGAGTGAAAACTGCTTTACATGATGGACCCTCCCCCAGCCCCAAGTAAACTAGGGAATGCTCTCCAGACAAATTGTTCACGGTAACGAAGATGGGCGTCCTCCAACGGCTTTGCGCAATCCACGCAGACGAGGTCTCCAAGTGAGAGAGGAGATAACAAATCGCCTTTGCTCTTGTCGACCATGACGTCAAAGATCTTTTTCAGTGCTTCCGTCCCCTGCTCCGTAGGGTCCATACCAATATTCAAGACACACTCCTGCTGAGGGCATGCATCTATGTTCCCACTGTAAACGATGGAATGTGAAAGTTGGAACATCACACGTCGCATCCTCTCCATGCCGTAGATTGTGGAGGCAAGGGTAAGACGAGGGAGTGTCGCACCAGGTTCGCTGCTGATGAGAGAGGAAAAACCACCCACGGCGGCTCGGTAAGCGGCGAAAGGTAACGCGAATTTGACTCTCTGTTCCAAGAGTAGATTCAAAACTGCATTGGGATGTGGCCTAGGCGATCCAAACGCATCTTCTCCAAGGACCTTCGCTGTTTCGAAGTCCTCCCACTTGGTAGGATATGTGTCTTTGAGGTCCTCGATAAGTCCCTCGCGAATATCGGAGAAACCGTACTTGGTCGCCATCCGAAGTAGAGACGCGAACGTAGAAAATTCTGGAACCCTGTGCCTTGCTGGGAATCTGCCCACCAATCATCTAGTCAGTTCACATAATCTACCTCGACGGGAGAGGACTCACCCTGGCGTGTAGATCATCTTCAATAGGACCGCGAAATCCTCGGCGCTGTCCTTGAAAACAACCCGAGGACATCCTTCCGGCGTCGGTGCACTGAGTAGGGTAGAGGGAGAAAGCATTCCTCGAAGGATGGGGGAGGAGAACGAAACTACAGGGGAGTGAACCCGGAAAATCGCGTGTCCGCACACGACCTCTACGTTTCCGTCCTCCAGGTAGAACGTCTCGTGGCGAGTAGGGATCCATTTTTCATCGTCTTCTTCGACCTCGTCTAACTCTGTCGGGGTCAAGTCGGACACGGTAGAAATGCTCGGCGCGGGAGAGGAGATTGGCGAGGCTTGGATATCGGAAAGCTCTACACCCTCGAATAGTGAGAGAGGCTCAAGCTCCCGTAAGGCGGAGGAAGGGGTATCAACACCAATGTCTGTGGCAGGGAGTTCCTGAGCAGGGGAAGCAACGGGAGTCTCGACCTCTTCCATAGGGGCTTCCGCAGCTGTATTGTTCCTTCGTCCTTCCTCATCTCTGCGCTGCAACCACGCAGCGTGGATCTCGCGAAATTCCTAGTCTATATGTTAGGTCCAAATAGAAGTATCAAGACGAGAGCCACACCGCACATTCAATCTCGTCGTATCCAATGTATCCATGCCGCCTATATCCCCGAACGAGACCCGGATATCCAACTTGCTTAAGCAGTCCTGGACTTCTTCGGGTTCGAGGAGACCCTGAAGTAAGGTATGTCCAGCGGCAGTGAACAACTGGTAGATTGCGTGGGCCTTGGTAGACTGTTTCCGATAGTTGTCCTTATTATAGTAATGGTTCTTCAACGGTTCGAAGATGTATTGTCGTACGGGTTCACGACCGAGCAAGCCGCATTCGATAAGATTACCCACGAACGACGCAGAGCGTATGAAGCCAGGGCCTCCGCACTTCGAGACCGTGGCAGTGCTCCAATTCGTCCAAAGATCTTCCACCGAAGCGACCGCAAACCACTGAAGAACGTAAAGGCACAACCCATCGACGAAGGATCTGGCTTGCTCTGAACGGTGGGGTGCATCGCGGAACTCCTTTAAGAACCGCGAGATGTCCGGGTAGGAACCGCGGCCCTCCCATGCTACGGCCGAGACTCGTTCTGCGAGGTCGTTGGTTGTCGTGAATTGTTCGTTGAGCACGAATTCGATCCAGTATTCGATCTTCGGCGCGACCTCATCGTATGTTGATGGAGAGAGATCATAGAGTAAGTTGCAGATATTCGATGCAAGGACCACCTGCCGATCGCGATAACCGGGTTCGTTGGACATGGTTGTACAAAAATGAGAAGTGTGGCGGACAGGCGGGCGGGCGACCTATGTAACTCGGCCCAACTACACAATGCGGCGCCTCGAGTTGGCGCATAGCGCTGGAGACGCCACGGTTTGAATGGAGGCGCCCGGAGGCGCCTTCGTGAAGCTTCTGAACGAAAGCCAGCATCAAGCAGCCGACGGTCGAAGCCCATGAGAAAGTCCCCATTTCTGCCCGAGGGAAGTAGGCTATGAAAAAGAACGCGAGTGGATGATTGCACAAAAAAAAAACACAGGGGAGGACAACTGGAATCCACATGTGATGAAATCGCCTAACATCCAGTGCGGCAACTAATTATTTACGCACGACTGGGTCAACCCCGAATCAAGCACCTTCCCAACTCTTCCAACCGAGGAGACTAGGAAGTTTCGCCCAGACAAGGCGCTTGCGACAATCTCGATGACCGTTCTTTAGCCACTTTGCGCAACCCGCACAGAAAATGTCTCCACACCGGAGGGAAGACAGCACATCTCCCTCGCTACTCTTTGCTAGAACGTCGGAGATCTTCTTGAACGCTCCAATTAGGCCATCGTCCAAGGCGCACGCCCCCCTACCGCACCCTCTTATGTCCCAGGTGTATGCGATTGTTTGTGCAGTGTATGTCATCGCGCGCCGTATCCCTCCCATGCCGTGGATGATGGAGGCGAGGGTGAGACGTGGGAGTACTGTACCAGGTTTCTCGCTGGCAAGGGCAGAAGGCCCGCCTAAGCCAGCTCGGTAGGCCGCAAACGGTAACGCGAACCTGATTCTCTGTTCCAAGAACAGATTCAAAACTGCGTTTGGATGGGGCTTGGGTAATCCAAACACATCCTCTCCAAGCACCTTTGCTGTTTCTAAGTCCTCCCACTTGGTAGGGTATGCTCCCTTGAGGTCCTCGATAAGCGCTTCGCGAATATCGGAGAAACCGTACTTGGCCGTCATTCGCAGGAGAGATGCGAATACGGTAAACTCTGGTATCTTGTTTCTTGCCGGGAATCTGCTCATCGGTCAGCTCACAGGTCCCACATCGAGCGTAGGAGGGACGTGCCCTGGCGTGTAGATCATCTTCAATAGGACCGCAAAATCCTCGGCGCTGTCCTTGAAAACAACCCGAGGACACCCTTCCGACATCGGCGCGTTGAGGAGAGCAGAAGAGGAAAGCATGTCTCGAAGGATGGGGGAGGAGAACGAAACTATGGGGGAGTGGACCCGGAAAATTGTCTGCCCGCACACGATCTCTACATTTCCATCTTCCAGGTAGAACATCTCATGACGAGTAGGGATCCGTTTGTCACTGTCCTCTCCAAAATCTTCGTCGAATTCGGTCGGGGTTAAGTCGGATATCGTGGAGATGCTCAACGCGGGAGAAGAGGCGGTGGCGATCTGATCGTCGGTAAGTGCGTCGGAGAAAGGCACCACGTCGTGCGATACAGAGGAAGGCTCGGTGTCTTGCAAGATGGGAGAGGGGGTGGCAATATTGATCACGGTAGGGAGATCTCTTGGGGTGAAAGCAACGGGAGTTTCAACCCCTGCGAATATTTCAGCAGCCACATCACCATCTTCTTCTCCCTCACGTTCTTCAGCGGCCTCCGCGAGGCCGTTCCGTTCTTGCTTGCCCTTCCGCTGCAACCACGTGGTATGGAGCTCTCTAAGTTCCTGGTCCACGAGTCAACAGGTTCCGATGAGGGGTATCAGGATAAGTACTGCACCTCTAGTCTCGCGGCGGATAACACTTTTATCCCACCCGGCCTTGAAGACTGGGCCCCCAGTATCTCGAAGCAGACTCGGATATCTTCTGGCTCGAGAGGACCCTGGACTAAAGTGCTTCCTGCGACAGCAAACAATTGGCAGACGGCGTTGGCCCTGACAGTTTCAGCGGGTGTGTCGAGGAGGGGGTAGTAATGTGTCGTCAATGGCTTGATGAGATACAACCGCACGAGGTCATGGTTGAGCAAGCCACACTGGATGAGATGTCCAACGAACAACGCCGCCTCTATGAAGCCATATCCCCCACAAATCGTCACCGAGCGGTTGTACCTGTTCATATCAAGGTCCTCCACGGAAGCTGCTGCGAACCACAAAAAAACTCGAGTACAAAACTCATCGACGAAGGATCTGGCTTGGAATGATCGATGGGGTTGATCACGGAACTCCCTGAGGAACCGCGCAAAACTTGCGGGACAACGGGAAGTGCTCCATGCAAGGATTGAGACAAACCCCACAAGCTCGCCGACCGTCGTGAATTGTTGAGTGAGGGCCAATTCGATCCAGTATCCTATCGTCGGCGCGACCTTGTCGTACGTCTGGGTGTTGAGAGAAGAGAACAGATTGGATATCCGCCTAGATACGCTGTCGCCGCGATTCTGGTAGGACATGGCTGTAAGACGATAAGCGCGGCGGGCACGTGGACCCACAATGCAATAGGGCGTTGACTCGTTGAGGGATGATGGTGACACTGTGACCCCTTTGGTACTCGACAACGCCCAACGGGAAAATAACCTCAACTAACGGTTTTAGATCCCCCATCCTCCTCTCACTCATTCCCTCTTCTGCATCACTTTCTCAAAGATGTCATACCCCTCGTACCCGCTACACAGAGACGTCGCTTTTGGCGTACCACCTCCCGTCTCTGGTCACACCTTGTATCCGCGAATGAAAAACTTGGTAGTGATTACGAAAAAACGCCCGCACCAACCTTAGTGAGAACAGCCATAAACACGGGAAATGTTCTCCAATCTCCTGGCCTTTCTCCTTTCGATGGCCTAGCTGCTGCCTCCAGTTTGGCCAGTTCGGGCCGCCGTCTGTGGACCTGAGGACGGCTGCCTTTCAAGTAGGCACATCGCCACCACTTTCAACATAACAAAGAGTCCTTCCATCTGCTCTCATTTGTTCTCCGTTTCTGTTACCCCCCAACGCCTATCCGCTCGGGCGAAAGGCGAGGAAGTAGACATCCCTCACCTTTTGCGACCCCCCATCCCTACCCCGTTCTCGCCTTTCCCAGCCTGTTTTCGTTCCCATTTCTCACAAGTATTGTCTGTCTACCTTTGTTGTCTCGACTCTAGCAAACCTTTTTGCTGCCCCCTCCCCTGATTTCTTGTTCGCATGATCCGATGCGCCACCGGTTATTATTGCCTGCGTACACCCACCTACCGCAAATCTCCGCCCCCGTGTGTTCCACTCCCGGCCACGGCCGGGAGTACACCGGTAAGCTAGAAATTTTACCAATTCAAAACCGGTCGGAAGCTTTATACCCCCAGCAGTTCGTTGCGGATGGTTGTTATTTCCACTTCAACGCACAATTTCAACCGGATGGATAGCAATCATCCACACAAACATACTGTCGTTGTCTGACGTGGCGCTGCCAGTGCTTTTCCCAGACCCTGTGCCATCTGAATGGACGGAAAGACAGCTCGTCTCAGGCTGTACGTATGTGTTTTGCACTGGGTGTATGAGGTATAAGGTGACTTCCGCCAGGTGTACAAGGCATCGGATCTTCCTGAGGTTGGTTTCCTACCCGCCGTTTGATCACAAGGATCACAAGGCCTCGCAGTTTCCCTGAACTGCCAGAACACCTTCCATACCTTAAGATTCCCCCCGAGCCAGGACAGTTTCTTACATCGCTCCACTCATCTGCTCAGGAATATCGCAATTTTCTAGGCGGCTTCACCTTTACGGAGGTATTGTCTACCATAGCAACGTTCCATACAGCGAGTGACACGAGGCATCTCGAGTGTCTGACGACCACACCGAGCAGTCCGGTTACAAATTGTAGTGATTTCCAAGTGTCATTCGATTTCCTACATTCGGTGGCACTGTGCGAGCTTAACCGAAGTTTCTGGCGTCGGTTAGGGACAGAGGAGACCTCAACTCTGTGCTTTTTCTGCCGCGACTGGTTGGCGCCAATCCCCAAAACTGAATAGAATTTGCTGTAAGCGGTCGGGTAGTGTTATGCAGGAGGTGGAAGTACGTTTTGCTGATGCTGGAGAACCTCACGCTGGCGACCGTAGTAACTTCCTCTCGGAATTCCCGAGAGGGACTCACTGTGCCTCGTAAGGTTCAGAGTCAGAGGACCATGTTTTCTTGGATCGGTGTCTCAAATCGGAGAACGGATTACTCCTCTTTCTGATGCTGCCTTCGTCCGCTAGGTCACGTCCTTATTTCCCGTTTTCCCCGCGCCACATCGCTTGCGGCGCAAATCCGTGAGACGGACTTGAGGCTTCTTGCGCGAGGCGCCCGTCACCCACGCCCCACTTCGATCGTTTTCCTTACATAGTCCAAGCCACGCCTTGATCCATTTTCGGGACAGATTACGCTTCCGCTCCTTTGATTGACGTTTCCATCAGAGTATCGCTGACCTACTATGTATGCTCCGAAAATGCGTCAACTTTGCCCGATGGCCATTGTGTCACCTTCTATATTTCGTCCGTCGTTTCACCACAACGGGTTCCAGCATCTTCTAGCTTGGGATTGAGAACTTCTCTTCCATTTCCTGACAGCGTCCCATTCCACCCGAGTTTCATGTAGTGTTCACGCACGGAGGACGTCCAAAATTACTAAGTCTCCAGTTGCTATAAATCCTCCCCTCGTCGAGAGGTCTTTCC
>Ga0307510_10006554_pt1 | contig 13886 bp, 10 predicted proteins | sample 12_EM_MG_FD_207224 | JGI IMG/M metagenome (GOLD analysis project Ga0307510, IMG submission 207224) | Populus trichocarpa ectomycorrhiza microbial communities from riparian zone in the Pacific Northwest, United States - 12_EM | ecosystem: Host-associated > Plants > Roots > Unclassified | place... | reverse complement strand
TACTCGCCGATCACCGATCGGCCGCGACTCACCTGGCCCAACGGCGCACGTGTTGCGTTTTACGTTGGTTTGAACATCGAGCACTTCGAGGTTGATAAGCCTTCAACGAGCATTTTCAGCGGAACATCTCATCTGCAGCCGGATCCGCTCAACTACGGTTGGCGTGATTACGGCGCGCGGGTGGGCTTCTGGCGAGTGCTGGAAGCGCTGGATGAGTACGGAGTACGTGCGTCCGTGCTATTGAATTCAGATGTCGCGAAGCACTATCCACAGATCATCCAGGCGGGCCGCGAACGCGAGTGGGCCTGGGTAGCACACGGTAAGACAAACTCCGATTTGCACACGTCGTTGTCCCCCGCGGCGGAACGCGCGGCGCTCGAGGAAATTGTAAGCACCATCACCGCGGCTACGGGGCAGCGACCTCGAGGTTGGATGGGGCCGGGTCTCACCGAGACATTTGAGACGCCGAATATTCTCAGAGAGATGGGATTGCAGTACGTTCTGGATTGGTGCGCCGACGATCAACCTTTCGCGCTGAATGTGCCCGGCATGATATCGGTGCCCTATTCCGTCGAGTTGAATGACATCCTGTTTTTTGTGGCACACCGCTCGTCGGGCGAGGCGTTCTATCGTACCGTGGTTGATCAATTTGATGAGCTTTATAGAAACAGCGTGAGCTCCGGTCGGGTGATGGCGCTGGCGCTGCATCCGTTTGTGATCGGTCAGCCGTTTCGGCGGAAGTATCTGGCGAAGGCCCTGGAGTACATTACTTCCCACGAGGGCGTGTGGGTGACGACCAGCGACGAGATCGCCGCTCACTACTCTTTCGCATCAGGAATTGGCGCATCAGGAATTGACGCGTCATGAATCGGCGCATCGTGTTGGCGGCACGGCCGTCCGGACTGCCGGACTCGACGCACTTGCGCCTGGAGCAGTCGGCTATCCCCTCCCCCGGCAGAGGACAGGTGCTGCTGCGGACAGTTTGGCTGTCACTCGATCCGTACATGCGTGAGCTCATGAACGAGGTTCCTCCTGTCTATGCACCATCCGTCGGCGTGGGTGAGACGATGGTGGGCGGGGCGGTCAGTCGTGTTGTGGCTTCGGAAAACCCGCGGTTTTCTGTTGGCGATCTGGTGCTGGCCAATGCCGGATGGCAGGACTATGCGCTGTCCGATGGCAGCGATTTGATGTTGCTCGGTGACATGGCTCAGCCGTCGTATGCACTGGGTGGGCTGGGCATGACCGGATTTACTGCCTATATCGGTTTGCTCGACATCGGTCGCCCGCGCCCGGGCGAAACGGTAGTGGTGTCCGCTGCCGCGGGTGCCGTGGGGTCCATTGTGGGTCAGATTGCGCGCATCAAGGGTGCTCGCGTTGTCGGTGTCGCCGGTGGGCCGGACAAGTGCCGCCACGTTGTCGCGGATTTTGGATTCAACGATTGTGTCGATCGCCATGACCCGCAGTTCGCGACGCGACTCGCGCAGGCGTGTCCAAACGGCGTCGACATCTATTTCGAGAATGTCGGGGGAACTGTATTTGATGCGGTGTTACCCCTTCTCAATATCGGGGCTCGTGTGCCGGTGTGTGGGAACATTGCGCATTACAACGGCACGGGCACTGCCGGGCCTGATCGGCTGCCGAAGGTGATATCCACCATTTTGCAGAAGCGGCTGTGCTTCCAGGGGGTGGTCATCCTGGATCACTATGGCGAACGGTTTGATGTGTTCCGGCGTGACATGACGGAGTGGGTGGACAAGGGCGTGTTGAGATTGCAGGAAGATCGGGTTGTAGGGCTGGAGAATGCGCCCGAGGCGTTTGTGGGGCTCCTAAGGGGCAGGAACCTGGGCAAAGTTGTGGTGCAAGTCAGCGGAGAGTGATGGCGTCAAAGCGCAGCGACGGGAACCATAGGCGCTCGGTCTGGTGGGGCATTTCAGCTCCCCACCAGACCGACGGACATATCAACGAACGATTTCGCGCAAAGTGGGAATCGCGAAGATGGATCCAACCGGGGAGAAGGTCTCCTGGTCGGAGTCATTCGACTGAGTCGCATCGTTGGCAATCGCAACCGGGCCGTTCGAGCGGATGTTGAAGGCCTGCTCCAGGGCGTTGCTCTGCACGCTCGTGGGAACAACCTGGCCGGTCAGGGCCACGCCGCCTGTCACTTCCGTCATCGCCTCGGTGTCGAGGTCCTTGGACAAATTTTCGATCTTCATGTGAGTTTTCCTGGTGTGTAAGGTTTGAGTTGGAAATTAAGCGCGGCGCAGGAAGTCGCTGCCGAGGAACACCGAGCCCACCGGTACGACGCTGTCCTGATCCGAGTAGTTCGACTGATCACCGCTGTTGCCGATGGCAACCGGGCCGTGCGAAGCAACGTTGAAGCTCTGCAGCAGCTCGTTGTCCTGCACGTTCGTGGGAACAACCTGGCCCGTGAGAGCGATACCGCCCTTCACTTCCGTCATCGTCTCGGCGTCGAGGTCCTTGGACAGATTTTCGATCTTCATTTGCAATTCTCCAATGTGTTTGATGTTGAGTTGGTTTAAATGGGTGAGCATCTTGGCTCGCGGAAGCAGTATTGCGAGCGGCATGCCAGGGGCGCCGCCGGATGCCGGCAGGCGCCGCAAGCTATTGATAAGCGGTGTGAAATAGGTAGCTCGAGCGAGTGGACAGTAGTTGCGGTCGGCTCGCGATTGATGGCGGAAGCCAACAGAAGGCAGTGCGGCTGTTGGGCCACGCCCGACAGCGTGCGGGTCGCAACGGGGTGACCTTTGGCACCTGCGGGAATCTGCACACGGGCGTAACGTGCACACCCATGGAACCGAGAATCCGCAATGTCAGTTATCGCCGCAGACCAGCCGACTTTTTACCCGAGCTTGCCTGCCTGGTCGGACTGTGCGGACTCGGTTGGCTGTCGTTATGGCGCGGGATAGTTCTTTCCGTAACACGACGGCCTTGAAGTAGCCACAAGGGGTCTCGGATGAGAAGGGGACGAGGACTTGCGGCAGGCGTCCTACTACTGTCCATCGGCGGCATCGTCTGTGCTCAGCCCAAGCCGGTGTCTGCCCAGGCGGAGGACGAGCGGATGCTGCCCTACATCGAGCCGGGCCAGCGGGTTGATATCGGCGGCCGGCGTATTAACCTGTATTGCACCGGCACCGGCGGCCCCACGGTCATTCTGATGGCCGGACTCTCGAGTTGGTCGGTCGTCTGGTACAAGACCCAGCCCGAAATCGCGAAGAGAGCACGTGTCTGTGCCTTCGACCGGGCCAGCTATGGATTCAGCGACCCCGCGCCTCAACCACAAACCCTGCCCGACCCGGTGAGTGACCTGCACGCGGCACTCGAGACCGCGAATGTACCGGGGCCTTATGTTCTGGTGGGGCACTCTTTGGGGGGGCTCGAAGCACGGTTATTTGCGCAGCGGTGGCCGCAGGAGGTTGCTGCAGAGGTGCTGGTCGATACCAGTCCTGCGGGAGAGTTTCTGATTGAAGTAAACCAACCCTACTACGATGAAGGCGACGGGATGGAGAGCTACATCTCGGGAAGGCTGAAGTGCGCTTTGCTGGCAGCCCACGGGCCGCTCGACCCGGCCAGTCCGGAATATGGGCACTGCTCGATAGGCCCGTTGCCCAACGACACCCCTGTCGCCTTGAGGAAAATCTGGCCGAGCTTCTTCACCGCCGACTATCAAGTCGCCAAAGTCAGCCTCGTGTCGTCACTCTTTACACATCGCTATGACAGCGCCGACCACGTCCATTTCGGAGATAAGCCGCTGGTTGTTCTTTCAGCCGACGATAGTTGGGGTTTGAGCGATGGGCCGGCAAAGACATTTTGGCAGAGGTATAAAAAGCGCTGGTTCGCTCAGCACGAGGCTTTGGCGCGCCTGTCCTCGCGCGGCGTGCATCGTGTGATCGAGCGTAGCGGGCACGAGATTCAGCTGGATAGGCCGCAGGCAGTCATCGACGCAGTGGATGAGGTGCTCCACGAGGTTCACGGTGGGGCGTAGTCCTAAGACTCGGGAATGGCCAGTGAGGTTACAAACAGGTCACATAACCCGCGGGTTTGCGATCATGCCGCTCCACCATTAGACGGATCTGAGGGCGGTCATGAGAATTCGGCTATGTCACCTGTAAGAACGGACTCGGCGCCAGGCGTGCACCTGATGGCGAAGCCGACCGGTCCGATCTGCAACCTGGATTGCAGCTACTGTTTCTACCTCGAGAAGGAGTCGCTTTTTCCCGGCCGCCATCGCTTTTTGATGAGCGATGAGGTGCTGCGCGCGTATGTTGCTCAGAACATCCGCAGCGAGCCGGGTCCTGAAGTGCTTTTCACCTGGCAAGGGGGTGAGCCGATGCTGCGCGGCCTGGATTTCTATCGCCAGGCGGTGCGCTACCAGCGGGAGTTGGCCAACGGGAAGACCATACGCAACTCCCTGCAGACCAATGGAGTGCTGCTGGACGAGGAATGGTGCTCATTCCTGCGTGACGCGGGGTTCATGGTGGGGATCAGCCTCGATGGCCCCAAGGAAATTCATGACGCCGCGCGGGTGGACAAACGGGGGCAGCCGACGTTCGATGCCGTCATGAGGGGTATTGCCCTTCTGAAGAAACACAACATTGAGTTCAATGTGCTGGTTACGGTGACGGATGCGGTATCCAGGCAACCCCTGAAGGTTTATGAGTTTCTGCGGCAGAACGGGCTCAGGCACGTGCAGTTCAACCCGGTGGTTGAGCGGGTTGCCGGTTCGCAGGAGAAGGCCACTGGGCTCACTTTTGCGCAGCCCGGCAAGGCGGGGCCGGCGGTCAGTCCGCATAGCGTGGCGCCCGGGGCTTATGGCGAGTTTCTGATTGCCATTTTCGATGAGTGGGTCCGGAAGGATGTCGGCTCGATGTTTGTGATGAATTTCGAGTGGGCACTGGCCTCGTTCATGCGGCTGCCGTCCACCATTTGCCTGTTTGCCGAGAACTGCGGCAAGGCGCTGATTGTTGAGCACAACGGGGACGTGTATTCCTGCGATCACTTCATGTATCCGGATTATCGGTTGGGGAACATCGAGGTGAGCGCGCTGGAGGAATTGGCCAACTCGCCTGAACAACAGGCGTTCGGTCAGGCGAAGTCGGCAGACCTACCGGATTACTGTCGTCGCTGCGAGGTTCGGTTCGCGTGCCATGGGGAATGTCCGAAGAACCGGTTCATGACGACGCCCGATGGGGAGCCGGGGCTCAACTATCTGTGCCCCAGCTACAAGCGGTATTTCACGCATATCGCGAAATACATGAATGCGATGGTGAAACTGATCAGCCACGGACAGCCAGCGGCCCTGATCATGGACGCGATCAAGGGGCCCCTGGCCATCCGGCTCAGCCCCCGCACAGGCGGCTGAGCCGGGCTGCGCTTCTGTCAGTTGGTGTTGGGATGCAGGAGCTTCTGGGCTTCCTCCGCGAAGGACTTGCTGTCCTTGGTGCGGTGAATCTTGCCGTTCAGCACATCATCCCAGGTGATCAGCGGATAGAGGTGATACTTCTGGGCCTGTTCTTCGAACAGTGCCTTCAGATGCGCCAGTTTCTCCGGGTTTTTCTTCGCGAGGTCGACTCGCTCCGTGTAGTCCTCGTTCAGGTTGTACAACTCCCAGGCATTCTCATCGAACGCCTTCTTGCCGCCGGGGCTGCCGCCAATGAGATTGTTGGGATACGGTAACTCCGCCTTCCAGCCGTCCTCGTAGATGGCGCGGGAACCGAAGATGTAGTAGTGCTGCACGTGGTGGCGGGATGCCGCCTGGGCGTCCTGAATGGAGTACGCCAGCGAGGTCCCCTCAATGGGCTGCTGTTGGATACCTGCGATCTTCGCGGGGGCATTGATGCCCAGTACCTCGAGCGTAGTGGGCAGGATGTCGATCACGTGCCCGTACTGGGTGCGGATCCCACCTTTGTCCGTGATCTTCTTCGGATAGTAGACAATCAACGGATTGCGGGCACCGCCCTCGCTGTTGGCGTCCGACTTCCAGTGCTTGAATGGCGTGTTGGCAGCCTGGGCCCAACCCAGGGGATAGTTCCCTTCGATCGCCCCGGGACTGCCGATCTCACCGATCTTGCCCAGGTTGTATGCGATGTTCTCCTTCTCGGGCAGCGGCTTCGCGAACAGGCTGCGGTCAATGTCGCCGTTCAGTGTGCCCTCTTTGCTTGCGCCGTTATCGCCGATGATGACGAAAATCAGCGTGTTGTCGAGTTGGTTTATTTCCTTCAGATGGTCGACCACCCGGCCGACTTCGTGGTCGGTGTAGGTCAGATAGCCGGCGTATACTTCCATGAAGCGCGCGTATAGTTTCTGCTCGTCCCTGGAAAGCTTGTTCCAGGCTTTGATGCTCGGGTTACGCGCGGGCAGGATCGCATCGGCCGGAATGATCCCCAACTGTTTCTGGCGGGCGAACACCTTCTCGCGGTAGTCATCCCAGCCGGCATCGAACTTGCCCTTGTAGCGATCGCTCCATTCGGCGGCAACCTGATGCGGTGCATGGGTGGCCCCGGGTGAGTAATACAGGAAGAACGGCTTGTCGGGCGCTGCCTTCTTCTGGCGGTCAATGAAACTGATGGCCTTGTCAGTGATCTGGTCGTTCAGGTGCCGGCCGTCGGGTTTGACGTGCGCCTGGTCTTCAACCAGGTCAGGTTTGTACTGGTCGGTCTGCGAGCCGAGAAAGCCGAAGAAGTGATCGAACCCCTTGCCCGTCGGCCACAAATTGAAGGGACCGGCATCGGTGGCGTCCTCGTCAGGAGTCACGCCGTACTTGCCAACAGCGAACGTGTTGTAGCCGTTGTCGCGCAGGATCTCGGCGATTGTGCCGTCTTCAGCCGGAACACGCCCATCCCAGCCCGGAAATCCGGCCGACAGGATGGTGTGTGAAAATCCGGACTCATGCACGGAGGCACTGTTTCGTCCAGTGAGCAAAGCCGCGCGTGTCGGTGCGCTGACGGCAGTGGTGTGGAAATTGGTGTAGCGCAGGCCATTCTGCGCAAGTTGATCGAAGGTGGGAGTCGCGATCTCGCCGCCAAACGTGCTGGCAGCGCCGAATCCGACGTCATCGAGCAATATCCACACGATGTTGGGGGAGCCTGCCGGGGCTTTGACAGGCTCCGGCCACCACTCCTTGGAGTCGGCCAGTGTCCTGCCTACCTGGCCCTGGTATGTCTGCTCAGCGGCGTGGACCGCGCTCACGAGCGAAACGGTCGTGGCCAACGCCGTGACCTTGAACAATTGTGTCTGCTTCACCTGGAAACCTTCTGCGAATGACCCTGCCGGAGTGTGAGCTTGGCCAGACACGGCCGTGAAATACTGATTGCCGATGGGGGGTGGAGCGCAGGTTATATGACGTGACTCATTCCCTTCGGGTATGAGCCTATGACCCCTCGAGCTGGTCGCGGACAGCGAGAATGAGCGGTCATCAACACGACGCGCGTAGAATGGGTCTTCATGACAATACGAACGGCAGGTCTTTTGGCGCTGGTCCTGGTGCTGGCGGCGTGCGATCGAGCGGGGCCGGCGGCAGGCGCTGGGCGCGAGGGAATTCAACCGGGGACCTGGCGTGTCGTGCTGCAGTTGCCTGGGGGCGAGCTGCCGTTTGGCCTCGATATCAGGCAGGAAGGATCCGCCTGGAGCGGCTCTCTCATCAACGGTCCGGAGCGGTTGAAGCTCAGCGAGGTGGCGGTGGATGGATCTCATCTGCAGATCAAGATGCCGGGTTACGAGAACCGCCTGACAGCCACTGCCAGGGACGGACAGCTCCAAGGGGAAGTTGTCATCAGCAAGCCGGGCGGCAAGGATCAGCACCTGCCGTTGAGCGCGCAATTCAAACAGACCTATCGCTTCTTCCCACCCTCCCCTGGCGGCGTGGATGTATCCGGCCGGTGGGCAGTCACCTTCACCGCCGATGACGGCCAGGAGGAAGCGGCTGTCGGTGAGTTTTCGCAGGCGCAGGACACTGTGACTGGAACCTTCCTGACCAACGGCGGTGACCATCGATATCTCGCGGGGCAAGTGCAAGGCGACCAGCTGTATCTCTCGACCTTCGATGGCGCTCACGCGTTTTTGTACAAAGCGAAAGTCACCGTGGCGGATAATGGGATCTCAGGTGACTTCTGGTCCGGGTCAGCACTGCATCGACGATGGGTGGCGAAGCGGGATGCGCATGCGGCGTTGCCCGACGCCTACAGTGTTACAGCGATGCGCGCGGAGGACCCGAAATTTGAGTTCGCATTTCCCGATCTGGCCGGCAACTCCGTGACCTCGAAGGATGCGAAGTTTCGCGGCAAGGTGCTGGTGATCGCGCTCGGGGGAAGTTGGTGCCCGAATTGCCACGATGAAGCGGCTTTCCTCGTGCCGCTATACAAGGAGTATCGGGACAAGGGACTGGAGGTTGTGTCGCTGATGTTCGAGCACTTTGGCGATTTCCCCCGTGCCGTGGCAGCGACCCAGCGGTTTCGGGAACAGTACGGCATCGACTATACAACTTTGATTGCGGGTGTCTCGGATGTTGACGAGGCGGCCAAAAAGTTGCCGATGTTGCAGAAGTTTTATGGCTTTCCGACCACGGTTATTGTCGACCGCACCGGCCGGGTGCGCAAAATTCACACGGGGTTCTCCGGTCCTGCTACCGGAGAACACTACCAGCAGTTCGTGCAAGAGTTTCGCGACAACCTCAATCAACTGTTGGCCGAGAAGAATTTGATCAGCTCAAACAGGTAGTCGCGACCCCGGTACAACGAGTTGACTGAGATCCGCTCGTTGAGTCCATGCGTTCCGGCGGTCTCGGGCTCGTTCCAGAGGCCGGGCACACCGTAGGTAGGAATGCCGATGCGACCGAGATGCGTTGCATCGGAGGCACCTGTGCTCATGTCGGGAATGATGGGGACTCCCGGGAAGTGCTTGGCCGACAGCTTTTCCATCGGGCCCACGATCTTCGGATCGAGCGGCGGGGAGATCGCGAGCGACCGTTCTTTTGCTGTCAGACGCGTGACCTTCAGGCCCAGTCCGGCTACGGTTCGCTCCAGGGTGGCCTGGACGTCTTCGGCCGTTTCTCCCGGAATGATCCTGCAGTTGACGGTCGCGGTGGCTCGCTGAGGCAGCGCGTTGATGGCGTGGCCGGCGGTCAGCAGCGTGGCTACGCATGTGGTGCGCAACATGGAGTTGTAGGCGCGGTCGGCGGACACGATCGCTTCCGCCGACTTGTTGTTGGGATCCTTGGCAATGTCTTTCATTGCGGAGCCAAGGGCGTCAGGGTGAAGCGCGCTCATCTTTTCGAAGTAGGCGCGCGTGACCGGGTTCAGACGGATGGGGAACTGCAGGTCCCGTAAACGCACCAACCCTTCGGCGAGTTGGTATATCGCATTGTCACGGACGGGCGTCGAACTGTGTCCACCGGGATTGGTGGCTTCGATTGCGAAGTTACGGGGGGACTTCTCGCCCACACCGAGTCCGAGATAGATGGGCATGCCCGTGGGGCCCCCTCGACCCGAACCGCCCTCATTGAGAGCGAAACCCGCTTTGAGCAGATCGGGCCTGTGGTCAACGAGCCAGCCTGCACCGTTCAGAACGTCCGCGTTGCTCGTTTCTTCGCCGCACGTCAGGGCCAGCTTCACTGTGCGTCTCGGCTGAAACTTGGCTTGTCGCAGTCGGATCAGCGTGTCTGCGAAAATGGCGGCCTGCGCCTTGTCATCGGATGTTCCTCGGCCGTAGAAGTACCCCTCTTCCTCAATCAACTTGAAGGGATCGCGGACCCAATCTTCGCGCTTGGCTTCGACCACATCGATATGTGCCAGCAGCAGAATGGCCGGAACGTTGGGGCTGCGCCCATTCCAGGTGACGACCAGGCCGCCATCGCGGGGCCGGTCGGGTGGAACGTATTGCGTGAGCTCCGAGTCGGTGAATCCGGCCGCACGGAAGCGGGTCTCGAGCTGCCTGGCGGCGCGGGTGCAATCACCGGCGGAGTAGGTCGTGTTGGTCTCGACCAGCTCCCGATAGAGGGACAGGAAGGCGCTTCGATCCGCCGGGGTCTGCGCATTTGCCGGGCAGGCGAAAATTGCCGGTAAAATCAGGCAGTTCAAAAGGTCCGCAATTCGCTTCACAATCGCCTCCCAGGTCTTCAGTGCAGTAGAATCGCACCCATGAACACCGCTATCCAAAAAAACGATCTCATCGACAGTGTCGCTGGCGCACTTCAATACATCAGCTACTACCACCCGCCGGATTACATAAAGCATCTGGCGCGGGCTTATGAGCGCGAACAGAGCGCTGCGGCGAAGGATGCGATTGCGCAGATTCTCACGAACTCACGCATGTGCGCCGAGGGCCGTCGTCCGATCTGCCAGGACACCGGCATCGTAAACGTTTTTCTCAAAGTGGGAATGGACGTTCGATGGGAAGGCTTTGAGGGCGGTTCAGTGGCGGATGCTGTCAACGCTGGAGTACGTAAGGCCTATCTCGATCCGGAGAATGTGCTGCGGGCCTCCGTACTCGAGGATCCGCTCTTTGCCCGACGCAACACTCGTGACAACACTCCAGCGGTGATTCATACGGAGCTCGTCCCGGGCTCCGAGGTTGAAGTCACCGTCGCTGCCAAAGGGGGCGGCAGCGAGAACAAGTCGAAGTTTGTCATGATGAACCCGAGCGACAGCCTGGTGGATTGGGTTCTGAAGACGGTGCCCACCATGGGGGCCGGTTGGTGTCCGCCCGGCATGTTGGGTATCGGCGTGGGCGGCACTGCCGAGAAGGCTGTGCTAATGGCCAAGGAAGCCCTGATGGAAGACATCGACATGTACGAGTTGCTGCAGCGTGGGCCGCAGAACAAGCTCGAGGAACTGCGTGTCGAGTTGTATGAAAAGGTGAATGCGCTCGGTATCGGTGCGCAAGGTTTGGGAGGCCTCACCACGGTGCTCGATGTCAAGATTCGCACGTGGCCAACCCATGCGGCATCGAAGCCGGTCGCGATGATTCCGAATTGCGCGGCCACGCGGCACGCACACTTCGTTCTGGACGGCTCAGGCCCTTCTTACCTCGAGCCGCCGAGCCTGGACTTGTGGCCTGATGTGAACTGGGCGCCGGACTACAACACCAGCCGGCGCGTGGATCTCGACAAGTTGACTGCGGCGGAAGTGGCGAGCTGGAAGCCGGGGCAAACGCTGTTGCTCAATGGGCGGATGTTGACGGGACGGGATGCTGCTCACAAGCGCATCGATGAGTTGCTGGCGCGCGGCGAATCGCTGCCGGTCGACTTTCGCAACCGGGTGATTTACTACGTGGGCCCTGTCGATCCGGTCCGCGACGAAGTGGTGGGGCCGGCAGGACCTACCACTGCGACCCGCATGGACAAGTTCACTGAGATGATGCTCAGCCGTACGGGGTTGATTGCGATGGTCGGAAAGGCCGAGCGCGGACCGGTCGCCATCGAGGCGATTCGCAAGCATAAAAGCGCTTACCTGATGGCGGTGGGTGGGGCGGCTTACCTGGTCTCCAAGGCTATCAAGGCTGCCAAGGTGGTGGGGTTCGCGGATCTCGGCATGGAGGCCATCTACGAGTTCGACGTGCGCGACATGCCGGTGACGGTGGCCGTGGACTCGGGCGGGGCGAGCGTGCATCAGAGCGGGCCGAAGGAGTGGCAGGCACGGATTGGAAAGATTCCGGTGGTGACGACTGCCTGAAGTCAGTCGTTCGTGGTGCGGGAGAGCGCCTGATACCAATTGACACCGTCCCCATCGGGCTGGGATCGCACCAGCCCGCGATGAATCAGACAATTCAGGTGCGCCACGGCCTCTCCCGTGGCCATTTGCAAGGTCCCTTCGCTGATGGGGCGGCGAAATAGCAGACTGAATACATCCGTTACGCGCCTGGGTTCGGAAAGCGCCTGCAGCAAGCGTTGCAAGGAACGCTCGTGACTGTCGATGAGTTGACCAATGCGGGCATGCAGGCCCCGGAATGGCTCATTGTGGGCGGGCAACACACAAACATCATCGGGCACGGCCGCGCGAATCGCAGACAGGGATGTCAGCCAGTCGCTCAGGGGGTCGGCAGCGGGCTCGGTCGGAAAAACAGAGACATTGGAAGTGATCTTCGGCAGGACCTGATCACCGGAGATCAGCACCCGCAGCTCCGGGCAATACAAACACAGGTGCTCGGGTGAATGCCCGCGGCCGATGACTGCCTGCCAGCGGTGCTGGCCGATCACAATCTCATCCCGGTCCGAGAGCCGATGGAAACTGTCCGGCAAGGTGTACACCATGTTGCCGAACTCGCCGAATCGCGCCTTGTAGCGCTCGAGGTCGGCAGGGCTCCAGCCCGCGGCGCCATAGAACCGCAGGCCGTCCGCCGGGGCCTCGCGTCCCGTGTCGGCCACCAACATCCGGCAGGTCACGTACTCGAGGCGCGTCATCCACAACGGGCAGTTGAATCGGCGAGTGAGCCAGCCCGCCATGCCAACATGATCGGGGTGCATGTGGGTACAGATGACACGTTTGATCGGTCGCCCCGCCAATGGGGCAGCCAGGATCGTTTCCCATGTTGCGGCGGTCTGCGGCGTTTTCATCCCTGTGTCGACCAGGGTCCAGCCGTCGCCATCCTCGAGCGCCCAGAGATTGATGTGGTTGAGTGAAAATGGGAGCGGCATCCGCTGCCATTTCACGCCGGGTGCCACATCGAGCATCTCGCCCGGAGCCGGTACCGCTGCAAACGGATATGTCAGCTCGCCTGTGGGGGTGGTAGAGATTGGAGATGGGTTGGGCATAATTCTATCGGGTATGTAGCTGCATTGTAGCTGGTCGAAGTCGCCTGTAGGAATGATATTCATTAGCGAGTGAGATCAACTCGCAACGTTACTTTGGGGTACGGACTGTGTACGCTCCGCCGTCCCGGACTCATTGAAATGCTCCAAGGCCCACTTGCGCTCGAGCTATCTATTCTTGTTTTTCTGCTGTTTGTTGAGCGCTCCTGGGGTTCGGGTAGTCAATGCGACTGCGAGTCTTTCGCAACAACTCGGCTTACGCACCGGAGGCGATATCTATCAGGCAGCCTGCGCTGCCTGCCACGGACCTGACGGCCACGGGACCTCACAGAAGACCGCGGGCTTCGAAGCGCCAGACAGTTTTCCGCACTTCGACAAATGCGAGGAAACTTCGCCGGAGTATACAAGGGACTACACGGCCGTCGTTCGCAATGGCGGACCCGCGCGCGGCTTTTCGCAGATCATGCCCGCATTCCGTGAGGTCCTGACGCCGGACGAGATCGACGAGGTGGTTCGATATCTGCGCAGTCTCTGCAAGGAGACGAGCTGGCCGCGCGGCGAACTGAATGTGCCGCGTGCACTGGTAACCGAGAAGGCTTTTCCCGAGAGCGAGACCATTCTGACGACTGCGACCAACACTCGTGGGCCTGCGTCGGTCAGTAACGAGCTGAGCTACGAGAAGACGCTCGGGAAGCATGACCAGCTCGAAGTGGCCGTTCCGTTTGGGTGGATGCATCAGCCCGGCGGCGGCCTCGGTGCAGGGCTCGGCGACATCGCGATCGGAGAAAAGCACGTGCTGTTCTCCAGGCTCAACAGCAGTCCGGAGCAGCCGGTCTATGCCAGTACCGGATCGATTTTCAGCATTCAGGGCGAGATCACGCTTCCTACCGGGAATGTCGGTAAGGGCTTGGGCGAAGGCGAGACCGTGTTCGGTGTATTTGCCGCGTACGATGTCGTGTTGCCCGCTGACACGTTCGTAGAGCTCCAGGCGGGCGGTGATTTCCCCCTTCACATTCACGACGCTCCCCGATCGGTCTTCTTCAACAGCGCATTCGGAAAGATCATTTCCCGTAACTTCGGGCGGCAGTGGACCCCGATGATTGAGGTACTCGCCAATCGCGATCTC
>Ga0307510_10006553_pt1 | contig 13887 bp, 21 predicted proteins | sample 12_EM_MG_FD_207224 | JGI IMG/M metagenome (GOLD analysis project Ga0307510, IMG submission 207224) | Populus trichocarpa ectomycorrhiza microbial communities from riparian zone in the Pacific Northwest, United States - 12_EM | ecosystem: Host-associated > Plants > Roots > Unclassified | place... | reverse complement strand
TGTCGCCGTCACGTGTACGTATAGTATAATGTAGTTGTATTCTTTTTTTTTTTTTTTTTGAGAGAGCGTTTTATTATGGGGATGTATTACTACTTAGTTGTACCTCGTAGTTAGCTATCTCCAATAATAAGTGATAAGTGGCGGGAGCGCAAATCAGCCCCACTTATCGCGCTATAGCCGGGCCGGGGGCCTGGGTGTGAGGGAAAAATGCTTTTACGCACACCCCAGTAGGGGTAGTGTGGGGCTCAAAACACGCGTTCCTCGGGTCACGAGTACACTATGCAGTCCTACCCACTAAAACCTCACTGCGTTTGATCCAGTCTATTGGGAGATCTCCTTCTTTGTTGAGTACTTGCTCCCAGGTATTTACCACCAAGTTGGTAAACTTTTCATTTCTTTTGAGTCTTGTTGCGCTTATCTTATCAAGGGTGAGTCTCTCATTTATTGTTCGGAGCCACCTCGCTTTGATTTCGTTTTCGCTGTGGGGTTTTTCTTGTATTACCCTTTTGCACCTCAGAATCCAGATGAGGTACACTGATTTGGAGAGGATTATATGGAGGAGGCATGTTAGTCCCTGGTGCGTCTTTTTTCTTTGTGGTTGTGGTTCATGCTCTTCCCCATTGTTCGTTGATATGCTTATTGTCAGGAACTCACTACTTTATGGGTAGTGAGACTTGACTACAGCACGGAGTTGAAGGTGACTGATCCAAAGGAGCAGCAAAGAGATATTGAGGAGGAAGAGGCAGAAGGTGAGCAGGGGCGGGATGGAGTAGACTGTTGACGATGATGGGCGGGTTGCTACTGGCAACAAGGGAGCTTTGAAAGGCTCCAGTGTGGGGGTTAACAAGAGAACAGTCTAAGGACTGTTCACCTAAATTCGTAGGTCTTATATACTAATACAGGGTGGTCTGTGCGCAGTTTAGGGTAGGTACAATTACAGGTAACGGAGGACTGTGCAGTCGATGCGCAGTAACTGCGGATTACATTATACATCTCAATTAGGGTCTAGCCCTAATGAGTCACATGTTCATTGATCAAGTCGCGTTGCGTGTTTATTGATTGTTTAGTGGACGCATCTTGTTGATCGTTCCCATGATCTGCCATGTGTTGATCAATGGATTAGATGCGCGTCCAAAGCACATCTTGTCAGGTGATATTGTTGATGACCAATTCCTTGATAGGTCATGTGTTATCTTTCCAGGGTCACGGGGACGTAGGTTCCCAGGGTCACGTGCTGATAAGTCACATGATGTGCGAATGGCGGAGGAGTCATGTGATGAGTCATGTGTAGGGTCATGTGATATGTTCCCACGGTCACGTGATGCTGAAGTTATGGGTTTGTAGCTGAGACTGGGGGGCGCGAGTACTGCTCACAACAGTATCCCCTCTTTAGGATCTCCTTGCACCTGCAAGGCTCGTATGCATATCCCCTCTTTAGGGTGAGTATGGGCGTGGAATTCCACAAGTAATTCTTTGGTGTGGGTGAGTTCTCCAGCTGGAATCCATGAATTGTCTGCGTCAGTGTAGCCTTTCCAATGGACGAAGTACTGTGTGCTCTTGCGATTTCTCATGGGACGTGCTGCAAGGATCTTGTCGATTTCATAATGTCCTTCTTCACCTCCAACAATTTCTGGAGGGGGTCGCTTGAAATTAGGTCTGTGTGCTTGTGTTTCATGGTAGGGTTTCAACAATGAGTTGTGGAATACGGGGTGAACCCTCATAGTCTTGGGTAATTGCAACTTGCAATTTGTAGGTGAAGCCCATATGACCTTGAAAGGTCCATATCTTCATGGAGCGAGTTTTGCTTTAGGGTGTGTTGTTTGTAAGTTTGTGGCTTCCAGGAGTACTAGGTCATCTTTGTAGAACGTGTAGGATAGTTCGTTGGGTCCTCCACTTTGCATTTCTTTAGCTGCGATCATGAGTGCTGCAGTGACTTCTTTGCATATTTGCTCTAGGTATTGGATGCGGTCATCCATGCTTTGTAGTCTGGTCTGTAGTTGCAAGGGTGGTTTAAAGGTTGGCTGAAAGCCATACCAGACTTTGAATGGTGATCTATGGGTGCTGTGGTGCGGTCGTGCGTTATGTGTGAATTCAATAATGGGGAGGAGTGTGGTCCAATTGTCTTGTTGGAAATTTCCACAGATACGAAGGTATTGCTCGATGACTTGGTTGACTCGTTCTGACTTGCCGTCAGTTTGTGGGTGAAACGTGGTAGACAATTTCTGCTTGATTCCGAGCTTTCTCCAGAGTTCTTGTGTTACTTGTGTGGCAAATTGTGGTCCTCGATCAGAGATGATTGCCTTGGGAACGCCTGTTCTTTTCCAGACATTGTCTAGTAGTAGTTGGCTCGTTTGCTCAGCCGTAATGGTCTTGTGACAGGGGGATAAGATGATGGCTTTGCTATGGTGGTCGACGACTGTGAGGATACTGTCATATCCTTGTGATACTGGGAGGTCTATGATAAAATCCATGGTGATTGTTTCCCATATCCCTTCAGGGATCTCGTTGGGCTTGATTGGTACTTTGGTTGGTGGTCATATCTTTGTAGTTTGGCATGTGGCACATCCTCATATGTAGGCTTTGACGAATTTGGTAATGCCTGGCCACCAATATTCTTGTGAGATTAGTTTGATGGTTTTCCATTGTCCTGGGTGTCCCATTAGGTTGTTATGGAATTGCTGGGTGACTCTTCGTTTGAGTTCTTCGTTCTTTGTCTTTGGAATGTATATTAATTCTTTGTAAAGGATTAGGCCATCTTCGTAGTTCCATTCTTGTAATCCTTTGTTTACTTGTCTTGGACTGCTAGTAAGGATATCTTTGAGTCTCTGGCCTGTCAATGTGTCTGTCTTTATTGCTTCTTGTATAGCTTCCTTGAGCTCTTCGTTGATTCCTGTAGGGATTGCCATGTTATGTAGTGCCCGTATATAGAATTGCTCTGGCTTGAGTAGGAATTTTTCCGGTGTGAGCAAAATTGTTTCCACATTCTTGGATGCTATCCCCTCTTTATAATCTGGACACCTGGACAGCGCATCTGCCTTGTTAATTTTGCCAGGCTTGGGGATGATAACATAATCAAAAGTGCCAAGGAAGAGGGACCACCGCGCTTGGCGACACATGAGTGTTTGTTTCATGGTAAAGTACTTGAGATTTGTATGGTCCGAAAATATCTTTGTCTGGTGGGCACTGCCTTGGAGGTAATGGTGGAAATGCTTGAGAGCATGAATAATAGCCAGGAGTTCTTTGTCATGGATTTCGTAGTTGTGTTCCACTGGCTGGAGGGACTTGGAGTAAAAAGCGACTGGGTGCGACCGTCCTAACGCGTCGTCTTGTTCCAAAATTGAGCCCGTGGCATAGTTGCTTGTGTCGGTAATCAGGGTGAATGGTTTGTCATAGTCCGGTAGGATCAAGACCGGCGCGGAGGTGAGTGCGTGCTGTAACGCAGTAAATGTGGTTTCCTGTGAGTGGGTCCATGCCCATGGTGTATCCTTCTTTGTAAGGTCGAACAGAGGTCATGCCAATGTGGAGTAATCTTGCACGAAACGACGGTAGAAGTTGCAAAATCCAAGAAATTGCTGTATGTCTTTGACTTTCTTTGGTTTAGGCCAGTCTTGCACTGCCTTGAGTTTCATGGGGTCCATGCGTAGTTCGCCTTCAGAGATAATGAGTCCTAGGTATTCAACTGATGTCTGATTGAAAGAGCATTTGGCAGGGCGAAGGTATAGGTCCAACTTGAGTAAAAGTTTGAAAACTTTGTGCGTCCAATAGATAAGTTCTGTGATTGTGGTTGCGTAGATAAGGATGTCGTCGAGATAGACGACTATGTGTCCTTCCTTGATTAATGGACCAAATTTGATGTCCATAAATGTCTGAAATGTCACGGGTGCATTGCAAAGTCCAAAGGTCATGACTGTGGATTCGTATAATCCCATAGGTGTCTTGAAGGCTGTTTTCCATTCATCGCCTTCACGTACTCAGATATTATTATATCCCCATCATACATCTAACTTGGTGAAGAATCGTGCTCCCAATAGTTTGTCAACAAGTTCGGGGATAAGTGGGATTGGAGCCGCGTTTTTAACTGTGATTGCATTCAAGGGACGGTAATCTTGTACCAGGCGTAGTTTGCCATCCTTCTTATCGATGAAGAAGAAGGAGCATGCATGAGGTGCTTCGGATCGTCGTAGGGTGCCTCGTTTTAGGCCATCTTCGATATATTCTTTGAGGGCGACTTTCTTGATAGGTGTAAGACGATAAACTGTGGTTTTCTTCATTTCCATGCCTGGGATAAGGTCTATCTTGTGGTCCCACAGCTGGTGCTTGGGTAGTCGCTGTGCTTCCTCATCTGAGAAGACTTTGCCATATTGACAGAATTCAGGGGGTATGTCTAGGATCTTGGGTTGTTCTGCTTTGGCAAGAGTGGTTGACACCGTAGTCTATGTGACTACCGGTTTGGGGTAATTGAGGGCATGCCATGCCGCATTCATGTAAGACACCATGGGCATAACCACTGGTTCTGCTTGGATATTAGTGTGCCGTGACGCATTCTTGGGAGGTACTGTGGACGTAACCACTGGTCCATGTCTTCGTGTAATCGACACTGTGGGCGTAACCACCGGTTCGTGTTTAGCCATATTGCGCTGCGATGCAACTATGCTTTTCTTGGGGGGTGACATTGTGGGTGAGACCACTGATTTACATATCATGTTGTTAAATTCTCCATGTAGATGGGCCATAATGCATTGTGATGGATCTATGCCCTGGTACTTGGTTTTGAGGAGGTCGTCATAGTGTGCTTCCAAATCTTCGGTTGGAAGGAGGTGTGCTAGGTCTGATGTTTCATTGGGGTGATTCGGGTAACAAGAGGTGGGGCACCGGTCAAGATGTAGTTGGTTCTTTGTCCAGTCTATCTGGGGGTTGTGTGCCCTGAACCAGTCGGTTCCTAGGAGTATGTCATGCCATCCAATATTGGTTACGGCCATTTCTGTGGTTTCCTTGTGTTCTTCGCCCATCTCCATTTGCAGGATGGCAGTATGGCGGATTGGTCCTTGCTTATTCAAGGTACCGTTGACGTTTCTTGGGTAAATGGGTTTTGCTAGGGTATTCATGGGGATCCTATGTGTGTTGATAAACGAAATATTACAGTAGACGCCTTCGGCTCCGCTGTCAAGTATTGCATGAGCATCGATTTTTCTGCCATGGCATACGATTCGAACTTTAACCCGAATTGACAGGGAACGTATATTTCGAATCATATCTATTGGTACATGGGGAGTCTTGGGAACTTGGAGATTTCGAAGATTGTTAAAATTACAATGGGATGGTGGTACAACTCTCACTGACGATGCAACAGGAGAGGGAGTTAAAAAGATGTGTGATTGATATGGGCCATATCAATATTCGAGGGGTCACTATTGAGGGACAGTGTCTGGAGGGTGGCGTCCATGACGTCCATGTCGGCGATAGGCGTGAAGCGGTTGGTGGACAGCTTGTTGGCTTCCACGTTATCATGGATACTCATTTTATCCATGTTGTCTTCCGGGATAGAGTCCATTTGACATAATGAAGTCCCGGGGCATTTGCCTAGGTTGCAATTGGTGGTGATGTGTCCTGGTTTGCCATAGTACATGCAGAGTTTCTCTCTAAAGCGACGTTCCCTTTCTTCTGGGGAAAGTTTTCCTTGCCGGAATGAGGATCCGCGACCATGTCCTCGAAATTGGCCACGACCATGCGTTGCATTTATTTCTGCAGTAGGTTCTTCTTCTTCAATTGCTCGAATTCGAGGGGTAAAACGACCTCTTCTGTGTCCCCCAGTGGTGGGTGTATAGGATTGTGGGGTGAACATGCAGAAGGAACAATCCAAATCTTGAGCTTTATCGACGAGATCTGGGAGTGTAGCAGGCTGGGGCAAGAGAGCTACTAGCTTCTGTTGGAGTGCTAAGTTGATGCATTGTCTGAATGCATACATCTTGGTATTATTGTCGATGCCCAATCGTCGCACAAAGTTGGACCAGTCTTGATACCAGTTGTTAAATTCTCGGTTGCCCATGTAGGTACTGTGCATTCCTTTAATGGCTTCTTGTTGGACTTGGGGGGGAATGAACTGTTTCTTGAAGGCGGTTTGAAATTGGGCCCATGTGCCATAATTCTGTGGATTGGCAGCTAAGGCCTCGGCGATGCGATCGCTAGCCCAATCTCCTCCACGAGTACCTGCTTTGAAATTAGTCAAAGCTGCTGGTACTTTCTTATCATTAGTATTGTAAACCATGTCGTTCATTGTATAATAGTTGGCCAAAGTGTTCCAAAAGGCCTGGGCCTTTGTTGGGTTCCCATCATAGGGATCAGGGGTACTTCCCAAGAGTTTGGGGGTCGTGACGTTTCCTGCCATAATGGCTGGGGGTGGGGGTGGTGCTGGGGGGCTAGGTGGTCTCTGTGGTGGGCCTGTTCTCCCTGAACGCGGTCGGTGAGGAGGGATCTGTGGTGGTATTCCCTTGGGGTTTCCTTTCGGTACCAGTGGTGTCTCTGACTATGTTGCGGTGGGTACTGGAGTGGCTTGCAAGGATCTTGAAGAGCTGGCAAAGGTCTGGGGTAAGGGTTCTTCTTTGGCTTTGCCTTTAGATTGGGGTGGAGGAGGAAGTGAACTTTCTTCTGGTATTGAAAGTTTGGAGCTTCCAGGAAGCGTACTTGTTGGGCGAGATGGGGTTCCTTGGGGGCTTGGGGTACTTGGATGACTGGTGAGTTTCTGGATGGTAGCAACAATTCTTGTTTCAGCTTCTTGTAGTAAGTTGCTAACGTTGAGCGTGTCTTCATCGGTGGATGATTTACTGTGGGTAGATTCTTTGTCGGAGTTGTCTGAACCTCCTTCTTCTGGTTCCAATTCTCTGGGGATAGAAGACTTTGTTTCTTTGGCCTCAGAAGTACTAGGGCTCTGGAAATGTATCTTTCGATTGTTAAGGTATCTCCACTCAGGGTACAGGGTATCCCACTTGATTTGTTTGCCATTATAGGTGGCGGTCCATTGTATGAAATCGAAGTTTTCAACTTCATCCAGATGTTGGACCAGAAATCGAAATTTCCTTGTAATAAGGTCTGTGTTGTTTGAAGTGAATTTCCAGGTAGTTCCTACTCCTTTACACCAAATAGGTGCGGATTGGAAAAGGGCGAAGAGACACCTAGTGTCTTTATAATCTGCAGCAAAAGCTTGAGTGGCGTAGACTGGTATGTATGCCTGTTCATCTTCAGTAAGTTCTGAATGATTCTCTTCTGGAAAGTTTTTACAAATTTCTTCCCAAGAACTCATGCAAGAGTGACTGTATAACTGGGGTTATCCCAACTATAGAAAATCATACACACTTTCACTAGACAAGGAGTCCTAGTATCACTATGATGGGTAATGCCTCTATAATCTTCTAGAATACCGTTGATTGTAATTGAAGTACAGTATTTCCAAAAGAATTTATTAAAGGCCCTGATATGCAGAGTGATAGTTTGTAACTCTGTCAAGGGATGGCAAATGTGTTTCTCCATATGATTTTGTAGAAGGAACAAACAGTGTTGTTTGAAGATATGGGGTTCTGTGCGATTTCTTGTAGGGGCAGTGACGCCTAGGTAGATGACTTCTGGTAAATAGATTTGTGAGGTAGCTCCGATTAAATCAGAGTTTCCTGAAACACTGGTGTGATGACTGTGGGGAGTAGGAGGTAGTGGTCGTTCAGCCCTGGGTAACGAATCGTATGGTCCATGTAGGACTTCCTGGAGGTGATGGGTTACTGGTGTCGTAAACGGATTTGGGGGTGGGGTAGGTTGTCTATAAACTTGGGGGGATGGAATGGGTTGGGGCCTTCAGTCTATGAAGTTCTGGGTTCTACGCAGTCGGGGTCTTCCTCTTTTGTTAGAGGGTATAAAATGTCCTCATTCCTGGGCTGGGGCTGAGTGATTTCTCCTATTACATGGACTGGCCAGGTTGTCAGTTGTAGTGGAGACCTTCTATAGGTCCTGCTCTGAAGAATTGGGGGTCCCAAAGGTGGATTCTGAGTGGGGTGGGGGGAGTTCCAGGGTAATGACTATCGCAACGACAAAGGTCAATTCTGCAGAAACAAAGATCTGGGTCGTCGTTTGAAAAGGTGATCTCTTGGGCACGCCGATATACTGACTCAGGTGTGCTTGGGGGACTGGATTGAGGGGTACCAACCAGAGTGGGGGGTAAAGAACTGTCCACGCTGTCGTGATAGGATGAATTGAGTGTGAGAAGATCTGGTTCTAAGAGGATATGCTGGAAACGTTCCAGGTATTCGGTGTCTCTTCCCTGGGTATTTGGCTGGGTGATGGGGAGGGTAAAATGGGACGGGGGATCAATGAGACTTGTGTGTGGGGTAAGAAGGTCTGTGGTCCAGGTGCGGTTGTTCCAGTGATACGTGAGGATGCGTTTGTCACTGTAGATAAACTGGTACAATCCTGTTGAAGTAAAATCTCTGCTTGGGATTGTCTGTAGTTGAATTTCGTTAAATTCCACTTCAACTTTGGTTTCCAACACGAAAAATCTAGATAAAAATCTAATTCTGTGTCCGGCTTGGATCTGCGTGATAATTTCTGACCTGACCGAGGGGACGAAGTAGTGCCAGAGGAAGGTTTTGTTGTAAAACAAGGAGATCTGTGTGGCTGGGGATTGATCGAAGTTATGGGCGCCAGAGAGTAGCCAATAGGCAGTACAACACCTTGCTACATTAAGGATGTCGATAAGTTGGTAATCAATGTAATGATAAAAGCGTTGAGCGCTGAAGAGGTGACCAAAAGGGAGAATATCTAGAAGGTCTTGAGGAACTAAGTGATGTTCGCTCCAATACATAAGTTGAACTTGTTCCCGGAGATTGGCAATTCTTGAGTACGTTTGTCTTAAGATTTCTTCATGAAAATTCGCCACTTAAGACAAACAGAAAAAAAAAAGGAGTCGAATAAACCTCTGATTTATTTACACCAAAATAAGTCCTTTGTAACTTACTAAAAAGTATTACAAAGGGTTTTCTGATGGTGGTGTAATGAAATCGAAAGGCCTAGAGGGGACACGAGGGGTAGGTACGAAACAAGAAAACTGAGGGTCCATACGAAGTAAGTCTGTGATTCGCATACTTTGGTTAATAAACAGAATCCCCTGTTCAGTGAAATGTAAGTGTCCACAGAGGATAGCTGTACGACCGTCTAAAAAGTCGTATGCGGCAAGGGGGACAAGGGCTCCTTCAAAGTGAGCGAGCCAAAGGGGAGGAAAGCAAGAAAAGACAAATTTAATCAAGTCCAAAAAGGTGGTCTTGATGTAACCGAAGGGGAAATGGAGGGACCACAGGTGCTTGCCTACTTTGGCGCAAATGTGGACCGGGGGAAGGGTGCTGTCAGAGTGGACAAGGATGGAGTGATGGGTGTCAGCACGGAAAGGGGTGACGAAGAATGGGGGTGTGGTGGTGTCAAGGTCTTGGGCCCAGGGGATATAATCTAGGAACCGGCTGTTGACAAGTTCCTTGGAGGAGAACCAGACTTGGCAGTCCTGCTTGTAATGTACAGTGTACTGGTGAGGATGACTGTCGGCAGGGAGGCAGGCTGGGGCGGTGAAGAGGTACTCAAAGGGGGCGACGTTGACCATGGGGTACAATAGAGGGAGAGGAGTGGGCAATGGCGGGGCGGGGGAAGCGACAGTGGCGACGGGTGCTTCGACAATGGGCGGGGGAATATTCTTGAGAGGAATGTCCTTGATCGAGACATGGTTAGTGATGTCGCCAGTAAGCTGGAGTTGTGACCAGCTATCCTGGGTGAGTGGGGGAAGGAGGGCGTCGAGCTCTGCTTGAGTGAGACGGATGACTTGGGCAGCAGTTTCTTCTCTGAGTTGTTCAAGGTTGAACTTGGCGGTGGCATGAAGTGCTTCCGCAGTGGGCTCGGGAGTAGGTGGTGATGGCGAGCGGACCACATAGGGGTTGAGATCAATAGGGGTGGGTTCAAGGGTGTCCGGGTCGACAAGGGTGATGCTGGTGTCGGCGAACGAGGTGGAGTATCGTGGGGACTGTGGGGTGTAGTCATCATAGGGGCCAGGACCAGTGGGTTCAAGGAAAGGGAAGCTGGGGACGACAAACTCAAAGGGGAGCTTGGGACTGGAGGCAACAGTGGGCGACCAGGGGATGACGGGAGACAATGTAGATGTGGGGGGGTACTGAAGATGGGGGCTTCTGGGACTTGGGTAATTCCAAGTGTTGTGGGGACTGTTGAGGACGTTGTTGATGACCTCAAGGGCGGTGGTGGAGTTCTCCTGGTAGACGGCGTTTAAGTCAGACCAAGAGGCGACGGAGAGGGAAGGTGAGGACACTTCCAAACAGTCAGCTTCAACTTAAAGAGACTGTTCTAATGTCAGGAACTCACTACTTTATGGGTAGCAAGACTCGACTACGGCGCGGAGTTGAAGGTGACTGATCCAAAGGAGCAGCAAAGAGATATTGAGGAGGAAGAGGCAGAAGGCAAGCAGGGGCGGGACGGAGTAGACTGTTGATGATGACGGGCGGGTTGCTACTGGCGATGAGGGAGCTTTGAAAGGCTCCAGTGTGGGGGTTGACAAGAGAACAGTCTAAGGACTGTTCACCTAAATTCATAGGTCTTATATACTAATACAGGGTGGTCTGTGCGCAGTTTAGGGTAGGTACAATTACAGGTAACGGGGGACTGCGCAGTCGATGCACAGTAACTGCGGATTATATTATACATCTCAATTAGGGTCTAGCCCTAATGAGTCGCATCTTCGTTGATTGAGTCACGTTGTGTGTTTGTTGATTGTTTAGTGGACACATCTTGTTGATCATTCCCACGATCTGCCACATGTTGATCAATGGATTAGACATGCATCCAAAGCGCGTCTTGTCAGGTGATATTGTTGATGACCAATTCCTTGATAGGTCATGTGTTATCTTTCCAGGGTCACGGGGACATAGGTTCCCAGGGTCACGTGCTGATAAGTCACGTGATGTGCGAATGGCGGAGGAGTCACGTGATGAGTCATGTGTAGGGTCATGTGATATGTTCCCATGGTCACGTGATGCTGAAGTTACAGGTTTGTAGCTGAGACTGGGGGGTGCGAGTACCACTCGTGACACTTATGCAGCCACATCTGAGGATTGTTCCTAGGCTGATTTCTGGCCAGGGGGTATTGCTGTTCAGCCATAGGTTTTGCGCAAGAGTCCATATCAGTTGGGTGTTCCTTTCTCTGCATTGTGTGAGGATATGCTCCATTAATTTGGTCGTATTGCATGTTTTGCATGTTTCTCTTTCTTCGCATTCAGGGATCTTTCTCCAATATCTGCCTGTCTTGTAAGTGCCATGCATTGTTTTGAATAGGAATTGTTGAATGATTGGATTTATCGCCTGTTTTCATAGACTGTGCCATATTGTGGTGCTTGTTTCAAGGTCTCTGGTTATTTGGGTTATCACCTCATGGGTGAGTTGGAGGTTGTTTTCTGTAGTGTTTCGTGGTTCAACTATTTTCTTTTCTAGTATTCCCTGGTATGCTTTCACTTGTGTTAGCGTTGCTAGTTTTGCTCCTTGCATGTCAAATTCTGTTGGGATTTCTAGGTTTAGTGTGCCTGTTTCCAGCATTTCCACTCCTTGCTTGGCCAGTTGGTCGCTGCCTTCATTCCCTTGGTTGCCTGTGTGGCCTTTTATCCATTGGAAGGTCATTCTAGCTGATCAGTATCTTAGGAGGTGGGCTGCTTTCCTGAACATGGGCGCGTTCTTTATTTCTATCCATCCATTATTTTCCCAGGTCTCTAGGTGCATGGTGAGGCCTTCAATGATGTATTTGGAGTCAGTTATGATTTTAATAGGTTGGTATGGGGCTATCACTGTTATTGCGGCAATTACAGCTGCTAGTTCTCCTACTTGGTTTGATTGGGCCTCTCCTGGTATTCAGATGGCTAGGTTCTTCAGGTTGTTTTGGTCAAACCATACCCCGCTTCCACATTTGGCATTTGCCTTTCTGTTGTTGATGCAGGCTCCATCCGTGAATACTGTTACCTCTCAGCATCGTGGTATTGGTCCAGGACATGTGTAGCGCTTGGCCATGCGGAGGGAGGTCTTGTTGGGATCCATAAAGATTCTGAAGCACTCGGCGAGGTTTTCTTTGCATGTTATCGTAGGGTCGAAGGTAATTTCGTCATTGTTTTGCTGAGCAAATTGGTTTCTTAGTCTTCCTGACCTCGTTAGTGACATGCCGTCCAGCGGGTCTTGTTTGGTGGGGTTGTACTTGGGGTGGATGAGATCCAGGTGGGTATGTGCTTCTTTGGTGCATTTATGTGGGTTGATGCATCCAATGTTTCTGTCTTTGGTACATTCTTGGCAGCTGCAGTTGCGGCGTGGTCAGTGAGATGGGAATTGGGGGGGGTGGCATATGCGCGCTGATATTTTGACTAGGTCTGCGACTTGGGCGACTTTATGTTTTTGCAGTAAGCATTTTATTCTATTATTGTTTAATGGTTTTTGTTCTGCAAATGGGTGGTACCATGCGGGTAGTTGGGATAGAAGTGATGGGGTCATTTTGATTGTGGCCAGGTTGGCATTGTATTTTCTTGCGGTTTTCAGCATTCTTCTGATGTCATCGTTTAGGTTGTTTGCTCTTGAGCCTTGGAGGGAAATGGTCCAGGTTTGTAAGAATGGGTTGTTCCCAGCATTTTCGACTGGGCTGGGGGGGGTAGCGGCAAGTATGATGTGGTCTGTGATTGTCGCCCATTGTTGGCACGATGGGGAGAAGTTTAGGTATGCTTTTAGCCAAATTATTTCTATTGCTTTATTCCTTGAGTTGATGTCTAGGATGTTTAGGCCCCCTTCATCTATGGGGCGTTGCAGGTATTCAGCGGCTATCCTTGGGATTGAGTCCTGGTCCCATAGGAATTTATTTATGATCTTTGTCAGTGCTTTCTCGATGTGTTCTGGCATTCCTTGGGCTTTTGTGAGGAATTGTGTGTGTCCGCCCACTATCACTTGGATGATTAGGCATTTCCCATTTAACATTGGGTGGGCTTTTTCCCATATTTTTAGTTTTCTTCTGACAGTATCTAATATTGGTTCCCAGGGGGTGATGTCATTCACTTTGTTTCCTATCCATGCGCCAAGAACTCTTACTGCATCTCCGTCTTGGGCTATGTGGATTTTATCGGGGAGGGGGTTCTCATCTTGGGGATTAATCTTTCTTGTCAGCACGATTTCGCCTCTGTGTTCTACTGTTCCTATGGGGATAATTTCTGTTTTCTCTATGTTAAATCTGGCACCTGATACGCTGCACCATTGGTCTAGGATCTCTTGGATGTGGTCTAGTCTGTCGTTTTTATTCAGGAAAAGGTTGGTGTCATCCACAAATAGTTTAATTTTGATTGTGTTCTCAATGCCTGGGATCATGATGCCTTTGATGTTCTGGTCAGCTTGTATCTGACATGCTAAGGGTTCTATGGCAAGATCAAAGAGTGGGCATGATAGTGGGTCACCCTGTCGTACTCCTCATTTGACTTTGAAGGGGTTGCTCATCACTCCATTTATAGCAACTCTGGTGTGCGCATTGCTGTATAGTGCTTTGATTGTTTGGATGAAGGGTTGGGGGAGGTTAAAGGCCTCGAGGGTCTTCCAAAGGTAATTGTGTCTAATCTTGTCATATGCTTTTTCTTGGTCTAATGCTAGGATCACTCCGTTTTTGTTGGTCACATCGGCATAGTTTAGGATGGCCTTCGCCAGGCATATATGATCGAAAATTGATCTGTTTGGTATGAATCCAGCTTGGTCCAGATGTACTAGTTGGTGGACATGGTCCAATAGCTGTATCGCTAGGACTTTGGTAAGTAGTTTGTAATCGGCGTTCAGTAGGGTGATCAGGCAGTA
>Ga0307510_10006552_pt1 | contig 13887 bp, 7 predicted proteins | sample 12_EM_MG_FD_207224 | JGI IMG/M metagenome (GOLD analysis project Ga0307510, IMG submission 207224) | Populus trichocarpa ectomycorrhiza microbial communities from riparian zone in the Pacific Northwest, United States - 12_EM | ecosystem: Host-associated > Plants > Roots > Unclassified | place... | reverse complement strand
AATATCTTTATAAGAGCCAATTTACCTTATTTATTTCAATCTTCCCTCTTAACGTCAAAATAAAACATTCTTATCGATTTTACAAACTTTCCAAACAATATTCTTCTAAACACAATCCTTGACAACAGTTTCAATCAACCATAAATAACAAATGAATAATATTGCAAACAATCCATACTGTCAAGTTATAATGAATTATTATGAGTATAACATATCCAAATATTAACTTCATCAAATGGTGAAATTTCCAGAAATATGGGTTTAACCGAACTGACCTCAAACTTGCAGACCTACTGTGCGAGATACACAACTTCTATACTGAATGTTTGTTTCAGATCTCCACCATTCAGAATCTAGACAGAATCAGGAAGAACAACATATCCAAATTATAGCCTTATCCAACGGTGGCCGAAGGAGAAAATAGACAGCAAAAAAAACTGTCCAGAAGTGTATTTTCCCAGATATTGTCCTCCCTCGATATCTCTCAAACAGGGACTGATATAGAAAATCCCTCCGGTGCAAATGTACATGACATGGATGAGAACAACATATCCGAATATCATTCGGATCCAACGGTGAAAGGTGGAGTTATAGCTGTCAGATGTTCTGTCATCAATATGTCTTCTCTCCAGCCTCTCTCTAAACTCTCTCTTACTCTTGCCAGTCCCTCCAAGAGAGAAAATAGAATGATATTTATAGTTCTGACATCTTGTTAATTGCACATTTATCCCCACTTCTTTTTATCATTTGTACATAAACTCCCAACCTTTTGTTATTTGAATATTGACATCTCTTGATCTTATGTATTCATTTTGTCCTCACAAATGTTTTTCTTTTCAATAATTTAGTACTATATTCACTTTTCTTTTCATTAATTTCACTATTTTTATCTTGATTTAGGTTTCTTTAATTTAATTTAACCCATTTTACTATTGGTTAAATTTCTCATCTTTTAAATACCCAGAAAAATTATAACTAGGGGTTTACAGGTATAATAAAGGAAAATTTTATGTTACTTAAAATATAATTATTGGTATCTTATTAGTTATTAAATGAGATTTATTTTGAAGAAAATAAAATAGATACAAGTGAGAAAGAAAAAAAAATCAATGATCCACTAAAAATGATAAGAATATATTCACCTAGTATTTCTCTCTCTTATATATATTTATCTAATTGTATAAAATACATCAATTGAGTAACTAAGAGTCTATTTGTTTTTGTATTTTAAAAGTGTTATTTTTTAAATTAATTTTTTTTAAAATTTTTTTACTTTAAATTATATATTTTTTAGTGTTTTTAAATTATTTTAATAATATTAAAAAAAAATTAAAAAAAAATTAAAAAATTATTTTAATATATTTTTAAACCAAAAAACAATTTTCTTAAAACATCATTACAAAATTTATCGTATAATAAATAGGCGGTCATGGACCTTCTTTGCGAAATCGCCTTCGTTAATTAAAGAAGACCGAATTATTACCACCACCCCTAAAACCCTCTTTAGGAATTATCTCATTTTCTCGAGGAAAGTTAGGGAGAAAATGGTGGCTGACAATGGAAAGAAATCAAAGGTCACTGGAGAAGAAGAGACTGATCACATTGACGGAGAACTTGTTCTTTCCGTTGAGAAGTTGCAGGAGCTCCAAGATGAGCTTGAGAAGGTTCTTCTTTTTCCTTTTTCCTCCCTGTATGTTTTTGCTCATGTGTGTCTATGTTTTTGTATGTATCTATGGTTTTTTTTTTTTGGTTTATTTTAACAATTCCAAGATAATTTTTTTTTCTTTTGCTTGGTTAACAATTTAAAGACAACTTAGGTGAACGGATAACTTGATGTGCTGAATTTCAACTGTATTTGGAACCTGCTTTTCGTTTTTAAACGTATAAATTTGATTGTTTATCTAAGAAAAATAAGTAAAAGCTTCCAATGCCAAAATGAGGATCCCAAATTGCATGAGCAATAGGTCTTACATGCAAACAAAAGGTCCTGTACCCATGTTTCCAGGAAATAATATTTATGAATATTTGCATTTGCTTTGATATTGAACAGATTAATGAACAAGCAAGCGATGAAGTCCTGGGAATTGAGCAGAAGTACAACGATGTTCGCAGACCTGTCTACACTAAAAGGACCGATATCATCAAATCTATTCCTGATTTCTGGTTAACTGCAGAGAGTGTCTTGTTCACACTTTAAAATTTCTATTCTGAGTCAGCTATTGGCTATCAATTTCTTTCCTTTTTGTGACATGTGCATAATGCAGTTCCTGAGTCATCCTGCTCTTTGTGATCTTTTGACCGAGGAGGACCAAAAGGTTTGTCACCTGAATTCTGAAATTCTTTGAATTACTTTTTCTGTAACTCAATACTAATTGGTTGTTTGGAGCTGCAATTTTGACTTATCTCCCTTTTATTTTATTTCATTGATGTTTAAATGTCAATATCATTGACTATTTAATCCTGTGGTATGCTCAAGCAAAGTTAGGGTGGAAGGAGCAGGACTTAATTTCATTTCCTGTCATTGCAACCAAGAAAAAAAGTACATGGAACTCTAATTGGAAATTAACATTGAATTGAAATAAAAAGCTATTAGCTCCATAGTAATGTTAATAATGAATGCTTGCACCAAAGAGACTCATTTGTCTGCTGTTATTGACACAGATCTTCAAGTATCTAGATTCTCTAGACATGGAGGATTCCAAAGATTTGAAGTCAGGGTATTCTATCACATTCGTAAGTATCTTTCACCTCCCTTTCTTTAGGTGCACTTTATTTTGTTGCTTTCGTTTTTGGAACGAATTCTATTTTTTTCAAGAGCAGTTATTTAATTTTTATTTATTTCTCCTTTTCAGATGCTATTTATCTCTTAATCTGCACTCATGACCTTTTATAGTGTTGTTGATGAGTTATTCCTGATCATTTCAGTTTCTTTCCTTCTTTCTCTTTTCACTCTTAACTTCCAGAATTTCAAAGAGAATGCTCATTTTGAAGATACAAAGCTGAAAAAAACCTTTACATTCTTTGAGGAGGGTACAGCTAAGATAACTAGTACATACATCAAGTGGAACGAGGGCATGGTGATGCTGGTATATTATCCCTTCAGCATCCTTTACACTTTCTTCTCTCTCATATTTTTGTAGAAGGCTGATTGTGAATTCTAACATTTGAAAGGCGCTGCAAATGGAGTCAATCACGAGAAAAAGGAGACAAACGACCTTTGGCTGAGTTGAGGTTGCTTCCTAACCATTCATTACTTTATTATGCTATTTGTTTTTTTAAAAAAGGCGTAGCTAACTTCATTTGTTAAGCTTTGTCACCAAAAAGGTTTCTGAGGCATGGGCATAAAAGTCACATATGGTTTATGGCAACAAGTTGCAAGATCTTCTATGATTTCACAGCTAATTATATGTAGTTGTTTAAGGGAATACTTAATTACTGTGCCAAAAGGGTAACCTTGGCATTACCTTTGTCATATGGTCAAATTCGAAGTAGTTTAATCAGAATTCAGATGCCAACTTCTAAGCTAAAATCTTTGTTATGCATGCTTTAGCTGTAGAAAGCTGTTTGATTGGTGGAGGCAGACAATAAATGTTTATTTTAGAAAATTGCTGATGTGACACTTAAATTTGCTAACCTAAAAGACTTTAAATTTGTTAAGTAGTTTTATACATCAGTGTCATTTAGCTCGTCCTGACCGCATTATTTGTATTCTACTTGTATTAGTCATGGATTTCATATGATTGCACTCAGTCTTATGGTAGACATGAGCTTTGATCTATGTTCTCTCCCATGCATGGCTTCCTGTTGAAGTATTATAAATTCACCCTTCAAATTAAAATATTGATATCCATATGGTAAGGTGCGAGTTTTTGCTGCAGTTTGGAAGCTCCTAATTGAAAATTGATAATCTTTAAGAATCAGCCTTTATCAATGAAAAGTTGCTGTGTGCTCAGACTAGTACTGATATAGAACAGAAAAGAGAAGGGAGAGCAGAATAGTAGAGAGGAACTAGAGAGGAGAATAGGGAAAGAGGAATTAGAGAGGAGAACAGGGAAGAAAGCAGCAGAGGAGGGGAGGAAAAGAGGGGAAGAGGTGAGGGAGAGAAAGACAGAAGAAGAACTGTAGGAAAAGAAAGTTTCAATTCTCAATAATAATCCAGCTATCCTTAAACATGGTAATATGTTTTCTTATGTTGGCACCGAACTTTAATGAAACCCTAAATAAAATAAGAAATATAATAAATACTAACCCTAATAAAATCTCTAAATATCTTAAAGATTAGTTATAATAGCCTAAACTAAGTAGATTTGTAATTAAGATAGACAATAAAATAAAACATAATCTCTAACTTTCCTATGATAATTATATTGCAAATCTTCTATTTATTCTCCATCAAGTACTTTGGTCTCTATATGGACCTCTGGCTCGTAGGATTTTTGAGGAGTTTTTAAGCCAATGTTTCTAGGAATTGGAAAGGCCCAGTATGTTCTCTTTATTTTCCTATTCTTAACTGTAGGAGGATGGCTTAATTTCCATGTTGCAATTGTGCATTCTCTTCATTAATCTCATTTGTTAAAAAATAAAAAGCTGTGCACCTAGGACAAAATGGACAGACATTCCTACTCGTGTAATCTGATACTGGGATTCAATCTGCTATCTGTGAATTGTTGCTCCTTAGTGTCTACCATGTCAGATCTTTTACCCTTCCATTCAAAATAGAAACGCGATATAATTTGAGAGCTACTCTAGAACTCTATAATTATTGTTGAGCCTTAATTTAAATTACAGGTGCATAAATCATGGTGAGAGCAATCCTCCTTTTCTTTTCTTTTTGTTAAGGTTACTGTTTCAATTTCAATTTCACTTTATATGTGCTCATTGATGCATTCATCATTTATTTTATGGTTGCAGCTTCTTCAGTTGGTTTGCTGAAACTGAACAGAAGGAGATCTCTGAGCTTCATGATGAGGTGAGAGAAGCCCTTTGCCTTATAAATTTATTATGTTGATAATGTAAAATGATGATTTGATACTTCTTCCTGATATCCATGACTCCATATTAGTAAATAAATATATTTAATTTTTCACCAAAAACAACCACTTATTCTGGCACAATTGAATTAAAGTTAAACTGCTTCCTTCTAGTTCTTACTGTCTTACTAATTTTGGTTTTCCCCCAAAATTGCAGGTTGTGGAGATAATTAAGGAAGACTTGTGGCCCAATCCTCTAAAGTACTTTAACAATGTATTGTGTTTTTTTGTTTTTTTTCCATCAGAGGTTCTCCTTTTCATTCTGCTGCTTGCATTTTCTGTTTTTTTATATATAAAGGAGATCTTCAGATTGAAGTTTACTTTTACAGTCACTCTGTTTCATTGTTTCAGGAAGCTGATGAAGAGGATTCTGATGGAAGATGGAGATGGAGATGAAAGAGGTAATGATGAAAAAGAAAAAGGTTCCAGTCCTTGCATGCACATGCACGCGCACTGGAGAACATGCACACAAACATATGCTACATGCATGCATCTATATCTATTTATTGCATGGTTGGCACTGTTTGATGTTTGCATTTGGTCACTTCATTTGGGGTGTCACAGGATCTGATGAGCGACCAAATGATCTGTAGGAGTTCCAGATGTCCCCGGTTCTGTAGGAATAGCATATGCATTTATGTAGATTCTAGTTCTATGGGATGTAGGGCTTTTATCAGACACTTTGTCATTTGTAATGGGCTGTGGGAACATGTTTGTGTGCTACTGCAACTTGAAGTTCTATTAAACTTTTCTTATGGAGATCAGAACTATTTATTTGAAGTGATGTTTAGATTGTTAATAGAAATGCAAACATTCTCGTTGAGGCTTTTAGCAAAGCATCTAAATCTAAGTTGGGACGAATTGCTTAAAACCATAATACTGTATTTCAATTCCTTAGTGGTTGTGTCAGCATCAGCATTTGCCCCCCACCACCACCGAACTTATTATGTGTATTTGTTTGCATCCCAATTGCATGTTTACCAAGATAGGCACTTTGATAATTCTTGTCTCCCAGTAGCATTTCCACTCATACCTTTTGAACTATGAAAGAGTCAAGTTGCAAAAATAAGTGGTTGTTGCTCCTTTTTATGTTTTTACAATGCTGTGCTTGTCATCTGACATGATTGATGCATGTCTATAGGAAAACAGTGATGAACAAGATGACGATGATGACAATGAAGATGGTGATGAGGAAGAAAATTGAAGTTTCTCTTGCTTTTGTGGTTTTCCTGTCGTGAGGAAGCAAGGATGAAACTAGATATAGGAAAGGGGAATAGCTAATGATGTGAAGCTACCTGCGGTTTTGAAGATTTGTAGCTTTTCAAAGTTTCATAGATATACATAGACATGGCTTTTTGAAGATTTTTCATCTAGCTATACGTTTAGATCATGCTTTATATATTTTTACAAATGTTGTTATCCTTATGGTAGTAGATGCCTTGGGGTAAAGGGATTCTCCATCTAGGAAGAAAAGACAGACAAAAAAAATGAAATGAGAGCTGGAGATCAATTGGTTTAGTTACCTCCTATTTTTACGTACACATTTCAAATATAGTGAAATCAGAGATCGAGTATATGTATATAGAAAGCTGGTAGGTGAGATGGAGGAGAAAACTAAACCTGTCAGGTTTATGCTAGCAAGGTTTCAAACCTTGCTAGCAGACCTGACAGTTTTATTTTCTTACAAATCTCGTCTAGATCCCCACTCTTATACAACTTGTATGAAGAGCTAAATTAATAAAATAATATTTTAAATAATATAAATAAGATTTTTTTTTTATCATATCTGCTTCAATGAAAAAAAGTCATTTTATTTCTTAATAAGTTTGATGTTATTTTTTTTTCATATAGTTTTATTTAATTGGTTAATTTTTTTAGTGGCCCCACTTTGTTGGTTTTGGTTTTTCTAAGAGATATGTTGGAATAACATTTGTAGGAGAGAAAGACATTTTAGCATTTTGTTTAGCATTTCCTTTGAAGTGTGCAAAATAAACATAAAAGAGCTAAAATAATATTTTTTTTAATATTTAGCATACCCGTTGGAGATGCTCTAAGCATGCTCTTACTCAACAGAAACAGATTGGCACGAAATAGAAGGCATCATAAAGGGAATAAGTGCAGCATTTAAAATTAAGTTTGAAATTGCGTTTTGAAAGTATTTTTGAAAAAAATTAAATTTATTTTATTTATTTTATTTTTAATTAATATTTGATGTTTTCAAATCATTTTGATGTACTGATACTAAAATATTTTTTTAAAAAAATTATTTTGATATGTTTTAAAATAAAAAATTCTTTAAAAATAATCATTACTATATTTCTAAACACTTTAAACACTCGAAGGAGAAATAATCGTTTTGCCTAGGCCTAGGAATCTTAATTATTGTACCTTCAATACATTAATGGTTGATGGTTATTTCAAATAAGAATAGTTATCAACGGAAATAATTTGGGGTGTCAAAAAATATGTTGTGGTTGGTGTCTGCACTGGCGTCTCGCTCCATCAACCACTAAACTAAACTATCCGTGTATATGCGAAAAGGGGCACTAAAATAATCCTATTGTTCCAATTGCATTTCGATACAAACCTTTGCATCATAATCGTCACATACATATTTGAAGTTTGTCTTCCCTTCATAGTTTTCTTAATTTTAGATGAGGAAGAGAGAACCAAACTAGATATATAAAAGAAGATCAATAGCTAATGATAAATAGTTTAGAAGTCAGAGAGAGAGAGATATGGGAGGAAATTAAACTAAGAGCGCCATGCATGCCATATATGTGACATCAATTGGTTTAGTTTCCTCCAATTCTAACCTATTGTTGACCATTTGCACCATATAATGCCAATTAATCTAGTTTCCTCCAATTCTTACACACGACTTTCAAATATAGTGAAATCAGAGATCGAGTTTATGATAAACAAGGTGGAGGTGAGATGATGGAGGAAACTAAACCTATAAGCTTTAATGTTTGGAAGGTTTGTCTATAACTCTCTTTTAGCCAGTAGTGTACTGCCTAAAAACCTTGGGTGTTCGTAAGCATAGTTCGGAATGGAAAACACATATTTTCTTGCAAGTTGCAATCAATGACGGATTGCATGGTAGAAAAACAGTTACCAAAGTACACTCACATGGTTTCTCCTCAACAAAAAGTACAGGTCTCCTAGAGAGGGCATTTCAGGGGGGGTTTCCTTGTTTGCTAGGTCTGATGCCCAGTTTTGACGGTCTAAGACTATCAATAGACAACAACGCGGAGGAAGGTGGACTGCACACATTAGGGCTATCAAAAATATAATTTAGAAACCATATAGGTGGTGGCAAGTGGTAAGAGCTTGGGACCAAGAGGTTTACTCTTTCTATGGTCTCAGGTTCGAGCCCTGTGGTTGCTTATATGATGACCACTGGAGGTTTACATGGTCGTTAACTTCAGGGCCCATAGGATTAGTCGAGGTGCGCGCAAGCTGGTCCGGACACCCACGTTAAACTAAAAAAAAATATATATATAATTTAGAACCACATGGAAATACATATATTTTATAAAAACGACAATATATCCATACTGCGCCATTTTATTTTATTTTTGTGAAATTAAATGTGAATATTTTACAGCGAACACCCCAAAGCTGTAAAATGCAACAAAGAGCTCCAAAATGGAGAACTACCATATCACACCCCTTTTTTTGTGCAAAATCACGTGCAGTGTTTACACTAAATTCCTCCACTATTCATTAAACAGAAAAATCACGAAAATTTCCCCAACAAAAATCACATAACAGAACCAATTGTATCGAACATAATGCAACATTTAAATACAGCGTCCTAGACTATCAATTGCAACAAAGATTAAATAGTACATTAAATAAAAGCATAAATACGAAAAACATGGGTATGCTAAGCCAACTTGGTAAAGTTGACAAACTTCAAAAGACCAGGTGATAGACTCAGTCGTCCAAGAGAGGAGGCAGAATATCCTTCTCGGGTAACTCAGCCATTAAAGAATTAAACGGCAATTACAACTGGAATGAAAGGGTAAATAAGGAAACCACGACAATCTCGGACTGTCCCGAGCATAACTTGAACAATCCTAAAGAAACACAGTACATCTCAGTTCTATGATGCAGCAATCTATGAAGTTAAAACCCATTCGGAATTATGCAGCTATTGTACAAATTCATCTTACCTAAGAAGAAAATAGGGATCAAAACCATCCCAAATCGAGTCATCTATGATGAATTTACTAGTCAACATGTCAGCAGTGGCTCCGTCCTTTCTCTCATGCAAATTTACAACTAACAAATACAGGTTTGAAATCAAAGGATTCCTCAAGAATGGGTCGATGGTTTTACCAATTTCAACAATTTGAGATAGTAGAAGCATGTCATCCTCGATATTCCTATTGACCATGCAGTTTGAGAGAGCATAAAAGCCAAGCAAATTTGCATATATTGGTAGAAATGCATCTTTGTGGTTACCAACACCACCTATCCAATCAACTCCTCCCAAATTCTCAATATGGTCCTGGGCAAACGATGTCAACTGATGACAAAATCTCCTTCTCCAGTTGTATAAATAATTTGTGAACTTCTGCTTGAATGGCCCATTAGCCAACCACGATTTTGAAATTGGAAGCTGTTCCAAATGAGAGCAGCATATTTGACAGATCAACAGCTTCTCTTCATGATGATTGTCAATTTCCTTGTCAAAAACCCGTCTGACAATATCTCCTTTACAGGTTACATAATTTGCTCCATTTATTACCCACTGTGAAAGATGATCAAAGTAATCAATCCAGTGACCAAAGATATAAGATAGATACCCAAAACTCAATTCAATCACTTTCTCCACTTGCATTGGGACCCCAACAGCATGAAAGCTGCTTCCAGAAGCTTTTGAAGAAAAGCATTTCTGGACATTCAAGGCGAGCCATTGTCGTATCGCATCATCTTCATCCTCCAGCAACTTGATGCAAGTAAACCATATCTCGAGTAACTGACGACCATACATATTAACAGCTTCTTTTGGTTCAAAACAGGAACCAGAAAGTCCAGCAGGGATTTCATTACTGAACACACAAGAACCAATAAGTTCTGCTTGTTCAAGCAAACCAGATGCAATAATAGATTCTGCTGCTGCATTGCGCTTGGTCACTGGCTCAGATGAAGAACTGTGTTCTTTGATAAGGTTGACAAAAAGGGTTATATATTCGTACAAAAGTGCTGATCTTTCCAGTTGACATGACTCACAGGATTTTGAAGTTTCCTCCTCCATGTAAGACAGAACACTGCTGGTTAATAAACTTGAAAACTTTTTCACACATATAGCCATGCAGCAGATGAGTATCTCTCTTGTCTTTTTATGTCTTGTGATATTGTACAAGGATAACAACTTATCCCAGAACTGAAACGTGGAATCATTATCTAAGTTGCCAACATATGTAATATCAGCAGAATTTTGGTTTCCAGGTTTCTGAAACTGCAGCAAGTTCCAAGTGTAAAGAATCCTCAGAATGTAATATTTACATCTATGATACTTCTCCGAGTCCAAGAGCTTAACCATTGTCTCCTGGAGGTTTGGCTTACTCCAATGCTGAATAATTCCAATTGCACTGCTAGACAGATGATGGACATCACTGATAGATTCTGTCGACTTCAGGAACTTCAACAGCCACTTCAGTGTTGCAAGTCGAACTTCATATGATGAATCTGTCAAGGAACTAATCAGCCTTTTCTCGAGTGAGACAAAAGTTTCCTTTATTTCAGGGAGGTTCAACAACTTTAAGTCATGTGATAAATGTGCCTGTGGCTTCTGAAGAACTTCCTCCATGCCATCTTTAGATGCCTGGAGCACACAACTGAAATAGGATATGGTTGCTTGTTCACGAAGTTCTGCTACTGTTGGATCATAAAACGACACTCCAAAAGAATCTTCTACATCTAGGCATTCTGTACATAGCTTCCACAGCAGACTGCGGATGGGAAGGTAATTCTCCCTGATATGGCCTGTTTGTGCAACACTGAGCATGTGATCTAACACCCTTACAAAAGAGCCATTAAGGATAGGGCAAGGACACCTTTTGGGGCTTGCAATCCATGATCGCTTCGCTAGAACTTGGAACAGATCACCAAGAATTTTCTCTTTCTTCGTGAAATCAGCAAGGTTTCTGCAATTTGCATCTAGAAGAGAACACAGTTGCAATAGCATTCCATGAATCGAATTATAATTAGTAGAGACTGTTCCATTGCTTGGTTTCAATAAGGAAGAGGGAAAAGAAGAAGCTGCAATTTGATTCTCCACGCAAGGCAATTCAGAGCCAATATTCAGGAGGACAGTTGGCAGTTTCTCATTGGAGACCAGTCCTGTTAAAGCTCTAGATGCAAGAACACGAATTCGTAGATTACTTTGGGTTGAGCACCTCCTGATGAATGGCATAAATAGGAATGGATCCAAGTCATCTCCACTCTCACTAGCAATTGTTGAAGGCTTGAGCCTGGATAAAAGAATTAAAACAGGGCACAAGCTTGGGTGGACGACCTTTGATAAGTTGGATTCTGAGCATCCAGATGTTGCATCCCCAAGTGCATCAGTTGCAACATTCAGCTCATTGTAAAGAAATGGATGCAACGAGGGGTACCTTCAGGCAAGAAAATTAAATCAGTATCAGTTGCTACTTGAAGAACCAATAATCTTTAGAATGTTAATCAGCATAAAAAAATGGTTAATCATCAAGAATTCATGATAACAGGAGAACCCATTAAACTATCAATAGGTAAGAATCCAGATGGAATGTAAACCTCTTTTAAGAAAAATTGCAAAATCATTTCAGGGAATTGATTCTAACCTCTCAAATTCCAATTAATGTCAAGGATCAAGTAATTCATGGAACCCTTGTTCGTTGTGAAAAATAGATATATATACTTAACAAATAATTCTTTTGGTTTTTTGATAACATGGAGTATAATTTAATTACATAAGGGAACCCCTTTCATTTTCTTACAGTCATACCAACAGAAAATAGGATTTCATTCTGTGAATAAGAAGAGCAGCTATTTTTAAGTGTTCTTTTGTTTAGTTTTTTCTTACTTTCAAGAGACCATCAAGGAATTCTCACTAAATAGATGACAAGTAGCATGTTATTCCCAATGCATAAAATAAGCCAGAGTACTTCTCTTAGATTGTATTCTGCAGGGATAACCAATGAGAAAATGCATAAATGCTTAGAAATATATTATTTTATAAGCAATATAGGAAACAGAAGGCATTAATTCTAGTATTCCAGATAGCTCCTAACCATTTCCTTCGTACAATAAAATGAACATATAAAATCCACAGAACATTTAAATTTTCACCTAAAGCACATAGAAAAGATGATTTGTTGCTTTTACCAGAAATCAAAAGTGAAACTTTACAAGTAAGCTTCATTCATGATGGAAAGAGATATAGCTTTTGGGAATTTGAGAGTGAAAATTGAACTTCAAGAAAAATGTTTTAAGCTTCAATGGTTCATTTGCAAATTTCTAGTAGTTCACAGTAAGTTAAAATCAGAGAAGAAACAGAAAAGATAAATAGTTAACATAAAGTCATAGAGACAAACCTGTGAAAAAACTCAAGCCCAGTTAGTGAACGTCGAGATTCTCGTTTTTGAAGATTTAGGAATCCTATCATGCGTCGTACTAAGGCAGTGTATGCCAGACAGGCACTATTTCGGACCTCCCAATATGGTGAAGAGAAAGAGTGAATTGAGACAATCAAAGCCTCCGCAGCAAAACCAGATGTATCAGTTGCAAGGTTTGTATCATTAAAAGCAGCTCTGAGAACATTAAATGCATGTACTGTCGGAATTACACCTTCATCTCGGATCTTTGAGGTCTTTTCCATCACATTCACCCCATACAGCTTTGCAGAATCAGGTGCTTGGTCTGAATTTGTCGATGACAACTTGCAGGAGTCGCCATTCATGCTCTTGGCATCAACCAGATACAGCAAGGAGCTATTAGCTACATCTATTAGCCACCGTAAAGCCCATGGAAGGAGTTTCTTTGGCGCACCATCAGGCTCTGACAGAAAGAGAGCAATAAATGCTGCGGGAATACCAGCACTTCTTCGTAACAAATCATCCACAACCTGACCCTTGGCAACGGTTCTTTCCATCAGTTGTTCCATCCAAATTTCTGTCAACTTGCAAAGTCTACAAAAGGAGAAACCATAACTGAAAACAGAAACACGATTTGTGTTTTTCTTTCCACACGTAATGAACAAGACAATTTAAATGAATAATTCAGATAAGGGGAAAAAACGAGCCTATGAACCAGATAATTTTCAAAACAGGCCCGGATGGATAAGGTAAGATCAGAAAAATATTTATTTGATGAGTAGAAACATATTGAAGAGAAAAAAAGGAAGATCAGGTAGTAATTGGAACTGTCTAGATGCCAGACAGAACACCTTTGACTTCTCATATTTCTTTTCTTAAGAGTATTGATAGTAGATACAAGATATAACCCCAAGAAAATTACTATGACGGAATCTTATGCCATGCTAAATTATCATACCAGCATATCGAAAGCAAATAAAGTTTTGAAAGTACCTCGGATCATTTGAGCAAAGTAAGCGGTTGCAAAGAGCAGTGAATCCAACTCTTGTCTTATCAATCGCTCCATTGTGCTTCATCTTCAGAAGGACTTCCAAGAAGTGGTTTCCAATTTGTTCAAGTTGTTGCAAATCAAGCATTGCATTAGGTATTGTCAGCATCGAGGCATCAGGACATGGGTCTTCAGACTTCGAATCTGAGTAACTATAACCTGGTAAGGGAATTTTTCTTATGATGGTTCCTAGAAGAAGACTCACCTGGGGGGGGGG
>Ga0307510_10006551_pt1 | contig 13890 bp, 11 predicted proteins | sample 12_EM_MG_FD_207224 | JGI IMG/M metagenome (GOLD analysis project Ga0307510, IMG submission 207224) | Populus trichocarpa ectomycorrhiza microbial communities from riparian zone in the Pacific Northwest, United States - 12_EM | ecosystem: Host-associated > Plants > Roots > Unclassified | place... | reverse complement strand
GAGGCCCATCACCTCGCCGACGCTGCGCCTGTCCTGCGGCAGCAGCGGCGGCGCGACGAGGTGGATGCGGCCATTGCGCCACGCCGTGCCCGCAGAGGGCATGCGCCCCGCGAGTATTTGCGCGAGCACGCTCTTGCCCACGCCGTTGCGGCCGACCAGCCCCAAGCGTTCGCGGCCGATCGACAAGTCCAGCGGCTCTTGCCACAACGGCCTTCCGTCGGGCAGATGCCATTGAACGCCGTGGAGCCGAAATGAAGAGAGACCTGATGAAGCATGGGCAGGCGCCCCGAGCGCGAGGCGGCCCGTCGAGAACGATGACATTGCAAGCTTTCCGTTCGAACGAAGACATGCCACGCTGCAAAGAGCGTGGAACGGCATCTGGGGAAAGGCTTACATGCGCATGGGATCGTGCTCGGGTCAGTGAAGAGGCGCGATCTTAGCTGGGGGGCTTTGATCGCGTCAACGCGGTCGGCGCGACCTGAGTTTCAGGGCGCCGTCGCCACCCCAGGTATCGTGTCGCCATGAGCACCATCTACTCCATTCCCGGCGCCGTGTTGACCGAGCGCGAGCACGCCGTTCCGCTGGTTCACGGCGACCCGCAGCGCGGCATGATCAGCGTGTTCACCCGCGAGGTCGCAGCGCCGGACGGCGGCAACCGCCCTTACCTCGTCTTCTTGCAGGGCGGCCCCGGCTTCGAGGCCGCGCGCCCCACGAGCCCGCCCACGGGCTGGATGGCGCGGGCGCTGGCCGACTTTCGCGTGCTGCTGCTGGACCAGCGCGGCACTGGGCGCTCCACGCCGGTCGGCTCCGTGCTGCCCGGCGCAACGCCGGCCGAGCAGGCCGAGTACCTCACGCACTTTCGCGCGGACGCTATCGTGCGCGACCTCGAACTGATCCGCGCCGAACTCGGCGTCAAGCGTTGGAGCCTGCTCGGCCAGAGCTTCGGCGGCTTCACCTCGCTCACCTACCTGTCCGTGGCCCCCGAGGGCCTGCGAGAGGTGTTGATCACCGGCGGCCTCGCGCCGGTGACAGGCCGGCCCGTCGACGAGGTCTACGCGGCCACCTGGGTGCGCACGCGCGAAGCCAACCAGCGCTACCACGCGCGTTACCCGGGCGACCTCGATCGCTTGCGCACCATCCTGCGCCGGCTCGACGACGAGGACGTTCGCCTGCCCAATGGCGACCGCCTCACCGCGCGCCGCTTCCGCCAGACGGGGATGTGGCTGGGCGACAGCGCCGGCCTCGAACGGCTGCATCACCTGCTCGAACTGCCCTTCGCGTCGGCGGCGTTTCTGTGGGACGCGCAGCAGGCGTCGGCATGGGAGCGCAACCCGATCTACGCGACGCTGCACGAGTCCTCGTATGCCGACGGCGGCGCCACACGCTGGTCGGCGCACCGGCTGGCCCCCGAAGACGCGGTGAGCGGTGAACTGCTCGGCGGGGAGCATGTCTTCCCGTGGATGTGGGACGACTACGCAGGCCTGCACGCCCACCGCGAGGCAGCGCAGCTGCTGGCCGAGCATCCGTGGCCGCGCCTGTACGATGCCGACCGACTGGCGCGCAACGAGGTGCCGGTCGCTGCGACCGTGTATGTGGACGACATGTACGTGGAGCGCTCCTTCGCCGAGGACACCGCGCTTCGCGTGCGCGGGCTGCGCGCGTGGATCACCAACGAGTACGCCCACAACGGGCTTCGGGCCGATGGCGAGCGCGTCGTCGGCCGCCTGCTCGACATGGTGCGTGGCAGGGCGTGAGCCCGGTGCCCGCGCGCATGTTCGGGCTAATGTTTTGCGGCGGTCGGTCGTCGCGGATCGATGACGTCGAACTCGAACTGGACCGGCGCTGAATCCTCGACGAAGGCGCTGATCACGTAGTGGCCGGCAGGGTCGCCATCGGCCACGTCCCAGGACTTCGAGATGCTGCCGTTGTAGATCGTCAGGGTCACATCCAGCGAAATCGTCTTGCGATCCGCCGAGGTGCCGAAAGGCTGGCCACCGGCACCCCACGACTTCGGGGTCTCCGGCAAGGTCATGCGTTCGAGAACGCGGACCTTGCCGGCCTTCCGGTTGACTTTCATCGTCCAACCGTAGTTCTGCTCGACCACCCGAGGGACCGTGTTCGAGGCCTTGAAGTCCAGCACGTCGTTGTTCGAGGCGAGCTTGAAGAGCCCGAAGACCGCATCGAGCGGACATGCCTTGCCGGCTTTCGGAGCGGCCGCGCACGCCTTGAAGACGGCGGCATTGGACGCAGCAATCGATTCATGCGGCGCGGCGGGAATCGCGGCGTCATTGGGCTTGTTCGGCGAAGCGCTCGTCGTTTGTGCCTCAGCGTGCACGCAGGCGACCGCTGCGAAAAGAACAAGGAGCTGGCGACGATATTTCATGATGGATGAGGCTCGGCAGGAGACTTTCGCAGCCGAGTCTAGTGGCACAACGCCACCGGGCGATCAAGAGCAGCATCGCGGCGCCGCGGCCTTCAGTTTCTTCCCACGCGGCCGATACCCAGCTGTACGCCGATCACCGCAGCGCATGACGGCGTGCGCCCCCTTTCCCTTTGCACCGACCCAACACATGAAACTCCTCGACAACGCCTCCGTTGCCCGCAAGCTGTGGGTGTCCACCCTCCTGATCATCGCCGCGATGCTCGCCACCGCACTGGTGATGCAGCGCAGCGCCACCAGCGCGCTGCTGTCCGCAATGGGCGACATCGAGCGCTACGAGAACAGCATCACGGTGGCCACCGAATGGAAGGGCCTGACGCAGACCAACCTGTCGCGCACGATGGCCACGATGCTGAGCAACGAGCCCATCATCACGAAGTCGTTCGGCGAGGCGCTGAAGTCGGGCATCGAACAGTCGTCGGTGCTGCAGAAGAAGATCAACGACGCCGCCACGTCAGAGCTCGACAAGAAGGCACTCGAGGCGATCGGCGAGAAACGCACCATCGTGCTCGCGCTCGTCAAGAAGGGCAACGGCATCAAGGAAGCCGGTGACGCCGCTGCGGCGCAGGCCTTCGTCGAGAAGGAATTCATCCCCGCGATCGCGGTGTACCTCGGCACGCAAGACGCCTTCGTCACCGCTCAGACCACGCAGCGCGAAGCCGCGAAGGCAGAAGCGAATGCCGCCCGCAGCCGTGCCGTCACGCTCGGCCTGATCAGCATGGCCGCGGTGATCATCGCCGCGCTCGGCTTCACGGCCATGCTGGTGCGTTCGATCTGCGCGCCGCTGGCCCACGCGGTCGAGCTCTCGTCGGCCATCGCCGCCGGCGACCTGACGCGCGACGTGCAAAGCGAGCGCCGCGACGAACTCGGCCAGCTGCTGCGTGCGATGAGCGGCATGGTGCAGCGCCTGCGCACCGTGGTCGGCGAAGTCCGCAGTGGCGTCGAATCGGTCAGCACCGCGTCGACCCAGATCGCCAGCGGCAACACCGACCTGAGCCAGCGCACCGAGGAACAGGCCGCGAACCTGCAGCACACCGCGTCGTCGATGGAGCAGCTCACGGTCACCGTGAAGCAGAACGCCGACAACGCGCGCGCCGCGTCGCAGCTCGCGGCCGGCGCATCGGCCGTGGCGACCGAAGGCGGCGCGATCGTCGGCCGCGTGGTTCAGACGATGCAGGACATCACCGCCAGCTCCGGCAAGATCGGCGACATCATCGGCGTGATCGACAGCATCGCGTTCCAGACCAACATCCTCGCGCTGAACGCGGCCGTGGAAGCGGCGCGTGCCGGCGAGCAAGGCCGCGGCTTCGCGGTGGTGGCCTCCGAAGTGCGTGCGCTGGCGCAGCGCAGCGCCGCGGCCGCGAAGGAGATCAAGGGCCTGATCGACAGCAGCGTCGAGAAGGTCGGCCAGGGCTCGACGCTCGTCGGCGAGGCCGGCAAGACCATGGCCGACATCGTCGCGCAGGTCAAGCGCGTGACCGATCTGGTCGGCGAGATCTCGACCGCCAGCCTCGAACAATCGGCCGGCATCGGCCAGGTCGGCGACGCCATCGCGCAGCTCGATCAGGTCACGCAGCAGAACGCCGCGCTGGTCGAGGAAGCCGCCGCTGCGGCCGACAGCATGAAGGGTCAGGCGCAGCGCCTGTCGGAAGTGGTGTCGGTCTTCAACGTCGGCCACGGCGTGGCGTTGACGGCGTCGGCTTGACCACACTCTTGTTGCGCGGCGCCGAAGGAGCCGCTGGCGCCGCGCGCTGAAGCTCGCGCACGCCGTTGCGTGCCGAGACCATCAGGTTGCTCTCGCTGGTGCAGGCGCCTATCGTCTTCGCGAGCTGGCGGCTGACCGTGACATACGCGTGGCCGATGCGGCTGTCGAAGTACAGCATGTCGCCGCGCGCCAGGTGCACGACCTCGCCATCCTCGAAGTGCACGTCGACCGCGCCGACCAGGATGTAGACGAACTCCTCGCCGTCGTGGCGCGCGTAGTCCTCCGGGCCGTTGATGCTGCGCGCATGCACCGTGCCCAGGATCGGGCTCATCTGTTTGCCGACCACCTGCGTGCCCAGGAACTGGTACGAGAACGCGAGACCGCGGTAGGTCACGCCCTCGCCTGCGCGCGTGACCACCGGCCGGTTCAGGCGCGTCGTCTTCGCGCCGGCCTCGGCGAACATCGCGCCCATGTCCATGCGCAGCGCGCGGCCCAGCGCCGAGAACTTCTCGTAGCTCAGCGCAAGCTGCCCGCGTTCGGCGCGCGAGATCGTCGTGATCGACACGCCCGACTGCTCGGCCACGTGCGCCAGCGTCCAGCCGAACTGCTTGCGCGCGGCGCGCAGCCGCTTGCCGAACGCGACACGGTCCAGCGTGTGCGGCGCGGGCTCGGGTTTCGGCTTGGGCTTGGCGGCAGTGGCGGTGGTCTTCTGGCTTTTCATCGGAACTCCCTGCGCGCAGATTCTGCCAGCTGATGCGGCGCGGTTGTGCTCGATCGCAACTCGCGTCTGGCCTGGAATTTGCGTATCTGCGATTTGCGTAAACGCAAATGCACCATGACAGTTCGCCGCTTCAATCCGGGAGAGTTCTTTCACCTATTTGCGTATCTGCAAATTGTGATTAGACTCGCATCGCTTTCAGCTCAAGGTTCTCTTGCACTCATTCGGACCCGCTTCCAGGCCAGCTTCGCATGACTGACCGCGTCGATTTCCTGATCATCGGAGCCGGCATCGCGGCCGCGTCGGTCGGCTACTGGCTCGCGCCGCACGGTCGCGTGCTGCTGCTCGAAGCCGAGTCGCAGCCCGGCTACCACTCGACCGGCCGCTCCGCCGCGCTGTTCATGGAAAGCTACGGCACGCCGCAGGTGCGGGCGCTGACGATGGCCAGCCGCGCCTTCCTGCAGTCGCCGCCAGACGGCTTCAGCGATCACCCGGTGCTCTCGCCGCGCGGCGCGATGATGGTCGCCACGCACGGCCAACAAGACCTGCTGGACGCACGCTGGGACGTGCTGCGCGCGATGACGCCGCACGCCCGCCTGCTCGACGCCGCGGCCACCTGCGCGCTCGTGCCGGCACTGCGCGCCGAGCGCGTGCTCGGCGCGGTGTTGGAACCCGACGCCGCCGACATGGATGTGCACGCGATCCACCAGGGCTATCTGCGCGGGCTGCGGCGCGCCGGCGGCCGCGTCGTCTGCGATGCCGAGGCCACCGCGCTCGAACGCGTCGGCGATGTGTGGCGCGTGCAGGCTGGCGACGCGGTCTACGAAGCACCCATCGTGCTCAACGCTGCCGGCGCCTGGGCCGATGTGGTCGCCGCGCGCGCCGGCGTGCGGCCGATCGGCCTTCAGCCATGCCGCCGCTCGGCCTTCATCTTCGCGCCGCCTGAAGGGCAGGCCACCGCCGGCTGGCCGATGACGATAGGCGTCGACGAAGACTGGTACTTCAAGCCCGACGCCGGAATGATGCTGGGCTCGCCGGCCAACGCCGACCCGGTCGAGCCGCAGGACGTTCAGCCCGAGGAGCTCGACATCGCGCTCGCGATCCACCGCATCGAGGAGATGACCACGCTCACGGTGCGCCGGCCCACGCGCACCTGGGCCGGGCTGCGTTCGTTCGTCGTCGACGGCGATCTGGTCGGCGGCTTCGATGCCGACGCGCCCGGCTTCTTCTGGGTCGCGGCGCAAGGCGGCTACGGCATTCAGACATCGGCCGCGATGGGCGAGGCCTGCGCCGCACTCGCGCGCGGTCTGCCCATCCCGCAGCGCATCGCCGACTTCGGCCTCACGGCCCACATGCTGAGCCCGAAGCGGCTCGTGCTCTGAGCCGCGGCGCGCGGCTCCAACCCACACACACCAGGCCCGACCACCATGCGTGTCTTCAGCGGTTCTCTCGCCACCGAAACCAACACCTTCGGGCCCATGCCGACCGGCCTCGCGTCGTTTCGCGACCGCGGCTACTACCCGGCCGGCCAGCACCCCGACCAGATGACCTTCTTCTCCGGCCCGCTGTGGGCCGCACGGCTGCGCGGCAAGGACGCGGGCTGGACGCTGATCGAAGGCATGGTCGCCGGCGCGCAGCCCAGCGGCATCACGACGCGCGCGGCCTACGAATCGCTGCGCGACGAATTGCTCGCCGACCTGCGCGCCGCGATGCCGGTCGACATGGTGGTGCTCGGCCTGCACGGCGCGATGGTGGCCGACGGCTACGACGACTGCGAGGGCGATCTGCTGCAGCGCGTGCGCGCCATCGTCGGCAGCAGCGTGGTGGTGGGCGCCGAGCTCGATCCGCACAACCACCTGACGCCCGCGATGGTGGACAACGCCGACATCCTGATCGCGTTCAAGGAGTACCCGCACACCGACATCCTCGAGCGCGGTCTCGAAGTGGTGGACCTGTGCGCCGCGATGGTCGCGAAGAAGATCAGGCCGGTCGCCGCGGTCGTCGACTGCGAGATGATCACGACGATGCACACATCGCGCCAGCCCGCGCGCGGCTTCGTCGACAGGCTGCAATCGATGGAAGGCACGGACGGCGTGCTCTCGATCTCGGTCACCCACGGCTTCGCGTGGGGCGATGTGCCCGAGATGGGCACCAAGCTGCTCGTCTACACCGATGGCGACCAGGCCAAGGCGAACGCCCTCGCCCGCCAGCTTGCCGACGAGCTGATCGCGATGCGCGACCGGCTGGAAGTGCACTACCCCGGCGTCGACGCGGCGATAGACGAAGCGCTGGCCTTCGATGGCGGCCCGGTCGTGCTCGCCGACAGCGCCGACAACCCCGGCGGCGGTGCGGCGGGCGACTCCACCTTCATCCTGCGGCGGCTCGCCGAGCGCGGCGTGCGCGGCGTGGCGATCGGCCCGCTGTGGGACCCGGTCGCGGTGCGCGTCGCGTTCGAGGCCGGTGAAGGTGCGCGGCTGCCGCTGCGCATCGGCGGCAAGATCGGCCCGATGTCGGGCGACCCGATGGACTTGCTGTGCACCGTGAAGGCGTTGCGGCGCGACATGGTGATGACCGGCCTGGCGAACGCGCCGATGCCGCTGGGCGATTGCGCGCTGGTCGAGGCCGACGGCATAGAGATCGTGCTGATCATGCTGCGCAACCAGGCAATGGGCACCGACCTGTTCACGCAGCTCGGGTGCGATCTGGCGGCGAAGAAGATCATCGTCGTCAAATCGTCGCAGCATTTCTACGCGTCGTTCTCGAAGATCGCGAAGCACGTGATCTACACCGACGCGCCCGGCTCGGTCACGCGCGACCTGACCAAGCTCGCCTACCGCAATATCCGCCGCCCCAAGTGGCCGCTTGACGCCGCGGTCTGATCCTCTGCCCGCCAACGCTCACCGTTCATCGATCCACCGGAGATTCGCCATGACCCGACGCCTTCTCAACGCCCTCGCCCTGGGTGCATTCGCGTTCGCCAGCAGCCTGCCCGTGCTGGCGCAGGCACCCAAGACGCTGAAGGTCGTCGCGCATGCCGACGTGAAGATCCTCGACCCGACCTTCACCACCGCCTACATCTCGCGCAACTTCGGCTACATGGTCTACGACACGCTGTTCGCACAGGACGCGCACGGCAAGCCGCAGCCGCAGATGGTCGAGAAGTACACCACGTCGAAAGACGGCAAGCAGTGGAGCTTCACGCTGCGGCCCGGATTGAAGTTCTCCGATGGCAGCGCGGTGACCTCGGCGGACGCGGTCGCCTCGCTGCAGCGCTGGGGCGCACGCGACAGCCTGGGCCGCGCGATGGGCGCGGCCGGCGCCGAATGGAAGGCGGTCGACGCGCGCAACTTCACGCTGACGCTGAACGAGCCCTTCGGCATGGTGCTGGACGCACTCGCCAAGCCCTCGGGCTTTCCGCCGGTGGTGCTGCCCGAGCGCCTCGCGAAGATGCCCGCCACCGCGCCGCTGCCCGAGGTGCTGGGCTCGGGCCCGTTCGTCTTCAAGCGCGACGAATGGGTGCCCGGCAACAAGGCGGTGTTCGTGCGCAACCCGCACTACGTGGCCCGCAGCGAGCCGCCGAGCGGCTTGTCGGGCAGCAAGAAAAGCGCGTTCGACCGCGTCGAGTGGCTATACCTGCCCGACGCCAACAGCGCGATCGCGGCGCTCAAGCGCGGCGAGGTCGACCTGATCGAGCAGGTGCCGCCCGACTACATCACGCCGCTGCGCACCGACCCGAACGTCAAGATCGGCTCGGGCGGTTCCTACCAGGGCTTCCTGGTGCTCAACCACCTGTTCCCGCCGTTCAACAACGCGAAGGCGCGGCAAGTCCTCGCGCACGCGGTGAGCCAGGACCGCTTCACCGCGGCGATGGGCTACCCGCTGGACATGCGCATCACCTACTGCGCGACCTACTTCATCTGCGGCGGCCCGAACGAGACCTCGGCCGGCGCCGAGCCCTTCCGCAAACCCGACCTCGCGCTCGCGAAACAGCTGCTGGCCGAGTCCGGCTACAAGGGCGAGAAGGTCGTGCTGCTGGTGCCCAGCGACGTGACCTACCTGAACGCCGAGGCGCTGATGGCGGCGCAGACCATGCGCAGCATCGGCATCAACGTCGACATGCAGAACATGGACTGGGCCTCGATCGGTGCACGCCGCGCGAAGAAGGACGCGCCCGAGTCGGGCGGCTGGAACATGTACGTCACGGTGGCCGGCGAGTTCGACGTAAACTCGCCCATCACCAACGCCTACCTGAGCGCGGCCTGCGGCAACAGCCTGCCCGGCTGGCCTTGCGACAAGCCGCTCGACGAGCTGCGCACCGCCTGGATCAAGGAGACCGTGCCGGCCAAGCGCAAGGAGCTGCTCGACGCGTTCCAGAAGCGCGCGTTCGAGGCCGTGCCCTACGTGAACGCGGGCCAGTACTCGGCCGCGTTCGCGGCACGCGCCAACCTGAAGGGGATCGACAAGCTGTGGTCCGGCATGCCCGCGGTCTGGGCGCTCGACAAGTAAGCCGGCCCACCGAGCATCACGGAACACCGCGGAACATCCCCGAGCATCGCGACCATGGGCTACCTGCTCCGGCGTCTCGTCGCCACGCTGCCGGTGATGGCGGTGGTCGCGGTCGTCGTGTTCCTGCTGATCCACCTGTCGCCCGGCGATCCGGCCGCGCTGATCGCGGGCGATCTCGCCAGCGGCGACGACATCGAGAAGCTGCGCATCGCACTCGGCCTGGACAAGCCGCTGTGGCAGCAGTTCATGCTGTGGCTGGGCCGGCTGGCCACTGGCGACCTCGGCATCTCGATCTTCACGCAGGTGCCGGTCACGCACCTGCTCGCGCAGCGGCTGGAGCCCACGCTGTCGATCGCGGTGCTGACGATGGCGCTCACGCTGCTGGTCGCGGTGCCGCTCGGCACGCTCGCGGCCTACCGCGCCGGCAGCTGGGTCGACAGGCTGGTGATGCTGTTCGCGGTGCTCGCGTTCTCGGTGCCGGTGTTCCTGGTCGGCTACCTGCTGGTCTACGCGTTCGCGATCCAGCTGCCGTGGTTCCCGGTGCAGGGCTATGCGCGCTTCGCCGACGGCCCGGGCGAATGGCTGCGCAGCCTGGTGTTGCCATGCGTGAACCTCGCGCTGGTCTACATCGCGCTGATCACGCGCATGACGCGCGCCACCGTGCTCGAGGTGCTGCAGGAGGACTACATCCGCACCGCGCGCGCCAAGGGCCTGGGCGTTTTCGCGGTGCTGATGCACGCGCTGCGCAACGCCGCGATCCCGATCGCGACCACGGTCGGCGTCGGCATCGCACTGCTGATCGGCGGCGTGGTCGTCACCGAAACGGTGTTCGCGATCCCCGGCGTTGGCCGGCTCATCATCGATTCGGTGCAGCGCCACGACTACCCGGTGATCCAGAGCGTGCTGCTGATCTCGGCCGGCGTCTACGTGCTGATCAACCTGTTGATCGATCTGAGCTACCGGCTCTTCGATCCGCGCATCCGCTACTGAAGCGAGCCCATGTCGACCACCTTGCCGTTGAAGCCCGACGACGACGCGCCCTTCGTCGTGCCGCGCTGGCGCTGGCTGCGCAAGCACCCGACGCTGATCGTCGGTGCGCTGCTGCTGATCGCGGTCGCGGCGCTGTCGCTCGCCGCGCCGTGGATCGCGACGCACGACCCGCAAGACATCGATCCGCTCGCGCGCATGCAGGGCCCGTCGGCCGAGCACCGCTTCGGCACCGATGCACTGGGCCGCGACGTGTTCAGCCGCGCGGTCTGGGGCGGGCAGGTGTCGATGATCGTGGCGCTGTCGGTGGGCGCACTCGCCACCGTGTTCGGCGTGCTGCTGGGCCTGACCGCCGGCTTCGTGCGCGGCGCCGACGGCTTCATCATGCGCGTGATGGACGGCCTGATGGCCATCCCCGGCATCCTGCTCGCGATCGCGCTGATGGCAGTGACGCGCGCGAGCCTCACGACCGTGATCGTCGCGATCACGGTGCCGGAGATCCCGCGCGTCGTGCGGCTGGTGCGCTCGCTCGCGCTCACGCTGCGCGAGCAGCTCTTCGTCGAGGCCGCGCATGCGGTCGGCACGCGGCTGCCGGTGATCCTGGTGCGCCACGTGCTGCCCAACATGGTCGCGCCGCTGATCGTGCAGGCCACCTTCGTCGCGGCCTCGGCCGTGCTGATCGAGGCGGCGCTCTCCTTCCTCGGCGTCGGCGTGCCGGCGCAGACGCCGAGCTGGGGCAACATGATGGCCGAGGGCCGCAACTTCGTCGCGGTCGCGTTCCACATCATCCTGTACCCCGGCATCCTGCTCGCGGTCACGGTGCTCGCGATCAACCTGCTGGGCGACGGCCTGCGCGATGCGCTGGACCCACGCCTGGCCCGGCAGTTGTGATGAGCGACACACGCACCTTGTCCCGCGTGCCGCTCGCCGTCGGCGAACCGCTGCTCGAGGTCGACGACCTGCACACGCACTTCGACACGCTGACCGGTCCGGCGCGTTCGGTCGACGGCGTGTCGTACACCGTGCGTGCGGGGCAGACGCTGGGCGTGGTCGGCGAATCGGGCTGCGGCAAGAGCGTGACCGCGCTGACCATCATGCGGCTGCTCGCGACGCCACCGGCCCGAATCCGCGGCGCGGTGCGGCTGCGCGGCATCGACCTGCTTCAGCTGGGAGAGCGCGAGATGCGCCAGGTGCGCGGCAACCGCATCTCGATGATCTTCCAGGAGCCGATGACCTCGCTGAACCCGGTACTGACCATCGGCCGGCAGATCGCCGAGACGGTGCAGGTGCATCAACGCGTGAACCGCGCCGATGCGCTGCGGCGCGCGGTCGAGATGCTGCGCATCGTGCAGATCCCCGAACCCGAGCGGCGCGTGGGCGAGTACCCGCACCAGCTCTCGGGCGGCATGCGCCAGCGCGTGATGATCGCGCTGGCACTCGCCTGCAACCCCGAGGTGCTGATCGCCGACGAGCCGACGACTGCGCTCGACGTGACCATCCAGGCGCAGATCCTCGACCTGATCCGGCGCCTGCAGAAGGAGCTCGGCATGGGCGTGGTGATGATCACGCACGACCTCGGCGTGGTGGCCGAGAGCTGCGACCGCGTGGTCGTGATGTACGCGGGGCGCAAGGTCGAGGAGGCCGACGTGATCGACCTGTTCGATCGGCCGCTGCATCCGTACACACGTGCGCTGATGGCCTCGATGCCGTCGATGAACGCGCACGCCACCCGGCTCACCGAGATCCCGGGTCTCGTGCCGTCGCCGCAGGCGCCGCGGCGCGGCTGCGCGTTCGCCGCGCGCTGCGCGCATGCCGACGCGCGCTGCCACGCCGAGATCCCGCAGCTCGCGACGCATGGCGATGGCCATGTCGTCGCGTGCTTCGCGATCGAGGAAGGCCGCCTCGCCGCGGCCGAGGGCGTTGCGGCATGAGCGCCACCGCAACGCCGCTGCTGCGCGTCACCGATCTGAAGAAGCACTACGCCGCGCCGAAGCGCTGGTTCGCACGCGACAAGCCGGCGGTGCAGGCGGTCGATGGCGTGAGCTTCGATGTGGCACGCGGCGAGACGCTGGCGCTGGTCGGCGAGTCGGGCTGCGGCAAGACGACCACCGCGAAGTCGGTGATGCGGCTGGTCGAGCCCACGTCGGGCTCGGTGCGGCTCGATGGCGAGGAGCTGCTGACGCTGAGCACCGAGCAGATGCGCCAGCGCCGGCGCGATGTGCAGATCGTCTTCCAGGACCCGTACGCGTCGCTGAGCCCACGCCTGACGGCCGGTGCGATCGTGGCCGAGCCGCTGAAGAACTTCGGCGTGCAAGCGGGCGCCGAGCAGCGCGAGCGCGTGCAATGGTTGTTCGCGAAAGTGGGGTTGCGGCCCGAGGCGGCCACCAAGTTCCCGCACGAATTCTCGGGCGGCCAGCGGCAGCGTCTGGGCATCGCGCGTGCGCTCGCGCTCAACCCCAAGCTGATCGTCTGCGACGAGCCGGTCTCGGCGCTCGATGTCTCGGTGCAGGCCCAGGTCGTGAACCTGCTGATGGATTTGCAGGCCGAGCTCGGCATCGCCTACCTGTTCGTCGCGCACGATCTGGCGGTGGTGCGCCACATCAGCCACCGCGTCGCGGTGATGTACCTCGGCCGCATCGTCGAGCTGGCCGACCGCGACACGCTGTTCTCCGCGCCGCGCCACCCGTACACCGAGATCCTGCTGTCGGCCGTGCCGGTGCCGAACCCGCGCACGCCGGCGCAGCGCAAGCTGCTGCAGGGCGACCCGCCCAGCCCCGCAAATCCGCCATCGGGTTGCCGCTTCCACACCCGCTGCCCGCTCGCACAGGCGATCTGCAGGACGAGCGATCCGGCGCTGAGCGAGCGGCCGTCGAGCGCCGCCGGCGGGCACTGGGTGGCCTGCCATTTCCGCTGACTTCGCTGAACGATCCACCGAGAGGATGCCCATGACCACCACGACCGTCACCCACTTCGACCTGCTGATCCGCGGCGGCACCGTGATCGACGGCAGCAAGACGCCGCGCTTCGATGCCGACATCGGCGTGACCGGCGGCCGCATCGCGGCGATCGGCGATCTCGCGGGCTGCAGCGCAGACCGGACGCTGGACGCGCGCGGCCTGATCGTCGCGCCCGGCTTCATCGACTCGCACACGCACGACGACCAGGCCGTGCTCTCGCAGGCGCTGATGCCGTTCAAGATCTCGCAGGGCGTGACCACGGTGGTGGCAGGCAACTGCGGCATCAGCGCCGCGCCGCTGCGGCCCGACATGGAGCTGCCGATGCCGCTGAGCCTGATCGACTCGCCGGCCGAGGGCCGCTTCACCACCTTCGCCGCCTACCTCGATGCGCTGCGCGCGACGCCGTCGTCGGTGAACGTGGCCGCGATGATCGGCCACTCGACGCTGCGCGCGGTGACGATGGCCGATCTCGACCGCCCCGCGAACGCGAGCGAGATCGCCGCGATGCAGGCGCTGGTCGAAGAGGCGATGCAGGCCGGCGCGATCGGCTTGTCGACCGGCACCTTCTACCCACCCG
>Ga0307510_10006550_pt1 | contig 13890 bp, 17 predicted proteins | sample 12_EM_MG_FD_207224 | JGI IMG/M metagenome (GOLD analysis project Ga0307510, IMG submission 207224) | Populus trichocarpa ectomycorrhiza microbial communities from riparian zone in the Pacific Northwest, United States - 12_EM | ecosystem: Host-associated > Plants > Roots > Unclassified | place... | reverse complement strand
CAACACAAGGTGAGTTCGCTGCGACACATGTTGCCGTGCGTGCTGCCATCTTACAAAAATTTTCTAGGTGACGACGAACTAGACCACGATCGGACCCCAATCATACCTCCTGACCCTGCCAACATCGCCGACGCCGACGCTGAGGAGCTAGCTCCTGACCCTGCCGACATCGCCGTCGCAGATGCTGAGGAGCTAGCTCCTGACCCTGCCGACATCACCGACGCAGACGCCTTTGAGGAGCTAGCACAAAACGATCAAAATTTTGTAACAAGAGCCCCCGATCAGTCATTTATCAATGAGTCACAAGACATCCCAGATGCGCCCGAAGGATCGCCCAATGACATGGAGGCGGGTAATGCAGAGGCAATGCCAACAGTGGTCATCGACGTCTTCCCTTCTGCAAGTGCAGGTGCCCCAATAGATGGTATGCCACATGGGAATTCTGTTTACGAATCACAGCAGGGTGTGGATGGGGACTCAGCCTGGTACCCATTTACATCCCAATGTGACTGGTTACTTGCACGTTGGGCCAAAATGCGTGGCCCAACATCATCGGTGGTGACGGAGCTACTGGCCATCCCAGAGGTACGAACGTTACTACATTCTTTTTTCACTTTACTAATTCTAGGACGAAGATTGTAGATAAACTCGGACTATCATATCGCTCCGTGCATGAACTCAACAACCTGATCGATACTCAATTACCTGGGCGCCCTTGTTTCCAGCACAATGTGCTGGATATCGGAGACGAAGAGCTTGAATTCTATTCCAGGGATGTTATAGAATGCATCTGATCACTCTTCGGCGATCCTAACTGGGCACACGATATGGCGTTTGCACCCGAATGCCACTACACAAGTCAGGCACGCACTTCCCGGATATACAACGAACTATACACAAGTGACTGGTGGTGGACAGTCCAGGTAGGTTATTAATTTCCAGATGAAACTACGTACTGATAGGTTCAATGACAGGAGCGATTAGAGGTGCGCCGACCAGGGGGTACAATCATACCGGTGATTGTATCCTCAGACAAGACCCAGCTCACGCTTTTCAGGGACAAAATGGCCTACCCGATATATCTTACGATTGGGAACATTCCTAAGGAGATCCGTCGAAAACCCTCGTGCCATGCTCATATTTTAATTGGGTATATCCCGACAACCAAGCTGGCTGGCATAGAGAGCAAGGCCAAGCGCCGCCGTGCCCTTGCTAACCTTTTCCATTCCTGCATGCGGCATGTGCTAGGACCGATCGGTTATGTTAGCGAAACTGGGGTTGCAATGATGAGCGGGGATGGCATCTGGCGCCGATGCCATCCCATCTTCGCTATCTTTGTTGGCGACTATCCCGAGCAGGCCCTGGTGACCTGCACATTCAATGGGCGGTGTCCCAAGTGCCTTGTTTCCCCTGATGAGCTGGGCAAATACGAGCTGTTTCCGTTGCGCACACAAAGGAGTGTGATCGACACATATCACTTGGCGGAGACTGACTTGTCCAATTTTTATCGGACGTGCCGTGAAGCCAAACTGAAGCCCGTCATCAAACCATTCTGGGAAACTTTCCCACTTGTCGACATCTTCGTTTCAATCACACCGGATATCCTTCATCAGATGCTTCAGGGCGTGATGAAGCACTTGATCGGCTGGCTTGTCAGCATCTTTGGGGCCTCAGCAATTGATGCGCGATGCAAGTCTATTCCACCTAATCACAAGATCTTACTTTTTACGAAGGGGATCACCACACTGTCTCGTGTTTCAGGCAAAGAGCACAAGAAGATGTGCGCCATTCTTCTGGGGCTAATTGTTGATCTCCCTGTCCCTGGTGGTCGGGATTCATCGTGCGTGGTCAAGGCGGTACGCGCACTATTGGACTTCCTCCATTTGGCTCAATTCCAGTGCCATACAAGTGACACTCTTTGTCGGCTAATGGATTCTCTTACAGCATTTCATAATAACAAAGCGGTCTTCATTGATCTTGGCATTCGTGAAAATTTTAACATTCCCAAACTTCACAGCCTGGTCCACTACGCCTCGTCAATCCGTCTGTTTGGTACAACAGATAATTACAACACTGAACAATCAGAACGTCTTCATATCGATCTGGCAAAGGAGGCTTACCGCTCAACAAACCGCAAAGACGAGTATGCTCAGATGACCACGTGGTTGGAGCGTCGCGAGAAGGTACAGCAGCATGTCACCTCCGTTGATTTGAGGCAAAATCATTTGCAAAACATTCGGACTCGGACCCCGATCGGACCCCTTCATGTGCGTGCTCAATCCATCAAAATAGCCCAAAATCCCACCAAAAAAGCCGTACCTTTTCCTGACATCTTCTCAAAGTATGGCGCCTCTATATTTCTGGACGCACTGGGAGACTTCATTGCCATCATCAATAATCCTGGCCTTGGGGTGCGTGCATTGCGCATGCGTGGAGCAAACACTCTCCTTCCCTTCCGCACTGTCCGAGTTTATCACCATTTCAAATTTGTGTCAAATTTGTGTCTGCCAGTAGCGCTCAAGGATCGGAGATAGTCGACGCTGTCTACGTTCGGCCGGAACAAAAGGACAAACGCGGGCGGATCATCCCAGGGCGATTCGACACAGTCCTCATTCAGGGCAGTGGAGGTGAGTGGTTGCTTTCTTTACCGAGGTTTGGGTTGAGCATAACCCATTTTCAGGATATCGGATTGCACAGGTTCGCGTAGTTTTCGAGTTGCCAGATAGAGTCATCTCGGAGGTGTTCAGCAACGACATCACACCTCCGAAGCACATGGCATATGTGGAATGGTTTGGTCCTCTCTCAGCAAGACCAGATACAAAACATGGTATGTATAGGGTATCTAGGCTAATAGAGAATGGTCACAGGGCAGCGAGCGTGATTGCTCTCAAGTCGATCGTTCGGAGCGTTCATCTGATCCCACAGTTTGGACCAGTCAAGCCCCAGGAATGGAATAGCTTTACAGTCCTTGATGTCTGCAATAAGTTCTATGTAAATCCCTTCGCCGATGTAGATAGCTTTTTGACTTTTGCATAGATCATAGATAATTTAATGGTATTTTGTCTCGTGTGCCGCCTTGACGTCATGTGGTACACTCGTGGGACTCGGTGGCGGTGATGGCCTGTCACAGTGACTCCGCATTATCGAACAATAGTTGTCATTATTGTGACTACTGCTAATTTACTCGGCGCTATCTCTCGTTAGCACGGGAGGTATTTCCCGATGAACTGTCCTGGGGCCTAAGGCCCGACCTCTATTTTTGCAACAGGAGGCTCAGTGAGGGACAAGATAGATAAACACACACTCTCCGAGTGTATGAGCGGATGTGATAAGCATGTGCCATGAACGGGACGGGAGGTCTTGGAAAGTGGGGAAACATTCTGCGGCGACCAGTTGAACAAGGGGAAGTTCAGCGATGATTGGAGATGAGGAAAGTTCCTTACTTGATAGAATTAAAGACAGCGACAAGAGGAGAGTGAATGGTAATCAATCTGCTGATTCACGTCGATGACCAAGTCAACAGCGGGCCTGCCGGCTCAGTCGTCTCGGTTTCGCGGAGCTTTCGATGCGATTCTATCCCTCGAGATCTGCATCTGATTCATAGGATTAACGAGAAGGGCATGGTTCACGGACCGGGGGAACGCTTCTTGGCTACCTTTGTAACCGAATTGTACCCAAGTACCGGGTTCCTAGGAACGTGTATGGCTCCGAAAAGCGTACCGCAGTGGATGGATGTATGGACACCCTCGTGACCATCGGAACGGAAGACGTCAAGTGCAGTTGAATCTTTGGTACTACATGCGTCTTAGTTGTTCCAGACGAGTACCAGATGTTCAGAGTAACAGAGTTAGACTTCAAGTTTTTGACTGAAATGACCCATGGTAGTTGCTGGAGCTTTCAAGTAGCGATAACCGAAACTTCCAACTTGTCTTCGATTCTAACCCACACCCGGTAAGACTCGATCAATTCAACCAAATATTAGCGCGACGACCTGCTGACGACCTCAACGGTCAACACTCATCACCGAGTTTGACTAGGAAAAATAATCAACGCTCGGGAAGTAATAATGGGGGTGAAGGATATCTCTACTTGAGAGATTTCAAACTGATATCGGGAAACAAAATGAGACCTGTGAGCTATAGGCCAAATAATCCGCTAAGCACAAGTTACGAGCTAACTACCAGCCGGGAGGGCGGTATCGACAAACATTCCCACTACAGTAATGAGAACCATTGCGACGGGGCCATACCCGACACTGCCTGCAAGGCTTCTCCAGACCCATTTGCACCGCAGCCCTAGGGGAGAGGGAGAGTAAGCCAATTCGGGGTTATTGGAGATGAGTTGGACTGCGCACCGCATATGGTTGTCACTACACCACTCCCTAAGTTCGTTGACACGAGGGTCGACGAACGCAAAGTCGTAGCAAGATGGATATCTACATTGGGGCCCTACAAAAGAGCTCATCAATTAAGAGATACCAAAGTGAAGCTCATTGCTTACTACGACCAGCCATAGGAGGGTTGCTTGGGGATTTTTGCAGGGACTCAGAGCCATGGGGTCCTGCATCGTATAAAGAAGCGTTCAAATTATGAGGCTGGGCCAGCGCGTCCATGTCGGTGTAACCTGAGCTTGGTCCCAGGTGGGGTTGAAATTCAGAACGCGCGTATACCGAGTTACTAGTGACCGAGCTAGCGGTTGGATATGCACGGTGGCTACCAGAAGATCCACCAGATGGGTGGTAGTCGTACGGAGGCTGACGTTCCTGTTCATATGGGCCTACTGTTGATTGATGCATTGTCTGCGATGGCTGGGGGGCGCCATAAATTGTTGAGTGTCCAGCGGGAGCGCGTTGGGGAGGACTTGATTCGGGATATGGCTCCGAAAAAGGAAGATGACCCTCCGCGTAAGGCGGATAGCCACCAGAATGGCCGGAAGGCTGAGGATGTTGCCGGCCTTCTGGGTGCGTTGGCCCTGGAAACACTGTAGGAGAAAGAATTAGTCTATCGATCCTCCACTGTTTGCGGATGAAAAAATACCGTGCTGGCTTGGAATGGAATAGGGATCCTGAGTGGTGGAAAAGGGTGGATTGTGCTGTTCAGATGGTCTGGGTACATTCGCGGAGGTCGGATAATGACCACTCGCGGGTTGATAATGTGGGTCTGGGTACGGGTGGCTCATGATAGAATGTGTCGGAAGAGGGACGGGGAAGCCTTGGCAGGCGATTTAGGGACGACCATTTATCCATGTTTTTGAGGGCGTAACGGGCCACAGTGAGTTGAAAGGGCGACCCGGAGGCGCACGAGCCGCAATTGCGATACAACCAGACTCCTACTCCGACTCACAACTCGAACTTCGCGTCAGGTGTCAGGTGCCAGTCTGTGCCAGTAAGGCGCTCTCCAATTGGCTGATGTATTGATCACGAAGTTGCGACTTAATGATGGATGAGAAGCCTATCATCATTCTTTTTTAAGCCCTTGTCCCTGATGGAATGAAATACGGACGCAGTAACGGGGTGCGTACGTCCGCTTGCCTTGCCAACTTAGACAAGAGCCGTACAAAGTTGCCAGTTTCAGGGGATGCGTATTTGCCTCGTTCACCTGCCTCGAGGTGCAATGTGGGGGCTAGATTTTATTTTCTGGCAAACGTTTTGGATACTCGAGGTAGCACATCCCGATGAGAGAGATCCACTCACGTATCCCATAGAAGGGTCCTTCTGGAAGACCTTGATCGGTGTCACAGTATCAGTTCCTTCGAGGCCAACATGTATTGTGTTCCACGAAAGAAGACCGTGCTGGCATGCTGCAAGCTGCAAGGAAGGTTGGGTAACCCAGAAGGGTGCCAGTGGGAACAGGGAACTTCTTAAGAGAGAGAGAGAGAGAGAGAGAGAACAACCCTCGTTACGTAAGACGAAACCGATGGCGGCAGGAATGTCACACGTTATACTTACAGTTCCGACACCGCCGCAATCATTAGAGTGCGTGGAGATGCGCACGAAAACGGCGTGTAGAATTGACAACCCAAAGTACACAACAAGTACCACAATAATTCCAATACAACCTTTACAAAGCCGAAATAGTAACCCAAATCATGTCCCTGGCCTCGCTCTGGGCTCGCGTCGAACCACCGGCACACCATAGTACGATCCTTGTATTTGAGTCGCTTGACCTTCTCGTTCTCTACAGATACGACCACATACACGCTCCCCTCTGCGGCGCGGGCGTTGCTTACACATTGCGCAAGAGTTCACCAACCCGGTCGTTATGGCTTGCCTGAAAACACACGTATGGGGAAACAAGCCTATCCAAGACGTGAAAGCAAACTCACAACTCGTGACCATGTCCGCAATATTCCGTCTGCTCGTGTTCTGCGAAGTTGTAATACGCCCTGTTTTGACAACCCGGAATTCGGCAGTATTGGTTCGACTGGGGAATGGGTTCCAGCGCGGCAGAGGGGGGGGGATCATAGTATGCTACATTCCCGTGAGCGCCTCGGTGGCGGATAATACACTGCAGGACATACGGCGGCCCGGTGGGTGCGGCTGCGAGACCTTCAAGTCCAAGGCGAAGTCATTTTGCGGCGCATGAGGCGGATGTCCCCCACTTCCGCCACTTTCTCCAGAGACCCACCGCTGATGCTCCGACTGAGAGGGACGACCTACGGAGGGACAAATGTCAGAGATGCTCCGCCAACTGGGTCACAAGCTCACTGTCCAATCCGGGGCGTGATTTCCCCGCGGGGTGCGGAAGGTTCAAGGAAGCCGAAACCACGGGAGTTTGATGACTCCCATGGTGGTCAAGGGAGTGCGCGTGTGAATGGAGATCTGAAAATATTATAGTGGTTGGCAATGAACAAGAGGTTGCTCTGTGTAACTTACGTCCGTGTGGCACTGAAGCTGTGGTGGGAGTGTAAGGAGAGGTCGACGCAGGCGGGAACGGGCCGTGGTTTTGGATGGTGTTTAAGTGCGAGCCTTTAGCTGAGACGGTATTATGAGCATCACATCTTCCCCTTAAACGCAACAAGTAAATACTACTGACATTTGATGCTACGAGATGCATCACTTGGGGGAATGTTCCATGGCTGATTGAGAGGGTCCTGACCGTCCATGACTTTGGCACCGAGGCAGCGATGATCGTAGTTGGTAGTGGTGATGAAGGTGGTCAAATAGTGGCTCGCCGACCGTTAGGGCGACGGGTGAGAGTGTGATTCCGGGGCTTGGGTGTAGGGAGGGCAAAATAAGGACCGGGATTGACACCGATTACTGGACAGGCACGATGAGCTACGCCATGACACCACGAGGGATGGATCCATATTACGCCCAACACAATAGAGCGCTCCGCTCCGAGTCTGAGCGAGCGCTGTATGGGTTCTAAGTATTATTTGTCGAACTTTGTTTATCTCTAGTCGACAAACACGACTTGGCACTGCCTATGAGGAGATATTCCAATAGCAAAATACACGGCCGGAACCAATTACTCTGTGCACCGTTCCACCGAGGCACGGCACCCTCCGAGAGTCCTTGGGTCTTGGGCACCAATCATGGGACTCAGTCGGATCTGATCGCGATCCACGGCGAAAGACAAGATCCAGGGATGAACATATATACTTTTTTGGCTCTTAGAAATCGGAGACGAAACTTACAAATGTGTCGTACCCAGCTCCCGAGTCCCGCCTGACCGCCCGCCATCACGGCGCAAAGAATCGTGATAAGAGGGTACAGGGCTGGTGGCGTGCGCGATCAGCTGGTCATGAGCGCCGCGACAAAGAGGACCCAAAACGAATTGGCACCGTTCCATCCGTCAAATTCGGGTCCCCAGGTCTGTCCTAATTGCTCATCTGACTTACCACGTTCAATCGCTTCTTTGCGCGCAGTTCAGCATCAGCTCTAGAAACGGGCGACAAACTAGAACCATCCGCAGCAGCCACGCCATCGCCATGAACCATGCGTGTGTTCCCCATTCGTACCTGTTCACACAGTGATCGTTTTACCCATGAACTCTGAGGGACTGGAATATTCTCTTGCGATCGGAAGGACTGGATAAATCTCGGAAGGTGTACGTACACACCAATCACTGCGCAACTGCCGTGACATGCGACGTCGGTTTGGTTTCTCTTAGGCGCTTCTTTGGTCACGAGGGGCAATTAACACCCTTGAGGTGACACCCGCCTTATCGTCTTGCCACTCCGTAACTGTCCGAGAGTCGCGGCGAGGGATCCCTAACCCACAGAAGGACAGATACATCGAGGACTCCCTAGTACGCGGAAGGGTGAGCGAAACGATGGTGACTGCCACCATACCACACCATGGTTTGTTTACCGTGCCATCCAACCTCCTTTCCCACGCTACTTATAATGCACCCTGCACCATCCACATTCCGGCACCGTTGTCAACAGGAAGTGGCGTCGAGGATGCACAGAATCATACACCCCTGCACTCCTCGAGTAATTCCTACGCCGCACACATGACGGCGACCCGCCCGTACGCCCGAGGATGATGGACAGTGTGCCTCTGCGCGCAACCAGGGGTCCATCTCCGTCGACGCCCCACCGAGGAAAGGGCACCAGTCATTTCGGGCGGCGGCATCCACATGACCTCTCGACGTTCACGGGCGAGGTCGGAATGGGTGGAACAGGTATCACATGTATACGCCGCGGTGTTGAGGTAGTGGGCATGCGTTTCTTGGTCGGTGTCGGGCACGTCTCAACAGGATTGACATCAGCAGCGAAAGTGCGCATAGGACAACCAGGTATCGCCTTCAGAGCAGGAGTTGGCGAAGACATAGAGGCAACCCTCCACGGTCCCACCGTAATCTCAAAAGTTGTTTTGGAACGGTCTGCGTCACCAGAGGACAAACACGGGGAGCTACTGCATAACAAGACGACGTGAAAGGATTACTCTTCCTCGAGCTCTGCTAGCAGATCATTTTCATCAAGTATCATGTCAGCGTAAATCTACAGACGAAGGTTCTAAGTAATCCCCAACACGACCCAGAATTCATTCCTGACTTACAGATGCGTCTGCCAACTCTGTGCTGGTGGACATCCCCCGCATGGGTTCCTTTTCCAGCATTAACTTCAGTGCGTCCCAATCTGGCTCCTCTACTTCTTGTAGCTTCGTTCCACCGACTGCCAGTGCATCTGCACCTTCATTACCTTCCTCGCCAGCGTGCCCGCGTACATGCTCGAGCCTGACCTGCTGTCCAGACCGTTGTCGAGTGGAGAAAAGGGCATCCATGTACTTCACGAGTTCCACGTTCTTGACGGGAGTCCCTTTGGATGTGGTGAAGTTACGGCGGCGCCAGGCAGGCAGCCAGTCGGTAAGACCTACAAACTCGATAAGGAGTGGTATGACAATACAGAAAAAAAAAATACATTTTATGGCATACTCCGAGTCGGATTTGATGACTAGAGGCACAGAAGTTATCGGTGTAGTCTCGAGCGCACGGATAATAGCCTGAATCAGCATGCATTAGAGGAAACCCTAGCTTCGAGGGATCCGACGTACAATCAACTCGGCACGGTTGTTTGTCTGTCGGCCAGGACAGCGTTCGGAGAGGTTTCTATAATCGAAGCGGACATTAGTGAGCAGCATCATTGTGGAGAAAGCGCATACCGCGTGTCGTGAGGACCCCACCATACACCAATGCCTGCAACAGATCCATACTGCCCATTTCCCGAGCACGCGCCGTCAGTGTACACCACGTCCCCGACCGATGGTGACAAGGACGAGGCCGTAACTCCCGATAGTTCCGCCGCAGTTCGCGATCTATCATTCGAAGGGCCGGAAGCAGGCTGGAATCTGGAATCTGACTAGATGGTGGGCGTAAATATAATCGTTGGTGGTGAAGAGGACGCTCGTACTTGCTCGCTGGGTTGTGACCAGATCAGGGTACTGGCCTGATCTTGCGAATGGTTTGCTGACTTGGTCTTCTGCCTTACAGGATACGGCACACTACGTTGTTGTACCTGGCCTGACTGGCTGGCGCCCCCAAGAATCCAAGCCTCCGCCTCCTCAATGGTTCTCAGTTTCTTATACCTTGCGCAAGGATAACCGTCCACCTGTTCTCGGCAGTCTTCCCTGGTTACAATAACAATCAGTAACAACGCACCCAGAAATCAACACGTAAAATGTTGACCATGTCGTGTATATGCCTGGCCGTTTGCCAACTTTGACCGCGTAGTACCCAGCTTTAGGCATGACGTTTGTGTTCCAGCGGACTGGGACGATGAATGGATGATAAAAGCCTTTGCAGAGATGCTGGCGGTCTGTGGCGTATATTTTGGCCAGTATAGCTTCGCAGCAGTGAGACAAATGGCCACATGAGCGCGTTGCCCTTCCAGGCTGCCAAAACATCCAACGCAACCCGCGCGAGTTGTGCGGCAGAAGGGCAAATGACCCTGACCTAAGGTTAAGGTTTTCTTTTGTTTGAGTTTGAGACAGTGTGACTACAACTTATCACTAGTCTATCACCGCACCGCACATCTCAAGGCGGGAAAAGCACGGATCATTCTGTTTTGTGGTGTTACCAAGCTGTTTTTATTATTTCTGAGCATGCCAAGAGTCGCGCAGTTCTGGAGCAGTCAACATTTGTACATTGGTGCTTCCAACCGACTTATCACTTCCTCTCCTCATCCCACTGCTGATTGCTGCCAGCTACGGGCGAGTTGTGTGTCTTTGCTGTTCCAGTTTCAAACGTTTCAAAATTGCCCAATTTCCGCGGGCTCTCCTTTCAAGGCCTGGCCATTTACCCCCGCCTCCTTTCTCGTTCTCGGACTACGACTACACATATGAATATGTAAGCTCGATCTCACACAACGCTGGGCAGGTCTCGGCTGAGGGCCTGTCTGGGTTTTGAACTGCACCGCTCAATCACCTCCAAGACACCTTACTCGAGATGCTGCCGTGACAGAATTCTATCATGGACTTCACCGCGGGCGAACTCGCAGTTCCCTACAACGTGCTCATGAGGCATTGCTGTTTCAGCTTTGATGCTTCGATCAAGCACGCGGCTGTACTGTGCTCTCGATGGTTACCTTTGCGCTAATGCTGCGCTCTTCGTAAAACCCGACATCAACGACATTGGCTTGCGCTCGTACACCAAGCACATCAGGGCGGGCTTCCGTCCGTCCCTTCGAAGACAGAAAGCTTATGTATACACAAGGGCTGCAACGATCTGCCTCGACGATGGTATATGATGTCAGAGTAGAGTATAACAGGTGACGCCTTCCGGTTCAGCTAGGTTTGTAGCGGGACTTGCTGATCGTATCGGTTAGATCCGCTAACCCTGGATCCGTGTCAACACAACAGTACATCTAAACCAAGTCCTTCCCGTTGTTTTCTTGCGCAGGGCATCATCTTCGATTCACCTGTACCCGAGTATAGACTTTCTTCTCGCAAGAGATGTCATGGTGAGGACCAACTGAAGTCTCAGGTAAAGCCTCCGTTGAGGATAAAGTTCGTTCAATCCTTCGTTCGTCGGGTTTCGTGAGTGTGTACCATAGTCCGTGTCCACACGTATTGAGGGCCTTGAGGCACCAGTGAAAGCAACTGATAGCCGATCGGCATTCTTGGAACCTCGTACTGGGGACAATGATCGAAACGGGCCTGAGGCTTATCGTGACATAGTCAGTGAAGTTAGACATGTTGTATCAGGTCACATGAATGGAGGCGCGATAACACTGGACATGACGCGTGACGCTGTGATGAACTGGCAAAGCGTGCAACGCATTCAGCACACCAACCTTACGGTAATGGGTTTGGCAACCCCAAACCATTCTAGTCACTACACGTTTGTTGTTCACATGTCCATACAGTCCACACATCATGGCACCAGTTCACAGATCGACAGCGGAACAGTATTAAAGGTATGAAAGCACATTAAAATACAGAGGTAAAAAGAAACATCCCGAGACGACGACAGCCAAGGATTCACCCAACCTGGACAAGGGATGAGATTGGCCCGAAAGGTTAGAAACATGAAACCTACAGGCCATTTATTCATCGCTGCCTGGCTCGACTTCGGGGGCGGCAGAGTCATTTGCTGCTGCCTTCTTCGATCGCTTGGGGGCTTTGGGTGCCTTCTCTTTGGCTTCCTGACCGCGCCTAGGATTCTCAGGGGCATTTCTCCAAAGTGCACCAATCTAGGCATGTTGGTGAGCCGCAATAATGATAAACGAGATGCTGAGACATACATGCTTCATGGCATCCTTGTTTGTCTTCCCGGGGTTGTCCGCGAGGTACGTCTTCATATGCTCTTTAACAAAGAGGTTGTACGCAGAGGGTGTACGCTTTTTCTCCTTCCCGTCGGCTAACAAACGAGAAGGATGTGAACATATGCGCATACACGATGAAAGAGGACTTAGCCGACCATCTTTGGGCTTGGCACTGGCGCGACGAGTCGCTGTCTTTGTTGAAGTCTCTGTCGAAGTTCCACTGATCAGGACGAGAAAGAGAGAAACAAAATGGACAGAATTTACCTGTTGCCGTTCTTGCCATGCCGAGTGAGAAAGATGAGTAAATGAATGTAAAGGGGTCATGGGGACGCCTTTATAATTATCAAAGTCGGGGTCTGAATATCTTGGGGGACAGTCGGGACGCGTTTGATCAACCAACAACCAGCGCGTAAGATCACGTGGAAGATTGGTCCGTGCGCCGCACGTGGCCGTCGCGTCGTCAACTGTAAATATGCACTCAATTATGTAATAAGCGCAAAAAGAGCTCGCAAAAAGCCGAGAACGGTCTATATATATCATCGTTGCCAGCCCGCACTACCTCTCGTCATTTTTTCGTCGTCGTCGTCGCCTCGTCGCGCACACACTTTTGTTATATCCCCCTCCTACATTTTTTCCTTCTGTTCGTCTGGTCTATTGGCCTCGTAATGGCCCCCTCCACTCTTTTTGCTCTCGTGGCTCTCGCCACTACAACATTCGTTGCTGGCCAGACTACTGCCGCCCCTGCCGCCGTCCCGACATTCCCAGTAACACCGCTTGCCAGCCTGCAATTTCCCTATTCGCAGATTGTATGGATTCTATGTCGCTCCCTATCTTCCCCCCTCCCCTCTTCTGACCTTCACTGCTAGCCATACAAAGCCATCCCTGATCAATATGCTCGTGGGACCCAGGTTGGCTACAACCAATGCAACGCTTCCACAGAGAACCAGCAGTCTATGTGCCAGACCGCTATCATCAATGACATCACCGGTGAGTTCCACTCAAAACTTCTCCGACACATGGATTAATATACTGTTCAGACTTTTGCCTCTTTGCCCCTTCTGAACCCAATTCGACCATAGCGGACACTGAGGGTGAGGAAGTCACTTGGTGCACGAAGAAGGGTCATGGTGCGCGCGGAATCGCTCCCGGCACTATTACGGGTATTCAAGTCCTTCGCAACCCCAACTACGTGCAAATTGTCGCCTTCATCAAGCAAGAGAATGTCGATATTCAAACTGGTGACTACGGTGGTGAGCTCGACGGATGGGGACAAGATTTGGTACATTGTGTTTTGCTGTGTGATGTGCGAGAGTGCCCTGGCTGATGATATGCTTACCTCCAGCTGGGTAACCCCATTGGTGGTCTGGTGTACACAACCGCTTTCAGCGCGGACAACTCAACCTATGAGCAAACCCCATATTGGAATGTGTTCGTCGCTTGCAAAGACTGCTCATGTCCAATAGTGAATGCTAATGTGACGCTTTTAGATTCGTGGGTGGAAACATGGTCGGAATAAAGGTTTGCGACCCCAGTGGCACAAACCCCGCCGGCTACTGTCAGCACACTCTTGATCGCATAGGTCTTGCTTACAATATGCCCAACCAAGCGCAGAACGGCACCTTCGAGGTTTGCGATACCGATCCCATGGAGATTCCCGGAGTTTATACCTTAGGTGGACAA
>Ga0307510_10006548_pt1 | contig 13891 bp, 13 predicted proteins | sample 12_EM_MG_FD_207224 | JGI IMG/M metagenome (GOLD analysis project Ga0307510, IMG submission 207224) | Populus trichocarpa ectomycorrhiza microbial communities from riparian zone in the Pacific Northwest, United States - 12_EM | ecosystem: Host-associated > Plants > Roots > Unclassified | place... | reverse complement strand
CCGATGCGGCACGGTTCGCGGTCATCCTTTTACCCGAGATGAGCGCCGCGCACATCCGTGGTCCGACCCATGAAGGAGTTTTCGCTTGTGTTGACGCACCTGATGGCCGAGATCAGCCGCTACCTCCAGCTCGCGCTCGAGTCGCCGAGCGAGATGATGGCCTTGCTGTCGGTGATCGCCGCCGGCGTGTCGGTGCTGGTCAGCAGCTTCGTGAAGACCATGATCCCGCTGCGCTGGCTCGCGATCGGCAGCAACATCGGCTTCGTCGCCTACGGCGCGCTGCACCCGTCGTACCCGATGCTGATGCTGCATGCGCTGCTGCTGCCGATCAACATCTTCCGCCTGGCCGAGATGGTGCGGCTCACGCGCCGCGTGGCCCGCGCGCGCGCCGAGGCGGCGCACTCCGGCATCTGGCTCAAGCCCTACATGCGGGCCAAGAAATACCGCGCCGGCACGGTGCTGTTCAGGCAGGGCGACCAGGCCGACCGCCTCTACATGCTGGCCGAGGGCCGGATCGAGCTGGTCGAGATCAACAGCAACCTGCTGCCCGGCCAGATCTTCGGCGAGATCGCGTTCTTCTCGCCCGACCGGCGCCGCCGCCTCACCGCGCGCTGCGCCGACAACTGCACCGTGCTGTCGATCGACGAGAGCACGGTCAAGCAGCTCTACTACCAGAACCCGGCGTTCGGCTTCAACATGATCGAGCTGGTGGCAGCGCGCTTCTCGGCCGATGTGGACCGGCTCAATTCCGAGCTGGCAACGGCCCGCCAGGAAGCCGAGCTGCGCGCGCCGGGTCAGCCGGCTTCGGCTGCCAGGGTCGACATGATCGAGTGAATCGCTTCCTTCAGCTTGACCTTGGCGAGGTCACGGCACTGGGCTTCATCGAGGCTGGGCTGTGCGTCGAAGGCCGAGGCCGACTTGATCGGCGCATAGACCACTTTGGTGCCCTGCACCGGGTGCAGCACCACCGGCAGCAGCATCGCACGCGCGCTGACGACGCAGGTCTTGTTCTCGGTGAAGCCGCCGGTCACTTCGCTGACGAAGCGGAACTTGCGCATCGGATAGAGCTTGGTCACGCGCGCCGGGGTGTTTTCCTTCCAGATCTTCTCGGCGGTGGCCGGATCGATCAGGAAGCTCGACGACTTGTCGAGGCTCATCGGCTTCGGGGTGGCGGCGAACGCGTTCGTCGCCAGCATCAGGGTCACAGCCAAAGTCGCCAGGCCAGATTTCATGAAGGATCGCCTCAGGTGAAGGTTTGTCTTGGTGGTGCGTCGCCGATAGGCGTCGCGCCCGCTAGTGTAGGCATTGCCGCCGGCACCGCGCCGGCATTGTCCGCGGAACCGGCCGCATCTCCGCTCGGGAAACGCAGCGTGACGCGCAGGCCGCCCAGCGGCGAATCCGACAGCGCCACCGTGGCGCCGTGCCGCTCGGCGATGCTGCGGACGATTGCAAGACCCAGGCCCGTTCCGGCCTGCTCGCTGCCGGTGCCCGACGTGCGCCGGTAGAAGCGATCGAACACGCGCTCGCGTTCCTCCTTCGGGATGCCCGGGCCGGCGTCGTCGACCTGCAGCACCGCCGCGCGGGCCTCGGTGCCCAGCCGCACCTCGACGCGGGAGCCATCGCCCGCATAGCGCACCGCGTTGTCGCACAGGTTGCGCGCGAGCAGCTGCAGCATCACCGCATCGCCCACGACCAGCGCCGGGCCTTGCGCGTCCAGCGCCATCGTGGTGCCGCGCGCATGCGCCAGCGGCACCGTGTCGGCCACCGCGGCGCGCACCGGCTCGGCCAGGTCGAGCCGGCTGAACGGGGCTGCGGGCGCGCCGGGCTCGGTGCGCGCCAGTGCGAGCAGTTGCTCGACCAGCCGCGCCGCGCGGTCGATGCCGGCATTCAACGCATCGACTGCGTTCGCGCGGGCCGCGTCGTCGGGCGCGCGCCGCAGCAGCTCCATCTGCAGCTTCAGCGCGGTCAGCGGCGAGCGCAACTCGTGCGCCGCGTCGGCGACGAACGCGCGCTGCACGCCCATCGAATCGCCGAGCCGCTGCAACAGGCCGTTGAGCGCGACGACCAGCGGCGCCACCTCGTCCGGCAGGCCGCCGACCGGCAGCGGCTGCAGCGATTGCTCATCGCGCGAGCGCACGCCATCGGTGAGCCGGCGCAGTGGCGCGAGGATGCGCGCCGCCAGCCACCACAGCAGCAGCGCCATCAACGGCGCGATCAGGAACAGCGGCGCGACGCTGCGCAGCGCCGCGCCCGCGGCGAGCTTCTGGCGGATCTGCAGCGGCTGCGCGACCTGGATCACGCGCTCGCCGGTGGCCACGCTGAAGGTGCGCCAGGTCGTGCCCTGCACCGCGATGTCTGCGAAGCCCAACAGCGCGCGCGTCGGCAGGTCGGCGCGCAGGCGCGGCGGGTAGATCGCGCGGCCGTCGGCCGACCAGATCTGCACGACGAAGTCGAGCTGCTCGTCGGCCAGCGAGTTCGCCTGCGCCGGCGCGATCTCGCCCTGGTCGCGCAGCGACAGCGCCATCTGGCGCAGCTGGTAGTCGAAGAGTGCCTCGGTCTCGGCGAGGACGTTGCGGTAGGTCACGCCGCCCATCACGAGCGCGGTCACGGCCAACATGCCGAGCAGCGCGAGCAGCACCCTGACTCGAATGGAATTCATGCTGACGGCTTGGGCGCGGCGCCCACGAAGTAACCGACCCCGCGCACGTTCTGGATGAACTCCGCGCCGAGCTTGCGGCGCAGCTGGTGGATATAGACCGAGACCGCGTTGCTCTCGATCTCCTCGCCCCAGCCGTACAGGCGATCCTCGAGCTGCGCGCGCGACAGCAATGCGCCGGGCCGCTGCATCAGCGCCTCCAGCACCGCGAACTCGCGTGCCGAGAGCAGCACCGGCGCGCCGTCGTGCGTGACCTGGCGCGTGGCCGGGTCCAGCGTCACGCCACCGAAGCTGAGCGCCGGCTGCGCGCGGCCGCTGTGGCGGCGCTGCACCGCGCGGATGCGCGCGCCGAGTTCGTCGAGGTCGAAGGGCTTGACGAGGTAGTCGTCGGCACCGGCATCGAGGCCGGCGACCTTGTCGCCCGGGCCATCGCGCGCGGTCAGCACGATCACCGGCGTCGCGTCTTGCCGAGCGCGCAACTCGCGCAGCACGGTCAGGCCGCCGTCGGCGCGGGTCTCGGCGCCGGGCGCGGCGGTGGCCGGCAGGCCGAGGTCGAGCAGCAGCAGATCGAATCGCTCGCTCGCCAACGTGCTCTGCGCCGAGGCCGCGTCGCGCACCCAATCGACCGCGTGGCCTTCGAGGCGCAGCGCGCCGCGCAGGCTCTCGCCGATCATCCGGTCGTCTTCCACCAACAGCAGTCGCATGCGAAAAGCATACCCTGCGGCGCCGCTTCAGCCGCCAGGGTCGGCCAGCACGCTGGCTTGCTGCAGATGGCGGCGCATCAGCGCGGCGGCGACTTCGTGGTCGCCGGCCTCGAGCCGCGCGAGGATGTCCAGGTGTTCGCGGCACGACACCGCGACGCGCTCCGGGCCGTGCGTCCAGTAGACGTTGACGAAGCGGCGCAGCCGGTTCTGCTGCTGCATCGCCATCTGGAAGAAGCGGTTGCCCGAGGCCGCGGCCAGGCCTTCGTGGAACTCGGCGTTGAGCTCGAACAGCGTCAGCGCGTCGGCATCGCGCCAGGTCTTGCGCAGCATGGCCTCGTGGCGCGCGCGCATCTCGGCGAGCCAGTCGGGATCGAGCCGGAAGCCCGGCTCGGTGAGCGACGCCGGCTCGATCAGCTGCCGGAAGCGGTAGCTCTCGATGCGCGTGGCCGCGTCGCTGATCGACGACATGAAGGCCCAGCCGTGGCCGGTCTTGCGCTCGACCTGCCCGACCTCGGCCAGCCGCGCCAGCACCTTCAGGATGGTGGGCCGCGTAACCTCGTAGCGGCGCATCAGGTCGGCCTCGGACACATCGACCGGCAACTGGCCTTCGAGCCTGTCTTTTGCAATCGCAAGGAACACGCGATCGGCGTCTTCGACCGGCGGATCGAAATCGAGCGCGGTGAGCCGCGCGCGCGCTCGCTGCAACTGGTAGCCGGCACCCGGCACGCGCTTGAGCACGCCGCGCTGCGCGAGCAACGCGAGCGCGGCGCGCACCGGCGTGCGCGACACGCCCAGCTGCTGCGCCAGCGCGACCTCGGTGATGGCGACGCCGGCATCCTGTGTGCGCAGCCACTCGACCGCGCGCGCGGCGATGCGCTGCTGCAGCGGCGACAACTCTCCGTTCGCCACGGAGCCCGGCCCCGGTGTCGACATCGAATTCCGCAACGCGCCAGTCGCTTTCCGGGGAGCCCGCATCGGTCGCCTTCCTGCCTTCCTGTCAGTTCAGCATGTCATCGGCATGAAATGTTGCATGTGATCATAAAATACATCATCATTCGCCGCAAGCACACTGACGAACGAGCGCCCGCGATGATCGAACCCTCCCCGCTGATCGAAGTTTCCGGCCCGCCGCACGCGCGTGGCGTCTCCTATGGCCAGCAGGCCGCGGTTCGCATCCACCGCGGCGCGGCGCACTACATGGCGCAGCTCGAGCGCTCGTCCTTCGCCTGGGCCGATGTGTGCGCCGCGGTCGCCGAGTACCTGCCGACCATCGAGGCCTTCGATGCCAGCTTCGTCGACGAGATGCGCGGCATCGCCGAGGGTGCGGCGATAGCTTTCGAGGCCATCGTGCTGCTCAACGCACGCACCGAGATCCTGCAGATGGCCACGCGCCGCGCGCGCGCCCACACCGGCGTGATCGACGACGACCCGGACGGCTGCACCGGCATCGTCGCGATGCCGAAGGCCACGGCCGCGGGGCACCTGATCCACGCGCAGAACTGGGACTGGAAGGCCGAGTGCGCCGAGACCACGGTGGTGCTCAAGGTGCGCCGCGACGACGGGCCCGACGTGCTCACGTTCACCGAAGCCGGCGCGCTCGGGCGCTGCGGGATGAACTCGGTCGGCATCGCGATCACCGCCAACTACCTGGAGTGCGAGCGCGACTACCGCGAGATGGGCGTGCCGCTCGCGCTGATCCGCCGCAAGGTGCTGGAGCAGCAGCACCTCGCGCTGGCGATGCGCGCGGTCTACATCACGCGCAAGTCGGCATCCAACAACATGATCGTGAGCCACGCGCAGGGTGTGGCGATCGACTTCGAGTGCGCGCCCGACGAGACCTTCCAGGTGCACCCGGCCGGCGGCCTGCTGGTGCATGCGAACCACTGGGTCAGCCCGGTCGCGCTCGCCAAGCTCACCGACACCGGCATCGCCAGCACGCCCGACAGCCTGTACCGCGACCTGCGCGTGCGCGGGCTGGTCGAGCCGCATGTCGGCCGCATCGACCGCGAGACCGTGAAGGCCGCGCTGTTCGATGATTTCGCATCGCCCTGGTCGGTGTGCCGGCCGCCGCGCCCCAGCCTGTCGAGCAACCTCAGCGCCACCGTCGCGATGATCGTGATGGAGCCGGCGCTGGGCGTGATGGAGGTCGCGATGCTGCCAGGCCTGAACCGCGAGTTCACGCGCTACCAGCTCGAGAGCAGCTTCAAGGCGCTGCCCGCCTGATCCCTTCGTTTTTCGCAGGACGCTTGCCATGACCCACGCTTCAATGCCCCTCTTCCGCAGTCTTGGCGTCGTCGCCGCGGCCGCTGCGCTCGCGGCCAGCGCCCACGCGCAGGCGCCCAACACCTTGCGCGTGCGCCTGAACGCCGACATCCGCTCCACCGATCCCGGCGTGAACCGCGACTTCAACACCGACGTGGTGGCGCTGCACCTGGTCGAAGGCCTGGTCGGCATGAAGGAAGACACCACCGCCGGGCCGCTGCTCGCGTCCAAGGTCGATGTCTCGAAGGACGGCAAGACCTACACCTTCAAGCTGCGCGACGGCGTCACCTTCCACAACGGCGCGCCGCTCACCGCCGACGACGTCGCCTGGACCTGGAAGCGCTACCTCGCACCAGCCACGCAGTGGCGCTGCCTGCCCGAGTTCGACGGCCGCGGCATCGCGAAGATCACCGCCATCACCACGCCCGATCCGAAGACGGTGGTGTTCACGCTCGACAAGCCTTCGGCGCTGTTCTTGACGACGATGGCGCGCATCGACTGCGGCGGCTCGGGCATCTACCACCGCGCGTCGGTGGGCGCAGACGGCAAATGGATCGCGCCCATCGGCACCGGCCCGTTCAAGCTCGGCGACTGGAAGCGCGCGCAGTATGTCGAGCTGCTGCGCTTCGACGGCTACGCCTCGCGCACCGACGCGATGGACGGCCTGACCGGCGGCAAGAAGGCCGAGGTCGATCGCCTGCGCTTCATGGTGATCCCTGACGACGCCGCCGCGAAGGCCGCGCTGCTGAGCAACGGCATCGACCTGCTCACCGACATCGGCGTCGCGCAGCTCGGCGACCTGAACGGCCAGGCCAACGTGAAGATCGACATCTCGGCCACCGGCAACATGAACGGCATCCTGTTCCAGACGCGCGACCCGCTGCTGAAGGACGTGCGCATCCGCCGCGCGCTGGCGCTGAGCATCAACACGCCGGAGCTGGTGCGCGGCGTGACCAACGCGCTGGCCAAGCCCAACAACTCGGTCGTGCCCATCGTGAGCCCGTACTACGGCCCGGTCGAGGCGGCCGGCTACAAGTACGACCTGGCGCAAGCCAAGAAGCTGCTGGCCGAAGCCGGCTACACCGGCCAGCCGATCAAGATGCTGACCAACAAGCGCTATGCCGCGTCGTTCGACGTCGCGCTGCTCTCGCAGGCGATGGCGGCGCGCTCCGGCATCAAGATCGATCTGGAGGTGATCGACTGGGCCGCGCAGCTCGACCGCTACAGCAAGGGCGACTACCAGATGATGTCCTTCGTGTATTCGGCGCGGCTCGATCCGTCGCTCGCGTTCGACATGCTCACCGGCCCCAAGGACACGCAGCCGCGCAAGGTCTGGGACAACCCCGAGGTGCAGGCCAAGCTGGTCGAATCGATGCAGGTCCCCGAGAAGGCCAGGCGCCAGGCCCTGTTCGACGAGCTGCACAAGCGCATGCTCGACGACGTGCCGCTGATCCCGCTCTACAACGGCCTGCAGATCACCGCGGCGAACAAGAAGGTGCAGGGCTTGCGCACCTGGGCGGCCGAGGTGCCGCGTCTGTGGAACGTGAAGACGCGCTGATCGCCACAGGCCACGCGTCGCGCCATGCTCGCCTACCTCGTCCGCCGGGTCGCGATGACCGTGCCCACGCTGCTGCTGGTGGCGCTCACGGTCTTCGTGCTGATGCGCCTGATTCCCGGCGACCCGGCCTTGCTGATGCTCGGCGATTCGGCCGACGCGGCGCAGCTCGCCGAGGCACGCCGCCAGCTCGGCCTCGACCAGCCCGTGCCGCTGCAGTTCATGCACTGGCTGGTGCAGGTGCTGCAGGGCGACTTCGGCCACTCGATCGCGAACGGCCAGGCGGTGCTGCCGCTGATCCTCGAGCGCTTCCAGGTGAGCGCATCCATCGTGCTGGTGGCTGTCGCGATCGCAGCGCTGATCGCGGTGCCGGCCGGCCTGATCGCGGCGTGGAAGCAAAACAAGCCGCTCGATGTGGCCATCGTCGGCGGCGCGACGCTGCTGCTGTCGGTGCCCAGCTTCTGGCTCGGCCTGTTGCTGCTGCTCGCATTCGGCATGAAGCTGGGCTGGTTGCCGGTCGTCGGCTATGTGCCGCTGACCGAAGACTTCGGCCAGGGCCTGCTCTACATCGTGCTGCCGATCGCCACGCTCGCGCTGATCGAGACCGGCGTGCTGACGCGCATGTCGCGCGCCAGCGCGATCGAGGTGCTGCGGCTCGAGTACGTGACGCATGCGCGCGCCAAGGGCGCGCCCGAATCGCAGGTGCTGCGCCGCCACGTGCTGCCGAACGCGTTCGCGCCCACGCTCACGCTGATCGGCCTGGTGCTCGGCCACCTGCTCGGCGGCATCGCGGTGCTGGAGACGGTGTTCACGCTGCCCGGCCTCGGCCGGCTGCTGGTCGACGCGATCTTCGCGCGCGACTATCCGGTGGTGCAAGGCGTGCTGCTGTTCACCGCGCTGATCTATGTCGCGATCAACCTGCTGGTCGACCTGTGCTATCCGCTGTTCGATCCGCGGGTGGCGGCGCAATGAGCGTGGCAACGACCGGAGACGTCGCATGAGGCTTCGAGCGAATGCGTTGATCGGCGGCGTGCTGATCGGTGCCGTGCTGGTCGTCGCATTGATCGGCGCCATGTGGACACCTTACGACCCGCTAGAAATCGATCTGCTGAGCAAGCTGCAAAGCCCGTCGGCCACGCACTGGCTGGGCACCGACGAGTTCGGCCGCGACGTGGCCAGCCGCGCGATGGCCGGCGCTGCCTCCAGCGGTTTCATCGCGCTGTTCACGGTGATCTGCGCGGTGCTGGCGGGCACCGCAGTCGGCGTGCTCGCCGGCTTTCTGCGCGGCTGGACCGACCGCGTGCTGATGGCCTTCAACGATGCGCTGCTCGCCTTCCCCGGCATCCTGCTCGCGCTCGCGGTGATGGTGGTGATAGGCGCGAGCCGCATCGGCCTCGTGGTGGCGCTCACGCTCGCCAATGCGCCATCGGTGGTGCGCGTCGTGCGTGGCACGGTGCTGTCGCTGCGCGAGAAGGAGTACGTCGAAGCCTCGCGCATGATCGGCAATCCCGAATGGGTGACGATGCTGCGCCACGTCCTGCCCAACTGCATCGCGCCGGTCTCGGTGCTGGCCACCAGCATGTTCGGCTGGGTGCTGTTGGCCGAGAGCGCGCTGAGCTTCCTCGGGCTGGGTGTGGCGCCGCCTGCGCCAACGTGGGGGAACATGCTCTCGGGCGCGCGCAGCTACCTCGAATCGGCCGTGTGGCTCGGCCTCGTGCCCGGCCTGTGCATCGCACTCACGCTGCTCGGCATCAACCTGCTGGGCGACGCGCTGCGCGACCGGCTCGACCCGCGCATGCAATGAACGCCGAAGCCCCATTCCTGCATGTCGACGGCCTGAAGCTGGTGGCCGAGCGCGGCGGCAACGCGGTCGTCGACGGCGTGTCGTTCGACGTCAAGCGCGGCGAGTTCCTCGCCATCGTCGGCGAATCGGGCAGCGGCAAGACGATGGCGGCGCGCGCCATCCTCGGCCTGCTGCCGCCCGGCATCCGCCACGCCGGCGGCCGCATCACGATGGAGGGCACGGAGCTGCTCACGCTCGCGCCCGAGGCGCTGCGCCAACTGCGCGGCGCGAAGATCGGCATGGTGTTCCAGGAACCGATGGTGTCGCTGAACCCGGCGATGCGCATCGGCGCGCAGATGGCCGAGGGCCTGAAGCTGCACACCAATCTAAGTGATCTGCAGATCCGCGAACGCATCCTCGCAATGCTCGCGCGCGTGCAGATCCGCGACCCCGAACGCTGCATCGATGCCTGGCCGCATGAGTTCTCCGGCGGCATGCGTCAGCGCATCATGCTGGCCAGCGTGATGCTGCTCAAGCCCGCGCTGCTGATCGCCGACGAACCCACCACCGCGCTCGACACGCTGACGCAGGGCGAGGTGCTCGACCTGATGACCGAACTCGCGCGCGAGCACGGCACCGCGGTGCTGCTGATCACGCACAACCTCGGCCTTGTCTCGCGGTATGCGCAGCGCGTGGTCGTGCTGCGCAAGGGCGAACTCGTCGAGACCGGCGTGACCGCGCACGTGTTGCACGCGCCGGCGCACGCCTACACGCGCCAGCTCGTCGACGCGCTGCCGCGGCGCGGCCCGACCACCACGCGGCCCGGCACACCGGAGCCGCTGATCGAGGCCCGCCAACTCAGCGTGAGTTTTCCGACGGCCAAGCGCGGCTGGTTCGGGCGCGCCGGCACACACCTGGCGGTCGACGCGGTCGATCTGACGGTGCATGCCGGCGAGACGGTGGCGGTGGTCGGCGGCAGCGGGTCGGGCAAGACCACGCTCGGGCGCGCGATGCTGCGGCTGGCCGCGGCGTCCGGTGGCGAGGTGCTGTTTCGCGGCCAGCCGGTGCCGGCCAGTGGCAAGGCCTTGCAGCCGTTCCGGCTCGCCTGCCAGCTCGTGTTCCAGGACCCGTATTCATCGCTGAACCCGCGCCAGCGCATAGGCGACGCGGTGCGCGAACCGCTGCGGCTCGTGCCCGGAATGAGCGCGGCGCAGATGCAGGCGCGCGTCGACGAGGTGCTGGACGAAGTCGGCCTGACCGGCTTCGCGCGGCGCTTTCCGCACGAGCTGTCGGGCGGCCAGCGCCAGCGCGTCGCGATCGCGCGCGCCATCGTGCGCAGGCCGGCCTTCGTCGTCGCCGACGAGCCGGTGTCTGCGCTGGACATGAGCATCCAGGCGCAGGTGCTGGCGCTGTTCCAGAGCCTGCAGAAGACGCACGGCTTCGCCTGCCTGTTCATCTCGCACGACCTCGCCGCCGTCGAACAGATCGCCGACCGCGTCGTCGTGATGGAAGCCGGCCGCATCGTCGAGCAGGGCACGCGGGATGAGGTGTTCGACGCGCCTCAGCATGCGTACACGCGGGCGCTGCTCGCAGCGGCGCCGGTGTTGTAACTGGTCGCGGGTGAGCGTGACCATGGCCATCGGGTGGCCGACTGCGCTCATGCCCGGGGACAGAGCCCCCGGGCACGAGCGGAGCAGAGTGCGCCGCCGACACGATCAAGCGCCACGGTCAACACGCATCAAGCATCAGGCGTCGATGTTCTCGTGGTGCGCGACCACCCCATGCTTCCAGTAGGCTGCCGCGCGCACGTGGTGACGGTCCACGCCGAGCTCGTCCACCAGCACGCCGCGCACCGCTGCCGTGGTGTGCGCCTCGCCGGCCGCCCACACGTAGCCCTCGCCGGGCGGCAGCGCGAGTGCGCGGACCGCGTTCAGCAATGAAGCCTCCGGTTCGGTTGCAGCCACCAGCCACTCGATCTGCACGCTCGCGCGCGAATCGAGCGCACGCCGATCGGCCGCATCGTCCACCTGCACGATCACGATCGCGCGCGTGGCCGCCGGCAGTTCCTCGAGCCGCCGCGCGATCGCCGGCAGCGCGCTGGTGTCGCCGATCAGCAGGTGCCAGTCGTAGTCCAGCGGCACGACGAACGAGCCGCGCGGGCCGCCGATGCCGACCTCCTGGCCCGGCGCGGCCTGCGCCGCCCAACGTGCCGCGGGGCCATCACCGTGCAGCGCGAATTCGATGTCGAGTTCACCGGCGGCGTGGTCTATGCGGCGCGGCGTGTAGTCGCGCATCAGCGGCGGCACGCTGCCCGGCGCGGGTGCAGCACGCGTGCCGTCGGCCTGCAGCACCGGCAGCACCAGCGCCTGCCCCGGGCTCGGGGGCAGCATCAGCTTCACATGGTCGTCGAACGAGGCGCTGACGAAATCGCGCAGATCGTCGCCGGCGAAGGTGATGCTCGCGATGTGCGGGCTCAGGCGGCGCACGGCGCGCACGGTCACGCGCCGCAGCTTCAGCACGTGGCGCACCCGCTGCACGCTGCGCGGGCCGGCGGAGGCTTGGAGATTCGTGGTCATGGACAAAGCGGGGCGCGGCCCAATTGGTTGATATGATCCATCAATGTAGGCGCATCGGTTGATGATGTCAACCAACCAGGTCACACACCACGGAGGCGACGATGGCTTTGCCCGCTGACGACGACGTGCTGGAGCAGCTGCACGCGCTGATGCATCAGTTCAAGTCGCACATGCACCACGCGGTGCGCGGTGCCGACGACGACGCGATCGCGCCGATGGAAGCGCGCGCACTGAACTTTTTCGCACGCACGCCGGGCAGCACGGCGAGTGACCTGGTGGCGCATTCGCGCCGCGACAAGGCGCAGATCACGCGGCTCATCAAGCAGCTCGAGGAACGCGGCCTGATCGCCGGCGCGCCCGATCCGGACGACCGGCGGCGCCAGTGCCTGCACCTCACCGAGCACGGCCACGCGATGCAGCGCAAGATGCAGCAGCACCGCAAGCGCTGGGCCGCGACGCTGGTGAAGGACTTCAACGCCGCCGACCGGGAACAATTGCTGACCCTGCTGGCGCGCATGCGGCGCAATATCGAGGGATCGGCCGCCTCCTCGCGCGGCCACGCGCGTTGAGCGCCGACGTTGAGAGAATCCGCCCATGACCGCCACGCTGCGACACACCCTGCTCTCGTTCCGCGACCTGCTGGTCACGTTCGGGCCGTTCATCGTGCTGACCGTCGCGCTGCTCGCGGTCGCCTACTGGGTGCTGGACCCGACGCCGCCGAAGAAGGTGGTGCTGGCCACCGGTACCGATCAGGGCGCGTACTCCGAGTTCGGCAAGCGCTATGCGCAGATCCTGAAGGGCTATGGCGTCAACGTCGAGCTGCGCGCGACCGAAGGCGCGGCCGAGAACCTGCGGCTGCTGCGCGATCCGAAATCGGGCGTGGACATCGCGTTCGTGCAGGGCGGCGCCGGCGAGGCCTCGCGCCGCCAGGCCAGCGCGCTGACCGCGGCCGAGGGCGATGACGAGGACGCCGGCGAGGTCTCGCTCGGCAGCCTGTTCTACGAGCCGGTCTGGCTGTTCTACCGCATCGATTCGGCGCAGCGCCTGCTGAAGTCGCCCACGCTGACCAGCCTGGCGCAGCTGCAGGGCTGGCGCGTCAACATCGGTGCCAAGGGCAGCGGCGCGCCCAACCTGTTTCGCAAGCTGATCGAGGCCAACCGCATCGAGCTCGGCGCGTTGACGCCGCTGCGCAAGTCGCAGACGCCGGCCACCGTCGACCTGCTGGCCGGCGACATCGACGCGGTGGTGTTCGCGTCGGCGCCGGAGGCGCTGATCGTGCAGATGCTGCTGCAGACGCCGGGCATCGCGCTCTACGACTTCGCGCAGGCCGACGCGTACTCGCGCCAGTTCCCGTTCCTCGCGCCGGTCACGCTGCCGCGCGGCGTGGTCGATCTGGCCGGCGACGTGCCGCCGCACGATGTCCACCTGCTCGCGCCCACCGCCACGCTGGTCGCGCGCGCCGAGACCCACCCTGCCTTGCTGCAGCTGTTCGTGCAGGCGGCGCAGCAGGTGCACGGCAACGCCGGGTGGTTCCAGCACAAGGGCGACTTCCCGAAGGCCACCGGCACCGAGCAGCCGCTGGCCAAGGAGGCGCAACGCTTCTACGCCAACGGCACGCCGGTGCTGCAGCGCTACCTGCCGTTCTGGCTCGCGAACCTGATCGAGCGCATGTGGCCGGTGCTGGTGACCATCATCGCGGTGCTGATCCCGCTGTCGCGCATGTTGCCGCCGCTGTACCAGTTCCGCATCCGCTCGCGCATCTTCCGCTGGTATGCGCAGCTGCGCGAGGTGGAGCATGCGGTGGGCAAGCAGCCGGCCGGCGAACTGCTGCTCAAGCTCGAGGCGATCGAGGCCCGCGTCGAAGGCGTCACGGTGCCGCTGAGCTATGCCGACGAGCTCTATTCGCTGCGCAGCCACATCCAGATGGTCGAGAACAAGCTGCGCGCCACGGCCGAGGCAGCGGCATGAGCAGCAAGCCGCGCGTCGTCATCATCGGCTGCGGCTTCGGCGGCATCGAGGCGGTGCGCGCGCTCTCGACAGCGGATGTCGAGATCACCATCGTCGACCGCACCAACCATCATCTGTTCCAGCCGCTGCTGTACCAGGTCGCCACGGCCGGGCTGAGCGCACCGGCGGTCAGTGCGCCGATACGCCACACGCTGCGCACGGAGATGAAGCGCGGCAACCTGACCATCCTGCAGGCGCTCGTGACCGGCATCGATGTTGCCGCCAAGCGCGTGCAGCTCGACGGCGGCGACACGCTGGAGTACGACCACCTGATCGTCGCCGCGGGCGCCACGCACAGCTACTTCGGCCACGACGACTGGTCGGCCCACGCGCCGGGGCTGAAGACGC
>Ga0307510_10006547_pt1 | contig 13893 bp, 18 predicted proteins | sample 12_EM_MG_FD_207224 | JGI IMG/M metagenome (GOLD analysis project Ga0307510, IMG submission 207224) | Populus trichocarpa ectomycorrhiza microbial communities from riparian zone in the Pacific Northwest, United States - 12_EM | ecosystem: Host-associated > Plants > Roots > Unclassified | place... | reverse complement strand
ACAAAGACAACCAACCAGACCCATCCTTCATCCATTTTTGTCAGATTCATTGTTGTCGATTTCAAATCATTCACGGCACATCATCAGTTGCGATCTAAGGCAGGAGCCAAAAACAGAAGAAAGGCTTGCTGGAATTGAAGTTGATAAACTTAAATTATGGCTGGAGATAAAGAAGATTTGCCAAGAGGGTTAAGTTTGGAACAGGCACAGGTTATGGGCTTACAACAATCTCATGCTGGGATTCGGGATGAAATGACTGGAATTCATGAACGATTGAATACCCTTATGCATATAATGCAAAGAAATAATTTACAACCCAACAGAGGCAAGCACTTAGGGTGCCACGAAACGATATTATAGAAGCTGATGAAGATCCAAATGGGGATGATGAGGCCGACGATAGGGGCAGATCAAGAAGGCAGAATTATAATCCTCCTAATGGTCTTAAACTTAAGATTCCACCGTTTAGAGGAAGTAGTTCACCTGAGGAATACTTGGAGTGGATTCAGAAGGTTGAAAAGGTGTTTGTATGGTATGAAATTCTGAAGAAAGGAAGTGCAAGGTGGCAGCACTTGAGTTTATGGATTATGCACTTAAAGATTCAAAGGAGAAAGGATGGAGAAAGATGATATTGCAACGTGTGATGCGGATCAGCCCAACACCAAGCGTAATCATGCCAACGACCCATTGGAGGTGCCAATTGGGCCAATCACAACAGCTAGGGCAAAGAAGCTTAAAGAAGCATTGAATGGGCTTGTTAAGAACATATGGAGCAAAATGGACCTAGAGGGGCTTGGGACATTTAAGGAGCATGAAGGACAGCCTTTAATTCATCTAGTTCAGGTCCAAGAAGAGCCCAATTCGTGTGGAACAAGGGGTTGATGTGTCCGACCCAATACTAGCCTTGTTAGGCTTGTTTTCCTAAAGCTACAAGGATAAAAGGTCAGCAATTTATTCTCCTAATTAGGTAAGGAAGTTGGCCATATCTTATTCCTAAAGAGAGGAGGACTATTTAATGCTTTTCCTAACTTAGGAAGGAAAAGTAATCAAATCAGCAACAAAGGAGGAAATTTGTTTTCTTATTTGTCCAAGTTAAACAAGGAAATCCAAGCTAATCAAGGACATCAAGGGGGGCAGCAACACAAATTTTCCAAATCAGATTTCTCCTAGTTTATTTGGGACTTCTGAAGGGTGACAAATCTGATTCTAGCATATTTAGCATGATAATTTTCGGAATTTTATTATTTTTATTATTTTTTTCTTAGTTTTTGGGTTATTATTACTTATTTTGGTCAATTGTAAGTGGGCTTCATATAAGTCCACCTAAGGGGAGTCCATTAGGGTTTTCTTAAGTCTAGAGTCAGTATAAATAAAGGCATAACCAAACATGTACGATTACGCAATTTTCAGATCAATAAACTTCTTGCTGCACTTATTGTGTGTTGGTGGGATAATCTCCCTTCCTTGGTTCTCTAAAGAACTAAAAACGACTTATCGAAGAACAACTGTCTTCGTGGCGTCATCCTTATACTTCTCGTTCGCGAATCAATATTCGTTGGGTGGGGGTCTCCGTTTTCAATAGTGCTGGTGCCTAGGTACAAGTTATCGTTGTGTCACACTCCTATCAAACCTGATTTACTTGGCTTTCCGGGAATTGGTGTCTTTGCGTGTGGGTTGCGTTACCACGTGATCACGAGGTTCGCATCACCATAGGAAATCAAAGCTACAACCATGAGGAGATGGGCCATTTCAGATCCTTGAGAGGATCAATGACAATGCTTATAAAGTTGATTTGCCAGGTGAGTATGGTGTTAGTGCTGCTTCCTTTAATGTTTCTGATCTTACTCTGTTTGATGTAGGTGATGATTCGAGGTCGAATCCTTTTGAAGAGAGAGGGGATGATGCGGATCAGACCAACACCAAGCGTAATCATGCCAACGACCCATTGGAGGTGCCAATTGGGCCAATCACTAGAGCTAGGGCAAATAAGCTTAAAGAAGCATTGAATGGGCTTGTTCAGAACATATGGAGCAAAATGGACCTAGAGAGACTTGGGACATTTAAGGAGCATGAAGGGCAGCCTTTAATTCATCTAGTTCAGGTCCAAGAATAGCTCAATTCGTGTGGAACAAGGGACATTGCGTGTGGGTTGCGTGACCACGTCACGAGGTTCGCATCATGATTTGCTTGATGAGTTGCATGGTGCTGCATTGTTTTCTAAAGTTGATTTGATGAGTGGTTATTACCAAATTAGAATGAAAGAGGGAGATGAATGGAAAATAGCATTTAAAACTAAACAGGGGTTATATGAATGGATGGTAATGCCGTTTGGGTTATCTAATGCACCTAGTACATTTATGAGGCTTATGAATCATGTTTTGAGGAAGTATATTGGGTTGTTTGTTGTAGTATATTTTGACGATATCCTATAAAGAAACTTTGATGATCATGTGAAGCATAACTTTGTTGTAGTATTACTTTGATGATCATGTGAAGCATCTTAGAGTTGTGTTTGAAACTTTGCGAGATTCTAAGTTGTATGGGAAACTCACAAAGTGTTACTTCTGTAAAGAAAGTGTGGTGTTTCTTGGATATATTAACTCTAGCAAGGGAGCTAAGGTTGATGAGAAGAAAATTGAGGCAATTCGGGACTGGCCAAAACCTGCTAGTATCGTTGATGTAAGGAGTTTCCATGGTTTAACTTCTTTCTATAGGCGATTTGTGAAAGACTTCAGCTCTATTGTTGCTCCTATTACAGAATGCTTGAAAAAAGGGAACAAGTTTAGATGGAGTGAAGATGTACAAAAAGCTTTTGAGCTAACTAAGGAAAAGTTGTGTACTGCTCCAGTTTTAGCACTTCCAACTTTGCTCAAACATTCGAAATAGAGTGTGATGCTTCCAGAGTTGGAATTGGGGCTGTTTTGATGCAAGAAAAGAGGCCGATTGCATTCTTCAGTGAAAAGTTAAATGGAGCACGTTTGAACTACTCTATTTACGACAAGGAGTTCTATGCATTGATTCGGGCTCTGGAGGTATGGCAACACTATTTGTTTCCTAAAGAATTTGTTATACATACTGACAATGAATCCTTGAAATATCTTAAGGGGCAAAGCAAGCTGAATTGGAGATATGCTAAATGGGTGGAGTTTATAGAGTCATTTCCCTATGTCATAAAGTACAAAAAAGGGCAAGTTAATGTGGTTGCTGATGCTTTTTCTAGGAGGTATGCACTGATCTCTATGTTGAATACGAGGCTGATGGGTTTTGAACAAGTGAAGGATCACTATGCTAATGATTCCTACTTTGCTAATGTGGTTGCCGAATGTGCAAAGGGAGCTTGTGATGGGTTCTTTATGCATGAAGGTTACTTGTTCAAAATGGGTAGAATGTCTATTCCTTCAGGTTCGTTACGAGAGGTGCTTGTGCGAGAGGCTCATGATGGTGGTCTTAGTGGTGATTTTGGGGAGAAGAAGACTTATGAGCTGCTGAAAGAACATTTCTTTTGGCCTAGCATGTTACGGATGTGCACAAGGTGATTGAGAGACGTGCTATTTGCAAGAAAGCTAAGGGTAAAGAGAATGCATATGGGTTGTATATGTCGTTGCCTATTCTAGAGCAACCATGGATGGATGTTAGCATGGACTTTGTACTTGGGTTACCAAAAACACAACATGGAAAGGATTCAATAATGGTTGTGGTTGATCGATTCTCCAAAATGTCCCATTTCATTCCCTGCAACAAAACTAACGATGCACTACATGTTGCTGATTTGTTCTTTCAAGAGATTGTCTGTTTGCATGGAGTTCCTAAAAGCATTGTCTCTGATCGTGATACAAAGTTCTTAAGTCACTTTTGGAAGATTCTTTGGAGGAAGCTTAGAACAAAGTTACTTTTCATACGGCATGTCATCCACAAATTGATAGACAAACTGAGGTAGTAAACCGAACTTTATCTTGTTTGTTACAAGTTATATAAGAATTTGAAGAGTTGGGATACTTGTTTGCCTATTATGGAGTTTGCATATAATCGTAGTGTGCATGGGGCTACAAAATTTTCACCATTTGAGGTTGTGTATGGCTTTAATCCTTGTGTTCCTATTGATCTTCATATTCCAATTGATGAGAGGACATCTATGGATGGAATTAGAAAGGCAGAATTGATGAAGAAACTACATGAGCAGGTTCGATTATATATTGAGGGGAAAATGACAAAGTATGCTAAACAAGCTAACAAGGGGCGGAAAATGGTTAGGTTTGAACAAGGAGATCTTGTTAATGCAAATAAGTGAAGAAATTGATGCTGTTTACGGTCAGAATAGTAGATGAATTTGAACCCGATTTTGAAATCATCCATTGCATGTGAAGACAAGACTAATCTAGGTGGATTTCAAGTTCAGAACGTGATCTTTCTAGATTGTCCAACCATCATTGGACTTTTGTTCAAGAAGTTATATCCGTTTTAAATTTGGTCTGTTTATGTTTCAATTAAGGTCGGAAAATGTGTGCTAGTTAAATTTGTCTAGTTTCTTTGTCAAAGTCTAATTTTTGGGCTTGACTTCTGTCATGTTGAATTTTCCTAACTATGGAGGGATGTTCCAATTATAAATATAGTATCAGAATATGTAATAAATACTTTTGGTCAACACATGAATCATCATGATTTCATGCCCCCAATCACATACAACACATGAATTAACTTAATTTTAACAATCAATACATTTCCCCCAATTCAAGTCTAAGAACCCTAATTAAAATTCAACACTAAGGCATCAATTCGTAATCGAATTCGAAATGACTTATAGAACCATGTTTAGAACTCCTTACCTGGTAAGAATCAAGGTCTCGATCCTCAACCAGTCAAAAATTTTCGACTCCCCCTTTTCTAATGACAGTCGGCCCTCCTTTCTCTCTCTACCTTTAAATTTTTTGTTAATCCCTTGCCCACATGTGTTTATTCTACCTATAAATCCTTAATCTTGGATGAGTTCTTGGGATGTTTGGTGTTTCTCTCTTGAATTGGCAAGAACAAAATCAAAAACTCCCTCCCTCTCTCTTAATAACTGCTGTCGGTTTTGATGAGCAAGGAAGAGGGGTGTTTATACCCTATAATTTATCTTATTTGCACTTAGGCCCCATTTCCTTTAAGTATATTATTTTTATCCCCACATCTTTTCTTCTTATAATTAAGCTATATCTCTTTTCATTTTTTATAATTCAACCCCTCAACTTTTTAGTTTAGTTCATTTCTTTAATTTAATCCAACCCTCAATATTTCCTGATTACATTTATAATATCTCGAAATATTTCGTCTAAAAATTTATATCCGGAAATTTCTGAATTCCTGTTTTATTTAAATGTACTTGAATTTGTTCATTTTTATTTTTTATTTATTTAGTTTGCAATTTATGCAAACATTTATTTCCCAGGGTTTACATGACAACTCTTCCTAAACATGCAAGGAAGGCTTATGCAGCTATAAAACTTTATAAACTAGGGAAATCATACTTATTATCTTTGAATTTTTCTTTGTTACTTACGGCAACAACTAGGAACCTTTATTTTAATTTTAAGGGTTTGAGTCTAATTTTAAGTGGGCCTTATACAAGTCCAGAAGTTGGATCCATTAGGTTTTAGAAGCTTAAGTATTAGTATCTATAGCTTTCTTATCAGACGTGTATAAGGTTAAGACCATAGGACGAACCCAACACCAATATTAATCACACCACAAACCCATTGGAGGCGTTAAGGGGGCCAATACAAGAGATAGGGAAAAGAAACTTAAAAAGGCATTAAATAGGCTTGTTCAGAATATATAGATCAAGATGGACCTGGAGATATCATTTGCTTGAGGTTTTAATTCAAGGTTCAATTCTGCCGCAAATTGATCATACAAGGGGTTTGGGTACGTAGACATAAAAGAACGACCTATAAACTGCATTTTTTTGTTTGTTCGGTATTAGAATAATAAATATTGAAATTAAGGTAATTTCAAGATCGTTTGGTTTGGGTTTCAATTCTGTTACGTAAAAATTGCGTAACAGGTCATATTTGCGTCAAGTTCCAAAACATGATCCTTTCTGTTTGTTTTTGTCCAAATCTTTTTAATTATATTATAATTGGGTTATTTAGGAGTCAAGTAATTGTTTTCGCTAACATTCATTATTGTTTTATTTCATGTCTTCGTTCCATCCACAATTCATATGAATTTGCCTTGCTTTTCGCGAAATCGTAATCATAGTTTTGTTTTGCTTTGTTTTCAGTATCTTTATTGATTCTTGAGTCTAAGAATTATATTTGGATTGCACTGCGAAGGCTACTGACTTTGATTTGTTGATTTCAGTTCCTAAAGAACCAAAAGAAAGCAAGTTGTGAGGTAAAAGGCATAGTGAGCATATTTGATGCGAACCTCTTGAACACGCGGTCAAGCAACCCACACGCAAAGACACCAATTCCTAGAAAGCCAAGTAAATCGGGTTTGATACGATTGTAACACAAAGATAACTTGTACCACACCAGCACTATTAGAAACGGAAACCCCCACCCAACGAATATTGATTCGCGAACGAGAAGTATAAAGATGATCCCACGAAGTCAGTTGTTCTTTGATAAGTGATGTGCCGTGAATGATTCGAAAATCAGCAATAATGAATCTGATGAAAAATGGATGAAGGATGGGTATGGTTGGTTGTCTGATTTAGCTTTACGAGATGGATTATAATTCCCATGATGCACGTCATTTTTCAATTCTTTAGAGAATCAAGGAAGAGAGAGTATCTCACAAACACACACACAAAGTGCGGCAAACAAGAAGTTTTATTAATATGAATTATCTAACTTACATGTCTGCTTATGCCTTTATTTATGCTGGCTGTATACTGAAACAAACCCTAATGGACCTTTTATGTGGACTTATATTATGCCCACTTATAATTAAACCCAAATGATATAAATAAACCCTAAACTAAGAAGAAAATAATAATAACAATAATAAATCTGAATTTAATATCCTAAATATGATAGGATCAGATTTGCTGCTCTTTAGAAGTCCCATATAAGCTAGGAGAATCAAATATGATGTTGCCTCCTCTTTAGTTTCCTTGTTTGCAAAGTATTCTTAGCTGATTTGAAAACTTATTTAATGATATATTCCTATTATAATAAGGATAGAATAATGATGAGGATCAGCCCAACACCAAGCGTAATCATGCCAATGACCCATTGGAGGTGCCAATTGGGCCAACTACAAGAGCTAGGGTGAAGAAGCTTAAAGAAGCATTAAATGGGCTTGTTCATAACATATGGAGCAAAATGGACCTAGAGGGGCTTGAGACATTTAAGGAGCATGAAGGACAGCCTTTAATTCATCTAGTTCAGGTCCAAGAAGAGCCTAATTCGTGTGGAACAAGGGGTTGATGTGTCCGGCCCAATACCAGCCTTGTTAGGCTTGTTTTTTTCCTAATGCTACAAGGATAGAAAGTCAGCAATTTATTCTCCTAATTAAGTAAGGGAGTTGGCCAGTTTATTTGGGACTTCTGAAGGGTGACAAATCTGATTCTAGCATATTTGTGATGGTAATTTTTGGATTTTTATTATTTTCTTCTTAGTCTTTAGGTTATTATCACTTATTTGGGACAATTGTAAGTGGGTTTCATATAAGTCCACCTAAGGGGGGTCCATTAGGGTTTATTTAAGTCTAGAGTTATTATAAATAAAGACATAACCAGACATGTAAGCTAGACAATTCAGATTAATTATATTTCTTGTTTGCCACTCTTTGTGTGAGTGTGTTGGTAAGATAATCTCCCTTCCATGGTTCTCTAAAGAACTGAAAACGACTTATCGAAGAACAACTGGGTTCGTGAATTCCAATCAGGATAAATGCGCCACACTCTTTGTGATTAAGAGTGATAAGTTTGATTTGTTCTTCAACCAATTCTGAAAATGAAAGAACGAAGAAAACTCTCTGAATGAGAAGTTGAAAAGTTTAATATTATTGCCAAAAGTCACAAAACATGGTCTGAAACATCATTATATACTTGGAACAACCCTTAAAGTTTAGGAAATACCAAAATAACATAATGGAGACCCAAATAAATGACTTTGTTTGGAAAACTAGACAAATAATAAATAGCACACGTTTTTTACTTATAGAAGACACAAACAGGCACACAAAACTAAAACAACCGTAACTTTTTGTAAAAAACACCAATGCATGCGTGATTGCAACTTGCAAAATCATAATTGTAGTTTTCTTTTGCTTTGTTTTCAAATACACTTATTCATTCTTGAGTCTAAAAATTATAATTGGATTGTTCTGCAAAGTCTACTAACTTTGATTTGTTGATTTCAGTTCCTAAAGAACCAAAAGAAAGCAAGTTGTGAGCTTATTAAAGTTAAAAGCTTTGATTTTTGTGTGAAACACGAGAGGTGTGAGGATATATTTTGCGCTACTAACCAAATTTTGCAGATTGAAGAATGTCTGAAAACAACAAATCAATGACACAAAACACTGACGTCGCTTTCCAATTGTGAGCCATAGGCCAGCAAATCGAGCTCTTGTCTAGGACGTACAAGGATCTGAAAGATGAGGTCAACTCAATAAAGCAACATAATAGTGGGGCTCATCACTGAGGAAATTTTGTCAGTAGGACCGTACAGAATGTCAGATCTGATTTTGACGAGTTTGTTGATGAAAACGCACATACGGGGTGAAGATGACTATGATTTTGCATCTGTTAGCCAAGGAATCAGGTCTAGACCGAATAGGGCTAGGAGGAATGTGAATTTTTGTGGAATGGGTAATTATGAAGATGTGGACAGGGACTTGGACTCCATTAAACTTAAAATTCCTAACTTCCAAGGTAAAATTGATTCCAAGGTTTATTTGGTGTGGGAGAAAAAGGTGGATTCAATTTTTGAATGTTGTAGTTATTCAGAGGCAAGGAAGGTGAAATTGGTAGTCATTGAATTTACAAATTATGCATTGATTTGGTGGGATCAGAATGTGATTAGTAGGAGGAGGAATGGAGAAAGGCCAATAGCATTGTGGGAGGAGATAAAAGTGTTGATGGGGAGGCGATTTGTTCCTAACCATTATTATAGGGATTTGTATATGAAATTACAAAGTCTGAATTAGGGTTCTAACTTAGTAGATGAATATTACATGAAAATGGAGATGAGAATGGTTTGGGGCAACATAATTGAGGATAGAGAGGTCATGATGGCTAGATTTCTTAATGGGCTGAATAGGGAGATTGCGAATGTGGTGGAATTATAACATTATGTGGAGTTGGAGGATATGATCCATATAGCGACACAGGTGGAAAGACAAATAAAGAGAAGGGGCAGCACATGTTTTCAAACCAATTTGGCTTCATCTTCATCCGCATGGAAGCCGAATAAGAGAAGAGATGAGGCTACCCAACCAAAGACTTTTGTCCCTACTAAACCCGAGCCACTTGATGCTAAGGTTGATACGTATAGAAGATTATTTTAACCTTCAAGCTTCGATGGAAAATGAGGAACAACGCCAAAAAGATGAAAAATAAGAGGGCAGTAGTGGTTACTACTTTCATATATACGTAAGTGGATGGCAAGGCGTGCTTATTTGAAATTATTATCGGCTACTACTTTCATACAATGTTGTTGGATGCAAGTGCGTGCAAGAAAATAACTCCAAAGGCTTCAACAAGAGGCTAATGAATTGTCCATTAAATCGTCAATGTTTGAACATGTTGACGCCTTTATTGCCTTACCAGTTGGTCTGGGCACATTAGAGGAGATATTTTATATTTCCTCTTGGGCCCAACTAAACATTCACCAGAAACCTATAGGTTTGTTAATTGTAATGGTTTTTATGATAATTCATTATCTTTTCTTGATCATGCTGTGGAACATAAATTTCTAACATCTTTGGCATGAGAAATCATAATCTCTGTTGTTGTTGCTGAACAATTGATTGATCAACTACAATCTTTCATCCCTGTAATTGATTCCTACATGAGTCGAATAGACTGGTCAAATGTGGAAAGCTGTAAAAAGTTTAGATTGGATTTGAGCCTTAGTTTGTAAAAACTTGTGTCTTTTGGTTTGATTAATAACATAATATTTTTTTTTCTGTTTTGTTATTTCTTATATTTGTTTAAGTGTTTTCCAGGTTTGTCAGTAGTCGCTACTTCAGGTGATGTCTTTTATACTCTACCTTTTTACTTTAGAACATTGAGGACAGGTCTCATTTTAGTTGGGGGGAGAGGGTAGTAGTCGTAAGTTAAAAAAAAACTAACTTTTTGTTGTTATTAAAACCATTTAACAAAACTGTTATTGTTAGGATGACAGAGTAAGGAGGAATTGTATTGACTCTTATGATGCATCCTAGTAAACATTCAAGAACAAGGTTATATCACACACTTCTTATGATATATTCAGGTTTACAAACTCTTGCATTATTATCACTTGATTTTGATCATATATTTTTTAACAAGTATTTATAAACCATCATTTTCACACACACACTTTAATACATGCTTGTGGGTTGCACATTGAATCATTACGTTAATTATATTTTTTTTGTTAAAGGTAACAACTAAGGGAAATTGGTGTTTTAACACCTAATACCCTAAAGATAATTACGTTATCTTGATGGAAATCCAAGACATAGGGATTCAATCTATCCTGCAGCCCAGACACCGTTTAGTGTTCAGCCTATATCTCGAATTCTAGAAGTCCAAATGAGCTCATTCTTTTTTTTATGGAAAACTGAGATAAATTCTTACGACTTTCATGAAGACTATTTGTTCAAAATCTGATGTTAGTAATGATGTTTGGTCCAGACAACAAGTCAATAGCTAGCCACCAACTCAATAATTAGTCATCAAATCAATAGTTCTGAATTTTAGCCTATTAAAGGAGGCATTTACCATACATTTAGGTATCTTGTTTTTCAGATCAAGATCATGCTCTTGCTTTCTTTCTTTGTATTTTTGTAATGTTCAAGTTTTTTTCATGTTATACTTTTATTAATCTCTTGTTTATGCTTTTCATTTCCTTTACTATACTTAGTTAACTTATATCATAACTTTGTTCTTATCTTGTTTATTTATGTTTTCCCTCTTTATTATGTTTAGTTAAGTTTATTTTGTAAAGGTGAAAAGGTATCACTAATGGTGTTAGAATAAGTATAATATAAACTCAACATGGACTTTAATGTTTATATTTAAAAAGTTTGCTATTAACATGTTTTATAATTGTTATCTTACTCATTCTTAACACCTTGCTTGTTAAATGGTTAATCTAGATTTGTGTTGTACAACCCTTGGTACAACAAATACTTGATCCTTTCATAGTTAACTGTATGGTTAACTGACACCTGTGCTATGGAAGGAACTTGATTTGTTGTTGACATAAGTTAGTATCATGAATACTTGACAATATTTACAAGTATTGACATTACTCAAATAAGATAATTAATATGATCATGTTAATAATTTATAATGAGCCATTAATGATAAATCATCCAATTGGAACCTTCTTTGTGTGTGGTTTCCAGTTGTGTAATAAAATGAGTTTATACTATGCTTATTTGAAATACCATTAGTGGATCCTCTAACCTTGATAATTATTTTATCCTTGTTTAATCTTCACATCAATATCACACCTCAAAGTTCTCTTCAACTCATTTTCTTTTATTATGTGTGATTTTATATAGTTGACCTCCATGTGGATCAACCTCGGTCTTGCTGAGTTATTTATTACTTTGACATTCCTATACTTGGGATAAGACATCAATTATTTGAGCGTCTCAAGTTTTTGGGACAGTTATAGGGGAGGTAAGTTACTGTATAAATTATGTATTTTATTTTATTTTCTTTTCTCTTTTATTGTTTTTCTAATTTTTGTTTTTTCTTTTCTTTTCTTTGCTTCTGCACTTGCATGAGCGGTCACGCATATTAAGTGGTAGATTGTTTAGGAAATCTTCATCCTCTTCGAAAATATAGCCGAACAAGATAACCAGTCACTTCACAATGAGAATAATGAGATTAATTGATGCGAACCTCGTGATCATATATGGTCATGCAACCCACACGCAAAGACACCAATTCTCGGAAAGCCAAGTAAATCAGGTTTGATAAGAGTGTGACATAAAGATAACTTGTACTTAGGCACCAACAATATTGGAAACGGAAAACCCCCTACCAATGAATATTGATTCGCGAACGAGAAGTATTAGGATGACGCCACGAAGCTAGTCCTTCGATAAGTCGTTTTTAGTTCTTTAGAGAACCAAGAAAGGGAGATTATCTCACCAACACACAACAAGTGCGGCAAAGAAGTTTATTTATCTGAAATTGCTAAACCTTACATGTTTGGTTATGCCTTTATTTATGACTCTAGACTTAAAGAAACCCTAATGGACCCCCCTTAGATGGACTTATATGAAGTCCACTTACAATTGACCCAAATAAGTAATAATAACCCAAAGACTAAGAAGAAAATAATAAAAAATAATAAAAATTCAAAAATTACCATCCTAAATATGCTAGAATCAGATTTGTCACCCATAAGAAGTCCCAAATAAACTAGGAGAAATCAGATTTATCCTAAGACGAAGTCCATTAAACTGTCTACCCATGGTTCTTTCGGTACAGGCTTAGGGGTATACAAGCCATGTGGTTGAGTCCTAGACTTTGCTCTCCTGCAGGTTATGCATCTATCACATATACATTGCACATGTTTTTCATTTTACGCCAATAAAAATGCTAATGCAACACATCCAAAGTCTTAAAAACACCAAAATGCCCCATCAACCCGCCTCCATGTGTTTCACGTACAAGCAATTCACGCATAGAGCTTAATGGAACACACAAAAGACTCTTTAAACAACTATCCATAAAGTCTATAGAGCTTCCCAAAAGCTGAAGTTTCCCAAGCATTGTAAACATTAGCAAAATCAGTATCATCCTTGTACAATTATTTTATGTGTTCAAATCCTAGAAACCTAGCATCCAAAGTAGATAAAAGAACATACATGCGCGAAAGTGCGTCAGCCACAATAATTTCTTTTTCTTGCTTATACTTGATCACATACGGAAAGGTTTCAATAAATTCTACCCATTTGGCATGTCTCCTACTCAACTTACATTGCCCTTTCAAGTGCTTCAATGATTCATTATCAGAATGTATCACAAACTCCTTGGGCTACAGGCAATGCTGCCACGTCTCTAAAGTGTTTATCAAGGCATAAAACTCCTTGTCATATGTAGGGTAATTCAAGGCTACCCCATTAAGTTTTTCACTGAATTACGCAATGGGCCTCCTATCTTAACACAACTCCTATATACCAATACCTGACGCATCACATTCAACTTCAAAAGCGCTCGTAAAGTCTGGCAAAGCTAAAACAGGTGCTGAACAAAGTTTATCTTTCAACAAATTAAAGGTCTTATCATGTTCATCATTTCTAGGATTTGATACATGAAAGGTAAAGGAAAATGATCTTTTCTAGTCATTGAATTAAGTTTGCTATAGTCAATGCACATGCGCCAACCAGTAATAGTCCTAGTTGGAATTAACTCATTTTTCTCATTTGTTATCACAGTGACTCCAGACTTTTTAGGTACAACTTGGGTAGGACTTACCCGTTTGCTATAAAAAATAGGATAAATGATTCCATTATCCAAAAGCTTAATGACTTCATTTTTCACTGCTTCTTTAATATTAGGATTAAGCCTTCGTTGCATTTCTCTAGAGGGTTTAGCATTTTCCTCCAACTAAATCCTGTGTGTGCAAATCAAAGGACTAATTCCTTTTATGTCAGCTATGGTCCATCCTAATGCATTTTTGTGCATTTTCAGAGTTTGTAATAACTTACCTTCTTGATGTGCATTAAGTTTGGAAG
>Ga0307510_10006546_pt1 | contig 13894 bp, 13 predicted proteins | sample 12_EM_MG_FD_207224 | JGI IMG/M metagenome (GOLD analysis project Ga0307510, IMG submission 207224) | Populus trichocarpa ectomycorrhiza microbial communities from riparian zone in the Pacific Northwest, United States - 12_EM | ecosystem: Host-associated > Plants > Roots > Unclassified | place... | reverse complement strand
TCCTCGGTCGACGCGAGGCAGATGATGGGTTTGCCGCCGACCGAGCGCGAGGCGCCGCGCAAGAACTCGCCCTGTGCCGCCAGGCCGCCGTAGAAGTCGCCGCCGAACTGGTCGGCGCAGACCTGGCCGGTCAGGTCGATCGCAAAGGCCTGCGTCACCGACACCATCTTGTGCTGGGCCGCGATGACGCCCGCGTCGCACACCGCGTCAATGGGCTGGAAGCTGAACAACGGGTTGCGGTCGATCAGGTCGTAGAGCCGCTTCGAGCCCATCGCGAAGCTGGTGACGATGCGGTGCTGGTGGGTGGCCTTGCGCCGCCCGGTCAGCACGCCGCGTTCGAGCAGCGGGATGATCGCGTCGGTGATCACGTCGGAATGGATGCCGAGGTCGTGCCGGTCGAGCAGGTGCTTGAGGGCCTCGTTGGTGACGCGGCCCAGGCCGATCTGCAGCGTCGAGCCGTCCTCGATGATGCTGCCGATGTAGCGCGCGATCTGCTCCATCGCGGCTTCGGGTGCGGCCCGGTGCAGGTACTCGATGACCGGCGTGTCGACCGGCACCAGGTGGTGGATGCGCGAGACGTGCATCGTCGAGTCGCCCATCGAGCGCGGCATGGCCGGGTTGACCTCGGCGATCACCAGCTTGGCCTTGGCGACCGCGGCCGGGATCAGGTCGACCGACACACCCAGGCTCACGTAGCCGAACTCGTCGGGCAGCGAGACCTGGATCAGCGCGACGTCGACCGGGATGCGGCCGATCGACATCATCGCCGGCACGCGCGCGATCGAGATCGGCACGTAGGCCGCCAGGCCCTGCTTGACGGCGGCGCGCGTGTCGTTGCCGACGAAGAAGACGCGGTGGCGGTAGCGCGTGGTCGCCAGCCCGGTGGCGTCGTGCGGCAGCGCGTGGTCGGTCAGGAAGTGCACCAGTTCGACATCGGCCGGCGGCGGGTCGAGCGCCTCGAGCGCGGCGACCAGCGCGCGCGGCGTCGCGCAGGCGGTGCCGACGAACACATGCGCGCCGCTCGCGATGTGCAGCACCGCCTCGTGCGCGGTGGCGAGCTTGTCGGCGTAGGCGCGCAGCAGCGGGTGCACGTCGGCGTGCGGGTCGGGCGCGGCATCCGGGGCGCCGGCGAAGCGCTCGCGCAGGCCTTGCGCGAGTCGGGCGACGAGGCCAGGTGCCCTGACGGGCGCGTCGGCGGGCGACGTGGGATCTTCGATCATCGTGAGCCTTTCGAGTGCTCTTGTCTCCGAACGGGTGCGAGCCTAATGTATTGGCGTGGCGGGAAGCGGGGGTTTGTGAATGCGTCACACCCGGGCCGTGCAACGCCCCGGTGACATGCGGCGAGGCAACCCGTACAGTGGCAGCCTCCGGTCCGGTCGGCCGGACCCAAGAAAACGCAACCCTCGAAGGAAACCATGAAACCCACCGCCCTGATCGTCGCACTGCTGGTGACGACCGCACCGCTCTCGTTCGCTGCGCCGACGTCCTACCTCACGATCAACCATTCGACCTCGATGCTGATGGACGATGCCACCGCCAAGCCCGTGTGGCAGGAGCGCCTCTCGGCCAAGCTGCCGAGGCTCTATCCCGAGAAGCGGTGGGGCTTCGTCAGCGAAGTCGAAGGCGGCTTCGACGACGCGAAGGTCTGCGTCGTCACGGCGCGCGCGATGCTGCTGCCGCGCAGCGGCAAGAACCTGGTGTTCCGCCCCGCCAAGACCGCCACCGCCTACGGCATGCAGGCCGGTGCCACGGCCGATCAGTGCAAGGCGCTGGCCAAGCTCAAACTGGGCGAGGCCGTCGGGGCGATCAACACGGCGCTGCTGGTGCGCTGAGCAGGTCGCAGCGCGGCGGGTGCGCTACAGATCCTGTGGTGCGCCGTCGGCCTTGACCTGGGGGCGCCGCTCGCGCGCCACGTCGGCGCTGAGCCGGCCGGCCAGCAGCGCGATCAGGTGAAAGCCGAACGACGGGTTCTGGTAGTACAGCTGCTTGACCGTGGTCTCGTGGATCTCGAGCACGGTGCAGTCGGTGACGCAGCGCACCGTGTGGGTCCGGGTCCGGCTCGGCGAGAACAGCGCGATCTCGCCGAAGATGCGGCCGGCCTCGAGCGGCTGGCCGATGTCGGCCAGTTCCATCTGACCGTGGGCGAGCATGAACAGGCGGTCGGCGGCCTCGCCCTTGGCGAACAAGGTCTGCCCGGCCTTCAGCTGTTGCGCCTTCATGTAGGGCTTGAGCCACAGGCCGGCGAGGTCGGCCGAGGTCTGGGCCCGGTTCACGCGCCGCGTCAGCCGGGTGACCTCGGCCGCGCGGTAGATGTTGATCGGCAGCAGCAGCACGGCGATGACGAAGGTGATCGCCGACGGGTGCAGCGCACCGAAGATCGCCAAGCCGATGTTGCTGCCCACCGCCAGCCAGCGCAACGGCATCATCGTGCGCACGAACGCGCCGGCGATCACCAGGCCGACGCCGGCGGCGGCGCACAGGTAGGCGACGATCTGCGCGGGGCTGCGCAGCATCTGGGCCACATAGTCGACCGCGCCCGAAAGCGCCGGTGCGATCAGTTCGGTCCAGGCCATCGCGGACTCGGCTGGCTCAGGCCGCCGCCGGCGCGAACGACTTCAGCCGGTCCGCGGGCAGTGCGCCCAGCACCTCGGTGCCGTGCGCATGGCCCTGGTCGACGATGCTGTCGAACTTCTCCCACTGCAGCATGCCCACGCGTTCGAGCGGCGGGTTGAAGTAGAGGTCGGTGAGCTGGCGCGACTGGCGTTGGCGCGAGGTGCTGTACATGATGGTCACGTTCATCAGGTAGGACACCAGCGACGGGAACTTGTAGCGCCGCTGCTGGCGCGGCCGGAACCGGTCACGCAGCAGCGCCCAGCCGCCCGGCACCTCGTCGTGCTCGATGCGGCGCGGCTTGCGGAAACTCAGGTCGACGCCGATGACCTGACCGACGCCGCGCATCCGGCGCATCACGTCGACCGGGAAGTTGTTGAAGGTGCCGCCGTCGCACAGCAGGTCGCCCTCGTGCAGCACCGGCGGCAGCGCGCCGGGGATCGCGATGCTGGCCATCACCGCCTTGAACAAATTGCCGTGGCGCACCAGGTGCTCGCTCGCCTGCGAGTAGTTGCTCGCGACGCAGTAGTAGTTCTTCCAGAGGTCTTCGACGTCGGGGTCGCGGCCGAACAGCTCGTCGATGGCCTGGCCGATGATGCGGCGCAGCCGGCGCCCGGTGATCAGCGACAGCAGCGGGATCAGGCTGAAGTCGCCGGTCGGGTTGACGCTGAAGGCGCGTCGCGCGACCGCCATCACCTCGGCAAGCGGGCGGTCCGAAGCGACCAGCCCCGCCATCACCGCGCCGATGCTGGTGCCGCCGACGCAATCGATCTCGATGCCGCGCTCCTGCAGCGCGCGGTACAGGCCCAGGTGGGCGCAGCCGCGCGCGCCGCCGCCGGCCAGCACCAGGCCGACCGCGGTGCCGCTTTGCAAACGCGCCAGCCGCGCCATGTCGCGGTCCAGCGTGGGCCGGATGTGGAGGTGGTCGGTGACCGGCCGGCGCGCGAGCCATTCCTTGGTGCCGGACGGGCACTTCAGGTCGGCCGGGTGCATCAGCACCAGGATCTCGGCGGCCTCGGCGCGGCCCGTGCGCTGCGCGAGGAACTTCAGCTCGGTCTCGTGCAGCACCGGCGGCTGTGCGGCGTCGGCGAGCAGCAGCATCTCGTCGCAGCGCCGGCTGCAGCGCCGCGTCCATTCGCTCGCGTGGTCGTCGGCGACCAGCAGCACGTAGTCGTGGGCGGCCTCGATCTCGTCGAGGTGCAGCGCGATCAGCCGGCTCGCCTCGGTGTCCGACGCGTCGCGCTGCGCCAGCCCGGGCTGGCGCAGGTCGCGGTCGATGCTGGCGGCGTCGACGACGCTGACCTTGCCCTTGGACTGCAGGTGCGTGGCGAGTCGCCGGCTGAAGTCGGCCGTCTGCACGTGGGCGGTGATGGGCGCGAGCGCGATCGTCACCGGGCGCGCCAGGTCGGAGCGCAGCTGCGTCGTCTGCAGCCGCTTGATGATCTGGCGCGTCAGCGCGATCGAGATCTGCGCGCCGCTGGCAAGCAGCGCGGTGAACTCGGCCTTGGCCAGCCGCACCAGCACCGAGTCGCGGATCGCGACCACGGTGGCCGAGCGCGGTTCGTCGGTGTAGAGGCTCATCTCGCCGATGACCTGGCCGCGCGCCATCTCGCGCACCATGTGCTCGACGCCGGCGTCGTCCTTCACGTAGGCGCGCAGTCGGCCGCTGATCGAGAGGTACATCGAGTCGCCCGGGTCGCCTTGCGACATCAGCGTCTCGCCGGCGGCGAGCTCCACCCAGGTCAGGTGCTGTCGCAGCAGTTGCAGGGCCGAGGGGTCCAGGTCGCCCAGCAGCGCGCCGAGGTGGCGGGTGAGCAGCTCGTCTTGGGAAGGGGTGGACAGCGCGTCTGGACTCATGATCCTCGAGAGGTTGACCGCCGCAGCCTGAACCCGACCGTCCGGGCCCAGCGTGGCGGGCGGCGAGTCGCAATGTAACTGAGGCGATGGCGCGACGATGCCCGGGCTGACCCGGGCATCGCCGGCATTGGCTAACATCGCCCCACGCCCGACATGAATCTCACGAGACGACGAGGGATGCGATGAAGTTGAACCACGCTACGCTGCAAGCCGCCATCGTCGATCTCGACGGCACCATGGTCGACACACTCGGCGACTTTGCCGTCGTGCTCAACCGCGTGCTCGGCGAGCTCGCGCTGGCACCGGTCGAGCGTGGCTTCGTCGAGCTCACCATCGGCAAGGGCTCGGAGCACCTGATCCGCAGCACGCTGCAACAGGTGGGTGCCGACGCGGGGCTGTATGCGTCGGCGTGGGAGCTCTATCAGCGGCACTACGCCGAGGTCAACGGCGCGCATTCGGTCGTGTTCCCGGGCGTTGTCGAAGGCCTGACGCTGTTGCGCGCCCGTGGCCTGAAGCTCGCGTGCCTGACCAACAAGCCGACCGCGTTCGCGCTGGCGCTGCTGCGCCTGAAGGGGTTGGACGGCTTCTTCGGCGCCGTGTTCGGCGGCGATGCGTTCGAGCGCAAGAAACCCGACCCGTTGCCGCTGCTCAAGACCTGCGAGGCGCTGGGCAGCGCGCCGGCCCACACCTTGATGATCGGCGATTCCAGCAACGATGCGCGCGCGGCTCGCGCGGCCGGTTGCCCGGTCGTGCTGGTGAGCTACGGCTACAACCACGGCGAGCCGGTGCGCGAGATCGACGCCGATGGCGTCGTCGACCGGCTCGACCAGCTTTAGCTGCTGCCGCCGCCCGCGTTGGTCGCGGCCTTGCCGAGCAGCGCGTCTTTCAGTTGCTGGTCGGCTGGCGATTTGCCGAACCAGATCTTCATCAGCGCCGAGTAGAACTCGGGTTCCTTGATCGGCTGGCCTTCGGGCTTGCCGTTGACGAGGATCACGGTGCCGGTGCCCGGCACCCACTCGACCGCGAACGACTCGCCCGGCATCAGCTTCTTGCGGCTCGAGAAGATGTCGCTCATGCGCATGATGCCGCCGATGGACTTGGAGAACTCCTCGCGCGGCGCGTTCTGCTCCATCCCCTTGGTGAACAGCTTGCCGAGCTCGTTCGCGTCGATCTCACGCAGCATCACGATCTGCAGGTGGCGCGGGCCGGGCGCGGCCAGCACGCCTTCGGGCGTGGTGACCTTCTCGGTCAGGTACAGCGCGGCGGCGTAGACCTTGAACACGACCTTGTAGCGCACGCCGGCGCCGTTGAGCTGCAGCTTGCTGCTGCCGACCTGCAAGGTGTTGGCGAACTTCACGCCGGCCACGTCGGTGGTCTGGGCGTGGCTGATCAACGGCAGCGCGAGGGCGGCGGCCAGGGCGGTGAGGGCGATGAATCTGCGCATGGGAAGAACGTCTCGAAGGTCGGTCGTGGATGCTAGAGCGCCGGCCGTGATGTGCCACTCGGGTACGCCCCGGGTTTGCCCAGGTTCGCGGAAAAATACTTCACGGTTGATGTGCCGGCGTGACCGATTCGGGGCTGCTACACTTTTGCGCATGTTCACACCGCGCAATCTCACAGCAGGGTCGATCGACCGGGGAGCCTGGCCCTGGCGGGGCTGAGCCGTTCGCGCTGAACGCCGCACGTTCGAGCGCCTTGTGTTTGCTGCGGTCGGCGGCGTGTCCCCTTCGCGACACGTGACGTCGACTCCACCGGTGGGCCTGCACGGCCCGCCCCTCTCGAAGGCCCGTGGAGGCCCCTGAACATCATGATCACCGAACTCGAATTCAAAAGCCTGGCCGCCCAGGGCCACAACCGCATCCCGTTGATCGCCGAGGCCTTCGCCGACCTCGAAACCCCGTTGTCGCTGTACCTGAAGCTGGCCTACGCGAGCGGCGGCGGCAAGCACAGCTTTCTGCTCGAGTCCGTCGTCGGCGGTGAGCGCTTCGGGCGCTACTCGTTCATCGGACTGCCGGCGCGCACGTTGCTGCGCGCGACCGGTTTTCGCACCGAGGTGGTGACGAACGGCGAGGTCGTCGAGACGCACGACGGCAACCCGCTCGACTTCATCGCCGAGTACCAGCAGCGCTTCAAGGTCGCGCTGAGTCCCGGCATGCCGCGCTTCTGCGGTGGCCTGGCCGGCTATTTCGGCTACGACGCGGTGCGCTTCATCGAGCCCAAGCTCGCGAAGACCGAGAAGCCCGGCGGCATCGCCACGCCGGACATCCTGCTGCTGCAGTGCGAAGAGCTCGCAGTGATCGACAACCTGTCGGGGCGGCTGTACCTGATCGTCTACGCCGACCCGAGCCAGCCCGAGGCCTTCCACACGGCCAAGCGGCGCCTGGCCGAGCTGGGTGACAAGCTCAGGTACAGCGTCACTGCGCCGGCCGTGAAGCGCGGCGCCTCGCACGGCGTCGAGCGCGAGTTCGGCAAGGAGGCCTACATCGCCGCAGTGCTGCGCGCCAAGGACTACATCGCCGCCGGCGACATGATGCAGGTGCAGGTCGGCCAGCGCCTGCGCAAGCGCTACACCGAGTCGCCGCTGAGCCTGTACCGCGCGCTGCGCTCGCTGAACCCGTCGCCGTACATGTACTTCTACGACATGGGCGACTTCCAGATCGTCGGCGCCTCGCCCGAGATCCTGGTGCGCCACGAGCATGCGGCCGAGGGCCACAAGGTCACGATCCGCCCGCTCGCCGGCACACGCCCGCGCGGCGCGACGCCCGAGCTCGACAAGGCGCTGGAAGCCGAACTCAAGAACGACCCAAAGGAACGCGCCGAGCACGTGATGCTGATCGACCTGGCGCGCAACGACATCGGCCGCATCGCGAAGACCGGCACGGTCAAGGTCACCGAGGCCTTCACGGTCGAGCGCTACTCGCACGTGATGCACATCGTCAGCAACGTCGAGGGCGTGCTGAAGGACGGCATGACCAATCTCGACGTGCTGCGCGCGACCTTCCCGGCCGGCACCTTGACGGGCGCGCCCAAGATCCGCGCGATGGAAATCATCGACGAGCTCGAGCCGGTCAAGCGCGGCATCTACGGTGGCGCCTGCGGCTACCTCAGCTTTGCCGGCGACATGGACGTCGCGATCGCGATCCGCACCGGCATCGTGAAGGACCAGACGCTGTACGTGCAGGCGGCTGCCGGCGTCGTTGCCGACTCCGTCCCCGAGATGGAGTGGAAGGAAACCGAGGCCAAGGCGCGGGCGCTGATCCGCGCAGCCGAACTCGTCGAGGAGGGCTTCTGACATGACGCTGCTGCAATCGCTGTTCCGCCAGAAGGCTTTGATCAACGAAGAGTTCTTCGCTGTGCTTGCGCAGGTGGATGCCGAAGCGCACGCCGCCGAACGCCATGCGCTGATCCGCCTGATGAACCACATCTACGTCGTCGATCGCATCTTCGCCGCGCACCTGCGCGGCGAGCCGCACGGCTACGCCGCGACCAACACGCCCGAGACACCGACGCTGGCCGAACTGCGCGACGCGGTGCTCGCGTCCGACCGCGGCTATCTCGAACTCGTCGACGCGCTCACGAGCGTGCAACTCGCGCAGTCGGTCGCCTTCACGTTCACCGACGGTCAGCGCGGCCGCATGACGCGTGAGGAGATGCTCGGCCACGTCGTCACGCACGGCAGCTACCACCGCGGCGAGGTCGGCCAGTCGCTGAAGCGCATCTCGGCGGCACCGCCGCGCGATCTGTTCACCGCCTACCTGCACCGCGCCGAACCGCAGCGGCGTGAGCCGTCCTGACGAAGGAGCCGACCATGCTGCTGATGATCGACAACTACGACTCCTTCACCTACAACCTGGTGCAGTACTTCGCCGAACTCGGCGAGGACGTGCGCGTGTTCCGCAACGACGAGATCACGCTCGACGCCATCGCCGCGCTGAAGCCCGACAAGCTCGTGCTGTCGCCGGGCCCGTGCTCGCCGACCGAAGCCGGCATCTGCGTCGCCGCGATCGAGGCGTTCACGGGCAAGCTGCCCATCCTCGGCGTGTGCCTGGGCCACCAGGCCATCGGCGCGGCGCTGGGCGGCGAGATCGTGCGCGCAAAGACGCAGATGCACGGCAAGACCGATGTGATCACGACCGACGAGCGCGGCGTCTACACCGCGCTGCCGCGCGAATTCACAGTGATCCGCTACCACTCGCTGGTGATCGCGCGCGACTCGCTGCCGGCGGTGCTCGAGGTCACGGCCACGTCGCAGGACGGCGAGATCATGGGCGTGCGCCACCGTGAACTTGCGGGCACGACCACGCCGCTCGAAGGCGTGCAGTTCCACCCCGAATCCATCCTGACCGAGCACGGGCATGCGATGCTGAAGAACTTTCTGGAGTTGCGGCCATGAACCTCGTCGACCTGCGTTCCGACACCGTCACGCAACCCACCGTTGCGATGCGCGCCGCGATGATGGCCGCCGAACTCGGTGACGACGTGTTCGCCAGCGACCCGACCGTCAACGCGCTGCAGGAGCGCATCGCCGCGCTGCTGGGCAAGGAGGCGGCGCTGTTCGTGCCCAGCGGCACGCAGAGCAACCTGGTCGCGATCATGAGCCACTGCGGCCGCGGCGACGAATACATCGTCGGCCAGTTGGCGCACACCTACCGCTGGGAAGGCGGCGGCGCCGCGGTGCTCGGCAGCGTCCAGCCGCAGCCGCTGGACCACCAGCCCGACGGCAGGCTCGCGCTGGCGGACATCCAGGCTGCGATCAAGCCCGACGATTCGCACTTCGCGCGCTCGCGATTGCTCGCGCTCGAGAACACGATAGGTGGCAAGGTCTTGCCGATGGCGTACCTGGCCGAGGCGACGGCGCTGGTGCGTCGGCGCGGCTTGGCGACCCACCTCGACGGCGCACGCCTCTTCAACGCCGCCGTCGCGATGGGTGGCGACCCGCGCGTCAAGGCGCGCGAGATGGCCTCGCACTTCGACAGCGTCTCGGTCTGCTTCTCGAAAGGCCTGGGCGCGCCGGTCGGCTCGGCACTGGTCGGATCCAACGAGTTCATCCGCGGTGCGCACCGCTGGCGCAAGATGCTGGGCGGCGGCATGCGCCAGGCCGGGCTGCTGGCCGCCGCAGCGATCCACGCGCTCGATCACCACATCGACCGCCTGAAAGACGACCACGCGCTGGCGAAGCGCCTGGCCGAGGGCTTGGCCGGCCTGCCGGGCCTGACGGTCGAGCCGCCGCAGACCAACATCGTGTTCGCCGACGTGCAGGGCCCGCGCGCCGAGGGCCTGATGGCGCACCTGAAGTCGCGCGGCGTGTTGGCGACCGGCTTGTACCAACTGCGCTTCGTGACCCACCTGGACGTCGACGCCGCCGGCGTCGACCGTGCCGTCGCCGCGGTGCGCGAACACCTGACCGCCTGAACGAAAGCAGAGGCCACCATGACGATCACCAACCTGGATGCGCTGACCCGCACCATCGACCACCGCGAGATCTTCCACGACGAGATGCTGTCGCTGGTGCGCCGCATCATGAGCGGCGAGATGTCGCCGGTGATGATGGCCGCGCTGCTGGTCGGCCTGCGCGTGAAGAAGGAAACCATCGGCGAGATCACCGCGGCCGCGCAGGTGATGCGCGAGTTCTCGACCAAGGTCGAGGTGGCGGACCGCACCCACCTGGTCGACATCGTCGGCACCGGCGGTGACGGTTCGCACACCTTCAACATCTCGACCTGCAGCATGTTCGTCGCCGCGGCCGCGGGCGCGCGCGTGAGCAAGCACGGCAACCGCAGCGTCAGCAGCAAGTCGGGCAGTGCCGACGTGCTCGAGTCGCTGGGCGTGCCGATGAATTTGTCGCCGGCCGCGATCTCGCGCTGCATTGCCGACACCGGCATTGGCTTCATGTTCGCACCCAACCACCACCCGGCGATGAAGAACGTCGCCCCGGTGCGCAAGGAGCTGGGCATCCGCACCATCTTCAACATCCTGGGCCCGCTGACCAACCCGGCCGACGCGCCCAACATCCTGATGGGCGTGTTCCACCCCGACCTGGTCGGCATCCAGGTGCGCGCGCTGCAGCGCCTGGGTGCCGAGCACGCGGTCGTGGTCTACGGCCGCGACGGCATGGACGAGGTCTCGCTCGGCGCTGCGACCATGGTCGGCGAGTACAAGGACGGCGGCATCCACGAGTACGAGATCCACCCGGAGGACTTCGGCCTGACGATGTCGAGCAACCGCGCGCTGAAGGTCGAGACGCCGGACCAGTCGAAGGCGCTGTTGCGCTCGGTGCTCGACAACGAGGCCGGCCCGGCGCGCGACATCGTGATGCTGAACGCCGGCGTCGCGCTGTACGCGGCCAACGTGTCGGCGACGATGCAGGCCGGCGTCGCGCTGGCGCGCGAAGCCTTGGCGTCGGGTCAGGCGAAGGCGAAGATGGACCAGTTCATCGCGCGCACCCAGGCGCTGGCCGCAGCATGAGCGACATCCTCGACAAGATCGTCGCGGTCAAGCGGGACGAAATTTCGCTGGCGCGCCGCCAACGCGATCTGCTGTCGCTGCGCCGCGATGCCGAGTCGCTGGGTGGCCAGCGCGACTTCGTCGGCAGCCTGCGCGGCAAGATCGCCGCCGGTGGCGCCGGCGTGATCGCCGAGATCAAGAAGGCGAGCCCCAGCAAAGGCGTGCTGCGCGAGCGCTTCGAGCCGGCGGGCATCGCCGAGAGCTACGCCGAGCACGGCGCGGCCGCGTTGAGCGTGCTGACCGACGTGCAGTTCTTCCAGGGCAGCGCCGCCTACCTCGAGCAGGCGCGTGCGGCCTGCACGCTGCCGGTGCTGCGCAAGGACTTCATGGTCGACGCCTATCAGCTGTTCGAGGCCCGCGCGATGGGCGCCGACTGCATCCTGCTGATCGCCGCGTGCCTCGACGACGCGCTGATGGCCGACCTCGAAGCCCAGGCGCAGGCGCTGGGCATGGCGGTGCTGGTCGAGGTGCACGATGCGGCCGAACTCGACCGCGCGCTGCGCCTGAAGACGCCGCTGCTCGGCATCAACAACCGCAACCTGCGCACGTTCGAGGTCACGCTGCAGACCACGCTGGACCTGCTGCCGCAGGTGCCGGGCGATCGCTTGATCGTCACCGAGAGCGGCATCCTCGCGCGCGACGACGTGCAGCGCATGCGCGATGCGAACGTGCACGCCTTCCTGGTCGGCGAGGCCTTCATGCGCGCGCCCGACCCGGGCGTCGCGCTGGCGGCGCTGTTCGGTTGAGGCCGCGGTGACGGTGATCGACAACCGGCTGCGCGAGCCGCTCGCGCAGGTGTTCGCGCAGGTGCCGCCCGCCTGGCGCGAGGTCACCGATGCTTTTCTCGCGAGTGCCGCCGGTCAGGCACTCGCGGCCTTCGTCGACCAGCGCGTGCAGGGCGGGGCGACCGTCTACCCCGACCGCGTGTTCCGCGCGCTCGAACTCACCCCGCCGCAAGAGGTTCGCGTCGTGATCCTCGGCCAGGACCCGTACCACGGCCCCGGCCAGGCGCAGGGCCTCGCGTTCTCGGTCGCCCCTGGCCAGCAGAAGTTGCCGCCCAGCCTGCGCAACATGCTCAAGGAGGTGCAGAGCGACACCGGTGCGCCGTCGATCTGCCGCGATGACCTGACGCCCTGGGCGCAACAAGGCGTGCTGCTGCTCAACAGTGCGTTGACGGTCGAGGACGGCGCGCCGCAAAGCCATGCCGGCCGCGGCTGGGAAGTGCTGACCGACGCGCTGCTGGCCCACGTCGCCGCGCAATCGGCGCCGGTCGTGTTCATGCTGTGGGGCGCGTCGGCGCAGAAGAAGCGCGCGCTGGTCGAGGCCGGCGCGCGGCACCGCGTGCTCGCGGCGAATCACCCGTCGCCGCTGTCCGCGCTGCGCCCGCCGGTGCCTTTCAGCGGCTGCCGGCACTTCAGCCAGGCGAACGCGCTGCTCGCGGCGCTGCGCCCCGGCACCGCACCGGTTCGTTGGTAGCCAGTCGCCGGTACGATATTGGTAGTCAATTGGACTGCCGAAAGCCCATGGCATCCCTGGGTCCTCGATTGACACATTGGTATTACTGGTACTAAACTGGTTTTATCGGTCGATCGTTGTCGACCAGTCAAGACGGACGGTCGATGCTCGAGTTTCTGGTCGGTGTGGATGGTGGCGGGTCGGGCACGCGCGCGCTGTTGGCGCGGCGTGACGGTGCCGTGATCGGCGCCGGCCAGGCCGGCCCCTCGGGCCTGTCGCGCGGCATCGCACCGGCTTGGGCAGCGGTCACCGCCGCGACCGAGCGCGCCTTCGAATCGGCCGGCCTGCGGCCCGCGGCCTGGAGCGCCTGTGCCCTTGGCGCGGGCCTCGCCGGTGCCAGCCACCAGCCCTGGCGCGCAGCCTTCCTGGCGGCCGACCCGGGCTTCGCGCGCATCGCGCTCGACAGCGACTCGTTCACGATGCTGCTCGGCGCGCACGCCGGCCGCCCGGGCGTGATCGTCGCGGCCGGCACCGGCAGCGTCGCCGAGGTCTTGCGCGCCGACGACTCGCGCACCAGTGTCGGCGGCTGGGGCTTTCCGATCGGCGACGAAGGCAGCGGTGCCTGGCTGGGCTGGCACGCGGTGCGTCATGCGCAGGCGGCGCTGGACGATCGCGCTCGCGCCGGCCGGCTGGCGCGCCATGTGTGGTCGACCTGCGGTTCCGAGCGCAGCGTGTTGCTGGACTGGTGCCGCAGCGCCGGCCAGTTCGAGTACGCGCAACTCGCACCGGCGGTGTTCGACGCCGAGGCCGAAGATGCCCCGGCGGCGTCGCTGCTCGCCGCGGCGGTCGCCGAGCTCGAAGCGTTGGCGCGCGCGCTCGACCCGAACGGCGCGCTGCCGCTGGCCGTGTCCGGCAGCGTCGGCCGGCGGCTCGCGCCGCGCTTTGCGCCGGCCTTGCGCGCCCGCTGCGTCGAACTCGCCCAGGGCGCGGACGCCGGCGCGCTGACCCTGATCCGCCGCGCGTTGGCCACATCGCCGTGAAGAAGAACCCCTTGCTCGACCTCAAGCCCGACACGCGCGACAGCTCGCCGCTGTACCTGCAGCTCGCGCGCAAGCTCGGCCAGGCGATCCGCGAAGGCCGCTACCAGGCCGACGAGGCGCTGCCGTCGGAGCGGCTGCTGTCCGAGACGCTGGACGTGTCGCGCGTGACCGCGCGCAAGGCCATCGACCAGCTCGTCGAACAAGGGCTGATCGTGCGCCGGCGCGGCTCGGGCAACTACATCGCCCCGCGCATCGAACAGCCGCTGTCGCGTCTGACGAGCTTTTCCGAAGAGCTGCAACAGCGCGGCTACACGCCGTCGTCGCGCTGGCTCAAGCGCGCGTTGACCGCGGCCGTGCCCGACGAGCAGCTGAGCCTGGGCCTGTCGCCCGGCGCGCGCGTGGCGCGGCTGGAGCGCCTGCGCCTGGCC
>Ga0307510_10006544_pt1 | contig 13895 bp, 18 predicted proteins | sample 12_EM_MG_FD_207224 | JGI IMG/M metagenome (GOLD analysis project Ga0307510, IMG submission 207224) | Populus trichocarpa ectomycorrhiza microbial communities from riparian zone in the Pacific Northwest, United States - 12_EM | ecosystem: Host-associated > Plants > Roots > Unclassified | place... | reverse complement strand
CATGATTACATGGGAACCAGAACAGTTGTTATCGTCTTGGGAGATCAAAACGCTCACCTCGCCTATGATACATGCGGTTTGCCTGCCTGCCTTCATCAAAACCAATACACGTGGTGCGTGTTTTTTTAATTTAATAATGACAGATATATGAGAACCGTATGTGCAATAGCTCCATTTATTTATCCATTACCTCTGATGGGGATCAGGTATTTTTTACCTACCGTGACCTACAGCGCGTGTTTTTCATGTTCCTCAGACCACACCAACGCCTTGTCGACCATTAGTCAACTCCACAAACACGCACCGAAGCGCCGCCGTATCAACGCGTGGTATATATAATATTGCCGTACGGGCAGTGACCGCCTTCGTCCCCCTGATCATCCGAACAAGAGAGCGCTGCCTGGCTAGTGCCGTACGTGTGCTTGTTTGTCCATAGGCCTCCTTGGTTTTGATTGTTTTTAACAAACGTCTAGTGGTGCGTAGTTTTTTACGGTGTTAAAGACGAAAAGCGATGGAGGGCTAGATCTACCCTCCCACAGACCGGGCGTCGACTCCTCCAGCCCCTCGTACGCGATCTTTTTTTTTCGGCTGGGGAACTAACAATTGGAAAAACACCCGCCAGGGCGTTGTCTCTTGGTCTACGGATGATATATAACTGTACGCTGCGCCAGTGTGCGAGGCAACGTCTGGCTACTAGCCGGGGAAGAATGGCCGAATTCCCCTGAGCTTGCCAGACTGTGCCTACTACCACTGTGAAGCGGGAGACCAAAGGAGCAAATCGCGTTGCCACGACAACTAGCATCCTGGCTATAAAATCGTTATCGTGGCTACCGACAGGCTACCTCGTCCGTCTCTACCCACGGCGACGAGACAAGACATCGTGCGTACTCTGAGCGTTTTCGATGCGTAATTTACCTGGTGTTTCCCCTCATTGTCGCCGTCTAGCAATGTGGTTAAGTACAACGACAATGTCAGGTGTCGAGAGATCCTGCGGGGTCATCTCTGACCACAAGTCGCTGGGATCGGTGGACCGTAACCAAAAATCAACCTACATCCAACTAACCGTGCGTAACAATTCCTATATTTTGGTCTGGCCCTGCGCTAAACTCTGTGCCACGCACGTAGCGTATTCAGGGGAATCGAAGAAATTATAAGGAGGACATCCACTGCGTCCATCGGTCATCGAGGACGAGATCGATGACAAGCTGAACTGTACTGGCACGAACATAGAGGGAAAGGTAGAGGTCCGCGCTGGTGCGACCAGGATGGTGAGCTCAAGGAGCCTACCGTTAGCAGTATCCATCGTGGGGCCCTCCAAGGAAACCACCAGCTTCGGAGGCAGCCAATCGCTGGAGCACGACAGCTTGTCCTCCCACCGTGACCCTCTTCCTTGCCATCTCCTCCCCCCCAAGTCTCAGCTTTCCCCCAATTCTCACAGTCGCTGCTACAACGAAAGGGCCCATGACAAGTCTCGACCATAAACGCCTCGTCGTCTCGATGTTAACGCCTGCGCGGCGACGCGCTCTCGTCCCCTTCACTCGAGGCGCTTTTTCTCGCTACAACTACACCCCGACCCCGTCTTTCTAAGCCGACCCCTGTTCTCAACCCCCTTGGTTTCTGAGACGTGGCTTGCAAGTGGGTTTTATTTGTTAGAACCTAGACACGAATTTATCTTCAGTCACTACGTAGCCGAGGGCAAATTTGTGTTTGGATTCTAACACCCTCAAGTCGTTTCCTAGCGCCTGGTAGACCTCCCCCCATCCCGCAGGACACCCTCAGAGAGAGAGGGCGGGCGAATCCATGCGTCTTCCAGTGGTGCGGACTGTCACTGCGGACCTGATGACCAAACTACTCCACAAGAAACTGAACAGGGAAACGTGCAGATCAGGTGCGTGGCTACGACCGCGGCATTGATCTTTCATGGAGTTGAAGGCATAGAATGCGGCTCTCCCCCCGCGCCCAAACGGCTCCGAAGAAGCAATCCCAATTGTCCCCGATTAAAGCGCAAACACGGAAAGAGGCGGAACAGCTGCCTGAAGTTCGTCTCCTTCCTGGCGCCCGATGAAGGTTGGAGCTCCTGGTGTTGGTGAGCTATTCAGGAAGGCGCCAACCATCCGAATAATCGCATCGGCTCACGGGTGAAGACGAGATGACACGGTCGTTGACGACGGGAAGAGAAACTGGGTCAAGACACGTACGCCGTCCCCACGTCCTCTCGTATTCTAGAGGGAACGCGCCAACAATTGTCCCAGAGCGCCTGCAGCGAGACGAGGTTGACTCGATGACCGTGGACCATCTCACAGATGCCCCGCATAACAGCACAACCTCGCGCTTTGCGGATTCCAGGGCAAACGCAAAGGCGCTCACCAGGGGATTGGAGGACACCACCTGGCATTCGCACGTGACACCCCATGGCTCTCGCAGAGACAAGGCCCGCGATAGCGTGCGCCAGGCCCGCCCGCCTCACTCTGTCCCAATATGCCGGGCACGTCGACGGGCGATGTGGGCGCATTCTCATGCAACATACACCCCTATGCCTCTAGATCTGTGTCGCCATGCAAGTACTCCGGCCCACAGCGCGCGAGGCGAGGTTGTTGATTCCCTATGATTATAGACCGGCGCACGACGGCTGCTGATACAGAACTAGTCTCGCGCATCGCGCTCAGCAGGGGATCGCCTCCGATTGGGTGCGAGCATACGTCCCACGCTTCGCAGAGGCAAGACGCGCGCAAGGTAAAGGTGCCGTCCTGTCCGTCGCCCTCGCCCTCATTTTTGCACCAAACAAAACGCCCCCCCATCAAACAGCCCGATGGGCGATGCGGGGCTGTTTCTCATGCAACAGATCTCCTCGAAACCGCTCCGCTCCAGGTCCCAGGGTCCAATCCTACGACAAATCTCGCCGACCGAACCCATGCCCAGGAACGAGCTGAAGGAAATCTGAGGATCGCGCGGCTCCATCTGGCGCAGTCCCTTGCCCCGTGCTCCTCGGACGCGTTCGCCTCGTGTCGTTCTAGCCCAGGGTGCCTTAGCAGTCCTACCTGTTTAAGGGAGACGTCCCAGCTGGTGGAGGGGGCGCAGGACAGGACAAACAGGGCAAAGGACGAAAAAAGACAGCTCTTTGTTGTCCCAGTTTGCAGGGCAAGCATCGCGGGCGGCAAGTGAACACACCCAACCGTGGGAATGTACGACGCTGCCGTCATCCGCCGGGTCCCATGAGCGGCAGCAATTAACTTAGATGTTGCGCTGCAGAGCGCGGCAGCTGAGGCGTACAATCCTAGACGACCTCCACCGATGACCGTTAGTCTTGGCTCGTCCGAAATAGGGCTAAGCGGCGGCGCCCGAAAGCTCACCAAAGAGGGGGCTCCCTGCCAGCGGCTCCGACTCTAGCTCTGTGGGGTGGTGCGACAATCCGAAGGCCCACCGTAGTCCCAGTCTGTCGGGTTCCACAGTGTGGGACCGCTCTCGCCCCCGTATCCTGAGGGTTTCGAGTTGGTGCGGCATCCAGAGTCATCAACCAGTCCTAGTAGACGACACCGTGAACGGGGCCTCGGGCCCGCGGCTCCACTTTTCCGCGCTCGTCGTCTCAGTATGACGGCAAGGGAGCGGCACGCGTCTGACACGCGTTTTGGCACGTTGTCTCGATGATGATGAGAGGATCACCACCCGCTTCCGCTTCCAGCGGTAAGTTAACAACTGCCCGTTTCACGCGGGGGCGGGCGAGGGGGGTCCCTCAGCGCCTGCCGTCTGCCGCCAATCCGTGCCGTGCCGCCCGTCGTCGGTTTGAACCGTGCACGGGGGTACAGTACAGTACAGTATTATGACATGACATGACAAGACGTGGATTCAGAACAAACCGTTTGAAAGCGAGCCGAGTTGTGCGGCCTCGTGGTTGCTTGTGGCTGTGGTGGTGGTGGTTTTCCCCTTCCCCCTTCCCGAGTCGCGGTGGCTGACCATTTGGCCTGTCGTCGCGGGCGCGGACAGAGACGCTCGTCGGGCGCGGATGAGGCGGCCCATCGAGAGGTTTACAAGGGTATAGTATCATTTTGCACGGAAGACAAATGGCTGACGGCTGGGACTGGTTTACCTGGGGGTCTTGGTCCAAGTTTCAAGATGAATTACAGTTTACCGTTCGGTCTGAGACGATGGACCCGGAGCACCAGGTCGAGCCGACCTTTGGAACCCTCTTCTTTTCCTTTTGACAGCTGATTGCAAATTATCAGCTTTCTTATCGCGCGTCCTCCCCTGGGCCCCCTCGTTGGTGCGGTCTGTACGAGAATGCTGACCCGCTGTTTACGCTTAGCATCGTCATCTTACTATCCTTTGCTTTTGTACAATGATTAAAGATGTAATCGGTCGGTCGATAAGCCTTAAACATGAGAGTTGGTGGTGACAGTCGGCCTCCTTCGCTTGCTTCGAGCAAGGTTCGTGCCCTGCCATGTGCTATACTGTCACGGTATGTAGTACAGTATCTTCCAGTCGAGTGCTTTCCCTCTTCAAACAACCCTCGGTTGGTCTCCTGGCGTGCTAGCCGCGAAACATAGCACCAGGGCCTGTTCGGGGGCTAAGGCCTAAGGCTGAGGGATTTCGGTTCGTTTAATGATGATTTATTCGGGTCTCTTTGCTCGCTTTTGAGTGTTGTGGTGCTGGCCCAGATTTGTTACCCGTGTTGCCAATGTTGGACTCACATCCATCATTGACCGGGACTTGGTGAATCCGTGTCCGACTATCATGCGACTCACAAAGCCATGACATGACATGGGCGCGGACGTCGGGTTCGTCATCGCAGAATCCACGCATAACCGTACGGGAGGGTCTCTTCGTGTCTCTCTCTGTTTGTTCGTTCCCATGCCGAGGGACAAATTCTTCTCTCCAATGTTCTAGCGCCCCCGCGTTTGGGGTCCCCGTTTCTTTTTTTTCTTCGCCCTGTTTTCGGGATTTCGAATTGTCAAGGTAACTTTGTCCTTCGATTTCACCGTCCTGTGGCGGTGTTCCTAAGGAAAAAAACAAACAAACGAAACAAGTAAAGGGCGATGTAAAATGAAGGGAAAAGCCGAATCCGAATTGATCCAAAAACATTTCAAGGGTTGTGGCTGAATGATACTTTTTTCTGTGGGGAATCGGACATCGTGATTTGGATTACAACAAGTAGCAATGACATATATTGCAATACGATGCTGGAGTATGAACTATCATATCAAACGTCACCTGTAATATGGGTACGTAGACGATGCACGCCGGTGATGATGCAACTCCGCGCGGCGTGGACTTCTCACTTCTATGGAACCACCCAACGACTCGCTTTTTCATTCCAAGGAAGCGAACGACGCGGTGACTCTCTTCGCAACGAACGAGAATGATGGAAAACAAATCCTTGGTTTCGGGGTGGTCACATGTATAAACACCATCGCAGGGTGAACATACGCCAGAGTCATAAATCTCATATCAATCATTTATGTCTGCCATGCGGAAATGAAGAAGGACGCTGATGGAATGTAGCTGATGATTGAGTGAAATCAGAAGAAACGTCGCAATATTGTGTCTTTTGTCTTTGGACATCTTGCGGGGCACACTCCCCGCGATGCCCGAGCCTTCTGTAATATCGTGGTCCGACGCCTCGGGGTCGTTGCGCTTCAAGTCATGGCTGGCTAACAATTAATAAGCGCCGACGATGTGGGCTGGAGTCCCACCCAAGGCCAGTTGAAGGGATGTTTGAAGGGCGCCTCGGACAAACTCGGCTCTCTGTCGTCTGTCTCGCGAAAACCCGAACAATGGCCCGAGACCGAGGGTTCGTTCCCTTGGCGTCTACGGCACCACCGCTGCACCACCGCCCATTCAGCTCAGCCGAAATTCATGAATCATGAAACCCCTCCCTTCGTGTCATCCCCCGACATTTCTCTACCGGCGGTATTGTATGTCGAGTGAAATCGGTCTACGCGAATTCCCCGTCAAACGTCAGTCCATCCAAACCATTCGTTCCATCTTGTCCGTCCTTCCTTCTCTTCCGCTTTGGCCGCAACTGACGGGCGCGACGTTCTCCCCTCCTCCCCTCTCCTTCTCCAGGATAACTGAATCTAACCATATATGTGCGCGTCCACCCAGGAGAGGAAGTTGATAACTCCAAAGCGAGCCCTAACCCTAACCCACTCCTCACGGGCTCCTCCGAAAAATATCTTCTGTTCTGCTCTGGGTTCGTTCCGCCCCCGCCCGGAGAGAAAGGAAGACGCAACGCTATCTTTATGGGCGCGCTCACGTGCGCAGAGTGATAATAGCAGCAGCACCAACTTTCGCGGTTCGAATAACTTATTTTGTGACCTGTGGCGCGACAGGAAACCGACTAATTAAATTTTTTCGACGACACACATCGAATAGGCTCTCGGCGCGCATACAACACAACACGTCTTTGACTTCTGATGGGTGCGGGGGGGCAACTTCAGCTTCCCGTCTTTCGAAGAGGACAGTGATTGAACATAAATGCCGTTACGGCGGGAGGAATGTAGGCCTGTGTTAAACCGATAAGTCTGCGGACGCGATCGGACCGATTCGGGACCCAACTCTCCACCTCAACTGTTTCGTGAGAGGGTCAAAGGTGAGTTGTGTACTTTATTATTATCGTTATTTATTTTTTTCTGATCCGCGAGATATTGCTTTGCAGGTTCTCGCGAGCCGTGATTCGTTTCCGACTCGTCGTCTTCGATTCCTTACCTTTCTCGTCTCGATCAACTCCGTTCGTTCGATGGTGGTTCCTATTGCCAGCCCTGGCCGGACCCAAAACATCCGCCCCATCTTCTGCTGTGCCGTCGACAAACGGGTTTTCATTCATGTACCTCTGCTTTGGGAGTGCTCCTGCCCTCGTTGTCGCCTCTCGGGCTTTGATACAGTCCCTACGGCGGGACAATGCTGCGTGATATTTGCCCTGTGAATCAATCAATGTCTTGATGGCTGGTGCCCTCGCGATCGTCCCTGCGGTGATTCAAGTTTTGTGCGCTCACATCTCTCAGAGTTCCGTTTGATCGACCAGAGGGTCGATTTCCTTTGGATCTCTCTCAAGGAACGGTTACGATTGAGAGGTAACTCGACCGCGTCGACACAACGTGCATCAACCTTGAAAGCCAATCACTTCGCTTTGTTTGGAATCCCAGCAACCTTCTTAGCGCCCGCCGCACATGTTTCGATCCCTTAATCGGATCTGCTTCCGGAAACTGAGGAATTTCCGTCTCTCTCGCCCGCCCTGAATTACTTGGGCCTATAAGACCGCGTCGACTTCCTCTCTCGTTTTCGCATCCCCTCGTCCGCCCCTCTCTCTTCTCCTTCCTTTCGTTGTTCGACCCTCTTTTTTCCCCGGAGCAGCTTGTTTTCGTCTTTCGGTATGCGCTTCCTTCGTCTTCTTCCTACCCTCGGCCTGCTCTTCGGAGCTCGTGCGTCCCAACTCGATTCGCGAGTCCCACATACCCTCGATACCCGCGAGCTCCTCGACGTGTGCGCAGAGATCAAGGTAGACCACCTCAACATCAACGTGCTCAATATTCTCAAGGCCGCTGGCTTGGTCGGTGCGTCGACTTTCTATCTACTCAAAATTTCACGTGTCTTTGATCCTGACTCCTTGACAACAGATATCTGCCTCTGTCTGTCGGCCCTTCCTCTCAACATCGAAGCCAAAGTGGACGCAGGCCTGCTCGCCCAGCTCGGCGGATTGATTGACATCAATGCCATTCTGAGACTCCTGGTACGTCGATGCTTTTACATCAAATTCGGCCATCTTTGTCTGATTCATTTCTCATCACAGATCAACTCATCGGCCGCCAAGGACAACTGCCATTTCCCGGACCACTCCAAGCCCATCTGCGCCGACAAAAAGAAGTGCGCGTTCGAATGCACGGACGGCTTCATACCCTCCCCGCAGAACAACCCCACGCAGTGCATTTGCCCGGCGCCGTTCCAGGTCTGCAACGGCCAGTGCGTCGCCCAGGGCGGATGTCCCTCGCAGAAGCCGCGCAGCGACAACAGACGGCGCTGGCTCGGCAGCGGCTCCTGCGCCGAGCGGGGACACGGCTGGTTGGCGTGCGGCGTCTACGGCAACAACCCGAGCGCGTGGGAGTGCGTCAACACCGCGCGCGATCTCGAAAGCTGTGAGTTTTTTTTTCTGTCTACTCGCCTGTTAATTGCTGACGACGCGAACGTTTGCACAATTCGCAGGTGGTGGCTGCGTGGTTCCCCTCACCGCTTACTCTCCCAAGGGTAGGGACTGCACCTCCATCCCCAACGTCGCCGACGTCTCGTGCGAGTGGGGCGAGTGCGTCGTCCGCCACTGCCTCCACGGTCTCGTGCCCTCGGCCGACGGCAGCAGCTGCGTATCCAAAGACGAAGAGGACTCGCATCATCACCACCATCACCACTATCCCGGCGATGAATCTACGAACGTCTACGGCCTCGAGCACGCTCCTCTCCACCGGGATTGAGCTCGGCTCGTCTTCGATTTGACTACGGTGGCACGCGCACAGAGTTTTAGTTGAACGATGATCGATCGCCTGATCGACCTGACCCGAGTCCCCCTCCCCTCCCCTCCTGCCGCTCCCCGAACGAACAACTAAAGGACCATAGCTCCGCTAACTCTCTAGACCCACTAAACACGCTCGTTTATATCACCCCCTTCCCTTTCGATCACGCGGACATAGTCTGTTTATTCTTTTTTTATATTCATTCGCCTGTAGATATCCCTGTTTTTTGATGGTCTCATATGACTTTGTCGTCGATAAAGGTGACGATCGTAGAAATTAGCCATTGCTCCCCCCCGCCCCCCGGTAGCAATGCTTTGTACCCTTTGCCTTGTCTGGCGAATAATAATACCCCCTTGCCCCGCATCCTTCAGCTTCAGCGCCCAATAACTCAGTTGTCATATTCCATGCTTGAGCTGTAATTCGCATTATCTCGGAGGAGAGCAAGCAAGCGTTATCATCCGACAGTTTCTCAGAGGCGCCCGTCAAACGACGCAAAATGAAATTGCTGTTTGATCGGAACGCGCTCGTAACGCGGAACGTCCCGTTTTCGGGGAGTTTCGTAACTCTATGATGCAATCAACGGCAGACAGACAGATAGACAGATAGACAAGACAGGAAGGCACAGAGTACTGGACGTGTTCCATCAGAACGCCGATTGAGGATGACGCATGACGCATGATGATGGGTGATAGATTGGCTTTAACATCCGCCATGTCAGTGGTCATCTGATTGGTGTTGCGCGCGTTCATTTTGGAGGTGACAGTGACAGCGGTGAACAATATGCATGTCAACGACAACGACAACGACAACGACAGGTTGTTGGGGAGGTTGCGGTTGAGGCTCAGACCAGGTAAACTCGGTGGCGTACAACGGCCAATTTGAACCCCCATACCGAAGGTGGACGTTCCCGCATGCGCGTCACTTTGATGAGCTTGCTTGACGGCTCGAATAACTGTCAAACCCGTCGCGTAACGATTGGCATGTACTGTAGTACTGTACGACAGCACGCGTGCCTCGGATCTAACTCACTTTTCGACATCAAGAAGGATCGAAAGAAAAACTCAAACGCTGTCGCTTATTTAATTCGCCCCGCAAAAAGTCCTAACCGAACCGATACAATTAAGCTGCTGCTGCATGGGTAATATACAGTACACTGTACGATTGTAGTAATCTGATTGAGCACAGTCAAGTTACAATCCATTGCTAATGTGTCAGTGCGTGCTTGTGCCATATATTGCTCGTGTTTGTGTTTGTGGTTGCTTGGTATCGATCAGCACAAAGTGTCTTTGTGCCTAATAAAAAAAAGAGGGAGGACCGTTCTCCTTGGCCGTGCGATTTAGTGGAAACTACCTCCACGCCACGACTTGGCAATGCCCTTGCATTAATCGAGCCTCGTGCAAAAGATCGATCAGAACAGAACCCCCATGCTATACTGTATGCTCGAGGTAAGCGGGGAGCCCAGAAGCAGACCCCTTTCGTTTCTGGCCCTGGGGCTTGAGGCGATACACAAGCAAGTTACAGTAACTTGTATTGCTCGCGCGGAGGGGTGGGGGAGGCTGGGTCTTGCCGTGAGGAGAAGTGTTGAATATGACGGTTTAAATGAAGGGTATCATACGGCATTATGCGGACTCCGAGTCGGAAAGGTCGCACCGTGAACGGGGCATATTACAGGACTTGTCAAGACCCACAAATCTAAACCGACCCCATCCCAAGTCTATCTCCCCTTATCCGTCCCCCGTGCTACAGTAATTGCTGAGGCCGCTCAACGATGCTGAGGATGGCAGGAATCTGGGTGGTACGCGCGCCACGACTCGTCATTGCGGGGCACGTGATCAGTTCCCTCAAAACTTCCAGGGACGCCACGACGGTTCCCAATCGCTCACGACCAGAGCGAACATCCGGCTTTGCCCACGTGTTCTTCAAATTCTGAATAAATCATTGCTATGTCAACACGGACTTAATCAGTAAGAAAACGTGTAGGAAACACGAAACAATGTCGAAAGAAAGTAGAGGTGAGGTAGTGTTTGATATCAAAAAGTCTCTCCTTGGTAAGTTACGTCGCGCTACACTCGCTGGCCACCTGCTGCTGTCAGTGACATAACGAAGGCAATGCCGTCGGTATCTGGCCCCCGCGGAGTGCACGTGTCGGACCGTGGGCGCATGAAGATAAAGGGTGAGCAAGGGCAATAGCTACCACAGCAGCTGTCCCCGCGTCGATTCACGTTTCTGGGTTCTCGTCTCTCAGAGTTACTATCCATCGCCTAGAGGCCGTGTTACCATTTTATCTCTCCAGAGGCTGGTAACTTACGATTGAGGGGCACGGGATGGTCATGGCGTTCGGCAGTCACCAACCTAAGCGACAGCCTGGCAAGGTTTCAATGCCAAACAAGCCCATTTGTCGCACCCGCAGCACGCATGTTGGGTCATTGGTCTAATCTGCTTCCGGAAAGCCAAGATTTCCGCCGCCCTGAATTACTTGGAGCTATAATACGTGGTTCAACACTTTTTTACTTTGTTCCCCATCCCTCACTCGTCTCTGTGCGACTTTTGGGAACAGTTCGTCTCCAGATATGCGCCTCTCCCGTGTTCTTCCGGCTCTTGGTCTGCTCTTCGGAGTTCGTGCGTCCCAACTCGATTCGCGAGTTCCGCATACCCTCGATGCGCGTGACCCCCTCGACGTCTGCGCGAGCCTCAACACGGAGTTGGTTGTCCCCGACTTGCTGGGCATATTGACCGCCGTCGGAGTGATCGGTGCGTCGACCGTCGTCTCAAAATTCACGCGTGTGGTGTTCTAGTTCCTGACTCTTTCGACAGACGCATGCCTCTGTCTGTCGGGCATTCCCCTATTCCTCGAGACGAACGTGGTCGCGAACCTGGGCGTCACGATTGCCGGAGAGCTAACAGTCACTGACATTCTGACGGATCTGGTTTGTGGATATACTACTTCGATCCGTCCGACTCGCCGTTTTGTCTGACTTTACTACACGCACACTCAGATCAATGGTGCCGCCCCATCAGGAAACTGCGTTTACCCGAAGCACAGCACGCCCGCCTGTATCAACGGAAACCCGTGCGGATTCGTGTGCGCGGACGGATTCACGCCTTTCCCTGCGGACAAGCCGAAGGAGTGCAAATGCAAGGGGGACCACGTGGAAGTCTGCAACGACAAATGCGTGCCCAAGGGCGCGTGTCCCACGCATAGGATGCAGGACGACAGACGGCGATGGCTCAGCAGCAGCTCTTGCGCGGAGAGGGGACACGGCTGGTTGACGTGCGGAGTCTACGGCGGTGGTCCACGCGCGTGGGAGTGTGTCAACTCGGAGCGCGATCTCGAAAGCTGTGAGTCATTGTCCCTTTTTTTTTTTAGTTTCGCTTGTCTTGTCTGGGCAGGTACCGGCCTGGGTCTGGTCCCGGCGCGGCACGGCACAGGTTTTGTTGTGTGATGTGCACGCCCCTTGGCAATGATTTGAGAACAAAACAAAGAGATAGAGAACAGAGCTGACGATACGTCCATGTTGCAGGTGGTGGCTGCGTGGTGCCCCTCACCGCGTACTCTCCCAGGGGTAAGGACTGCACCGCCATCCCTAGCGTCGCCGACGTCTCGTGCGAGTATGGCGAATGCGTCGTCCGCCGCTGCCTCCACGGACTCGTGCCGTCCTACGACGGTCGTAGCTGCGTACCCGCGGACACTCACCATCACCACCATCACGATTCCTCCGAAGCTGAGGTGGAGGGAGATTCCGAGTCTGTGCCAGCTGGGGCGTACGGCCTCGAGCATGTTCCTCTCCAGCGCAATTAATCTCGGGCCCCGTCGTCAACTGGTCTGATCGGAAGGTCGGCCGATTGACGCGACGCACCACGATATACGGTACGCCCTCTTCCACGAACAACTTAAGAGCCTGGTTTGTCAGGCTCGGACCCATTTTTTTCTTTGGATCACGCGGACATGACCGGTTTTGTTACGTTCGCTTTAGATACCCTCTCTTATGATGATCGCATGATACTTTGTCCTCGATAATGTGATGATCATTTCTGGACCCAGTTCCGGCAGCCACGTCGTACTCATGGTCCTGGCCGAGGCCTGTGCTACGCCACAATGGTTGTACATTTGCTGGCACCTTATCCAGTGAAAACAATACCCCCGCCACTGTTCAGCACATCATAACTTGCTGTCGTATTCTGATTCTGACTTGAGGCTTGAACCGCGAGTGTCCTCCATCTCGGAGATTAAGACCTTCCAACAGTTTATCTGCGGCGTATGTCAATCGCAGATGTGACTAGAGGGAGACCTTTTTTTTTGGAGAATTCATCAATATTTTTGATTGGCGCGATCAACTCGCAAAATATGAAGGGACGGGCAACTCGGAGGTCGCGATCGGAGAATGGAGATTTCAGGGACAATGACTGATTTTGACAGACAGACACATGCAAATGGGAGGACAGGCCAGCAGATGGACAGACAAGGAGACAGGCAGAGAAGGTTATGGTGCAGTACTGTATGAAACTGCACTACGTGTTCCATCATACTGTAATGATGGGATTGTGTCGGGCTCTGAATCCGCCAGGCCGCGCCCGACCCGGAGAACATGGGTTCCGGTGCGTTTGGAACCAAGACGACCATCCCACTGGGTGACAGCAATAGCAAGGCCGACAACGACGACAATGATAAACCTTTGGAATGATGAGGTGTGGTGAGTGGAGGCCGGAGCTGTCAAACACGGAGGGCACAATACGAGGGTAATTTAGTAATTGCTAGTACTCACCTGACCCGATCGACCGAAGGAAGACATTGGTGGTAGTAGAGAGGTAGTTCGGTTGCTTATGATCGTGACACTTCTATCGAACGTGAATGTCCCCACTATGTCCCCCACACGCCCCACTTGACACTGTAACCTTGATAGGTTGATAGGTTGATAAGTTGATTAACTGTCAGACATGGCATGCTCTCCATATTCGCGTAATGATTGGCATGTAGTACGCGTGCCTCGGATGAAACAAACTTCTCGGCGCAAAGAATCGAAACAAACCCGAGAACCTCTCACAGTGCCCCTGCCGCTTGTTCGCCCCGCAAAGTGCCTTAACCGGTGTAATTAAGCCATAAAGTGGGGGCAATATACTGTACAGTAATCTGATTCAAGCACAGCAGCGATAGAGTGTATACATTACAATTTCAATGAGTGTCCGACAGTCACGGTGTGTATTTGTGCCATTGTTCGTGTTTGTGGTTAATTCCGATCCGCGAAGGTGCCAAGAAAAAAAAAAGGGGGAGGTACACCTTTTTCTCGACGGTCCGATATTGTGTGGGACAACGGCACTCGACGCTACCGTGCGGGCCTGATCAGAACTCCACGCTATGCTCGAGGTGGCGGAACAGCGCCTCAAAGAAACACGCCTGTTTCC
>Ga0307510_10006543_pt1 | contig 13897 bp, 16 predicted proteins | sample 12_EM_MG_FD_207224 | JGI IMG/M metagenome (GOLD analysis project Ga0307510, IMG submission 207224) | Populus trichocarpa ectomycorrhiza microbial communities from riparian zone in the Pacific Northwest, United States - 12_EM | ecosystem: Host-associated > Plants > Roots > Unclassified | place... | reverse complement strand
CAGTCGATTATGCGTGGCGAGTCGATGCGCGAGAGGGCGTCGTGCGTCGCTAGGATTTGGATGGCGCTTAGCGTGGAGAGGATGTGCGCGTCGTGTCCTGGGTGTGCGCCGAAAGCACCTTTGGGGGGAGAGGGGGTCGAGTGTTGGCAGGTTGGCAGTGAGTTACTGTTTGTAGGGACATCGGGGTGACGGACGTACCTGCGTTGTCGTCCCAGCAGCTCATCACGTACTCTATCATCTCCTCCGCATCTAACGCCTCCTTGCGCTTCATTATGCAGAGCGCGGTGAGGCCCCAGTAGACCGCGTTCATCCGCAGATGCGATGTCATGTGGTACGTCAAGTCATCCTTGTGCTGTGGATGCGTCCCATCAGCGCCGTGAGATTATGATTGATTCGATTTCAAGGAGACCCACATACTTTTCCTAGATTTTGGATGTACTGTACGTGAAGATCGGTCAGAAGTGTGTCAGACATGGGTGACAAGTGTGTCAGCCGTTTTCACAAAAATAAGAGACTCCAACGCGCGCTAAGATATCAACTGACTTCCCGACCATAATACCATCGAATCCGATAGATAAAAAAAGGACAGAATACAAGAGGGCCATTGCCCACGTCACCACCACCACCACCACCACCACTCCACCAGCCATCATGTCTGCCTCCTCAGCCCACGAGTCCTCCCCAACCTCCTACGGCGTCTCCCCGGTCATCCTCGTCGAAGGCGAACTCAGCACGACCTACCACCGCAGAGCCCTCTCGACCAGCACGATGACGACGCCCGTGTTCTCTCCAGCAAGTCCAAAAGAGGACGATCGGGCATCGCTGCGCACGCTGGACAACGTCCGGGATCAGGTAGCGGCGCACGTCTCTGTGCGTCTGATGCGCAAGCTCAAGACGGCCGACAACACGCAGTACGGCGTCGCGCTCACGCTCTCCAAGAGCGACGACGGGGGCGGCGGCTTCCTCCGCAAAGTCGCGTCGCACCTCGCCACGGGCGCTCTCAAGGACAAAGCCTACCTCATCGCCGTCGCCACCACCGGCGCCGGCGACACTTCCCTCCTTATATGCGGCACGGACCCCGCAAAGGTGCAGCGCGCCGCGCTCCTCACGACGTCCAAATTCATCGGACACATCAAGCCCCTCCCAGATCAGGACCACCACCACGACGATCGCCGCTCCAGCGCGGGTGCCGGCTCGGGTACCGCAGGTGCGGGTGCGGGTGCGGGCGCGGGCACGGTTTGGCTCGCGCGGGTGAGAGGGCTCGCGTGGAACGGGTACGACGAGGCCGCGCTCATGGACGTGCTGCAAAAGTGCGCGCAGGAGCTCGTCGACCCCTCGCGGCCGCCTCCGGGCTCGAGCAGCATCGACGAGCTCATCGAGACGGCGCGCACGCGCCTGCATCGGCTGCTGCCACGACAGGCGCTAGCGGAGCTCCGCGACGCGGACATCCGGGTGCCCGTGCTGCTGGTCGACATACGCCCGCCGTCGTATCGCGCCAAGTACGGGATCATCCCCGGCGCGATCGTCGTCGAGCGGATGGTGCTCGAGTGGAAGTTCGATCCGCGGTGCGTGGAGGAGCGCCTCGACATCGCGACGCGGTACGACTTGCGCGTGATCGTCATTTGTCAGGAGGGCCTCGCGAGTTCGTTGGCTGCGGCGGCGTTGCAGGATATTGGGCTCTTGAATGCGACCGACATCGTTGGTGGGTTCGCGGCGTGGAAAGCCGAGGGGCTTCCGGTGGAACTCGACCCGTGATGCGCCGGGTTCTGTTGTACGAGAGGCCAAGGAGGAATCTTTGCTTGCGGATCTGATACTCTATTCTCTTGTTCGAGTCGTGGTGAGTTGCCCAATTGCGTCCATCGCTCGGAGGCTCACGTAAGACGCTACATTCCATCGATGGCGTGGTTGGGTGAATTTACAGCGTAATGTTACTCATGCGGTTATTCATGAAACCCCTGTTGTGTTCCGATGCGTGTCATATGGACGACCATGGACAACAATGGATGATGGCATCGCCTATCGGGGAACGAAGTGGCGTTGTCCCGTGGCATCACCACCAGGTATGCTGATTTGGATCATCCAGCACAGCACAGGCGTTCCGATGTGAGCGATTTCCCTGGCGAGTCACCAGTTGATGCCCCGCGTCGTGTTTTCTTGGTAATAAGACTGTCGCTGAAATCTAAGCTTTTTGAAATTTATGTGCCTCTATTCGCTTGCTGCAGTGCAAGCGCTGTTGTTGTACTGTTAATTATGAGCAAAACGTCGACCCATTCTCGGGTTCTCGGGTCCGAATACCGCGTGATCGGACACCGCCGGAATGACCGGAGCCGAGAAAAGACTATATATAGAAATGATGACAAAGGTGCACCGGTGTTAAGCGCCCATTTTGGTCGGCACGGCACTGGCACATGTCATCCATCATCTCAAGACCAAGTCACCTCGACACCTCCTTACACGCTGCCACACGCTGCCTCAAGGCCAGATCAGGCCTCGCCCCTACAACACGTGTCTCAGGTATATATAAAGCAGGCCTCCCCCCGCAAGCCGGGCCCCTCTCTCGCTTTGGACCTTTTGCGGCTGTTGACTGCCACACACTCCACAATTGTCCACCCCACAATTAGAGTCGCGTTTTTTCAACCCCCACCACAATAACAAAGCGTATCTGGTCTGAAAACATATAAACAACCCGCAACTTTCAACCGCCTGAGCGCGTGACATTCGTCTTTTTCTCGTCAACCCACCACCATCGTCATTAAGGAACAACACGCTCCCCATCGCTTTCGTCACTTCTTTAACGAGAACAAGAACAACGCTTGACATAAACGTCACAAGGCACTCTTAATCATGCCCTTACGTCGCCTCTTGAACACATTTACTCTTCCCTCGCCGTCTCGTCCGTCCTACGAGGACGTTGTGATGACCGATGCAACCATGTCCGACATCAGTACTCCCCTCACTTCTCCCCCACCCCCCTCAGATGGCTCCACATTGCCGAGAAAGCGTCGTCATGAAGCATCCGAACATGACTCACGGCCACGGCCGACTTCGTCTACGAGTCCGAAGGTCACGTGTAGAGGACCGTCGTCTCCACTCGCAGCCCATCGCTCGACACCCGTTACGACACCTCAACGAGCACGACCTAATCTCTCCCTTAATACCACCGATGCCACCTCCACCTCCACCACCGAACCATCCTCCTCCCATCCTCCCGAACCCGTCTCTCCCGTCCCAACGGAAATCGCGACAGACCTCCCCGTCGTCGAGCTGACGCCGGAAGAACGCAGAGAGAGCCTCCGGGCGGCCGGGATTAAGGTCCGCGACTTTGCGCACGAGTCGGTGATGCCCAACGCGTGCAAGGCGCCCGAGGTGTTCGACCCCGTGCCGTCGCTCATCGCCGCCGACTGGCACATGCGCAACCCGCACAAGAACTACGGCCTGCTCACGCCCAAGGCGCTCTTCCGCCTCGTCAAGATCGGCTGGCTCACGCTCGCCCAGGTCGCGCAGCACTTTAGCCCCGTCGAGTTTGCCATGCTCAAGGAGTACAACGACCTCCCGGACGAGCGCCGATACCCGTTCGTCGTGCCGGCGCGCGAACGCATGCCGACGCCTTCTCGGCGCGTGCGGATGCGTCGGAAGGCTGGCCTCACGGTTCATTGGGATGACTATCCGGACAGCAAGTTTTTCGGCTATGACCCCACTGGCTGTTCGGACGATGAGGACGAGGACGCTCCTCCTCCTCCTTCCCCGGCTCGCGTGCCAGGAAGCGCAGTTACAGCGGATGCGGATGCACCGTCTCGGTCGGGGTCGAGAGCAAGGGAAGTCCCGGAGCCTGGAGCTGAGCCAGCAGAGCCCAAAGCGAAACGCCGAAAGGTTAGGGGTGCGACGAAGACGCGGAGTCGGGGGAAACCCTTACGAAGGGAATTTTCGCGTCCCGAGGTATAAATTCGATTTTCGTTCATCGTTACGGAAACCAGCTCGTTCGCACATGCACACACGCACACCGCGCATATATCTTCCATATTTTATTTATTTATTATCGCTTTTTCGTTTTTGTTGTTGTAGACCACAATATCGCACACCGGACGCTGTATTCCTTGGTGCATTTGTAGCGTTATTACTATCCCTCCTCCCGACGGTAATGGGCCGTTTTGTGGAAGTGGAAAGGGAGTTAAACTGGACGCATTCAGTAGGCATTAATACACAATACGATTTTTTCTATTTTGGTTTTATGTCAACTATCGTAAAGCAGGACGTCCTTCTGCTTTATGATCAATCCACAAAGCGGAATTGTCCCGACGAATTTCCCTCTGATATACAGGGACTCGGGTCCTATGTCTATGTACTGCGATATAACAACACATTTCGTAGAGGTTGGGATAAATGTCCTGATACTCCGAGTGTCAAAGTATATACTGCCCACTGGGTCCAAAGATCTCATACAAGGATACCAGAATGCATGGTCGTAGCAAAAGTAAAGTAGTTGGCACCTCCGGCATCGAAAAAAAAGCTAAGGGAAATGGCGATAAGTAGATATCATGAAGCATCAATCTGATGGGAACAATTACCGACCTCCCGACACATGTACCCCTCACTTTTGGTGGCTTAGTTACGGTAATGGACAGTTACAGGGTGACCGGAGAGTTGTCGTGCGCGGATGAACTGCCTGATGGCTTTCATGACAGGCCCCGATGGCCGCCAGCCATTCGTCGGAAAGAAAAGATTTTGTAGAGCAGGTAACACTTCTGTTGTTCTTTCCCCAGCAAACTCTTGAAGGGCAGGTGCGACAAGCCGAACCGAATCCGGATGCTTTAGGGTCATATCCTTCACAGAGCTGAATGGGTGCAAAAGCTCTCTCCATTGGATGACCTCCATTTCGCCTTGCCAATCTTCATGATATTCTTCGATCTCGAGGCTTTCCACAGTTTGGAGGGAAGACAAGAATGGGTCCAAGACCTGTGCGAGAGCAGAAAGCTGCCAATCCAACGGTTTGCAGGATATGGACAAATACAGGGCAACGTCGTCATCATCAGGTGTCTCTACTAGTCGCCGAAGTGTGACCACGATTTCATCACGGAAAAATTGCACCTGTGCCGTATGGATTGTCATGAATGCTTCCGTACGACGGATGAAGTGCCCGAGTAGTGGAGTGTCGAATACTAGTTGATTGAAGAACCAAAATATGGCTTCATCGAGTACGGGTGTTTCGATTTGAGACACGATGTCCTCCAAGTACTCGATATTGCCGCCGAAGTTTAAAACGGTGAGATTTGGGAAGACTACACGAGTGAGCGGGGGCGAATGTCGGCTTTCTCCCTGGGCCCGAAGTCGAGGGTATCGGAATTGAAGAAGAAGTGATTCGAGCCTGGGCAACATGGACAGACAAGGGACAATCGTCTCGGGAGCAATATATCCGGAACGAGGAATTTGCCAAAGGGAAAGCCGGACAAGGTTAGAGGTAGATGAGAGTAGTCTTCCAATTGAGGGATAAGGAATGCGACACAAGTCGAGTGATCGCAGACGTGGGGCAGATCCACCCAAAAAAGAATCGGGAAGGGTTGGCACATTTTGTCCCAAAGAGACGAGCTTCAGACTTGTCAGCTCTGGGAATGGCTCGTCTATTGCCGCAAATGCTCTCAAAAAGGAATCGCGAAATTCCTTGTTGTAGTGATAGATTTTACACACTCGATTGTGATGCCTGAGCGCGGAAATGACGCTAGTCACACCCTTGTAGGAATGCATGCGTGGGGAATATATGACAATAGGCAATGCTGGCCAGATATCCAGTGTCTTCGAGTTGACCAATCGTTTTCGAGTGCAGCAAAGTTTCAGATCCAGGCGACGTGGTGAAACAAACACGATGCATCGCCATCTGCGGGACACATGTACCAGCGTTTGCCATCCATCATAATCATGACTTTCGCCAATTAAATTGGGATCGACTTTGTCCAGATAGAACTCGAATGTCTCTAGGAGAACATCGTCGGGGAGCGCGTCAATAGTCGTCCGTGGGTGAAGCCGATCTGCACCGCCCGATTCAGTACCAGTCATCCTACGAAGGACCTGCTTTTTGTCACTCACCTCGTCGTTCTCCAACCCGCAACAAGTTTCGTCGACGTGCAACATGCTTTCCCTTATTGATATCCTTGATTGCCTGCATTAACGATGCGTTGAGGGATGGGTAGTCGGTGATGGCACTGGGGTTCAGTTTCAAGTTTTGAGGAGGTGGGGCAGCAACTGGTGAGTGCTTGAGACAAGGCGGATTGCAGCAACGTGGTCATCCAAGTCTTGAGGTCGTGTTTTGCATGCGTCGTTTGTCGTTGTGTATTCCGCACAGCCATCGACGACACAGCCACGGGGAAGGTGACAATGGACATCCTGACCAAAATCGCCGAATCTCACTGGGTCTAATATGCCCTCAAAAGAAAGCCAAGGCAGTCAGCGTTCAGCAAAGCCCATGCCATCACGGGTTCTCGATCGCCGCTGGCACCCAGACGCGCTAGTTGAGGTCCCTAGGGATCGGGTCATTCGAAAACCGTAGTGCGTGTGACAGAGTCCCTGGATGTAACTCCCAATCCCACATCTTCAGTTATATCGCAGCGCGCAACATTTCCATACTTCCGAAATAGTAGAACCTCATCGAGCCCCTCACTGGCCACGGCCAGCCCTTCCTCTCTTGGCGGAGTCTCTCTCCTTCCCGACCCTCTCAACTCTTCCTCCGCTACACCATTTTCCTCCTCCGCATCCGTTCACAAACCACGTCCGACATCAGCACTCCCCTCTCTTCTACCTCAGCCCCCTCGGATGGCTCCATATTGCCGAGAAAGCGTCGTCATGAAGAATCATCCGAACACGATTCACGGTCGATGGCGTCTACGGGTCCAAAGGTCATGTGTAGAGGGCCATCATCTCCACTCACTGTCCATCCCTCGACACCCGTTATACCCCAACGAATACGACTTAATCTTGCCCTCGATGCCACCTCTACCGAACCATCTCTCCCGTCCCAACGGAAATTGCGACATACCTCCCCATCGTCGAGGCGACACCCGACCTTACGTATGAGTCGGTGCCCAACTCGTGCAAGGTCTCTGAGGTATTCGACCCCGTGGCGTCGCTCATCGCGGCCGACTGGCACATGCGCAATCCGCACAAGAACTGCGGCCTGCTCACGCCCAAGGCGCTCTTCCGCCTCGTCAAGATCGGCTGGCTCACGCTCGCCCAGGTCGCTCAGCACTTTAGCCCCGTCGAGTTTGCCATGCTCAGGGAGTACAACGACCTCCTGGACAAGCGGCGATACCCGTCCGTCGTGCCGGCGCCTTCTCAGCGCGTGCGGATACGGCGGAGAGCTCGTCTCACCGTTCATTGGGACGACTACCTAGACAGCAAGGGTTTTAGCTATGACCCCACCGGATGCTCGGACACGAGGTCGCTCTTCCTCCTTCTCCACCTCGCGTGCCAGGGAGCGCAGTTACTGCGAATGCGGATGCGGATGCACCGCCTCGGTCTGGGTTGAAGGCAAGGGCAGTCACAGAGGCTGAACCTGAGCCAGCCGAGCCCAAGGCGAAACTCAGAAAGGTTAGGGATGCGACGAAGACGCGGAGTCGGAGGAAACGCGCCCCGAGGTATCGATTCGATTCGATTTCGTTCATTGTTACAGAAACCAGCTCGTTCGTACATGCGCACAGCACACACGCACACCGCGCATATATCTTCCATATTTTATTTCTTTATTATTGCTTTTCGTTTGTTGTTGTAGACTACAACATCGCACACCGGACGCTGTATTCCTTGGTACATTTGTAGCGTTATTACTATCCCTCCTTCCGATGGTAATGGACTCTTTGGTGGAAGTGGAAAGGGAGTTAAACTGGACGCACTCAGTTAGCATTAATACACAATACTTTTTTTTCTGTTTTAGTTCCATGTCAACCATAGTAAAGCAGGACGTCCTTACACTTTCCGCTGGCCGGAGAGGCCGAATGAATGATGAATCCACAAAGCGGAATTGTCCCTAAACATGTGGCACGACGAATTCCCATCTGATGCAGAGTGGTTCAGATCTAACTGTTCCCGTGCAAAGCACAGGCGACTGCTAGTTTGACAAAATGACACATGTCTTTTGTTATCTTCCTGATGTTGTTCCCACAAGCTCCTACAACGTGCCTATGGCACAGCCCACTCACTCCATTCATGAACTGACCACTAGCACTCCACGTGTACTCACATTTATGCTCGGGGTTTCATCCTCGAAGATGACATGCCAACTAAGCCAGCCAGTGGGAAACAGGAGCAGGATAAAAGGGATGAAGGTCAATGCATCTCGGATCTTCATCCCTTTTGCCCTGTTTTGTGTTATGTCCTACTTTTCCACTGCCAAACTTAGTTGGCACGATCATTTTCCTTATGAGGGAGAAAGGTGATCCACCTGAGGAGGGAAGAACCAGAGCACGAGCACAGGTCCAGTCGAGACAGAGAAAACCACAGCCAAATCGGGTTTCAGGCTCCCGTTTGTGTTCCCCGCGAGAAAGCCGAGATGTCTGTGTCGAGGCGTGGAGCAACTTGCATCCATATTGTGGTAGATGTTCGCATGTCGGGGTCCCCATCTCTTCCGCGTAGGAGGCTGAGCCGCAGCCAAGTCCAACCCTCAGCGCGTCCCATCCGGGTCATCGCAGAGTGGCCCGCCAGTGCAAGTAGCCGCCATCGTCATCAGGTTCAAGTCGCCCAGTCCTGATCCTGATCTGATCCTGATTATAATCGCAGCGTGAATCCGTCTGTGCATTGGAATCCTCAGGGGTATCTGTCGTCGCAGTCACAGAAAGGGCGCTGTGCTGGTGATGGAGGTAAACGCAATTCGGCGAGCCGGCGGCATCGAGAACCTGCAAGTTGAGAAATGATCAGACACGACACGTGCTGAAGCATATACAGCACACTGGAGGCGTCACCATGGCTGTCAACCAACGTGGAATGACTTTTTGTTGTCCATCCCGTGGGACAGCGGCTACTGCGATGCGGTAAATCGGGTATCCTTGAACGAACTGGAGAATTGCCTTTTTTTTGTTTCAATTTCCATTATTTCAAAAAAATGGGGAACAACGCTCAGCATGGGATAGGGAGTTTGATCTACTAATTGCCATGACATGCCGAGTGTCAGTAAAGACACTTGAAGTCCTCTGTCGAAGGTCTGGTGTACACATCGAAGGTATGGCGAAAATAAAGTTGGCGTGATCGTGATAGAGGACCGGAGCGGTATAGCCGGTCGGGATAGTGATCCAAGAGTGCCGGTTCAGTTGGCAACGAGGAGCGAGGGCCTTTGAGGCGACAATAAGTGGAGCGCGAGCGCGATGAATGAGCAAGGCGATTCAAAGCCTTTTGAGTGGATGAGGGAGGGCACATGGTTTGGAGGATAGAACAGAACAGAACAAGGTGGTGTGTTCGCAAGCCTTATACATATTATCTACATTTTAAAGAAATTAGTGAGAAACGAAAAGGAAAGGGGACAGGAGGCAAATCGAAGGAGGTGCCTGAAGAGATGAAAGATACCACGATCCCGAACTAGCGAGATCGCGCGAGAAGATAAAAACGGGAGAAGCGGGGATGCCGATGCATTAACACCGAAGCTAGTGAGTCTCTTGAGGCATTGACAAGGTGAGGCGAGGGTGACGGCGGTAGGCGATGGCTGCGGCGATAGTGGATGACAATGGCAAGGGCGAGAGACGGTGGCAGAGGGGATGGCAATGGCGAGGACGAGCGATGACAAGGGCGAGCGATGGCGAGGGATAACAACAGCGAAGGCGATGAGGAAGATGAGAACGGACACAGAAAGCAGAGATCAGAAAGATGGCCGCGGCTCAGCAGGCTCGCGAGGTCGTCGGACAGTCGAAAAAGCACGCGGAAATGAGAGGGGGAAACGGGGCCGCAGTTGCCTGGCCTCTTGACGAAGCCAGACGCGGGCTTTTTATACGCAGAGCAAAAGTCGTTACAAGACAGGTATTCTATGCGCCAATGTAAGTACGAAGGAAAAGTAAAAGGCGAACTTTTAAGTGGTGCTGCTGGCGACAAACCGCACGGCGTCGGATGCGATAAGGTTGGTGTCCAAGGGTAAGGAAATTTTACCGAATCACCGTGAGGTGCACAACGTCGAGAGCGAACGGGACGAGGGTGAGGTATCATTGTGGCAAGAGTCAAAGGGAAAGTCTTGAGCTAAAGGGGAAAACGTGGAATGGAGAGCGGAAAAGTCTAAATCGAAAAATAAGGTAAAAAACGTACAAAATAAAAACTGATCGATCCTTTAACCGAATCCCTCCCAAAACCTGAGGAGTCCAGACCGAGTCGGCGAGGGGCAACGTGAGATATGCGCTATGTGGACCAATGGTCTTTTTGAGTCTTGATGTCGGCCGATACGATGTGGGCGATCCGCGAGTCTTGGGCCCTGAGGATTGCCATGTAACAGGCAAGACGGCTGAGTGGACGCGTGGCGGGCTTGGGTGGTAGCGGATCTTGTTATTCTTCTCTGAAAAGCATCTGCAGTGACCATAGTGAGTGGTGAGGACTACTGTCGGGCGATGGGGATGCACGCAGAAACTGTAGGGCTGTGGTGACCACCGTATGGTTTCGTCCAGGTCGCAAAATCCCGAGCAGCATACGGTACATTTTGAATTGCATGTCAAATCGTCTGTCGAAATTCGCACGTGACCGCGTGACCACCGAAATGATGACAAGATGAACCAGCATCACACACGCATCGAGTCCTCACAACACAACACAAAGCGTATTTGGTCCGGAATATATAACAACCGCGACTTTCACTGCCTGGGCACGTGACATTCATTATTTGCTCGTCAACCCACCACCTTCATAAAGGAACAACGGTCCCATCGGTTTCATCACTAACAACAACGTTTGACATAAACGTCACAAGCGCTCTTAATCATGCCCTTCCGTCCTCTTGAAACACATTCATTCCTACTTCACAGCCTTGACCTTTCTGTGAGGATGCTGTGATGACCGATACAACCACGTCTGACATCCCAAGATACCCGTTATACCTCAACGAATGCGACTTAATCTTGCCCTTCATGCCATCGATGACACCTCCAGCACACCATCCTCTATCGACGTGTGCCTTCCTCTCTCCTTCCCGATGCTCTCAACTCTTCCTCGATTCCTCCGCCACACCAGCACCATTTTCCTCCTCCGCATCCGTTCACAAACCACATCCGACACCAGCACACCCCTCTCTTCTACCTCAGCCCGCTCAGGTGGTTCCACATTGCCAAGAAAGTATCGTCATGATGAATCATCCGAACATGATTCACAGTTGACGCGTCTACTGGCCCAAAGGTCATGTGTAGAGGGCCATCATCTCCACTCGCTGCCCATCCTTCGACACCCGTTACAGTCACAACACCTCAACGAGCACGACCTAATCTCGACCCTAATGCCACCGATGCCACCTCCACCGCCGGACCATCCTCCTCCTACCCTACCGAACCCGTCTCTCCCGTCCCAACCGAAATCGCGACGGACCTCCCCATCGTCGAGCTGACGCCGGAAGAACGCAGAGAGAGCCTCCAAGCGGCCGGGATCAAAGTCCGCGACTTTGCGCACGAGTCGGCGATGCCCAACGCGTGCAAGGCGCCCGAGGTGTTCGACCCCGTGCCGGCGCTCATCGCGGCCGACTGGCACACGCGCAACCCGCACAAGAACTACGGTCTGCTCATGCCCAAGGCGCTCTTCCGCCTCGTCAAGATTGGCTAGCTCACCCTCACCCAGGTCGCACAGCACTTTAGCCCCGTCGAGTTTGCCATGCTCAAGGAGTACAACGACCTCCCGGACGAGCGCCGATACCCGGTCGTCGTGCCGGCGCGCGAACGCATGCCGACGCCTTCTCGGCGCGTGCGGATGCGGCGGAAAGCTGGCCTCACCGTTCATTGGGACGACTATCCGGACAGCAAGTTTTTCGGCTATGGCCCCACCGGAAGCTCAGACGATGAGGACGAGGGCGCTCCCCCTCCTCCTTCCCCGCCTCGCGTGCCAGAAAGCGTAGCTGCTACGGATGCGGAAGCACCCTCTCGGTCGGGGTCGAGAGCAAGGGAAGTCCCGGAGCCTGGAGCTGAGCCAGCAGAACCCAAGGCGAAATGCCGAAAGGTTAGGGGTGCAACGAAGACGCGGAGTCGGGGGAAACCCTTACGAAGGGAATTTTCGCGTCCCGAGGTATAAATTCGATTTTCGTTCATCGTTACGGAAACCAGCTCGTTCGCACATGCACACAGCACACACGCACCACCACGCATATATCTTCCAGATTTTATTATCGCTTTTTCGTTTTTGTTGTTGTAGACTACAACATCGCACACCGGACGCTGTATTCCTTGGTGCATTTTGTAGCGTTATTACTATCCCTCCTCCCGACGGTAATGGGCAGTTTTGTGGAAGTGGAAAGGGAGTTAAACTGGACGCATTCAGTAGGCATTACAGTAATACACAATACGATTTTTTCTATTTTGGTTTTATGTCAAAGTAAAGCAAGACGTCCTTCTGCTTCATGATGAACCCACAAAGCGGAATTGTCCCGACGATTCCCCTCTGATATACAGGGGGGTCCTATGTCTATGTACTGTGATATAACAACACATTTTGTAGAGGTTGGGATAAATGTCCTGGTACTCCGAGTGTCAAAGTATATACTGCCCACTGGGTCCAAAGATCTCATACAAGGATATCAGAATGCATGGTAGTAGTAAAAGTATAGTAGTTGGCACCTCCGGCGTCGAAAAAAAAGCTAAGGGAAATGGCGATAAGTAGATATCACGAAGCATCAATCTGATGGGAACAATTACCGACCTCCCGACACTTGTACCCCTTAGTTTGGTGTCTTAGTAGTGGACAGTTACAGGGTGTCCGTGGAGTTGTCGTGTGGCGATGAAGTGGTCAATGCCTTCTTTGACAGGCCCTGATGGCGGCCAGCCAGGCCATCTAGTCAAGAAAAGGTCTTGTAGAGCAGGTAACACTTGTGTTGCACTTTCCCCAGTAAGCTCTTGAAGGGCAGGTGCGATAAGCCGAGCCGATTCATCGAGGGTCACATTCTTTACAGAGGTGAACGGGTGGAAAAGTTCTTGCCATTGGATGGCCTCAATTTCGCCTTGCCAATCTTCATGATATAGTTCGATCTCGAGACTTTCCACAGTTTGGAGGGAAGACAAGAATGAGTCCAAGACCTGTGCGAGAGCAGAAAGCTGCCAATCCAATGGCTTGCAAGAGATGCGCAATTCCAGGGCACCGTGGTCACCATCAGCTGTCTCTCCTAGTCCCGGAAGTCTGACCGCGATAACATTACTGAAAAATTGCACGCATGCTGTATGGATCGTCATGAGTGTTTCCGTGCGACGTATGAAGTGCCCGAGTAGTGGAGTGTCGAATACTAGTTGATTGAAGAACCGAAATACGGCTTCATCGAGTACGGGTGTTTCGATTTGAGACACGATGTCCTCCAAGTACTCGATATCGCCCTGGAAGTCTAAAAAGGTGAGATTGGGGAAGACTACACGAGTGAGCGGGGGCAGATGTCGGCTCTCTCGCTGGGCCCGAGACGGAAGGTATTGGAAATGAAGGACAAGTGATTCGAGCCTGGGCAACATGGACAGACAAGGGACGATCGTTTCGGGTGCAATGTATCCGGAACAAGGAATATGCCCAAGGGAAAGCCGGACAAGGTTAGTGGTGGATGAAAGTAGTCTTCCAATTGAAGGATAAGGAATGCCATTCAAGTAGAGTGATCGCAGACGTGGGGCAGATCCGCCCAAAAAAGAATCGGGAAGGACCAGCACATTTTGTCTGGAAGAGATGAGCATCAGACTTGTCAGCTCTGGGAATGGCTCGTCTATTACTGCAAATTCTC
>Ga0307510_10006542_pt1 | contig 13898 bp, 23 predicted proteins | sample 12_EM_MG_FD_207224 | JGI IMG/M metagenome (GOLD analysis project Ga0307510, IMG submission 207224) | Populus trichocarpa ectomycorrhiza microbial communities from riparian zone in the Pacific Northwest, United States - 12_EM | ecosystem: Host-associated > Plants > Roots > Unclassified | place... | reverse complement strand
CGGAAGCGCGATGAAGGCGGGCTCTGTGTACACCGGCACGCATCACCGTCGCCGGGCGGCTTCGGTTCTTAGTCGCCCGAGCGTCCGTATCGAGGTGCACGAGTGAGTGCTTTTCTACCTTTGTGTAATTTTTGCGGTGATTCGCCGGACTCATCGCTACCCATTCGTACCTACCAGTACACCCTCGCGGCGCTCCAAAGGGCATAGGGATAGGGCATAACACGAGACTCCACGTCATCGCTAATATGGAGTCTCACAGGACTGCTCCACCGCAGGCACTATCTACGTTCTAGGGGGGCCTATTTCGTGACGACACCGCACCTTGACGTGTATTTTGTTTTCTACTAATGCCGGTTGTGGACAACCGGGCAGTGTACTGTAAAGAGGTCGAGAGGGCTGCAAGGTGTATATAGCGCGTTTATCTATGCCGGGCATGTGGTGCAGAAAATTCCCGGATGTTGGGAGTGTTTGGGGATTATTTATGGACTGACTACGTTCACAAGTAGACGATATAACACTCATGTGTCCAATGCAAGAAAATACAGTAACACGGCGCAACGTAGAGTCCACGTGGAAGTCGAGTACTTACCGTAGGATGCCTCTCGAATGAATGCGTCATCGAGCTCAAATACAATTCTCTCGGCAAAGAATTGTGAATTATGTCGTGGCCACAGTCGAAATCGCCCCCATTCTGTAGATCAACGCATATCTACTGTAGGCTCATCATTCCCAAAGGTATAGCAGTTGTGGGAACCCAGCGCCCAGCCCACCACGTGGTTGTGATGTCAGGCGACAAAAGTATGTGAATGAGATTGGTTCAAGTACAAAAATTCGGACAAAAGTTTGATCTCAAAACGGCTATTTTTCCAAACCGATCATTTTGTTTCCGCTACAACTACAACTCCCGCCCTGACCACTCCAAGAGTCCAAGCTCACTGCGACAGACACGTAGTGCCGTCTTTGGCAAGTAATGCGCACCTCCAACGTCGATCATCGAGCTCCTCCGCCTGGAGTCGGAATGTAAGAAACACAGTTAATGACCACTATGGGCGCAGCAGTAGTCGGTGGCGGGTGGGTACTTGGTTGTACTGCGCCCCGTTTCAAGCGGTATCGGTGTTTTGACTCTTCAGCCTCGATATACTGGAAGAGTGCCGTAGAAGAATTGCCAGGGACGTTGATCTTAGCTTGAACAGAAGGTGATAACTGCTCTCCGAGAGCATTTATGAGGAAGAATGTCAACAATCCGTCATAGTCAAGGGGCCCAACCTTCACAATGCGTTCGTGCAGCTTGTCTATTTCGGCAACGGTTTCGCTGAATGGCGTAGAATGGTCAAAACGTATGCTAGATGCCTTTTGCATGAGGAGCATTTGAGAGAAGATGCTGCCTTGTTCATGGCGTTTTCGAAGCTTCTCGAAAATCGTATGGGTGTCGTGGAAGTGTGAGACTAGCAATAATCGGTGGAGATGTGCTCGAGAAGGAAGGCTCTGAGTGTGCGATCATTCGTCTGCCAGACCCGATGGGAGTCGGGGGATACGCTCGGATCAAGGCACGTCAAGCTCCCGTCCAACCAGTGGGAAAATCCGAGTCTGTTGCCAATTGTGGTGATACGTCTTCTCCATTCCGGCCAATGATCCTTCCCCATGTCGAGCATGACCTTCGAGTCCACAGGCCACCAGCGATCGGTCAGAGAGCGCTCCCCATACAAACAGTCTTCGGGTTCTGTCACTCCATTTGAGGCGTTCGTTCCTGTTGAAATGTCCGCGTCGAGGTTGGTGGGCTGGCCCGCTGGGCCTTCGAGCGAGGCAGTGGGGGTGGATAGGGTGCTCGGCGGGTCAGCACTGCAGGATGCCATGGCGTACAGTATATAATGATTTGAATCTGTGTTGTGTGCCCGGCGGGTACGATTCGTGGCCAAGGCGTTGAAACTACAAACGCAGCACTGGCAGGACCCGTAAATTTTTGATGCCCGGTTAAAGACCCCAGTTACTATTTAATGGACCGTTGTAATCACCTAGTCACGTTAGGAAAAGGTTAGTAGTTTGAACTTTTGAGAATGGACGGAGTTTCAGTATCCGTAGAAGAGCTGAAGGAAGAGGAGTATATGGATGTATATATGCGCACTGGTTACAGCCCCCAGCGCGTCGGTCATCCCGAATGTCGTGATATCATCGGTCATCCTGTTTTCCAGTTCCCATTCTCTGAAGTTACGGTGTGTTAGATCTCCGTGATGTCAACTTGATATTCACGCAAGGCCATGGAACAAGGGAGAAACTAGGAGGCATTGAACGTGAACGCGTGAACCCGTAGTGACTACAAGTTAACTGCGCACTGGGCTTGGAACGCCTTTGCTGACACGTCCGACACAGCCTCGCCCGACTCGACCAACGCCACAGGGCAGTGCGCCTTGCAGCCATCTTTATTTTCTACATCACCATCTTTTCTCGTAGTCACAGACAGTGGCCTAGACTGCATTAGGCACCTTTATACTTGTATTTAACTCCTTTTGCCCAGCCTTAGCAGGTGTGGAATTTGAGTGACTCTTTTCCCCAGTTCGTGTGTGCCCTTTCCAGCGGTCGAGCGGATTAACGCCCGCCATCCCGCTTTACCTACTGCTCCTTTGTGTGTTCTCGGATAACGCACATTGGTTCTATTGCATTAAACTGCCTTCCTATTCCCCGAACTCGCGCGTGGACATTAGTCCTCGTATATAGTGGCTCCGGTCCTATGGTCCGTACGGGACGCGGCTACAGTAATTCCAAAAAAAAAGTTACAAGAAAGGCAAAAGCTTGTGGGCGCATAGCGCCAAAGGGCACGAAGGGTTCAAACATTAGCGCTTATCTCATTCTTCAGTCCTAGCTCCATGCCCCAACCCTACTAGCGTCTCCTTAACTTGCGATCATGACATCGATCTTGCAAAGGTTTCTCACCTCTGGCAGGGTAACCGCTATTCGCATTCGCAAGAAGTGTGCCCGTGAAACTGGAGGCACTACATCTCATCCGAGTCCTCCAACCACTGATTCGCCAGAATCTCGACTTCTTTCCGAAGTTGGCGATGTCATCGAACTCGTCTCTCCTATGGTCCAGGCTGTCGCGGGGGTGATTCCAGTAGCAGGAACCTCACTCAAAGCTGCGATCGACGGTTTGCTCTATATCGTCCAGATAATCGACGTAGGGCCGCTTTCTCTGTTTGGCGGCATTCCTTCTGATTGCATTCTAGACAACTAAACGAAACAAGGCATATCTTGATGACCTAGCCTTGCGAGTTCGTCGACTGTTAGAGTTCTTATTGCTGGAACCACAGGCGCGGGATGAGGTGGAAGCCGGGCGGAGAACGGCCTTGGCACAGTGTGTTGTCATGCTCAAGTCGTTTCGATATCCAATCACATAGGCCGTTCAGATGTCTCAAAGCCACCTCGTGCAAATTGATGAAGATGCAAGGACGTCGCGCTTTCACGCTCTCATTCAAGTCTATGACGCAAGATATTGCTGAATGCAACGCGAATATCGACCGTTTTCTTTCGGAATACGCGGTAGTCCTTTCTTTCACAAAAGATGCCTCGCGTTTCCTGACCGTGCAAGTTGACTCAGTTGTACGATCTAGCACTCCTCAAGAGACAGTTCAGGCAAATGCTAGGGTCTCCACGTGACTGCGCGGTATTCATTGATGCTGTGGGTCATGAACACAAAGTACCCCTGGAATACTGCACATCTTTCCAGGTGAGTTTCAACTGCTCCATATCTGTTCATCAAATCGTCGACTAGCTAAATGGGCTGTGCAGCAACTTAAGGATATGCTCCCAGTGCTGATACCGCTTGAACGAAGCGGAGCATCCGTTCAAAGACGTTATATTACATCAGGAAAATTTGACTTCTGTATAGATGACGGCCAAAGAGTTACGCTACTGACCAGTGACTCAAATGTATGGCAGACGATAGGAGCAGGAACAAGGATAGTCATGAGGGCTGTCTTCGAACGACAGCCATTCTCTTTCGCTACCTATGAATGTCATCTCTGTGGGGCACAGAACAAGCTCGCATCATTCAGCAACTCGTCGGGATGGGTCACGGATGGTTCTCTTGACTGGTTCGTAGTTTGTATTCGTTGATAAAAATCTATCTCACATGGAAAAGTCATGCGTGCAAAGCAAGATTTCAGATCTCGTTAGATCGAGACCAGAAGCAGCAAGGCGAGAACGACCGTATTGACACGGAAACTCGGCACTGTATACGCAACTTCCGTGTGACGCAAACAGTGTGTATCAGCTAACTCGAGCATTGTCATCGGTTGACAAGCCAATATTGTATGTTACATGTGAAATGACTAGCGGGTGTGTGGTTTCTTATCGAGACATGCACCGCACGAGGCTAATGACAACTCACGATACCCTATACTTAGCCGGTGCGTGATCTCATGGGATGAGCTTCCTGCTGCAACGCTGATCATGACCACTTTGCCATGTCCCCTTCTCAGCCTGTGCGTGATCTCGTGGCGTGAGGTTCCTGCTGCAACGCTGATCATGATGACTTTGCCATGTCCCCTTCTCAGGATGTGCGTGATCTCGTGGCATGAGGTTCCTGCTGCAACGCTGATCGTGACGACTTTGCCATGTCCCCTTCTCAGTTTGTGCGTGATCTCGTGGCATGAACTCCCTGCTGCAACGCTGATCGTGATGACTTTGCCATATCCCCTTCTCAGTTTGTGCGTGATCTCGTGGCATGAGGTTCCTGCTGCAACGCTGATCATGACGACTTTGCCATGTCCCCTTCTCAGATGGTGCGTGATCTCGTGGCATGAGGTTCCTGCTGCAACGCTGATCGTGATGACTTTGCCATGTCCCATTCTCAGTCTGTGCGTGATCTCGTGGCATGAGCTTCCTGCTGCAAATGCTGATCATGATGACTTTGCCATGTCCCCTTCTCAGGGAGTGCGTGATCTCGTGGCATGAACTTCCTGCTGCAACGCCGATCGTGATGACTTTGCCATGTCCCCTTCTCAGGGAGTGCGTGATCTCGTGGCATGAGGTTCCTGCTGCAACGCTGATCATGACGACTTTGCCATGTCCCCTTCTCAGGAAGTGCGTGATCTCGTATCATGAGGTTCCTGCTGCAACGCTGACCGTGATGACTTTGCCATGTCCCCTTCTCAGATTGTACGTGATCTCGTGGCATGAGGTTCCTGCTGCAACGCTGATCGTGATGACTTTGCCATGTCCCCTTCTCAGTTTGTGCGTGATCTCGTGGCATGAGCTCCCTGCTGCAATGCTGATCATGAAGACTTTGCCATGTCCCCTTCTCAGCTTGTGCGTGATCTTGTGGCATGGTATTCCTGCTACAACGCTGATCGTGACGACTTTGCCATGTCCCCTTCTCAGAAAGTGCGTGATCTCGTGGCATGAGCTTCCTGCTGCAATGCTGATCATGATGACTTTGCCATGTCCCCTTCTCAGGGAGTGCGTGATCTCGTGGCATGAGCTCCCTGCTGCAACGCTGATCGTGACGACTTTGCCATGTCCCCTTCTCAGATTGTGCGTGATCTCGTGGCATGAGCTTCCTGCTGCAACGCTGATCGTGATGACTTTGCCATGTCCCCTTCTCAGAAAGTGCGTGATCTCGTGGCATGAGCTTCCTGCTGCAATGCTGATCATGATGTCCTTGTCATGTCCCCTTCTCAGCAAGTGCGTGATCTCGTGGCATGAGGTTCCTGCTGCAAATGCTGATCATGACGACTTTGTCATGTCCCCTTCTCAGGAAGTGCGTGATCTCGTGGCATGAGGTTCCTGCTGCAACGCTGATCGTGACGACTTTGCCACGCCCCCTTCTCAGGTTGTGCGTGATCTCGTGGCATGAGGTTCCTGCTGCAACGCTGATCGTGATGACTTTGCCATGTCCCATTCTCAGTCTGTGCGTGATCTCGTATCATGAGCTTCCTGCTGCAATGCTGATCATGATGACTTTGTCATGTCCCCTTCTCAGGGAGTGCGTGATCTCGTGGCATGAGGTTCCTGCTGCAACGCTGATCGTGATGACTTTGCCATGTCCCCTTCTCAGAAAGTGCGTGATCTCGTATCATGAGGTTCCTGCTGCAACGCTGATCATGATGACTTTGCCATGTCCCCTTCTCAGGATGTGCGTGATCTCGTGGCATGAGGTTCCTGCTGCAACGCTGATCGTGATGACTTTGCCATGTCCCCTTCTCAGTTTGTGCGTGATCTTGTGGCACGAGCTTCCTGCTGCAACGCTGATCGTGATGACTTTGTCATATCCCCTTCTCAGATTGTGCGTGATCTCGTGGCATGGGCTTCCTGCTGCAACGCTGATCATGACTACTTTGCCATGTCCCCTTCTCAGGTTGTGCGTGATCTCGTGGCATGAGGTTCCTGCTGCAATGCTGACGGTGATGACTTTGCCATGTCCCCTTCTCAGGGAGTGCGTAGTCTCGTGGCATGAGGTTCCTGCTTCCACGCTGATCATGACGACTTTGCCATGTCCCCTTCTCAGGATGTGCGTGATCTCGTGGTATGAGCTTCCTGCTGCAATGCTGATCGTGATGACTTTGCCATGTCCCCTTCTCAGCAAGTGCGTGATCTCGTGGCATGAGCGTCCTGCTGCAACGCTGACCGTGATGACTTTGCCATGTCCCCTTCTCAGCTTGTGCGTGATCTCGTGGCATGAGGTTCCTGCTCCAACGCTGATCGTGATGACTTTGCCATGTCTGTTTCTCAGATTGTGCGTGATCTCGTGGCATGAGCGTCCTGCTGCAACGCTGACCGTGATGACTTTGCCATGTCCCCTTCTCAGCTTGTGCGTGATCTCGTGGCATGATGTTCCTGCTGCAACGCTGATCGTGATGACTTCGCCATGTCCCCTTCTCAGCCGGTGCGTGATCTCGTGGCATGATGTTCCTGCTGCCACGCTGATGGTGATGACTTTGCCATGTCCCCTTCTCAGCGAGTGCGTGATCTCGTGGCATGAGCTTCCTGCTGCAATGGTGATCACGACAACTTTGCCATGCCCTTTTCTCATTGCAGGAAGAGTCTGATCGCATGGCTACAACTTCCTGGCATGATCCTAATCATGGCTTTGCTATGTCTCACTCTCAGTTTGTGCGTCATCTTGCTATATGCTACCTGCCGCGACGCTGAAGGACAGCTCTGCCTTTCTCCGGCCGTTTTCAGGAGGTGTGTAATTTCTTCGCAAGAAGGCCCCTTCATTTCGCTGATAGCAATCCTGTCTTTTCTTCTTATTTCGGAAAGTATGTCATCCTCTGTGGCCCTAACATGATACTTACTGTGATGATCCCCGGAGTCCGTCACACGGTGGGCTGTTGCGTACGTGGTACTGTACTGGTACACCGTCACAGATCTAACGATCTTATGACCCTTCCCTCTATTCAGAGTCTGGACCGATAGCTCAGCGACCTGCAACATCGTCACGACCTTTTTCGGATGATATGAGTTCGTATTCTATTTCCTCGTCTTCCGGATGACTCATATTATTCTGACATGTGCCAATGGAATAGGCGAAGATGACCATTTTGAAGAGTGTGAGGATGAATTGGAAGAAGTCGAGTCGTTCTGAGGACAAGCGACAAAGCAGCCAGGGGCGAGGAATCGGTGCGGGGTCAGACCGTGGAATATGATCTGGACTTGGAGTGGAATGAGTGAATGGAGCCTATAGGGCGTTTTAGTGGAAAAGATGGGGTAGCCGTCTATATAAGCAGTCTTGTACGGTTGGATATGATTTAGCCGTGGGACGTTAAAGAAGGATGACGGGAATGAGAATGAATGACAATGCCCAATCCCCTAGCACAAAGCCGAGTACCGACTAGTTGACCATTGACGCAATATTGACGACCAATACTTGATCCCGTGACTGGCATGAGTAGAAAAGGACGATGATGATAACACGACGATGTCGACCATGCACCATTCTTGAGCCATCAAGTGCTTTTTTTCACCTTCTGACTGTTTCAACCAGGAAGTCAGTATATTATTATTCGTCTCATGGTCTCCACTCTTATACTCACACATCTAACGACAAAAACTTCGGTCCTTCTCTAAGAAAAAAAAAAAAAGGAAAAAGAAAACCAAAGAAACTTTGCGTGCCAGTGTTCCCTACGGGATCCCCACGTCGCCATCCAGCTCTGGCCCGCCACCGTCGACCTGGATCTCACGTACAATCTCGCAAGCGACGCCCTTGAGGACATTGGCGGGGCCCTCGGCCACAACAGCCTCGAGCTCTGCGGGACTCTTGACGAGTAAGAATCCCGCAAACCCGAGCGCATTGACGCCCAGCCGCTCGCCCGACACGGCGAGCACGTGCGCGTTGTGCCGTCGCGGGAAGACATACATGTGCCCGAGGGTGAGCAGCACGTTATACGATGGCGCGCCGGATGAGTAGTCCGCCGCGTGGCGCACGGTCGAGGTGCACAGCTCGAGGGCAGCGCCAGTCGCTGAACGTGGTTCGCAAAGAGAAGGCCCGACAATGCGAACGGCTTGTCTGTAATCGTTTCCCCCGGCATAGAATTATTGATGTTATTGAGGGGTGTGCATGTAAAGGGGGAAGAGCGTTGGTTGAGCGCTTCTAACTCACGAAAAGTGCCACGATGAGGATACCGACCATCTTTGTCAATGCGAGCGGCCCTGGAAAGACGCTCAATGGGCGGGCCATTCTCGTTTTGCGTGGGAAGAACTGCAAGTGCTTGTGCGGCTGACTCGCACCGCTGAGGTCACCACCTTCCAAAGAAGAGAGACGAAGAAGGCAACAGGTTTGATGTTTGGAGGAGGTGCGGACACCATGGGTACAGCTGGGTGGTTATGCACAATTGTAGAATGCGAACAGGTGCTTTCCTGCGTCGCGCGCTGCGTGCAACAAAAGAGACGAGGTCTAGCTTCAACGGCGACGTCTGACTTTGAAATTCTAAAAGTCGAATGGGGCCCTTGTCGCTGCTTTATGACGTAAAGTGGGGCCATGATAACGCACCTTTGGTGACCTGGAGGAAATGCTCCTCGGCGACAGAGAACCTGTTGAGCTGGGAACGGTGCAAGAGTCGGTTCATATTCTCACAAAGGTACAGGATCATGACCGCGATGAATGAGATCACCAACTGACCAGGACGACATATCTGGTACTTTGTTCCTCGTCTTGCAACTCGCCGAGGTAAAGGTTCGGGTTGTACGGCGGCTTCAAGTTGAACACGTCCGCCTGCTTCTTCTGGTGGTCAGCAGAGCCGGACTCAAAGTGCGGGTTGTGGGATTTTCCCAGTCGTACCACTACTGTATTTAGGTAAAGTAAATATCAGCTAGTCTAAGTTCGCATGGCACAGAATTTCCGCATGCGTGCGCAAAGAGGTTTGACCTTTGGAACGGCTTGAGCCTTTGTCCCGTTCTCATGTGATGTGTCGTATTTGGTTCAGTTTGGTATGAATAGAACAAATAACGCGTGTGGTCACACATTGTCACTGTCACACCGTGTCTGAAACGCCATAATCTCGTGTCAACACTGGCAACAGCACAGTTTCAGGATATGACAACCCACATCGGCGTCCTCCCAGTTGGTCAGTCTCACTGCTCTTTGCGTCAATTTCGGGACCGATCTCAGTGCCTCTCCGATTCGCAGATCTTCTAGATGTTGTCGCGCGAAGAGTGAATGAGTCTGTACCAGGGCTTGAAAGTCCAGATGGCAGCCTGGCGTCGACGACATCGTTTCTACGATTGCCGCATCCCAGAACAGGTCCCTTTCTTTCTCTTCATAAGAAAACTTGTTTCGCTCAACAGAAGCCTTCGATGTAGCGCTCCCTTCACTGTTTCTGCCCTATCGTCGCGCTGCGGCGCAACCAGCAAGCCCAGACGGCTTGGAGGATGCGTGGGAGATTCTGGAGGTGCAAAGCGTGTCGCCACCAAACCAACGGTCTTGGTTCTTCACAGAGGGTGAAGTTATTTCGGGTAAACCCTGTCAGTCTCTCTGTCGTGAGGCTGATGCGAACTACGTAGGTGGACAGACGGGAAACTCCTTGTGATGACCCCGATCGACCCCGCCTTCCTTCTCATACCCATACTCCAGGCGATCAAGCCTGTAAGTAAACAGCTTGGGCTCTACCCCTCGGGACTGCGCTTACCATTTACTTCAGAATGACGGTTCTGCTGGGATATTTCAGCCCTTGGACGATATATTCGACGAAGCCGTACCAAATATCGTCCGGGCTGTCAATGGGACAGCTTCGGACGACGCATTTCCTCATATCACCCAGGAGGACATGTTGTTCCTGACGAGATGCGACTGCATTGTCAGCGCTTTGGAAGGGTTATGCGACTTTCAAAGTGCGCGCCATATTTCGACTCTCTAGGAGACAGTCCTCACACGATGGATGCGCAGACGTCACCACGGAGCTCACGGTATACCGTTACTCTGAAGATAAAATGATGGAGTACCTCCAGGCGAAAGTCTCTCGGTTGTCGAAAGCCGCAGTAGCGGAGAAATCACGCACCATAATTCGTAGCCTTGCTAAAGACGGGATGATGGATGACGGAAAAGAAGACCTGCTCGAGCGTAGGAACCCAGTTTGAACACCGTGTCGTCGACATCCCAAATTGACGGCTTGCTTTCTCGCAGTTGGACGCATCAGGGCCGCGTGTAATCTCGTCTCACAATATATAACGCAAGCCTTGTACTCTGCGTTGATCGCGAAATATGAGTACGTATGATCAGGGCTTTGGTTCTGTTCTTTAACTTACCAACGTGCATGGGGCCGCAGCTTCACCCCTCTTGACGCGTATGTAAAGGCGTTGAAGGACGAAGAGAGCGCAATTGCACTTGCAGCCGCACCAGGGAAAAAGCCACGAGTCGCTGGTGTGGTGGAGGACGGTGGCAAGAAGCGCAAGGCAAAGTCAAGGGCGTCGCAAGGTGTAGAGAAGCTGAAGAAAGCGAATATATCTGGGATGGCAAAACTCTCGTCTTTTTTCCAAAAGAAATAAGCCAGAACAACAGTACATCTTTCTCATCTAGATGTAAGGACATGTATCTCAGCTGAAGTATACGGTGTGGTGCATTTTGAGGTGACTTATGGTTGTTCCGCCGCGAGACGAGATGGAGAACAAGATCCGGGAACGTAACGTAAAGCGGTTGCCTAATCAAAATGAGCGTTTAACGCGCCGCGGCTTTTGACTGGGGTTGACAGCGAGCAAGCTTGTCTCTCGACTTTACAGTATTTGTTTCTACCGTATAATGTTGCGCGCACAAGCTAGAGCATCGTTACGCGTCTTGGACCAGCGGGGTTCTCTCGCTGCCACAGGTCGAGTCCAGGCCGCCTCTATCTCATCGTCATCAGCAAAGTTAATCTCGTCATCACGTCGTCGGAACCCAACCCCTTCCCCACTTTCGTCCTCCACCACCGCCTTGCCCATCCGCGCCATGTCCACTCACTACGGAGAATCCGCCGTCCGTCCGGAGCCCGACAAGGTCGTCCAGGACATCGCGGACTACGTGCATAACTACAAGGTCGAGTCGGACCTTGCATGGGAGACGGCACGTCTGTGTTTGCTTGACACCCTCGGCTGTGGTCTCGAAGGCCTGCGGGTTTCCCCCGAGTGTCGGAACCTACTTGGCCCCGTCGTCGAGGGCACCATAGTTCCCAACGGTGAGCGCAACCCCCCTCCTCCCAAATACACCCACTCTACCATCCCTCTCCTCACCAAACTGACCCACTCGTTCGCCGCATCAGGAACCAAGGTCCCTGGGACCAACTACCAGCTCGACCCAATCCGGGGCGCGTTCAACATCGGCACCATCGTTCGTTGGCTCGACTATAACGACTGCTTCCTTGCCGCAGAATGTGACGTATTCTCGCCTCTCCACCCGAACGAGCCCCGAGCGGTATAACTAACACGACAATCGTCGTCTCCTTGCAGGGGGCCACCCATCCGACAATCTCGGGGCCATCCTCGCCGTCGCGGACCACCTGGCGCGCAAGGGCGAACACGTCACGGTCAAGGACGTCCTCGAGTGCATGATCAAAGCGCACGAGATCCAGGGCGGCCTCGCGCTGCTCAACTCGTTCAACCGCGTCGGACTCGATCACGTCGTCTTGGTCAAGGTCGCCTCGACCGCCGTCGTGTCCAAGCTTCTGTACGTCTCCCCATGTCTCCCCATTCCAAAAACACTGAAAAATAAACCCCCCTCGACCATTATTCTTTCCTCAGCGGCCTGTCGCGCGACCAGACCATCGACGCCATTTCGCAGGCATGGGTAGACGGCCAATCGCTCCGGACGTACCGACACGCGCCCAACACGGGCTCTCGCAAGTCCTGGGCGGCAGGCGACGCCTGCTCGCGCGCCGTGAACCTAGCCTACCTCGTCAAGCGGGGCGAGCCGGGCCTGCCCTCGGTCCTGACCGCCAAGACGTGGGGCTTCTACGACGTGCTCTTCAAGGGCCGGCCCTTCGAGTTCCAGCGCCCGTACGGCGCGTACGTGATGGAAAACGTCCTCTTCAAGATCTCGTATCCAGCCGAGTTCCACGCCCAGACGGCCGTCGAGGCGGCGCACATCGTCCACGAGAGGCTCAAGGCTCGGGGCAAGTCGTCGGACGACATCAAGAGCGTTCGCATCCGCACCCAAGAGGCTGCCATCCGCATCATCGATAAGCAGGGCCCGCTCGACAACTTTGCCGATCGCGAGTGAGTTTTTTGTTCGAAACCAGCACGCTTGTCTCGGGCGAACCTCCTCTCACGAACTCTGCTTGTCGTGCGTAGTCACGCAATTAGCTACATGGTCGCGTACCCGCTCATATACGGTCACCTCAACTCGGAGAGCTAGTTCGTTATTCCCTCTATGATCTTTCTCCGCTTCCGCTCACAGGTCGTTGCGCTCCTTCAGCACGGACAAGTCTGCCGCTGACCCACGCATCGATGTACTCCGTGCCAAGATCCACTGCGTCGAGGACAACCGCTTCAGCGTTGAGTACCACGATCCGGAAAAGCGCTCGATCGGAAATGCACTGCTCGTCGAGCTGAATGATGGGACCCTGCTTGATGAGGTCGAGGTTGAATACCCAGTTGGGCACAAGCGCCGTCGTGAGGAAGGCACGCCGCTCTTACTTGCCAAGTTCCGTCGGCACATCGGGCACCATTTCGACGAGAGTCGTCAGAAAAAGTAAGCATTCTAGCCAAATGCGCCACTCTCCCCATGTTTAAGCTTCAAATTCAGGATTCTGGACACACTCTCGGATGCAAAATCACTCTGGCAACTTCCCGCTGACAAGCTCACCGACCTTTTCGTCAAACCTTGAGATAGCCGTGAGGAGACCGATGTTGCATTTGTGTCCCCACCTATTGTGAATTAAACATCCCAGCGCCACCACACCCAGTGAAAAGCGGCACATCATTCGCAGAAATACGAAATTCTGTTACATGCATCCGTCCCAGAACAATAAGATACAGTGCTTGAGAGTCCATGAATTGATTTGATGCAGTGAAACCGATGAGAGCCGTAATTGCATGAGCCAAGTGAGAAGCGCCACAGAAGCCAACATCAGACATGCGAAAGGAGCAGGAGGCAGAGACACGGGAGACCAGAAAGAAAAAGAGACCCAAATTTAGAGCCATGCCGGAAGAGCTCACAGCATCTTGCAGGCGGTGGCCTGAACATAACCACTTCATTCACAAAGTTCTCAATTGCCATGGAACTTCTGAGGCCGACCACGAGTCTTCTTCAGTCCGCCAGCTCTTCTGGGTGCACTAGAACCCTCTTTCTCTGATGTGCCCCCTTCATGTCGTACTCTGTAGCGTCCCTGAGAATCAAGTACATCCATACCGACAGTGGTACTCTTGCCACTAAAGATGGAGCCACGAGGTTTGCCTTGCGAGCCACGAGAAGCTGAGTCTAAATAGGATCCTGAGTAGTT
>Ga0307510_10006541_pt1 | contig 13898 bp, 22 predicted proteins | sample 12_EM_MG_FD_207224 | JGI IMG/M metagenome (GOLD analysis project Ga0307510, IMG submission 207224) | Populus trichocarpa ectomycorrhiza microbial communities from riparian zone in the Pacific Northwest, United States - 12_EM | ecosystem: Host-associated > Plants > Roots > Unclassified | place... | reverse complement strand
CTCCCTCTAATTTTTAATTATTCAAGTATTCTGATTTAAAATAAGGTGACTTATAAGGAGAGGTCGGCATATTAGACATTAATTGGACCATAAGCAGACATGACTTATCCATTCCTGCCCGTCGTGTGGGTGAACACGCCCACAGGTCCCGTCGCGTCGCCGCAGGTCCGGTTTTCCCGGAGCGGAGTCTGAACGACAAAGTCACTGCCACCAGCGCGGGCTGCAAGTGGAACCCGACACAACATGGCTCTCCGTGTCGCTGCTAGGACAGGATGCCAACTCAGGCATCCTCTATATGCGCGTGTACTCGCTAATACAGTGCGCGGAGTGCACTCATCTACATCTTTACGAGGTGTGCCCCACCCATCAGTTAGCGTTGTTAGCACAGCACACTGAATCTGCCTCGCAGCCTCGGCCTCTCCGTTTCCAGAACCAACTTCTCCAAACCCCACACTCACTAAATATGCCGAGGCGACAGAAAAGCTACACGGCTATGGCTCATATCTTATGCAGTGCCTACCTAAATTTATCCAGCAGTTCTCGGTGCTGAAGGATGAATTGACCCTCTACATCGCACCCTCAGCGGTCATCCCCGTCCTAACATTCCTTCGCGACCATTCCCAGTGCCAGTTCAAGTCCCTGATGGATATCAGCGGTGTTGATTTCCCCGAGAGAGACAAGAGGTTCGAGGTGGTCTATCACCTAATAAGCATCAAGTACGCCGCCAGGATACGGGTCAAAACGTACGCGGGTGAGGCCGACGCCGTGCCAAGTGCCACACCATTATTCAGTGGTGCCAACTGGTATTCTGCAATCATGGCTTCCCTTGTCCACTGTTAATCCATGGCCAGGTACGAGAGAGAAGCCTGGGACCTATACGGAATCTTCTTTAGAGATCACCCAGACCTGTACGCCTTTCTATATTATTTACGTGCTCCCTTGCTTAATGTTTCCAGTCGCCGTATTCTTACAGATTACGGTATGTGCCAATTCTCTTCACGTGAATATAATCGTTCATGCTGTTTAGGTTTTGAGGGACACCCGCTTCGGAAGGACTTCCCACTAACGGTGCACATATCCGAAACTTCATCAATGGCAGACTGCTGAATGTCTTTATCACAGGGGTACACAGAGGTTAGGTATGACGAAGAAAAGAAACGTGTCGTATACGAGCCTCTCCAACTAACCCAGGCATTCCGGTACGAAACTTATCTACATTGCCGCTGAGTCGGACTTAACACGTCGTCAGAAATTTCGAGGCTCTTTCGCCATGGGAGCAGGTTGGCGAGGGGTCAGAACCACGGAAGCCCCAGGAGTTTAAACCCGTCCCACCACCAAAAGTCGAGGAGCCGCAAAAGAAGTAGACGAATACTTACACTCTGAATTATTGCTCCAGTCCAGAAATTCGTAGTATACATGTCGGATATCCTCGGAGAGCGTGTGAGTTCATTAGCTTCAAGGGTCTGAGACAACGGCTTCAGTGGCGTCCTCACTCGGGGCCGCGAGTGGCGTCTCCCTGGCCCAACCCATGCGCCCAACGACATATTCTTGGCCAATGACCTCAACTCCAAGTCGAAGCGTCTCCGCAACCGTATCTTCCACCCAGTCATATTGATCCCAGACTTTGAGCCAATGCTCAGGTATGGCCTGAGTGACGGTCGTATAAGAAAGCTTGTGTGCAGGATCAGAAAGGAAAAGTATGAATTGAAGCTGGGATGACTCCGTTGGTTCCGGTTCAGGGATGGTGGAGGTGGAGGTGAATGGCTGAATACGAAGATAAACGTAAGAAATCGTCGTGGGGTTCTGAACTGATGAGGGCTGCTCAGGATCGGGAGGCGCGTTCGTTTTCATGAGTTCTTCTACGTTAGCCTATCCCATGCTCAGTTCCGCTATTGTTATGAGAAAGGGAGACGTACTTGTGCCAGCTTCAGAGCTTCTTCAAAGCCCTCCACCGCGTTAATATCGCGTTCACTCGAGTTTTCCTTTGGTTTTGACTCATTTCCTTTATTAACGACCAAGTCGCCTCCCTGCACCTGTTCCAGGATCTAGAAACGGGGGAATAAGACAGGAAAAGGATACGCAGCACGCAAGACAAACCCGGGCGAGCGCAGAATAAACAAGCGTTTCGACACCGTCCAAGCCTTGCATGTCGTGACTCAACCAAACTTGAATGACCTCGTGCTCAGAAATCGGGGGAGCAACAGCATTGAGTATCTCGGTGAAAGTCGAAAGGCCGACTCGTCTTAAATCCTCTCCTAGACGGGGCGTTCACCAAAGGGCCACGCAAGGAAATACGAGGGACGAACCAAGTTTATCCAATTGCGCGGTCTTCGCGTACTCTTGAGCCCGCTCCTGTGCACTTTTCGCATACTCAAGTACACCCTCTCTCCATTTCATGGCATCCTGCGTCGGGAGATTCTTCACCTGTTCATCGACAACGGACCTGGCCTGTTGTAATGCCGACGAAGCGCTGGTCCAAACACTACCCCAGCCCCATCCACCACCGGAAGACTGCCGCTCATGCGCTGGAGTGGTTGCCAGCTTGTCGGGAGGTGACGAGTTGGACGAGGTCAATGAGGGCGAGACGCCTCTGCTGGAAGCGGACCCGGCATTCGTGAGCGACGAACCGCCGACTTTGACGCGCTCTGTGCTCTTCCGTAGCGTCGGGGTGCCCGACCTGGACAAAGGGCGGTCAAGGAGCGATGCTGCAGGGCGGGTGGGCTCCGAGCTCTTCTGCGTGATCTCGTCGAGGAAGGCAAGGACGTCGGCCGCTTCGCCCGGAGTCGCACCTATGGGAGGAGTGGCTGCTGCTGCCGTAGAGTCGACACCCGCCGCACGAGAGTCAGGTGAGAGGGAGTCGAGGTCATCGAGGATTTGGAGGGCCTCCTGTTGCTTAGACTTGGATTTGGTGCTCATTGGTACCGTACAATAAAACGCCGCCTGCTTGATGTGGGAAAGTAAGACTTATGCCGTTAGCGGCCGTGCAAAAGTGGCAGGCTGCTTCACCCTACCTCGAATAAGCTATCCCATTTATTCTTCTGCTGCTTCAAACAACATTCACAGCAGGCAGAAGCACACGATGCCTAAACGACGTTCCCTTAGCTCCTCTGACGAAGATGTTTACCATGTCGGTTCGTGCAAGCTCGCCAACCAACCTGACCAGACCAATTGATTATCAACGCGACGGTTATTACAGAGGTCATAACCAGCGCACGAGTCAACGAGGACGCGGAGTGGGTCAGTGGGGTGCATCTTCGTATCACTCTATCATAAACCTCATTCTCGTGAACACTAGGAGTACTTGGTCTCAGTATGTGTGCTAAATTTGTGCGGCACCGCCACTGAAACCCAGTCAGTGGGCAGGGTATTCCTCTGAGGACGACAGGTGAGAGAAAAGAAATTTTGTATCTATCATCGGCTCAACACTTGGGACAGTTGGGAGCCCGCAGAAAATGTCGAACAATGCGATAGGTTACTTCGCAGTTTCTGGAGGCATATAGGTATGGACAATGAAGATTATGAACCCGGGGATCAATTCAACGCTCAGGACTTGTGGATTAGTGAGTCGGAGTATGTGGTCTGCAATTTATACGCTAAATCATCGAGCGACAGGTAAGGAGCGCGAATACTTCGCCAACGGCTGGCGCGACAACGCCAAGAAAAAGAAAAAGGCATCAAAGGACAGACACTACGCATTCACGGTCAGAAACCCCCTGTCGTACTTTGGATAACAACCTCATCCTCGGCAGATCTCGGGCGCTGGGTCGAGTGGCTCAAAGAAATCGAAAAAGGATCCAAACAAAGCCCTGGAAGAATTCGTCCACCACCAAAATCAATTGCAATCAGGCGTAAGCATCGATGCTGATAAGGTGTATTCCCCCACATCTCACTCGGTTGGGTTTAAGGATTCTACGGATGAATCCGACGAAGTTCCGCTTTTGAAATCTCTTGCGTCCAATTCTAAAGGGAAGGCGTTACTTACTCAGCGTCGCAAAGGCACTCAGCCGGAGGACGAGGATGAAGATGAGTTACCTCGTGCCCATGGCGAGATGCGCCAAAAAGCGAGACGTCCTGGTGGTGCGCCTGGCACATCTACAGCGACGAGAGCCCGCCCTGCAAACCCAATCCTGAAGAACAAGCGGCGGCGGCTTTCCAGCCCTGAAAGTAGGAACGATGAAGTAAGTCGATGGCATGGTCAGCCGCAGGGCCTCCAAACTCATATTTTTTCGATGAAGTTCCCCAATCGACCACCAACGAAATTCAGCAAGACTTCTCAACCCTCAATCACTACAACGGTCAGTCGTCATTATTGCATCTCTGTGGGCGTCATCGAGTTTCTCCTAGCCAGCCACACCACCCCGTGAAGGTGAAGAGACCAGCCATATGCGTGACTCTCCGTCATCTCTATTCTCCGCTCCATCCTCTCCAGCCCCTATTCTGCCTCAGCCTGCAGTGCCAAATCCTCCTGCTCTCTCGATGCCCCCTCCTCTAACGACCAATGCTACCGCACCTCCAAGAAGGCCACCACCCTCGAAGCCGACGGCAAGCCGCCCTCAAGCAAAGGCTGTTCGCAAGCCGTCCTGGCTCCTCGAACCAAAGATCAGACGTTTCGATGCTCCGAACCTTCAACCAGGAAGCACTCTCCCGACAAAAGCCAGTCTAGGAGTCGTGAGGACGTCGGATATTTCACAGCCCTCGACCTCTGGTAGGAGAGGTTCTATCCAAACACCAACTGAGGCATCGCCGTCCACACCGCAGTCGGCTTCTGCACCAGCTCCAGGGCGATCTGCAATACTTGGACCGAGACCGAACATAAGTGCACAACACCAGAGCAGTGCACCGCAGTTGGCTGAACCACTCACACCCACCGTGCAAGACATGCCACGACCTCCACCCGCGTCGTTGGCAGAGACAGATGCATTTTTGAACGATATCATGCCTCCTGAGTACGTAGCTCTGTCCACGGTCACGCATTGGACTTATATTTGTGCCTCGCTTCAGAATGTCGGAACCAATGATGTGCGATTCTTAATCCGCTTGTGGGGCTTTGTCACTGAGTTTTACACTCCTCAGAGATGGTGCAGAAACTTCGCGTCCTCCTCCTGTCCCTGTTCGCAAGCCGTCTACTTCGGACCTTCTCAAGTGAATTGATTAACTCTGTAACCCCCAAGAGGCTAATGAGTTTTTCCAGGAACACAACAATCCCAAGAAAGTTCAAATGGAGCGGCGAACTTTGTATGGACATCGAGAAGGATCACAAGGAGCGACTTTGTAATGTGACCCTTTCGGATGCGAGCGACGGATGTCCTACCCGTCTGCGTTTCTCCATTTGTTTCGGATCATCTGTCAGCTTTTTACTACTCGAAAAGCTGTTCTGCATGGCAGAGCTGCAGAGCTTGCGACCGGCGCTCACCCCTGTTGCAGAGGTCGCCAGATTAGGTCCAGAAACCCCAGCTGACGAGACACCGTTTAAGACGCTGTTTTTCTACATGTCTTCGCGGAAGCTGGCATGTTCTCCCGCCCCTCTTCCACGAATGAGCCGATCAACTGATGCGCAGTCAAGGTGTCGTGTTCCAGTGTATATTTAGAAGACAACCAAGTCGCGTTGCTTCTTGTGTTTCCTGCATCGAACCTGGTCTTGTGCAAAGAACACAACGTACGCTCGGAGCTGCGGAAACCTGGCCACTTCATCGCCGCTCTCCTACCATGGAAGGTGGTAGGGAGAAAGGCCAAAGCTCACCGTTTGTTCCGCGATCCATGTGATCGTACTCACGGCATCCATGATCCTGGGAAAGAGGAATCTATTGTGATGGCTGGGCGGGAGCGCAGCCTCCGCAAATTCCCGTCGTATCACTGCGCGCTTTCCATTCTCGGATTTCCCAAATGGTTGTACGATGAAATGCCAAAGTCCAAGTATTGCATCTGGAACAAAGACGGCGATGGGACCCCGAGCGAACCCGGATTCGAAACTAGAGCGCTCATGCACGTTCTCAAAGAACGCGGCGCAGAAGACGTGGGTCTGAAGGCCGATGTTTCCTTTATTTTCGTGCACGTCGGTGCCATCCATACTTTATGTCGGCTCCCTGCCCTAGTGGACCGCCGGATGAAACGACTAGATATACAATTCATGACATATGGAACACATCATACCATCCCACCTGCACGGTGGGGAGTGCGGCAGATCTATCCAGCAGGTGAGTGAGTATCTTCTGACATGTTCACATGGCCTTCATTTGCGCGTCTACCCACCGCCGACTACTAGGGGGGATTATCTGCATTTCGCCAAGCGTCTTTGCCGAGTGCCCTTCTGCCACATATAGGCTTCTAGACATGCTGGAGCAACACCCGTTATGGGACTGTTTTGTGACACCTGGTGTGGTGGCGCTAGCGGCAAGACAGAACCGAGGTTCTGACCCCATATCGGAGTTGGAGAAGTGGGTTTAATGTGTCTGTCTCCTCTCCGAGTTGCGGACTAACAAAGAAATATTGTTAGGGGGACGTTAATACACCAAGATCTATTGTCCAGAATTGGGCAAGGACAGCTGTCGTTGTTGTTCATGGAGCCTCCAAATCATGGCTCTAAAGAAGGTTTGGTCCTTGAATGGATTCGGCGGCACCAGGAAGCGTCCATGCTGGAACCGCGTGGCATTTTGGAGGATTGCCTCCGTAGTTTCAATAAGCAGTTCTCCGATTTCCCCGAGGAGATGTGGACCTTTCAAGTTCTCAAGGAACTGTCATCGATGCAGTCAGCCCTGCAAACACAGCCGTGCATGATGGATGAGTATCGACGGTTTGTTGTGATCAGAGGGAAGCAGGACAAGATCGCTCCCGATTGGGGTGGTGTGAGTATAATTTGACGCCTTTTTCTCTCCTTTCTTTTCTCGTAAAGATCTGACAGGAACAACCGATCACGCAGCTCGAATGGACGAACATCGATACATTCAACTTCAGGGACGAGTTTTTCTCCAAAGAGAAATCGGATGATCTGCGATCTTGGGCCAGTGTGGAACACGCCCTCTTCGAACTAAAATCTCCGAGCACAGTTTGACCCTGTTCTATAAAGAAATATATAACATCTTTTGTCATTTGTGGTGGTCTGAGTGAGTGTGCTTGCGCGCGTGGTGTGTGGCCCAGCCTGCCGACAAGCTGGAAAGCATGTGATTAATCACTTGCGAGTCTCCGACGCAAAACTGCGAACGACGATACAGTACTGTATAACGAACACCTACACCCTCCTTTTCAACCTTTTCAGCTCGACTGTCGATTATCTCTTTCCACGGCCCCTTTGAACGTGCGAACCCTTCCTTGCAGGGTTAATATGTCCGTCGCTGCACTGCAGGTCATCCTCGACGACCCGCGATACCATGACTACCTCGCCATCCTCAAGGGCGCACGGAACGGTTTCGTGTACGGCGTCAAGGTCAGGTTTCCCCATGCGTTGATCATGGCCATCTTGTTCGGCCGCGGAGAGTACGTTTCCAAGGTGTCTCTCTCTCGCTCACGCCTTCCTCCGCTGATCATCGCATTCACCCACCCCCCACCCACCCACCTGAAACTCGTTCTGTTTCGGTTAACCGACCGACCGACCCACCTCGTTCGTCCGTCCGTTCGAATCCCTCAAACTCAAACGATGCAAGTTGGCGCGAGCGGCTCAAGGCCATCTCGCGCGCGACGAGGCAACACGCGACGAACCTCGCGAAGTTCGTCTCGATCTACAAGTCGCTCCTGCTCCTCCAGCGGAAGCTGAACGGTGGCAAGGCGCGACCGCATGACACCTTTTTCGCGGGGTTGCTCGGCGGCTACGTCGTCTTCGGAGAGCGCAACGCCATCAACGAACAGGTTTGTCGTTGTATTCTTCTTCTTCTTCGTCGTCGTCGTCGCCATCATCATCATCATCATCGTGGTGTCTGTGTTGTCTTCCAATCCCCAACTTGAACAAACTTCCCACCGCCTTCGTTACCTCGCACAGACACAGACACACGTACACACGTATGTGTACGCACACGACCACTTCCCACACGCAGCCCTTCGTCGCCCCTTGTGGCTGTGCTGTACTGCTGCCGCTGTGTGTGTACGAATTTACGCACCCACACGTCCCCTTTTCCCCCCTTTGTCCTCTCCTTGGATCAGATCTCTAATGCCATCTCCCATCATCCTGCCAGATCGTTTTGTACGTCTGCTCCCGTGTAATCGCCTCGTTCATACCCCGGGCGGGCCCGCCATATGGCCTGGCAACGACGGGCGGTGGCAGCGTGAGACCCATACCGCCCGACTCGCGCTACTTTTCGATATTTGCGGCGATATCATGGGGTGCGGTGATGTGGCTGTTCCAACACCGCGGCGAAACGATCCAGCCCGGGATGTTCAGCTCGATGACATATCTCTACCGTGATTCGGAGGTGTGGCAGAATCTACGAACGCTCCTGTGGCACAATAAATAGTGATCGCTAGCTATAATACTACGCGCTGTTTTTTTTTCTTTTACCAACTTTTTTACAACCCTAGAATTTTTCTTTAACCAATGTTTATATAATCAACATCGCGATGAGGGGGTGAAACAATTTTTTTTTTCTTTTTGTTCTGTTTTCACCGGGCGGTGCCTTCCGTACGGTGAATCTCGCGTGGGTTCCTGGTTCCTAAACAAACATTCCAAAATGCGCAAATACTTATCGATAAAGATGATCCTCGTCATACCTCGGAAATGAGGACGTAAACACAGACGACAATGTATCTGAGTACTCTGTCAGGCACGCCACACAGGCGGGAACCAATTTAGACGAAAAAGTGGAAACCGCCATCGAGGTATCCGGTAGGGAAACATGTCAGAACTAGAATCGATCTTCCTTTCGTGCGTACATCACAAGTGAGTCAAATTCGGAATGTTCAGTAGGGGGGCATGAAAAGAAAAGGAGATCATGAAAGGAGCGCGATGAGATGAAGCGGGGAGGGGAGGGATTGGGGGGGAGAGCTGCGGGTCTGATAACCCTGCACGAGGTTACGATGCGGTGCGAGGGCAGTGAGAGAGAAAGTGGTATCATCAAAACAGAGGTAAAATAGAAACGAGAGGATGGTGTCTATAGTCTCTGGCGATAACGCGAGACCACTCTCCTACATGATTAAACATCTCGGCCTTCTCGGCTCCCTGACTCGTGGTAGGGGTACCGCGCCTTGTTCTGCTAGTTTTGTACTTCGAAGGTTGCGGACCAGATTTGTAAAGAGTCGCTCCACGTTCTGGGCTGTCTTGGCACTAGTTTCGAGGAATTCGCAACCGAATTCCTTCGCTAGTTGCATCCCTTCCTCCCGGGTAACTTCGCGCTCGAGTTGCTTATCAGCCTTGTTGCCAACCAGCACGAATATCGGCTTTTGGCGCTTAACCCTCAACATGGACTGCCGGAAGACTTCCAGCCGTTCAAATGTCGCTCGTGAGGCGATTGAGTATACAAGGATGAACCCTTGTCCCTCACTTTAAGCGAGTCATTCAGAGAGGAGTCCACGGGACAAAAGGAGACGGCGAAGACCCACCGAACCCACTGATCGCGTAATGTTGCGTACTCCTCTGAGCGTCATAGTGCGGACGTATGACAAAGCGAGTTGGACAAAATTAAACGTAGTCGACCCACCTTGCCCTGCTGTGTCAATCACTTCTACGAAACACATTCGGTTGTCAACGACAAGTTGCTTTCGATACGCGTCTTCTATCGTCGGATCATATGTCTGACGAGATTAGAATCAGAGAGGTGCTAGGAGACGAGGAGCACAGGTCGTTGAGCCACAACGAGACACATACCTCTGCGTAGTGGTGGCGCGGCAGCGATCAGTAGGCGCTCGTGTCAGAAGCGAGTTAGCCGACGAAGGACTCACCGACGAAGCAGTTTAGAGTGAACTAGAGTGATTCTAATGTCAGCGAAAAGAGATTATGGTATGAGGGAATGGGAAGCGAGGGCGTACCTGAACTGCCAGGGCTGTCTTGCCGACGCCACCATCGCCCAACACTGCTACTCGCCAACAGTCCATATCTGGCAAGGAAGGAGGGATTAGGAGGATTGCTAGGAGCAAGGGAAATAGGTGAAGCGGACCTTAATCACGATGGATGGAGGGAAAGGCCACGGGAATCTGGGTGGGGAAGATGAGGAGTGGGGAAACGTGGGGATTAGAGTGGAATTGACCTGTGATGAGAGTAGAAGAGGAATTTTGAAAAGAAAAGGGAGAAAGGGGGAGAGATAGAAGGATACAAGGGGAAGAGGAAGGTCGTGTGTGGTCGTGCAAAGTCGTGAGAGGGAGGGGAAAGGGCGAAAGGAGACTCGATTGTGGAGAAAATGCAAGTCGCCGTCGAGAGGATTGAGTGAGAGGTGGCGAGCGAGGGAGGGATGCGAGTGAGTTAGTGAGCAGAGTTGTGAGGCGCGGCAGCTCAGGCTTGACTCTTTCTTTGACCACCCAAATCTACTTGTTTTTATTATTCTTTTCTTGAAATTTATATATATATTATTATTATTATTCGTTTATTGTTTTTGGTTTATCACGTCCTCGCGGATATCACCGACTTCCATCAGCTCATCCATCCATCCACATCACCAGCCCACACTGGGTCATCTCCGGATCAAACGTATCCCCCAATCTAGCCACACCACTCCCCTCATTTCTCACAACACACCCATTGGCCATTCCACTTGGTTCAGAAACTCGTTTTACTATTCTCCTTTATCACTTCGCTTAACCTTGTCTACCTTCTTCTCACACACACACTCCCTTTGTCCTTCACTTTCATCTATTCAATCCAAAACCTCCGTCTGACACGTCCACATGCGACCTCACCTCTACCAGGCTGTCCCGATGCTTTATGCAGCCCGCCGCGAGACCCTCACGCACCTCCATGACATAACCGAACCCGTTTGTTTATTCCCATGGGCCAAGGGCCAGCTCATGGGCGCGCGGCGCTGAGAAGGGCGCTTCTGCGGATTGGCCTGGAAAGTTCGGTATTGTATATGCTCCTATTCGCACTCGACTTATCGGTGCCGGTTTACGGCACACTGAATCTGGCTTGCCAAGTCGGGTTATAATCCATGGACGTCCACTTCCCGCTTTAGTTTCCGGGTGAATATCAACTGACGCTGGTGCCTCCTTGTTCCCATCGTCGCTGCCATCTCCTTTGTTCATCACGTTGCTCCGAATTCCCTGTCTTGCTTCCCAATCCCGTTCAAGGGCATTGTATCATCATATATCCAAGTTGACGTCTCACGACATCAGAAAAAAATGCATCATTACTACTACGTTGTCCAATGAACCACATGCCTTGGACAACTGGCAAACATACACATAATCTATGAGTCATCTCAAGCCAGACACAAACGCTAAAAGGCGTTAGGACATCCGGAGCGTAAGGAATGCGCGCAAATCGGCTGGTAGCATGAAAAGATATATCTATGCTGCGCGACGAGGGTATGCCAAATCGAGGAATATAAGGGGCAAAACAACAAGTGTGAGGAAAGTGACTCTGAGAGGCATCGAGTATGGATTTTAGTTAGACAGTGGCAAAGCCTGAAATGATGATCGAAACCGAGGCGATCACAAGAGGAGGAAGCATATGCATATGTTTTGTGTCGGGAATGGCGCGGCCGAGCATGTTCCGACAGGTATACGAAAAACGTGGTGGAATAAAAAAAACGTGGAAACGGAGGAAGATCTTCTAAGCCGGTCCCATAAAGGAATCAGTCTCGTCGACTGAGCTCCGCCTGCGTGAGGTTGAGGACAAAGCAGCCCCCAGAATAGTTCTTTGGGGGCTCGATAATTTTCACGGGTTTCTTGGTGGCCCCACGCGTGCCGTTCACGACCACTGCAGTCGTAATCGAGGGAAATGGACGAAGGGGTCGTGAAGCAGGAAATGATGGTTTCCGGATGGGTAGAGTACGGGCGGTTTGTCTAGAGGGTGAAGTTGGGGAGGCAAGCGGCGACGAGACGAGAGGGCGGCTTGTGTTGATCGCGAGCGACATGACGGTTTCGGCGGGTTTCGGAATGAATAGGTGCGACAGGTGCGACAGTGCGGTGTGGCCCGTGGAATCTGGGAATATAATCGATTTTGAGTGGCACGGTACGTGTCGCGAGAACGAAGGAGATGTAAAAGAGAGAATCTGTGGGGCAAACCAGCGCGTCTCTTTTAAAAAGAGTGTGTTCGTGCCACCGCCGCGGCTTGAGTGCCTCAATTGTTGGGGTCGCGTAGCTGCGGTTGGGGTAATTGACGCACATGCCGGCCCGCTCACCCCACTCAGATCAAAGAGCCTGATACCCCCTCGCATTATCATCCTCTTCTCTTCGCTACCGATGTAGACAGTCCCTTTCATTTTTTACCCTTCGGTACATTCATAGTCGATGTTCCAAAAGCCGAGACACGACACCATTTAACGTATCGTATCAGCTTGCCGCGGCATTATGCGACCGCCGAATGCCAAACATGTCATTTTTGCCCCAACGGACTTTGCTGTGATGTCAATCTCCAAATCACGATTCTCTTTTAGGCTTTCTACCCTAAAAGCAGCCACCCAATGAGCTCTCGTACGTTTTCCTCTGCCGTCTCGTCATATTGTCCGACCGGTCCTCTGTGTAGATTCCACTGCGCATTGATTGGACGGTTACAGAATGAATCAGTGACCCACCGCCTTCCTTCCTCGCTCCCACTTCGACATCCTTGTCACGGACTTTGAGCTCTGGAACGTTCCGAGGGACATGTTTCTACCGTACTTTGGGTGGGTCGCGACGCCGACACTTGTTTGGACCGCACTTTCTGTCCAACAATAGGACATCAACACAACTGACCTTGAATATCTCTGGATAACCTGACCACGACTTCACATCCAGTCCTGCGTATCTCCCGCCACAACCCGGTCTGCCATGGCTGAGAAGGCGTCGTCCTCGTGTGCCGCCTTGATAAGTTGAGTGGCACTATGGTCACTAAATTTCACCTTATCGAGGTCCATTTGCGACAATCCCCTCATGGAGATTAGCCTGGGTTCGCATGTATCGGACCCCAGGTTGGTTGAAGAGGAATATCACCGAAAATACTTAGCAATTACCGAATAAAGTGATGGAACCTGAGGGTGGCGAAACAAGCCGACCACTGGACACCTTTCATTTCAGCGGATGTCAGGTACTGGGTCTACGATTCTGCCGGCTCGGCGATCTGTGTCATTTTGGCTGACCTCTGAATTTCCTGGTCTCTGAACCAAAAACGAACAGTTAGGCGGGAATTTAATCGGCCGGAGGAAATTCTTGTCAACGTCGGTGTTCGTGGTTCCCGGCAATCGACCGACAGCTGATCACTTGCTGGAATCGAATCATATGGCCTTGTTCGCCCGTTTTTCCCAGTGCCTATGAGATGACACTAGACGTTGTATGTCACAATAGAAAATCTCCGAGTCTATTTTTGAGAAGGCCGAGCAATAGATGTCCTTGAGGCAGTGGGATATTTTGTCCGAAAATTGATAATTGCATGATTGGATCGCCGACATGTTGCGCATTTATCACAATCCAGATGTCAACATGCCCAACTCTAATCATTTCTGCGTTTGGTCATACACTACGGACATACGTACTGCATCGAATTTTCCCTTTCGAACCATCACGGATCCTGCCCAAAATGCATTTTGTGTTGAGTTTTGAAATGTAGCTTGCCCTTGTCGGAGGCTGCAGAATGAAAAATCTTACTGTGTGAACAATTGGAAGGAAAGTTTGTACCACGACCTCGTGTCTTTTTTTCTCATCCTTTACCAACCACATCCGAGGCTTGGCCACCTTGGCCTGACCTGCGGATCGGAGGCTGTTCTTTCGTTCCTGGGGTCGAGCGGGGAATGACACCGCCTTCCCAGGCGACGGCGTTCACCTTTTAGGCCTGGGCGGTGTCTCTGTGG
>Ga0307510_10006538_pt1 | contig 13901 bp, 10 predicted proteins | sample 12_EM_MG_FD_207224 | JGI IMG/M metagenome (GOLD analysis project Ga0307510, IMG submission 207224) | Populus trichocarpa ectomycorrhiza microbial communities from riparian zone in the Pacific Northwest, United States - 12_EM | ecosystem: Host-associated > Plants > Roots > Unclassified | place... | reverse complement strand
TGTATACCTGAGGAGCTATTGTATTTTTCAGATAGTGAGACATCTCGCCATTAGAAACAGAAGGTACTTTCTGTCCAGGAACATCTACCAAACAGCGAATCTCTGTATCCCTAATAGGATAAAACAAGATTGGAGATGGGTCAGCTAGAACAACATGTCCATGATTTGCATATGGAAGGTTGCAGTTCTCCAGCACCAAACCAACAAAACAGGATGGGATTTCAACCTGCAGAATTAGCAGGGGCCTCTTAATTTTAGCATGCAATGAAGATTAAAGAATCCAAGTGCCAAATTAACTTAAGTACTAAGAACCTATTCGGTGAAAAATGTTATATCTTAAATGCAAAAAGTCATTCATTTCGCAATTCGGTAAAGAGTGATCATCACCTTGGGATTGCAAAGGGACTGCCGCAGATTTGAAAAACAGCCATCGCAGACTATTGTTAATGGAGCATATGCTGTCAACTCTTGACCTACCCTGGTTTTGTACTGAACTCCTTTGATAGTTCCGTTTTCTTTCAGCAGAGATGTTACAGTTCCTTGTTCCAGTTTGACACTGGACAAAACGTTGAAAGAAAATTGAACTTGAATTGCTTAAGGAAATATTATTGTTTATGCAAATACCCCAGAAAGATCATGATTGGAATACTACTTTGAAATAGAACATAAGAAGTAAAATGATTCTGAAGAAAAGATTACTTGGAAAGAGTTGCAGCTTTCTCTCGCATTTTCTGAATAAAACGGCCATGATGAAAGCTTCTTCCAGCAACATCTGAAGGAAAGTTCTCTAAGGGATATGATAGTTTGGTACTTTTCCCATCTTTGAAGATCGCATATCCAAGCACTCTTTGAGCATCAATGTCACTCACACAGTCTGCAGGTACACAACATTTTCTTAACACTTACTGCTAAAATCATGAATAGTTTTGACATAGAAAATTTTAGCTGGTTCTAAGGATGTATTGAGGCTCTGGCTCACCTTCAAGGCCCAATTCAATTAATTTCAGGTAACCTCCAGGTTGTAGGAGTTCTCCAACAATTCTGTCAGGCTCTGTCAAGTCTCTTTCAATTACGTGTACTCTGCGACCATCCTACAATATGTAGAAAAATAAAATGAGATTGCAAATCACTCCTCTAGTCATTTCTACTGAAGCAAGTGTCATGCAAAGTCACCTTTCCAAGAGTGTAAGCAAGAGCTGAACCGGCAACACCAGCACCAACAATGATTATATCTGTGCTTTCAGGATTGCGTGCCCAGCTCATTCCATTTTCAGAGCTTTTCAAAGTACTGTCCCTTGGAATATCCATTGAAACTCTAACCTTTTTCCTTCCTTTTGCATGAAAAGCTAAAAGTAACCCCCAAACAAAAACAGAAGCAATGACTCCTCCCAATAGATACTGATATTCCATTACTAGAGACTGATCAGAAAACATGGGCTGAAAGCTGCAGTTACTACTTACTAGACTTTGCCTTTCCTTTTTAGTCAATGAGTATGGGGGGACTGATCTTGTGCCCTTTATAGGGCCTACGAAACAGCTAATTTTTTCGGCATTTTCTGTAAAATTGTTAGATATTAATTACATTGAAATATACCTCAAGATGACTTCATTCAAATAAAACCATGGGAGCCAAAACAAGGGGTGATTAGCAGTTTCCTTGTTACATTATTGTTACAATTTATTTTATTGACCAACTCCTGTAATCTCTCCTGCAATGTATACAAAGTATAGAATCCTTCATTAACTTTGACTACACTGTTAACAGGTAGAACAGGCGTTCTGGGGGGGCCTTATTTTTTAAAACTAAGGTTTTGTATCTTTGTCTATGTTTTGCTTGACCTAAAACTTGTAAGAACTACGATTTTAGTGTTTTAATATCATAGTTATTAAACTTAATATAGAATTGATCTAAGGTAAAGTTCATATTCCGGATCAAGAAAGTTAACTTAGATTAACTTAAAAAATAATCAGTTTTAAGACTGAGTTTCACTTAGTTTTTAATCGAGTCAATTTCTTTTTATATTTTTTTCAAACTCAAATCCGTTTAGATTTTGGATCAAATCGCCAGGCAATACAGATTTTATAACTATGGTCAAGAAATGTGTTGCTTGACCTAAAAGAAAAACCATGGGAGCCAAACAATGGGTGATTAGCTGTTTAAGAATTTCAGCAAAATATAAAAACAGTTTAATGGCCAACTTTGTGGCCATCATGCTATTAATTTATACAGTGTATATAATCACTTGACAAGTTTGACTAAACTATGGACAAAGAGAAGAAGAGGTTAGGACCACCTTCTTTAATTAATGATTTTCTGTCTTAATACATGTTTTGTACGACCTTAAACTTGCAGTCATGTGTACACCGATTGCCCAAAAACCCAAAATAGTAAATCTTTGACTTAAGTTGGTCCATGATGCTGATAGGAATCTTAAATCATTTCCCTTGAACTTCTGCCAAATGATCATTAAAATGGCTTTGCTTTACCATAATTTTAAAAAATCTATCATGAATATACCTGTCATATAATCACTTGGGGTGCTTTTGTTTTGAAAACAAATATTATTGAAAAACATTTTTATTAAAAAAAGTTTTTTTCTTGTTTAAATTTGTTCTGGAAGATAATTTTTTTTTAAAAAAAAAAAAAGAGATTAAAGTTCTAGGATCTAGGTAATAGAGGAAAAGATGGTTTAAATGGTCATGATGGTTGTGTCGATGACCGCAGTAAAATGGTGGTTGTTGCGGTGGTGTTATAGTCTATAATGTTGAAGTCTGTAGATAGTCTCCCTAATCACTTACGGAAGGACCTGATCTATAACGTGTAGAAAACTTACCTGGTGACTTCAAGGAAAAATAAGGTAATCTCAACGCTGACCTTTAAGATAAAATAGAGAATTCATTAATGGATGACGTTGGTTGTAAGACAGGCACAGACGCCAGTAAATTATGGTTCTGATCAACGTACTGTTGGACTACACACACACACACACACTCGGACAAGTACATCAATGAAATTGAAGACTTCTTAATAACGTAGTACATACAAAGATGCATTTTGCCAAATCCCAGGAAGAATATGATTTTATTAGGGGGTTTTATGTACAACCAGATGCGTTTTCACATTGACCAACCATGGTTACTATCCGGAGAAGCATAATATACATACATGGTTTAAATATTGCAGCACTCTTCTCTTACTGAAAAGCGTTCGATCAATTCAACTTCAGGCATCGACGGATACACTCACGGCATTTAGCTCAACGTGCTGCTTCCCCTCACTCTGAGGATGCACGGTTACAGTAGCACAAGCCTCTGCGGGTGAAGATTGATAATCTCCTGCCTGAGAAATGCAAATTGAACTCACGAAAGGTTTTCTATTAACCATATTATCATGGTCATCTTGTTCTTCTGAAATGATTTCCCACTCCTCTTTAAGTGAAGTAAATTGTAATCTACTCTCTTTGTGCCTTTCCATTTCGAATGCAGTGGGTAGAATGACGTAATCATTTATTGGATTGTAGAAAGGATCAGAATCTGCCTTCAGCCAATGCTTTACAATCCTGAATAAATGATGGTCGCTGAGAATTCCACGGTGCTCACCAGGCACTCCAACCCTTGCTTCTGCATTGAGACCATCAGCCTGGAAGAAAGTAAAAATGAGGAAAAATACATAAGTTTAGAAAGAAGCATATTTCAAAATGCAAGCATCTTGTCCTTCAACAGCTTACTCCTAGCGTGGTTACTTTTGTGAATTAGTAAATCAGAGAGTTAGTGAAAAGCAAGTCACAAACCTTGGCTGATTCAGCAGGAACTGTACCATCACCGTCAACACAAATGTATTTAGGCTGAAAACATATGAACAAAAATCAGCTTTTCTGACCAATTCAACAATCACAACAAAGTGTTCATACAAATGCACAATTTACTAAAAGAACTATCTGTTTGCTCTGATATCAACCAGAGATAGGAGCAAGTCAGAGAAATATCTGATCAGCTGATCCACAAAGTCCCAATGATCAGACATTTCTCTAACCTTAGGGCATTATGCGAGTATGCATACAAGAATTGTGTAGCACAACTCTTTAATAAAAAAGAATTAAAATACAAGAGAAGACAAACACAAGTATTCCATGTCTACTGCACAAGTTACCCATATAAGAAATGACATCATCAGAATAAGAGAGTATGAGATAATGACCTCACAAAATTGCAATTCTGGTAGATCAGCGACAGGTACCTCTGCGCTTCCATAGCTGCAGAACAGTACTTTGTGTAAGAGGCAATATACACAAATAAAATTGCAAGAAATGTTAAGACATCATCAGATAACGCAGAGCTAAGATGTTTAGAGAGTATGCTAGTGAGACAGGGGGTTTAGAATTTAGGGTTGCAGAATGAAGTTTAGGGTTTTTCTTATTTGCATGTTTTTTGGCTTTTTGACAGTTCAAAAGTTTTGGAAGTGGGTGGGGTGCATTGTGAAAGAAAGCTCCTTTTCAAGAGGGACAGGTGTGACAAAGGATCTCGTTAATCCTTGGCCGAAATTAAGGGATTAATTGAGTCCGAAAAGATTTAGTTATGACAATGATATGGTGGCTGAATCTCATGGAGTTTTACTGGAATTCACATCAGAAAGCAGGAAAGAAAACGACGCTTTCCTGTTAGACCTAAATAATGGTAAAAAATGGTGTAGCAAGATATACAAACTCTCGCTATTCCAACAAAAGAACCTGGACTCCAAGTAAACAAAAAATTCATACTTAGACTACAAAACCTAAAACACTAAAAAAGACAATTACATCAAAGGCTAGACCCCATGGGCTGTTAGTCAACTCAATTCAGCACTACTGCCAATTATAGGATATTCGAACTGACTTTCAACATCACATATCAAATCAAACCAGTAGCCTTCAGCATTCACTGTGAAAAAAGCTATTCCTTTTCTCAAAATAGCCCTAGAGTTTGACATGTAATAAAAAAATATCAAAACCTTTAAGGTATGGAAACCTTAAAATAAGACTTCATATTGACAAGAAAAGAACTTGACGCCAGTGGCCAGCCTGCCACATATAGATGAAACCATAAATATTCCTTTGATGTTTAGTTCAACTTTTGTTGTTGCTTTTGTTGTTTGCAATCTTATGCGACTAGCTTGCATTCAGTTATAAAGTGCAAAGCTTTATCTAAAGACCTCATTAGAAGCATTACCAAACAGTGTGAGGCGTTTCCAGACTGATCCCGTAAATATTATAGAATTTAACTCCAGGAGGAACTTTAGCATGAGACAAAACCTTCTGTGTTTCATCAGCCCATTTCAAGATATCTAAGTTAAAAGGTAATGGAATATCCTCTCCATCATAATTGACCTGGAATGAGAAAATACAGAGATTACCATCCAAACAAAATGATACATGGAGAAAGATCACTAAAATAATCAAAACATGATAGTAAAAGGGCACACTATGCACATCGTTTTCTTTTTAATTTAAAGCGTGAAAAGTTACAAAAAAGAAGAGGATAAATCAGATTTGCAACATCATTTTTTTAGCCTAATCAATTATTTAATCTGAAAAGTAAAATATATGAGAGAAATGAAACAACTAATCATGATGAAAAACATTGGAATGCACTCTAATCAAAAGATGATAAACTTCACCAATCTGCATTTACATAATACATGTTCTAAGCTCACCGTGTTACTTGAAAGAGCATCTTTGAAAATTTGGATGCTCTCTTCAGGGGAATATGACTCTAGGATTATCTGAGAATTTTCATCGCTATCTTGCTTCTCTCTCCAGATTTCCAAAACAGGAAGATGTTGCCAATGAAAATGTGGACAAGCCATCAATTCATATATTGATGGACATTCAATAAGCTGAAAAATCATTGCACATAGAATCAGTATACGATACTCAGAAAAGCCATTCTAAAAGAATTGAGTTTGAAAACCATTCATAATTCTCATAATTCGAGAAACACAAAATGGATCAATAAAAAAGGGAAGCTAATAGATATGTATTAAATGCCAAAGTACATGGGCTCCTACCAGCTGGTGCATGCTCCATTTTGATATAAAAAAGTTCTGCTCCCACCCTTCAACAAAGGACATTCCATTTAGAAAGGTAGATGTAACGTACCCAGGTGCACCTGTTGGACAAATAACACATATAGCTTTCATTTGAACACTGTTCCAAAATCATATCAGGATAACCTTCCTTGGAATAGCTGAAATAGCAGAAACAGAAACTAAAAGCACAAAGCTGACTGAACAAACAACTATAATAAAATTTGAATTCCAAAGTTTGATTAAATGTGTAAATTGGAAAAGTTATATTACCCTAACAGAATTAGAAGTTCTGCTTTGTAACATGTAAATATACACTTGGCAACTGGTCTGTATATAAACACAAATCTAAACTGCCAGATATAAGCCAAAATATTTTCTATACTTTCCTTTTTCATATGGAACAAAGAAATGACTCCTGTTTCAGGGTATATCAGTTATTCCAATTGTAAGAATAATTATTAATGGAAGTAGTTATGGAATTTTTAGTATGCTAATAAAATTAGAAGTTCTATTTTGGTAAATGTAATTATATCACTGAAAAACTTGATAATTGGTTCATATTCAACTGCAATCATAAATTGTCAAAAAAATAAGCTGCATTTTTTCTAATATTGTCTTTGTCCATACACAACAACGAAATCTAAATAAGGTAAAGTCACATGCTTCCCACAATTCATCAGCATCTAAGCTAAATACAGTTTCTTATGTGTGTAGACTTTTACATAGCACTAGAAGATGCAGACCATGGGAGGTACAAAGGCCAACTGGTTTCAATTACACACATATAATAGAATCACTTACCCCGGAATGGGGCAGCAATGGCAATCCAATTCTTCACATATTTCTCAAATATCTGCCAAAAAAAAGGTATAAAATTTGAGGTTTTTCATCAAAGAAATACTAAAGAAGCATCAGATAGCAACTTAATCATCCAAATATAAGGAAAATAAGAACAGAACATTGATCCAAGAGACGATGTGGGAAATTTACATCACTGTGCAGGGACATGAAGCATTTAACTAGCAGACCCCCCATTGAATGACTTATGATGTTTATCTTTTTCCCTCCTGATGCTTGATACACTGACTCTAACTTTTTAGCAAGGCGCTCTAATGTCTCTGGCAACCTAGAAATTAAGCAAAGCACGAGTGCCCTAAATCATGAAGAGTAAAAGGAAAAGAAATGCTCCATACATTGTAAAGCCAACCCCATTTTAAAAAAAAAACGATTTGGGGCTAAGAACTTGGTAATTATAGCAGTATTGGAGATAGCTGGTTGGTTTAATACATACCTGTTGCTTTGCCGAAAATCATACCCAAACCCGAAAAGAGTTTTTCCCTCTTGAAAACCCCACTTGATCATTTCAACAATCATATCGTGGAAATAATAAACACAGTCACGTCCTATTATCTGCATGAAACAAAATAATGTGTATGAAACTTCCATGCAAATTTAATTGAGAACTAAAAGCCAACCTTTATAGCAATATATTCAATTTTGATAACATCTGATTATCACTCTTTTCCACAATAAAACTAATATCTGAAGAAATTTGAGACCAAGTTGCATACCAACCCGCATCAGCCATGAATTTGACGTTTTACAATATAATGGAAAATAGAAAAAGCTTCTTATACATGAGAGACATTAGAGATGAACTGGATTAAAGGTGAATTTTGAGATATCAAGTAACTTGAACGTTGTAGCATATACTTAAGAATTGTTTAAAATGAACAAAACTATAATGAAGTTCTAGTTGAACAAAGCTTGTAAATTAAATCAGAAAACATCCAATATAATGCATTTGAATTTTCCAGTAAAATGGACTCTTCTTTCTGTAAAGTTGTTCTCCAAAACATCTCCTATCTCAAGAGCATTAACAAGTCCTTTAATTGTGAGCTTATGTTTCAATTATTCAAATTAGAGCTGACTTTCTCTGTTGCAATTGTTATTGAATAAAGTAGAACTTCCTATTATAAAGCAAATATAACGGAATCATAGCCCCCCCCCCCCCAACCCAACCCACCTAGATAAAAGTGGAAAATTTTACTCCATAGCAAGGTTTTGAATCTAAATACCATGTAAGATAAGCATAAAAGATACGAAGATGAAGAACATACCATGTCAGGATCCAACACATCAATAGCATGCAATCCATATCTATCTTCTGGAACCACAATATTTCTCTTTGGATCTAAAGTCACAGACCTTCCTGTTTCCCATAAACACATTAATTTAACAGCATAAGTAAAAGGCAAACTATTATTCAGCATCACAATTTCTCATCATACAATTTCTATTTAATTTTTTTTTAATGCTTCCTGATTCTCAAAAGTATCATAAAATTAACAAATTTTAGAAATTCTCAAACTTTACCCCCATTTTCTAACTACACTAAACTTTGCCCAAAATCTAAGCACCAAGCATGAGGATGAAATATTGACAAACCAAACGCGCATTAAATCATTTGACCCCAAATAAAACAGAATTTGTCTTTTGCAAACACAAAATATATATTAATTTAATGATTTCCACAAAGATCATAAACTTAAAAACCTCTATAAATCCTCAAACCTTACCCCGTTTTTTCCTTTTCCTCCCGTAAATTAAAGTTTTCCCAGATTCTAATCAACCAAGCTTATGCTTAAATTCCTTAACTTTCCATCAGTTTCTCAGCAACCAAACACATCCTTAACTACAATCCCATAAAATCACTCAAAAATCCCAACTTTTCCTTCCATTTTACAAAAAACAAATCCACCGTAAAACAGCTAATTAAAAAAAAACCCAATTGATTAACCACAAAATCACCAAAATAAAAACCCTTAGAAAATCAAAATTTTTTATTTTTTTTTACCAGTTTGAGGATCAAACCGAGACCAGAGCTTAGTTCGGCACGTGTAATCAGCAGCAAGAATCCGAATCCAAACCCGTTCTTCTTTATCACCATTCTCCTTATCCACCGCTTTTAGAATCGAACCGGCGATACCCGGGACTAAAAGGACCGGGTCGAGATTCGGATCAACATAAGGTTGCGGTTTTTTTATCAAGCGTAGCCATAATTCCACCGATCGAACAATGTCTTCTAGTAACATAGCCATGATTGATTGATTGATTGATTGATCAGACACCCTAATTTCTGCTCTTGTTGAGAATAATTGGGAATTTGAATTGAAATTTTGTGGATTGGGGGCTTTTTAGAGCGGAGATCTGAAGGCGAGAGAGAGATTTTAGCCGGTAAGAGACGGAAGTGGATAACTATGATTACAAGCCAGTCCTCGAACTACTAAATATTTTCTAATTTTATAATATTTTTGCAATTTTATCAAGGCGACTACCATCGACGAATGACTTATTAATATAATTAATTAATGTTTCTTTCTGCAAATAATATGGATTTTGCTAATTTTCATGTCCCTAACAATCTAATATATATATATTTTAAATAAAATATTATATCTAGTGCGTTAAACATGTCGTGGAAATTAAGTTATTATAATTAATACAAGATTTTATTATATAACACAAAGTATTTTATTGTATAATACACAAGCAATGAAGTTGACGAAGCAATATTGATAATTGAGTATTAAGGATAATAATTTTGTTTTATGATTAAATGGTCTATTCAAACTAATTTTTACGTGTTTAGATTTGGAATTGATTCACATAAGCTATTTATATCAAAATTAAGAGAGAGATGAAAATTTTAATTGGTATGATAATCCTTTCAAATTAGAGGGTAAAATACAATATGAATTAGATTTTGACACCAATATTACAGATACATCCTCCATTCTCAAATTTATTATTCTTTCCCAAGGTAATGTCGATTGTTCATCGTTTAAATTGAGTCTTATACATTACATTCGATTTAATTTTTAAATCCCTACTATAATTGGGTGACTAATTTATAGCTAATGTAAATTTTTCTGGTAACATTGCCGGATCATGCATGTAGCTTTAAATCCCTACTATGTTGTTTGTTTTTATATTTTAAAAATATTTTTAAAAAAAGTTAAAAATTTTTTATTTAAAATTAATTTTTTTTATGTTTTTAAATTATTTTGATGTGCTGATTTCAAAAATAATTTTTTTAAAAAAAATTATTTTGATACATTTTACAAGTGAAAAACACTTTATAAAGCAACCGCAACCACACTTTCAGGCATTAGTGGATTAACCTTGAAAAAATTGTATTTTAGATTTTGATTTCTATCAATTTTAAAGTTGAATTATAAAAATTATTACTTTAATAAAACCCAATTAATTCAGTTATTTTTTAATAATTTAATTGACTCGATTGAGATGGGTTTAAGTTAATTTAAAAACAAAATTAAAAAAAAAAAACAAAATAATTTTAATAAAATAGAAATTACTCATGACATCATATACTTAGTCGAGGATATTGTTCTTGCACACCAACCTTTGGAAAACTATTGCTTGCATTCCTAGAAACTTGTACAGAGAATCTGTGGATTTCGTAAACGTAGGAACAACGTATTGTTCTCAATCATCTTCTAGTGGTGTTCGTTTTGTCTTTGACATAAGTTGTCAAAGAAATCAGTCCGAGTTAGATGATCAACTCGTTTTCTTGAGTAATGTAATCAACTTTCTTTTGTTGACTAATTAAGTTTCTTCAGAACCTGACAATTTAGCTCTTAATATTCGGCTTCTAACACCAGATTTTTTTGGAGAAAAGGACAAATAATTTGCACATTGAATCCCCCAATTAATTGGATGTTATCCGATTTAGTCCCTATTGATTAATTGTAATCCTAAATTTAGTTCGAATCTTGATGATTTAGCCACCATTAATTATATGCTTGAGCTTATAAGATAATATCTGAATATCATATTTATTCCTTCATTTGTTCTTTGAATTGGTTAGGATGGTGTTTAGAGTTCTATTACATTATATTTTTTAAAGTGTTTTTATTTAAAAATATATTAAAATAATAAAAAAAATTTATTTTTAATATCCGTTTATCAAAACAATTTAAAAAAAACTATTACCTTGAAGCTAAAAAAATTTAAAAAACTGTGTTCCAACCATACTCTCAAATGAAATATATTATTGTACAAATAATTTATATGTATCCACAAGGGTGGAGCCATGAATTATTTTTAGAGGGGGTTCAAAACTAGGAAAATATTTTTAAGGAAGCAAAATTTTAAATTTTGCTAGTTTTATAGGGGGCATATTGTAAACTGTTTTTTTTTTTTAAGGGGTCGAGGCTCCACCACCATTTCACCGAGACTAAATTTATTCTACGGTTAAAAGATAAAATGTATAATGTCCATACACTGAATGTAAAAAATTGAGAGACAATGTATTTTGTAGCCTATAATTCATCAACCACCCCCCTCGCCTGTCTCCACCGCCTTCTCCATTTACGCTCTCTTGCCACCAATCTAAAGCCAAACCCCAAGATGTGGATTCCATCTGTGATGTCTTGTTGCAGCCATGGACCTTATAACTCCCTCTTGATGAAGGTACTTATCTATATCTCTCCCTTTTGTTTTTGCTCACGATTTGCAAGCTTGCTGAGGGCTGTTAAGAATGAGAATGTCACGTTGGAAGGGGAACGAAAAGCAAGGAGAAAGCCAAAACCCAGTTGTTTTAAAGCAAAAGGAGGTGAAGCTCGTTAAGAGCTTGGCTCTACCTTTAATGGCTGCCCTTGTAGCCTTATCTCCCATTGGCAACACCCCAGGTAACTTACAGCCATACAAAGGATTTCTTCTTATCTACTTCTATAGTTTTAGCTACCTTCGTATGCTCAATTGATTAAATTGCCCTTGCTTCTATTTCATAATGCCACAATAATGCCATCGTGATTTTTAAGCTTTGCTTTTCACCTTAGAAAATTGTAGTAGCATCCAAGGAAAATACAGTATTAAGTACGTATTATAATAAACAGTATCTCAAGTCGTGTCATCGTAATTGCCACTGCAAGTGACATAAATGATGCTAAGCTTAAATAACATGATAACAGTGAAATGCGAGATTAAAGTGTATTTATAATTGCAAATCTTGTGTAAATTTATTTTAATTAGTGCAGGACATGGGCAATTAAACTTAAATATCTACGAACTTTATTAAAAAAACAAATTGTAGATACTTTTTCTAACACTATTTGATTTTCTTACAATATAGGGCTTTAAATCTTCTGGGCCATGTTTTTGTTTGTGCAGTGTCACTAGGACAAACCCTAGATGTACAAAGAGGAGCCTCATTGTTTAGCCGCACTTGCATTGGCTGTCATGATGCTGGTGGAAACATAATTCAACCCGTGAGTCTTTTGGTGGAAGCTTATCCTCTATAATGTTGTTAATTTTAAGAGTTTTTTTTAATTAAAATAATATTTTTAATATTAATATATTAAAATCATTTAAAAATACATAAAAATCTTAGAAAAAAACACTTTGAAAAAGATTTTATAACCCAAAAATAAACACTGAATTCCCATCACCATCTCTCAATTTTCCTTTTCCAATATCTTGTTAATTCTTGTCAGTTTCATATTGATTTCAGGGTGCAACGCTCTTCACAAAGGACCTACAAAGGTACTTAAATTAATATACAAACGTAAATACCATCTCCTCGTCAAATTCCGTTGTATAATTTAGGTTTGCACACTAAATTTCTGTCTTTTAGAGTTGAAAAACTTGTTTTTTTCCCCTAAAGAAGTAGAAACAAATTGAATGATGGCACTCGCAGGAATGGAGTAGACACTGAAGAAGAAATTTATCGCATAACATACTTTGGCAAAGGAAGAATGCCTGTAAGTTTTCCATTGAAATCAAAGTATCGTTATTTGTTTTTTCTTGATTTTGGTCAAGGAGATCATAGGTTTTGCGATGCTAATAGGGATTCGGTGAGAGTTGTACTCCAAGAGGACAGTGCACATTTGGACCACGGTTGCAGGATGAAGAGATTAAGCTCTTGGCTCAATTTGTGAAGTCACAAGCAGATCAAGGCTGGCCAAACATAGAAATTAGTCAAGATTGATTCTTGTAAAGAAAAAAAATTATGCCCAAGTGCCCGAAACCATCGTCTCTGAGCTATTCCATCCATATCTCATTATGGATCAAACCCATTTTAAATTAAGTTACAAATTGATAGTTTTCAATCCCTGCAATGATTTTTTTTTCTTCTTTATTTCCCTATTAATATGACCTGCCGTCTTGAAACAGTTGTATCAGAATGGTACATGTTCTGAATTGAATAATAATTTCTAGTATAGCAAAGAAGAAAAAACTAAGAAAAGATGAGCTCTTGGTATAATCAAATGATTAAGATTAAAAGTACGTGAAATCATTGATCCCATTGGTAAGCAAGTGATAAGGCTTATGCGGAAGTGATCAATGGGGTTAGAGATGGAAACAGGGAAGTTATAGGTTTGAAGATATTTATATGAGGAGAGCCGAAATTATTTTGATAGTTGTTGATCTTGAAAGCCTTCTTCCTCGTTAGGTTACTACATGTGTGTGTTAATAGATATGTTAGTTCGGACAGGATATTCTTCTTGGATTTCTTTACGCTTTGATCAAGATAAAGTTTTTCTTAGTCTGATCTAGTTAAGGAAATTTAATAAATATGTTTTGGATTGTCCTCAAAATTTGAATTCAGAAAATCAGACCTGAAGAACTCTTACAACCTGGAGGTTACCTGAAATTAATTAGGTTAGGCCATGAAGGTGACCAGCCAGAACCTCAATATATCTGTTGAACCAACTAAAAGTTTTGGTGACAAAACTATTCATAATTTTAACAGTGAATGTTAAAGTAATGTTTGTGTAATTGCAGATTGTGTGAGCGATTTTGATGCTGAAAG
>Ga0307510_10006537_pt1 | contig 13902 bp, 12 predicted proteins | sample 12_EM_MG_FD_207224 | JGI IMG/M metagenome (GOLD analysis project Ga0307510, IMG submission 207224) | Populus trichocarpa ectomycorrhiza microbial communities from riparian zone in the Pacific Northwest, United States - 12_EM | ecosystem: Host-associated > Plants > Roots > Unclassified | place... | reverse complement strand
ATATTTTCAAGTGTAAAATCTATAGTTATTATAAAGAAGATCAAAATATCTTTACGTTCTCAACATTTAACTGATATGATAAACATGTATCAGGAATACCAAATGCAACAAAAGTGAGAATTAGGGTCTAGGTATGAGTGTAATTTTGAGCATTATGGTAATATCGGGTGATTTTAATAGACAGGTAAACTAATTGTATTGAATTAAGGACTTTAAAGTATAAGCTAAATGTTGTTGATTAATGTTAAAACTTGTATTAATTCTACTGACTTAGCTCTTATAACCCCCTTTAATGTATATCATTAATAAATAATTTTATTTGAACATATTAGTTGCATTTAAATCAGAAAGCATTTATGTAGAATCCAAGAGGCAGCTTAGGCCATTATTCTCTTTTATTGACATACTATTTGCTTGATTGATGGTGATGCTATTTCAATTTCTTTGTCACAAAATGTTTCTTCCATTTTCTCAAAAGGTCATTGGTTGCTATTCAAACTAATAATGCTCCTAGCTCAAAATATGAAAAAGGCAAGTTTATCTCTTTTCCCTAAACTGCACCCAAATAGTAGATCTCTTGTTTGGGGATTGAAGTATCTTCAAGTATGGTTCCGGAAGACTAGAGGTAGACTGAGTTTTCACACCAAATCCGTGACAATTTTGGGGGTAACGGCAACCATAATGCTTGGGATTTGTCTTGGCACTATAGGTTAAAGATGCCAAATCATTATTCTAGCCTGTTAAATATAGAGTTTTTGAAATATGAATTAAGATGAATAAAGCCCGAGGGATATTAAAATAAAGCTTGTATCATAGTTACAATTACCACAGGGCCTACTGAGAGGGAGATAAGAATAACATAGACTATAGAAGGAAAGAAAGCATTTAAGAAACATAATATTAAGACTTAAGAATGCGCTGGTGTAGGAAGAATAACAGGTAAAAACATGTTATGCCAAGACAAATCTCAAGCATTACGGTTGCCGTTACCCCCAAAATTGTCACGGATTTTATGTGAAAACTCAGTCTACTTCTAGTCTTCCGGAACCATAATAGAAAGAAAACCTTAACGATATAACCAGTTAATAGACAAATCATTTGAGAACCCCTATATTTCTATCAAACTTTCTATTTTCAAACTTCCTTGCTCTCTCTCTATTCTCTTCAATATTCTTAGCCTAGTCAGCTCACATTTTATACTATATTACCTATTCTATAATAGTGTAAGCCTATCTATCCTGTCTACAAAAATTAGTTATATACACTTATGACTTCGATAAATACCACTCTCTTTCAAAACTCTTTTCAGTTTCTCCTCGTTCTTGTCAACTCTTTTCTCCTTCCCTTCCTTATCATTCCTTCTCTCAAAAGATATTTCCCAAATATCTTATCCATCGTGCATTCTTCAAGGGAAAAACCACAAATTTTCAGCTGATATACCATAGCACTAAATGGGGCCCAACATCAATAATATTGCAAAATACTCACCTCTTCACCGCCGTCATTTCGATTGACCAGATCAGATCCAAGCTATCACAGATGTCACTATGATCATAAGTTTGAACTTTTTGCGTCAAGGCTAGAAACTTCATAGTGCCCCGAACCAGTGCCTTCACATGGGGCATAGATTTCTCTACTCCGACCTTCACCCCTACAGTTGCGCAGGGATGTTCTACTGTGAACCGATTGTCGCCAAGCAACTACACGAAAACGTACCAGACACAAGTGCCGGTAGACTACAATAACCGACAAAGCCAGATGCGGCAGACCGCCTGACCACTCCAAAAGAAGGAGCGCGTAACAGCGCATAAGGCGCGCAGATCTGCCCACCGTCAGCAACCGAGCGGAGTCGCAAAAGTGGACGAAGCGACATACGGCAAACTCTCTAAGCACATGAACTTGGAAAAACCCTATTTCGCCTGCGCGCACTGGCCCCGAGTATCCGCCCACGAATCACATTCCTACATTGGAAGCGCACAAACGCCGTCATGCGCGCCTTGGGGCAAACTCAGGTGGACTGTGCCACCTCCTCCTCCTCCTCCTCCGGTGCACGACGGCTTTCAGCAACAGAATTTACGAAATGACACGAGGTTAAGTTCGTTAGGTATTGGAAGTTAGGCCGGCAATCGTACGTGTTACAAAGTACCGTAGATTAGAGTCGCTATCACGCGTCACTAAACGGCAGAAGGAAGAGGGGGGAGTTGGAGAGAGAGAAAGGCGATTCTAATTGCCACGGTTTAGAGCGCCCTTGCATCATTCCTGACGCTCAAATTTAGTCATCCTGCACGGTCACTGTCGCTGAACAAGCCGGCTATCGTAATCAACGCAGGTCAGTCGATGACACAGCAATATACAGCAAATTCACTCAACATACCCCCTAAGCGGGGCTCTCCTAGTTAGCTAGCTAGCTAGACATCCATAAGGTTGAACTCTCACCTTCCAGCCAATCCCTAAGAGCATCCACTCCAATCCGATTACGGTAGGGGGTCTATCACTCGTTCCCCCCTTCCTTTCTGAAGCATCGCATAACCCCCTCCGCCCCGTGCCGGAGATCATGAATCACCCACAGAGCTAAGGGCCTCATCATGGCAAACCAAATTTATGAGAGAGAGGGAGAGTGAATACCGGGAACACAGACCCTAGCGCCTTAAAGAAGGAAATAGATACATCCCGTGGGTGAAGCCAAGTTCATAAATTATCACTCGTGTATTGCAGTGAGTGCCTGTTCTGCAGGCAAAGGGGGAAAGAGAAAATACGGAAACGCTCGGATACGGGCAAGGTTGGGCGAATGAACCAAGATCGGTTGGGGGGGGTAATAGTCAATGGTTCGATAGACAACGCACCGTTTCACCAGCTGTCCCCCCATGGATGTACGCACTGTGCACCACGCACCCAAATGACCCTGTGAGCGGAGCATGCAGGAGGAGTGGAGGGAGGGAGGGAGGAGGCTGAGGAAATCAAGGTGGATGTAGGATGGGTTCGCACCACGATGTGCGGAGCTCCCTTGTGGTTATCCAGGAAACCTTTTTTTCTGGTGGTGAGGGTGCTGATGATGGTGGTGGAGGGTTGAGGACATACGGCTGACGATTCCCTCAGTTCCCCATTTGATGCCGCATGCTTGCGTTCCCATATTACTGCCCATAGGCTAGCACGGTCCTCGGGATGAGTGAAATTTCCCGTCCTGGTGTGGTTCTGTGCCGATAAAATGGGTCACCGGTGCTAGAGCAAACACTTCCGAAGGGGGGCTAATGATAAGGGAAACGCACCCGCGGAAGAGGGAAAAAGAAAGAAAGATCGGTTGAGGAAATATTTCTCTTCTCTATTTCTTTAAACGCAGTACCCGCTCGGCAAAAATCGGTACTGTATCTACCCCTCCCTCCATTGTCATACGTTATCGGTGCGCACAACCATTTAGAGACTGCGGATAACGGGACTGTGGGTCCTTTATTTTTCATCCGATGGGGTACCGGGTGAATAATTTTACAATCGCCCTAGCATAGCCCACACACAACCTTGTCACAGCCGGTGAAGCAGACCAATGGCGCGGTAATCTTGTACTCTCGGATCAAAGTGCATTAAGGCCTCGCCTAGTCGCTTTGGGCCGAGAGGGAATGATATGACGTAGGTCTCACTACCCCTGCCCCCGGGGAGGGGAGGGTAGGGTGCTATGACTAGACACGGTATCCAATGAGAGTTTGTCAAGTTAAGTCAAGGAGGGGGAACATTCCACACTTCGATGAGGGGTTAATAGCAAGATCTGCATGTCTTAAGTCACGGATTGTAGGGCCGGTCATGAGATTTGACTAATGAGTCTTTCATTACTATTGTGTCTTACTAAGTAGGAAAGTTAGCCTGTCCCCGATCAGCGGATCCTGGAACATTTGCGTCTCACAAATCCTTCCTTCTCCTGTCTAAAGTACGGTAGTCGAGTAGACTATACAATACGATAACCTACATGGACTGATGAACGGAAGAAAAAAATCTTCGCACCCAGGAGCGATCCGGTCTATCGGAGGATGGCGACACAGGACGGCCCTGAACACAAGGTTTTTTTTTGATTATTATTTTTGAGCACCCGATCAGGAAGAGGAATAGGGCGATAGTAAACCACTTGAGCACCGAGTACAAGGGATGGATAACCCCACTAGTTCAATGAAGCAATCGTGAAAATCGCTCCCCTATCACCAGTAAAGTTGTCATGCCCAAGCTCGCTATCCCGAGAACAGACTTACACCACACCCACCATATTTCCCATCCGTCCGCCCTATCCATTCGATCAGGACCCAGTGTGCCTGCCTATCCTATCCTATCCACCAAAGTTCCATGACCTAATCCAAAGCCCAAGAAACGGAGGAAAAGAAATGAGGAAAGAAAAACACGGCTTCACCACTTACAGCAATGCAGAAACCACAGGGAAAACATCACCCCACATCCAGCTGGACAGTATGCAACCCAGTGCCATGCAGTCCACTGGGTTCCCCACAAAGCTGCTCACGGCCAAGTGACACAACTCCCAGGGAAACCAGCGATCCAGCCATTTCGCCAACCACTCGATCCCTGCCCCGACGAAACAAGAAAACACCCTATTCCCACCCCCTTCAAGGTCGCTTCGAGGAAAGAAGAAAGAAAAATACCTCCCTATCGTGACCCGCCAAATCGCACTTTACTACACTGTGGAGTAGCCAAAATCCCTTCAAAAGTCGACAAGGCACCATCCTCCCCTCCTCTCTACTACTACTGTCGCGGCAGCCTTGACTATGCAATTTCCGCCAAAGTGAGCGCTAGCGATAGATTTGCGATATGCGCTGTAAAGTAAAATAAAAAGGCGCAAAGTACACTAGGTGGTAGGGGATTAGTACCCAGCCGTGATTCGCGAGCGCACCGGGGTCTAATCGGGCGAAGCTTGGACCCAGTCAATAGGGGGCCCCGGTGGAATATTCCCAACGAAGTAGCTGTCCCACAGAAAGCACCCCCTTGCATGAGTGACAGAGGACGAATCCGGAGGACTGGATCGCAAGGCTGAAGTTCATAAATTATCACTCGGAGTGCTAGGGGGGTTCGGTGCAGGGGACGGGATCGTTTTGCGGGGGTAGATGGGGTAAGGGCAACATTTGTGTGTGTGAGGGAGGGGTGCGAACAAAGAAAAGGGCCGCTTGGATGAATGAACGAATGAGGAAGAGAGGTGAGGTTTTTCTCGTGGGTACTTTTGTCAAGGTCGAAAAACATCGCAATGCCTCGGGTATCATAGGTGGTGCCCCTCTGGGCACAAATTGCCCTGTATTGCCTTGCTCCTTCTTCCACTTTCCTCATGAGTCGATCGGACTGCGAGGCCCCAGCCGCGCTAGCGAGTACCAATTTCCCCCTCTCCTGCTCTCCTAGCGTCACTCTCGCTTCGGGCGTTTGGGTGGCCTGAATTGACTTATGGTGTTCAGCCACTTGCTCACACTCACATCCGTTAGTACTTGTGCAGGTACTTTCTTTCTCTCTTTCTACACTTTTCCCGCACTGACACAAAAATAAAAATAAAAAGCAATAAATAGCATGTCCATACCGGTCACGCTCGCTTGCTGGAGATTTTAGCGGCCCCCATCTCTTTTGAACGAACTTCTGGTTGGCTAAGTATGCGCGTTTAAGGCCCTACCAGGATAGCCGCCCGTATTGTCGCCTTGTTCCTTTAACTTACCCCCAGCTTAGGCCCCCGAACTTAGAATCGTTCGATCGGGGGGGGGGGGTTTATATATATATATTTAATTTCATCTTATCTTGATATTTGGCCAATAGGAGCTTACGCTCATGCGATGGACCCGACCGGCTTGTTCAGATTGGATTGGTTCGGTTCTATTTGGTATTCTTCAAGGGGACTAAATGAAAGAATAGCTTCGTTTGCCAAGGGTTAATATAAAATATATTTCTTTCTTTCTTTCCACGAGGATGGGAGGGATACACTACTAGGCCGGCCTTATGACGACCCATTTCAAATGGCATAAAAAAGGTATTTGTCGACGGGTGACGTGCGAGAACGAACAGGAGGAGGAGGAGGAGGAGGAGGGCTCTTGTATTGTAATCCTTAGCATCATAATATGAGAACACGCTTGTCAGCCAGAATACCAACAACCAGCAGGCTTACTGATCGCCTCGTATATACATCGAAGCCCCACTCCATGCCTGTCCTGGTAACTAAACAAAAAACGCCAAATACTACAAGAGTTTATTTTTGCGAGGTGTAACGCAGCGTAACATAACGTAACCAAAGATGCGCGATGTATAACGCGCATGCATGGTTGTCTAAGCGCCTTAACGCTCAGGGAGGTATCCGGGAAGACGGCTCTCCCGGTGCTGTAGGTTGCGCTCCTGCTTGGGGCGCGGGGTGCTTGCGGGGAATTGCAAGGGGGAGAGAGTACGGCGCGAGAAGGTTAGAAGGTGAGAAGGGCGAGTCTGCCGCCTTTGTTCACGCTATCATGAAATTCATTACCAAGGCAAGCAGGGGCCAGAACTCAGATCCGCAACTCTTCAAGATTCATTGTATAGATACCGTATAATCTGGCAAAAGTCGGACTGGAGCTAAAGAGAAAACAAAGGCAACCGAGCCAACAGGAGAGCGCGAAGAAGGCGAATTCGCCACAGTTTAAACATATAGACCACGGTGTTGGACAGGTTCAAGAAAATCCTCAGTGGCGTCAATCCGGCTTTTGCCAGATTATACGGTACCGTAGCCTTTGGCGCAAGAGTCACGGTTGGGGTTTTGGCCATGATTGGTGAGCTGTTCGTGGCCAGTGGTGCCAGGCGTGAACAAAGGTGGCGGACTCACCCTTCTCACCTCCTCGCACTATGCCGATATCTTGTTACAGTGAATGACATCTGCTGGGGAAGTTAAATTAACACGGAATTGGCTGCGAGATTCCATTTGAAGGCGAAATAAGCGAGGGATCAGAGCTTATATAGCATCTGTGGAGGGGCCCCCGATGACCCGGAGGTTCGAGATCCGAACTTGGATTTGGGGATGGGGTATGCCAGCCGTCTCCCCAGCATGAAGGTGCCTACTATCAAACGATTCGGGAAATACTGGCTATCGGTATGGCTTCCCAGTGCACGGCGGAGGAATTGTTGTAGTTTGTGGGGGTTGGAGTGGTCTTACGTGCTATGCCCACTAGTATTATACGTTGTGGTACCAATACCATGAGGTAGACTGCGTAACCCGACGAGACCAGGCAGATCAGGGCGAACGTGTACAAGTACCAGTACTGTACTATACAGCATCACACCGGTACCTCACAAACAGTAAACCGCGGATATTGTAACAACGCCCTACGAGCGACCCCCATCCCATCAGAAGTCATACGGCAGTCCAGTCAGATTAACCGCAGACGAACCGCAGTACCGGGGCTGGGGTAAGAGAGGAGAAGGAGGCGTCAGTGCAGTACGAGTACATAATACCGGTGGCAAAGCCGCTGAAGGCTGGCCCGACGTTTCTCCACCTTCAAAAAAAAAGGAGAAGCGAGATTGCCCCCTTGTTTAGCTACACTCGCCAGATCTTGGCCAGCAAAAGGCTGGACAAGCAATCGTGCGCCCACCCCCTAAGTATGACAAATACTTGGGTAGTGCTAAACGAGCACCCATAATGAATGCACAACAAGAACCCCATTACATACCGGTACCAATACAGTGTATCACCGTCAATTCCAGCTAGCGCAGCACAAAGGCCTCAAGAAAGAAAGGAAGAAAAACCATTCCGAATCCCGGGCCGATTCCAAATGCTGCCTCTTCTATATATCGAGTTGGGATGCTGTATCATAGCACGCCCTACCCACTGCTCGTATGTACCCGAAGGTCAATAGGCAAACTCTAAAAGCGCCATTAGACTAGAACCTAACCCCAGAAACACTCCCACCGGAAGTACCCGGCCCGAGAATGATGGCTTCGCCGTCATATCACGGCACAGGCTGTCGGAACTGAACTGCTGGCTTGACCTGGTGGGTGCGGCACGGTACCGATGAGAAATCGTGGTGCCGTAACGCCTATTTTAGGATAGGGCTGAAGCCCCCCCTTTTTTTTTCCCTTTCCCCTTCTTCTTCGCTCCACCACTTCGCAAGTTCTGCACACTACGATAATATCATAATATGATACAATGGACCGCAGCAGAATCTCGTTCGTGTTGCTTTTTCGACAAAAGAACAAGAAGGGGGGACGCCTCGGCTGTGGGCGAGCAAGCAAGCCAGCCTGAAGCGCACCCACCCATTCATCCCCGCACAGACAGAAGATGAACAATCCATCCCTTCCTCACAATGCCTTTTACTCGAGCGGCGTTACTACTACTAGTACCGAGTGCCGACATTTTGCTTTTCTTTTCTTTTTCTTCTCCCCCTTTGTGGAAAATCCTCTCGCACAATTTGAGGCTCGGATGCCCTACCGATGCCACCTCCTTTCCTTTCCTTTCCCTCTCCCCTTTCTCACTGGACCGTGGAACAATCGGTGGACCACGTGAGCCTGCCTGCCGGTGTGCACATAGCAAAGTGAAGCTACGCTATGATACCGTACTTATCAGATTCGCTGTGGCAATTATGGGCAGAAGTGCGTGATGTAAACGCAAGCGACCGCAACTCTTCACCCCGGAGGGGGTCTTCCCCCCCTTCCCTGGTAGAATATGGTGCGGTACAGTTGAAACATGGTTACTTGAGTTGATATGCTCTGTCACTTTTTCTTTCTTTCTTTCCCCACCCACACCTCCCTACATTCACACCGTTACTGGCATGTGGTATACGCGCAACGACGCATGGCGGTTACGGGGGGGGGTTTTTCACAAAGGAAGAAGGATTGGTAACTAGCCGGGGGTTTAGCTAGGAAGCGAAGTTCCAGTTAGGTAGCCGTTTATCACGGGTCGCTTTGTTCTTGTGTCTGTCTGAGATTGATTGGAATTTGACTACCGGCGCCCTATTAGCTGGTTCTCTCTTTCATGTCGTGCTGGGATTTCCTGTTGCCATTTTTGTCTCCCGCGCGGAAGAGGAGGGAAGGGAATAGTCCAGTCCAGGTGAAATGGAACTGAGCGGGTGGGCGAGACGAGGTTGACTAATTAGTGGAATAACTGCCTCATTCTGCGTTGCGCTGCCAGTACCGGTAACTGGTATCTCGAAAATTTGACTGCACTTACTTTGCACGAGTACCAGTTACCATGGCTATATTAGAAAAGGCAACACACGAACCTTAGGAAGAATCCATAGACTTGCGGTAGTTTAGCTTCTATGATGTAAGAATTAGATTACGCTTTAGTTTTCTAGTGGCTTCCCTGTCCAGTCCATCTTGTTTGTGACGCTTGCTCTTGGGATTTATTATAGAAGCTTTGACTTGTCGTTAGATTTTCGACAGTCACGATACCACTCGCAACCGGTAGAATTGTTATCATATATCGACGAAGAATCGATCGGGAAAACCACCCCCATCCATAATCTAAAATTCCGGAAATAGCCTCTGCTAGTCGAGCAAATGGAAGAGGAGGCGGAGGTGGAGGGAACAAATTCTTTGTACCGGAGGAACATGGAGTGGTTCGGGACCGGATCGGATCCAATAAACTTTGTGCGGTACCCGCACCTGAGGCACTAGTATGTACTCGAGTAGTGAGTCCTATCCAAGCCTAACTTCACACCTAACTTTGATTGGCAAGTCGACGGATTCTGAATTCTTCGGCAACGGGGGGGTTGTGGATTCGAGTAGACTATCATATCATATTAGAGTGCACTAGTCTGCTGGGGTGAACTATGATAACCTTTGCCCTCGTCTGCCCGCATCTGCAGTGCTAGAACGGCGCGCTAGCGTTATGGAGGAGGAGGAGGAGGAAAGGTATCACAGGAACAATCAGCAGGAAAGGTTTATGATACACTTCTTATCGGGCGGGTCCCGGAGGCTAATGCAGCCTTAGAAAACGTCCAGCGCCATTAGAACTTTCAGTGCCGGTGACTTGCTAGCCTAGTTGCCGACTACAAGTAACTTACCAGGCTGTGTGTGTGTGTGTATGTGTATTAGGCTATCATAATATGATATTGGTTCTTGTCGTGAATTCGCATTCTTCCCTTCATTCTTGGCTTATCACGGCGTTATCACTAGAAGCTTCTTCTTCTTCTTCTTCTTCTTCTATTGTGCGTCAAGTCTTTGTCCGTTCCAACAGTTGCGGCACAATGGACCAGATTTTTTTCTTTTCTTTCCTTTATTTATTAATCATTGATAGCCATTTATTTATTTATTTACTTGGTTCCCGCATGAACCGACTTTAGCGGAACCGCCGTTAAAGGCTGTGAGAACTTGACCACTTTGCGGTACTCGTCTACTCGAGTACACCCACCGCGTGCAGATCACAAATCTTCTGGTTTTGGGGAAGCCCACCGCGCGCACACACGCACACCAATCCAGTTATGATATTTGCCCAAGGCTCGCGGCTGAGGAATTTTTTATTATAATTTTTTGTTGAGGATGAAATGAATAAAATAAAATAAAATAAATCCGCGAGAGGAGCCCCACACAGCCCATGGGAGGTAGATCAGGATCAGTGGCATCCCTCCATTCATCTGTTCATCCGCCCCACAACCACAACTATGAACCAGCCGGCATCAAAAAGGCGCCATCCATCCATCCATCGAGCGATTAATCATCCCTTCCCTTCCCTCCCCTCCCCTACCCCCCAAACTCATCCGTCCATCCGTCCATCCATCCACTCACGCATCAACGATATATCCGCCGCTCGTAGCAGATACACACACGCACATACGCCCTACAAATAAATACCCACTCGCTCGATCCGGAACCCACATCGGGCGCGGCGTCAGGCGGATATCTTCCGGAAACTATGATACTCGTAAAACTTTGCTGCGTGTGCTCGCCCTTCACCTCAACTTCCTTGCTCCTTCCTTGTTCATGCAAGGTATTGCCGAGGAGGGAGGGTTGTTAACATATCATACCTTGGGAATGGTACGGTAAAAACATGAATGGTTCGGTTTTTGGAAAAAAAAGAAAGAACGAAAGAAAAAAGTACCGGTATATACGGTAGTTTTGATGAAATAAAAGTTTATAGAAATGGTGATAATAATATAGGAAAAAACGAGATCGTGATGATAATATATTCTAGAAAGGGTTGGAAGTTATTATTTTATAAATCGGTTTGGATTATCCGAGGCCCGAGGGTGGTGGGGGGCGATGGATTGTTATCATATGGGACCGGTACTTGTTAGTATGATGGTAATGATGAGATTGAGGTCGCCTTTTTTTTATACTTTCTAGTTGCATCACCATCGCTAAAAAGGGAGCGACGACTTCAACCCGGCGGCGTGGGTGCCCTGTATCTCGGCAGATTGGAGAGGAGAAGCAGAAGAAGAAGGAGAAGGAGAAGGAAGAGGAGGCTCTAATGATGGTTATTTTCGTCCTTCTTGGAGCTTTACTGGCGGTTAGGCCATTGCTAGCCTTAACTGTGGTAATTGGGCAGGTAGGCAGGTTCACTAAACCAAACGGTCTATTGAGTGCGCGAGTAAGGAGAGAATCAGACGCAACTCCCGAGCGGAAATCGTTCCTCGAGTTTTTCCCGGAAGAGGGCGAGAGGGAGAAAGGGGGAGAGAGGTGATGGTGGGGAGGTATGTACTCGAAGACTGTACCGTATTGCAAGGTTAGCGGTCGGTAGTGACAGAGTAAATTCCGCCTGAAGCAGATGATGCATGAGGGGGGGTTTTGATTCGTGGTTGTGGTGAACCTTTCCTGTTTCCATTCCATTTTTTTACTGATTTTTGGCTTTTGATCCAATGGTCCTTGTCAAATAGAGATACCCGAATTGTTACCAGAGCTGGTGGAGGGGGGGTGGGTTGCAGTGGGTGTAGGCGGAGGACCCACCCTCCCTTGATACGAATGCCGGTTGATTGATTGACTGGTTGAAATGGGGGTATGCGGATCGTGCCTGAGGGGGAAAATATGGGAAGGCAGAAAGAAGGGAACTAATCAATTCGCCAGGTGCACAAATAAACCTAAGCGCTTGCCGAATCAGACATCACAGTGGCTCTCCTACCTTGACTCGGCTGTCCACATCTCGGTTATTCCGCCTGTTAACATCACAAAGACTCTTCTTTGAAGATGATGTCCGGATCAGATCGAAAAGGAATCGCTGAGGGGTTTCACCTATTGAGGTGTTTCGTCTGTCGTCCCTTCCTCTTTCGTGGGGTTGGTAATTGTCCTATCACAACAATACTTGTTTTGTATGATATTATGTGGGCACGTACCAGTAGTAGTGGGACTAGTCGCGGGTGATGCGGGCTGAGAGCCCAAAATAGCGAGCAAGGACCATCCCTCAAACGCAGGAATTGGATCACAAGAACACTGCCCTGCGGCACCATCGCGGCGCACCCTATGAGCACGATATCGCACACTACCGAACGTACCAGCACAACTTGCGAAAGGCTTCAGATTTATTAAACTCCCCCCAAACGGCGTAAGGACTAAAGTAGGTGTTTGTCCTCTGATATTAGTTTCTCGTTACGACGTGGTGTTTTTTATTTTTTTATTTTTATATTCAGCCCCCTCATTTTTTCGAGACTTTCAGGACACCTTACATGAATTCATATTTCTCACTCATCCTGCTGAGTATCGACCGGTATCAAGCTAATTTATTACGGTGCGGGGGGGGGGGGGTCCAGAGTTGGGGAGGGTGGCCGATATCCATTATAGTCGAGTATGGTATAGGTACAAGAAACGGAGGAAGCAAGTGAGGGAGATGACAGAAGAAAGGGAAGGAAGGAGGTAAGGTCGTATGGTGGTAGCGCAGGATGGACGAGGCACAGCATATCATACCGCATCTCATAATATTTCGTACATCTCGCCATGCATACCGGTGTCCATATTCGAGTGGCTGACGTGACAGCCGACTCGCGCTGCGGCGAGTAAAACAAAAGAAAACAACCGGAAGATATATCCAGTAACGGCGTCACTCCTCTGGTGTTGCGATTAGATGGCGAGCGAGAGAAGCTGAAAATCCGCCAATCCCTATTGGTTCGGTATGGCTCGCGTCTTCCAGTCCTCTTTTTGGAAAGAAAGAAAGAAATGTTTTTCCCCTTCTCTTTCTTTTATCCTCCCTTTCACAAGATCAAAAATTCCCGATTTCCCTGATGAATTACGGTCCCCCCCTTTCCATCAACACATTCTCTCTCGCTCCTTGCTCTCCCCGCATCTGCCGCCGCGTCCGCCATCCATTCAAGAGAGAAAAGGGTACGGTGCCGTACTGGGCAATGAAAATAAAATAAACCGCGCAAGGTTAAAGGGAAAAAAGGGAAAGGAAAGGAAAAAAAAAAAAAAAAGAGTGAGAAAATAGTAAGCGAATAACCATCAGCATCATACTCAGCTCGGATAGGTGCCTTTTTCTGTCTCTTATTGCCTTTCGCGCAGCGCCAATGCGCATCGGGTATTTGGCCTTACATGGGTCACCTTATTCCATTTTGCCAAGAGAAATAGTGGAATTCGGGTGGGGGGAAATGAAATATGAAACGTTTTTGGCGCGAAGTGGACGGATCGGGATATCCCAGACCCCAGCCGCGTTTGGCGCACAAGAAGTATTATGGAATTTTCCACGAAGGCAGGAGCAGAGAAAAATAAGGAATGAAATAGGGAAAACGAGAAGGGAGAAAAGAAAAGAAAAAAAAGGTGAGTAGCGGAAGGCAAAATGGACCTGAATGTGGCAGCCAGACACATATACGGTGTTGGAGTCACACGCTCGCATTTGCCTTTTTTTTCCCTTCTTTTTCTTCTTCTCCGGGTTGAAGTTTATTTGGTTTTATCGTGTTTCTTAATGGCAGGACAAAAAATAAATAAAAGGAATGAAACAAGAGAAAAAGCGTCCGGTTCTTTGGCGACTGATCCTCCGCCCTACCGTTGGTGAAATTCTTG
>Ga0307510_10006535_pt1 | contig 13904 bp, 9 predicted proteins | sample 12_EM_MG_FD_207224 | JGI IMG/M metagenome (GOLD analysis project Ga0307510, IMG submission 207224) | Populus trichocarpa ectomycorrhiza microbial communities from riparian zone in the Pacific Northwest, United States - 12_EM | ecosystem: Host-associated > Plants > Roots > Unclassified | place... | reverse complement strand
GGCCGCCTGCGAGACGGGGGCGGCAGCAGTGGCTACCTGGATCGCCGCTACCGACATGCGCTGGTCGCAGTCGTCCCCGGCGCTGCTGATCCACATCTTGGGCGACCGCGACACCGCCTGGCTCGCCGACGTGACGCACCGCCTCGCCGGACGCCCGGCCGCCACTGGCGTGCCGTATGAGCTGATGGCCGGTCTGGTGCGGCTCTCCGGCTGTCCGGTGCCGACGACGGACGCCTATGTGCGGGGCTGGGTGGAGCACATCAGCCACCTGCGGCAGCTCGGGAACACCCTGCTCGACCGGCTGCGCACGGATCCGCATCTCGCGGAGCTGGTGCACGCGGTCTTCGAGACGGAGGACATCGGCAGCCCGCTGGAGTGGGCCTCGACCGATGGGCCGAACAGCTGGGTCGACGCGCTCGCCCAGCTCACCGCCGAAGGCGTCCTGGACCGGAAGCGCACGGTGGACGCGTGTGTGGCCCGGCTGCTGCGGGGCGGTACGACCCTCGACAACCGGGTGTTCCTGCGCGTGTTGAAGGCCCTCGCCCTGACCCACGAGGAGGAGCGGGAGCGGATCGCCGACTGGCTGGCGCTGGCCTCGGACGCGGTACCCACTGTGGCCTCGCATGCTCAGTCGGTGCTCGGTTCCCTGGCTCTGGAGGGGGAGTTGACGCCACGTCGGCTGGCGGAGATGTCGGACGCCGTACTGTTCCGGCCCGAGAAGAAGCTCGTCCGGGCTCAACTCGTGCTGCTGGGGAAGGTGTTGGCGCGGGACGCGTCGGCCGCCGACGAGGTACTGCCCGCCCTCGGCCAGGCCTTCGGGCACGAGGACGCGGACGTACAGGAGCGGGCACTGAAGCTGGTCGAACGGCACCTCAAGAAGGTCCGGTCCCCCGAGGTGCGAGCTGAACTCGCCGTAGCGGCGGACCAGTTGATCCCCACCTTGCGCGCTCGCGCGGTCGAGACGCTGGGTGCGGCGCCGGTGGCGGCGGCATCCACGGTGTACGAGGAGGTGCTCCCGCCGGCACCGGAGGCGGCGCGCCTCGCACCGGCGCCCGAGTCGGCAGTCGAACTCGCCGAGGAACTGGGAGTGTTGCTGGCGACCGAGGGGGACGTCGCGACGTTCGAGCGTGCGCTGGACGGACTCGTCCGCCATGTGTACCGGGACCGGGACACCCTGCTGGAGGCGTTGGGGCCGGTGGTCGCGCGCCGCTGGTGGGACAGTGCCGAGCCCGGGTACGGCCGGCGTGTGGACGAACATTTCAGCAGGATGCACCACAGCTTCGGCAGCGGATCGTACGGGCTCGATCTCCTGCTGGCCACCCTCGTGGACAAGGTACGCACCGTCACACTCCACGAAGGGGTGCAGCACGGCCATCGGGGCCGGGAGTGCGGGCACAGCGCGCTGACGCGGGCCTTCGACGCCCGGGTGTGGGAGGTGGCGTACCGGCTCCGCGCGGAGCCGCTGCCGTTCCTGTTGTCGACGCCGAGCTGGAGCACAGGGCTGCTGGAGCCGGACGAGCTGGTGGCGCGGCTGGACGCGTACCGGCGCCTGGGCGCGCGGGTCTCGGAGGCCGACTTCGCGCAGGCGCTGCTGCGGGTGCGCCGCGAGGACCGGGGGGTGGCAACCGCTGCCGCCGAGCGGGCGGAGGCTCTCGGCACGGTGGAGGGCACCCGGCTCGCGCGCTGGCTGACGTCCGAGAGCCCCGCCCTGCCCCTGAGCAGGCGACGGACGTCCGGGGCGCGCGTCGTGGTGGAGCTCGGTGAACTCCTCGACCTTCAGGAGGACTTCCCGGTGGAGTTCCGCGCGCTGGGCAAGCCGGTGACCGCCTACGGCGACCGTTGGTACTGCTACCACTGGACCCAGGAGATGCAGCGGCACTGGCTCGCGATACTCCCCGAGCGTCGTGAACTGGTCGCGGCGCGACTGGTGCGGGACGTGTCCGCCGTCGCGCTGGACGACACCCGCGGCGCCGCCGCCGTACTCCCGCTGCTGGCCGAGTCCGAGGGGGTGGCCGGCCAGGCCACGCACCTGTGTCTGGCGTACGGGCTCGGCGCGCGGCACCCCGAGGATCGGCTCGCCGCCGTAGACGCCTTGTTGGTGCTCGCGGCGCGGGGACAGCTGGACGTGGACCGGCTGGGCGTGGATCTCGGGGAGCTGGTGCGGAGCGGGGCCGTGAAGCCGTCGCGGCTCGCCGAGTCGGTGCGGACAGGGGCGGCGACCGGGGCGAACGCGACCATCTGGGGGATCCTCCGGCACACCCTGACCGCGCTGCTCGCCGACCTCGACGGTGATGCCAAGCCCGCCCACGCGCGGGGGCTCGGGGACCTCCTCGCCGTGGCCGCCGAGTGCGCGGAGCGGTCGGGGGCCCGGGGTGAGCTGCCGCATCTGGCGCAGGCTGCGGCCCGGAGCGGCTCGTCCCGGCTGGTCACTCAGGCGCGTCGGCTGCGCAGTGCGCTGGTGGAGGTGGTGGCCGCATGACGTAGGGGGCAGGGCTGACCTCCCGTGCACCTCACTCACCAAAAGAACGGCAAAAGGTACATAACAATGCTTTTACCGGTAGGTCACAGAGCGTTCGTGATCACGCAACACCCTTCCTTCACAGTGGGTGCATGAGTCGAGACATGTCTGATGTGACGCGCGCGAGGCACGGGCGTCCGGTGCACCACTGGCGGCGGGACCTGGTGGAGCTGGCCGCGCTGTTCACGGCGGTCGCGGTGGCGGATGTCGTGGCGGACCTGGTGGGGCACGGCCCCGACGGCCCGGCGCTGCTGGCGATCTCCGCGCTGGCCCTGATCGCCACGGCGGGGTTCCACACATGGTGGTCACGCCGCCACGGTCATGCGCCGCCGACGGGCGATACCGGTGCCCGGTCGACCGCGGAGCTGCGGCAGGCCGGGCCGACCGAGCGCACCGGATCGCCCGAGTCGAAGTCCAAGTCCGCATCCACATCTGCATCCCAAGCCCAAGCCGAATCTGAGGCCACGTCCGAGTCCACGTCCACGTCCACGTCCGAGCAGTCGTCTGCGCCCGCCGACCCCGTCGCCGCACCGGCCGCGCTGTGGCGGATGCGGACGACGGTGCGGGACGCGCCGGGATCGCTCGCGGTGTTGTGCACGGCGTTGGCCGGCCGGCAGGTCGACATCCTGAGCCTTCAGACGCACCCGCTGGCCGAGGGCACGGTGGACGAGTTCCTGTTGCGGGCGCCGGCCGAGGTCGCGGCGTCCGAGATCACCCGGGCGGTGTCGTCGGCCGGCGGTTCGGGCACCTGGATCGAGCGCGCCGACGCCCACGATCTGGTGGACGCGCCGACCCGCGTCCTGGGCCTCGCCACGCGCACGGCCCTGGACGCGGCCGAACTGCCGCTGGCGCTACGGCAGTTGCTGGGCCGGTGCACCATCCGTTCGCTGCCCGCGACCACCGCGGGCAAGGGACGCGAACCGGAGTCGGTGCCGGTGGAGGGGGCGTTGGAGGACACGGTCATGCGGCTGCGGGCGCCGGAAGGCGGAGTGATCACAGTGGAGCGGCCGTATCTGCCCTTCACACCCACGGAGTTCGCCCGGGCGCGGGCGCTGGTCGAGCTGGACGCCCGGCTCGGTCCGCGCATCCCGCGCAGTCAGGACGTGCTGACGCTGCCCGAGGGCAACGCGATCACCGTGCGGCGCGCGGACACCGGTGACCTGGACGCGGCGCGGGAGATGCACGAGCGGTGCTCCGCGCGGACGCTCGGTATGCGGTACCACGGGCCGGTCGGTGACGCCGACCGCTATCTCAACCACCTGCTCTCTCCGCGGTTCGGGCGGACGCTCGCCGTGCAGACGGCGTCGGGGCGGATCGTCGGGCTCGGGCATCTGCTGTGGGACGGGGACGAGACGGAGGTCGCGCTGCTCGTCGAGGACGACTGGCAACGGCGGGGTATCGGGAGCGAGTTGCTGGGGCGGCTGGTGGGGATGGCTGTCGAGGCGGGGTGCGAGAGCGTGTACGCGGTGACTCAGGCGTCCAACACGGGGATGGTCGCGGCGATGCGGGGGCTTGAGCTGCCGCTCGACTATCAGATCGAGGAGGGGACGTTGGTGGTCACGGCTCGGCTTGAGGCGACCAAGGCGGAGGTCAAGGGAGCCGTAGAAGTTACGGAGTTCGGGAAGGCCTGAGCACCGTAGTCGTTGCGGGTCGGTTGGCCTCTGACGGTCCACTGTGGCTGGTCGCGCCCCGCGGCGGAGCCGCATATGAGCACAGTCCCGCGCCCCTCTGGAGGGGCGCGAGCGCCCCATCCAGATCCGCCCATAGGTCCTCTACGTCCTCCAAGCCCACCGACAGCCTCAGCAAGCTGTCGCTCACGCCCGAACCCCTCCTGTCCTCCTCGGTCACCACGCGGTGGCTGATGGAGGCCGGGTGTTGGATCAGGGTGTCCACGCTGCCGAGGCTGACGGCGGGGGTGATGAGGCGGACGGCGGCGATGACCTCGTGGGGGTCGCCGTGGACCTCGAAGGCGATCATCGCGCCGCCGATGCGCGGGTAGTGGACGCGGGCGACGCGCGGGTCGGCGGTGAGGCGGCGGGCGAGTTCGGCGGCGTTGGCGGACGCGGCCCGCACCCGTACCGGCAGGGTCGAGAGGCCGCGCAGCAGCAGATAGCCGGCCAGCGGATGCAGCACGCCGCCCGTCGCGAACCGCACCTGGCGCAACAGCCCGGCGAACTCCTCGTCGCAGGCCACCACACCGGCCATCACATCGCCGTGCCCGCCGAGGTACTTGGTGGCGCTGTGCAGGACGATGCGCGCGCCGTGTCCGGCGGGGCGTTGCAGGACCGGGGTGGCGAAGGTGTTGTCCACGAGGAGCGGGACCGAGCCGCAGGAGTGGGCGACGGCGCGCAGGTCGAGTTCGGCCAGGGTCGGGTTGGCCGGGGACTCCACGACGACCAGACCGGTGTCGGCGCGCAGCGCGTCGGCGATCCCGGCCGGGTCGGTCCAGGTCACCTCGGAGCCGAGCAGCCCGGCGGTGAGCAGATGGTCGCTGCTGCCGTAGAGGGGTCGTACCGCCACCACGTGCCGCAGCCCCGTCGTGGCCCGCGCCAGCAGGACGGCGGTCAGGGCCGCCATGCCGCTGGCGAACGCCACCGCGCTCTCGGTGCCTTCGAGGCGGGCGAGGGCGGTCTCGAAGCGGGCGACGGTCGGGTTGCCGACGCGGCCGTAGACGGGCGGGCCGTCCGGTTCGGCGCCGGTGGTGGCGAAGGCGTCGACGCGGGCGGCCTCGCCGCGGCTGTCGTACGACGGGTAGGTGGTCGACAGGTCGATCGGCGGGGCGTGCAGGCCCTGCCGGGCGAGGTCGTCACGGCCGGCGTGCACGGCTTCGGTGGCGAGTGCGCGCGGGGCCGGGGAGGGGTGCGGGGCTGGGGAGGGGTGCGGGCTCGTTGTGTCCATGGACGGAAGGATGAACATCGAGCGGGATCCATGGCCGATGGCCCGTGTTACGTTCGATTCATGACCGAATCTGTCGTACTGGATCCGGTGGATCTCCATCTGCTGCGGTTGCTACAGAACGACGCCCGGGCGACCTATCGCGAGCTCGCGGCGCAGGTCGGGGTCGCGCCGTCGACATGTCTGGACCGGGTGGCGAGGCTGCGCCGGGCCGGGGTGATCCTCGGGCATCAACTGCGACTCGATCCCGCCAAGTTGGGACGCGGGCTGGAGGCGCTGCTGTCGGTGCAGGTCAGGCCGCATCGGCGGGAGTTGGTGGGATCGTTCGTGGAGCGGATCCGGGCCCTGCCGGAGTCGCGGACCATGTTCCATCTGACCGGTCCCGACGACTACGTCGTCCATGTGGCCGTCGCGGACATGGCGGATCTACAGCGGCTGGTCCTGGACGAGTTCACGTCACAGCGCGAAGTGGCCCGGGTGGAGACCCGGTTGATCTTCCAGCAGTGGGACTGCGGACCTTTGCTGCCGCTTGCCACGCCCACAGCTGAATCAGGGTGACGGGTACAAGTTCCGCGTATGAGGATGGTCCTCATGTCGCAGACCAACACTCCGCTGCCCCGGCAGATCGCCGACGCCTACGTCGACGACCTCATCGCCCTCGACCCGGTCATCGGTACGTATCTCGGCGTGAAGGAGAGTTCGAGCCGCCTGCCCGATCTCTCCCCCGCAGGTCAGGAACGTCTCGCGGAGCTTCAGCGGGCGACCCTCGCGAAGCTCGACGAGGCCGAGCGCCGGCCCGGCGCGGACAGTGACAGCGAGCGCCGTTGCGCGCGCCTGCTGCGCGAGCGGCTGACCGCCGCGCTCGGTGTGCACGACACCGAGGAGGGCCTCCGCGAGGTCGGCAACATGCACACGCCCGCACACTCGATCCGTGATGTGTTCACGGTGACGCCGGCGCAGACCGACGAGGACTGGGCGGCGATCACCGAACGGTTGCGCGGCGTGCCCACCGCGCTGGCCGGCTACCGCGAGTCCCTCCAACTCGGCCTGGACCGCAAGCTGTTCGCGGGACCGCGCCCGACCGCCACCTTCATCGGCCAGCTCACCGAGTGGTCGGACACGGACGGCCAGGGGCGCGGCTGGTACGAGGACTTCGCCTCCGCAGGACCCGACTCCCTGCGTGCCGAGCTGGACGAGGCCGCCCGTGCGGCGACCGCGGCGCTGGTGGAGCTGCGGGACTGGATGCGGGACGTGTACGCGCCGGCGATCGAGGGCGCGCCGAACACGGTGGGCCGGGAGCGGTACGCGCGCTGGGCGCGCTACTACAACGGTACGGAGCTGGACCTCGACGAGGCGTACGCGTACGGCTGGTCGGAGTACCGTCGGCTGCTCGCCGAGATGGAGCGGGAGGCCGAGAAGATCCTGCCCGGCGCCGAGACCCCGTGGGTGGCGCTCGCACACCTCGACGAGCACGGCCGGCACATCGAGGGCGTCGACGAGGTCCGCGCCTGGCTCCAGGGCCTGATGGACAAGGCGATCGAGGAGCTGGACGGCACCCACTTCGAACTCGCCGAGCGGGTACGGCGGGTGGAGTCGCACATCGCGCCTGCGGGTAGCTCGGCGGCGCCGTACTACACGCAGCCCTCGCAGGACTTCTCACGTCCGGGCCGCACCTGGCTGCCCACGATGGGACAGACCCGGTTCCCGGTCTACGACCTCGTCTCGACCTGGTACCACGAGGGCGTCCCCGGCCATCACCTCCAACTCGCCCAGTGGGCGCACGTCGCCGACGATCTGTCCCGCTACCAGGCCTCCGTCGGCATGGTCAGCGCCAACGCCGAGGGCTGGGCGCTGTACGCGGAGCAACTCATGGACGAGCTGGGCTACTTGGAGGACGCGGAGCAGCGACTCGGCTATCTCGACGGGCAGATGATGCGGGCCACCCGGATCATCGTCGACATCGGCATGCACCTGGAGATGGAGATCCCGGCGGACTCCCCCTTCCACCCCGGTGAGCGGTGGACGCCGGAGCTGGCCCAGGAGTTCTTCGGGGCGCACAGCAGCCGCCCGGCGGACTTCGTGGAGAGCGAACTGACCCGCTACCTCACGATCCCGGGCCAGGCCATCGGCTACAAACTCGGCCAGCGGGCCTGGTTGTTGGGCCGCGAGAACGCGCGGCAGCGCCACGGCGACGCCTTCGACCTGAAGGCCTGGCACATGGCCGCGCTGTCGCAGGGTTCGCTGGGCCTGGACGACCTGGTGGACGAGTTGTCGCAGCTCTGACGCGGGGTGCGGTGACGCACGGTGTGACATGTCGGCGGCCGCGTCCGGGAGTTGGGGACGCGGCCGCCGTATGCGTCTGACGCCGAGGGGCGAAGTCCCCTCACTCACCCGCCGGTTCGGGACGCCGTCGCCGTATCAGCCGTATCAGGGGTCCGTCAGTGGGAGAGTCGCCGCAGTTGGATGAGCCCGAGCCAGGTCTCCGGGCCCGGTTGGGACTGGCCCGCGCGGACGGCGTAGCGGCCCGGTTCCAGGTCGACCTTCAGGTGTTCCGTGCCCTCCGAATCCCGCCCGGGCCATGCCGAGTCGAACAGGACGACCGGTCCGGGTACGTCCCACTGCACCTCGTTCTCCCAGGTCGCGCCGGCGAGCGCGGCGGGCATGCCGGCCAGCACCTCGTCCTCGGAGTTCGCGGCGCACCACCGTACGAACGTGCCGTGCTCCGGCAGGAAGGAGGTCGACGCGGGATCGTCACCCAGGACCAGCGCCGCGCTGTCCCCCACGGGCAGCAGGCCGGCGTATCCACCGACCTCGCACGCCCGGTCGTAGTCCGAGGCCAGCTCGTCGCCGTCGGCTCCTGTCCAGAACGGCAGCACCGTCTCCGGCACCGCTATGAGCGGCCCGCCGCCCGACTCCACCCACTGCACCGCCGTTCCCGGCTCCGCGTATCGCGCCATGGGCAGAACCTACACGCACAGCGAGCCCACATGTTCATGGTTCGCGGGACTCGCGTGTCAGTGTCCGGCGCGCGAACTCACCTGCCAGGGCCACGAGTTGAGGGCCCCGTTCGGGAATCAGCAGCCGCAGTCGCCCGCGCCGACCGGCGCCGTCAACGAATCGACCGCAGCCCTCTCACTCCCCTCCCACGTCTCGAACTCGAAGCCCTCACGCACCCAGTACTCGAACCCCCCGAGCATCTCCTTGACCTGGTACCCGAGTTCGGCGAGCGCGAGGGCGGCCCGGGTGGCGCCGTTGCAGCCCGGACCCCAGCAATACGTCACGACCGGCACCGACTTGTCGAGGAGGCCCTCGGCCTGTTCGGGGATGAGCGCGGTCGGGAGGTGGACCGCTCCGGGGACGTGGCCCTGGTCCCAGGACTCGGTGGACCGTGAGTCGAGGACGACGAAGCCGGGGTCGCCGCCGCCCGCGAGCGCGCCGGCCACGTCGGAGACGTCGGCGTGGAAGGCGAGGCTCGCACGGAAGTGGGCGGCCGCCGCCGAAGGCGCGGCGGGGGCGACCCGTAGAACAGGGTTGGCGACGGTACTGCTGCTCATGGTCCGGCCTTTCACGAAGGTGTCTCTACGTCTCTGCATCTCTATGTCTCTGCATCTCTACGTCGAGAAATCTACGGTCGGCGACCGGCTCGCTGAAGGGACGATCCCCGGCGTACCTCTTGATCGGCCGGGGATTCCCCTGCTATTCCTCAGGCATGACCGCGCATTCCCCTTACGCCCCGGACGCCACCGACTGGCGCATCCTCGAAGTCCTCCAGCGGGAGGGCCGGGCCAGCTTCGCCGAGCTGGCCCGGGCCGTCTCCATGTCCGCGAGCGCGGTGACCGAGCGGGTGCGGCGGCTGGAGGAGGCGGGGGTGATCCAGGGGTACGCGGCGGTCGTGGACCCCGAGCGGCTGGGGCTGCCGATCCTGGCGTTCGTGCGGCTGCGCTACCCGAACGGCAACTACAAGCCCTTCCACGACCTGGTCGCGGTGACGCCGGAGATCCTGGAGGCGCATCACATCACGGGCGACGACTGCTTCATGATCAAGGTCGCGGCCCGTTCGATGCGCCACCTGGAGGAGGTGTCGGGGAAGATCGGCGCCCTGGGATCGGTCACCACCAGCGTCGTCTACTCCTCACCGCTCCCGCGCCGCCCGCTGGGCCACTGACCGCGCAAGCCTTACAGGTCTCACGGGTCTCACTGGCCCCGCTGCCGTACCGCCGACCCGTCCCTCCCCTTCACGACCTCCAGCTGCGCGTGGATGCGCCGCCGCAGATCGGCGACATGGCTGACGATGCCGACACTGCGGTCCCGCTCGCGCAGGGAGTCGAGGACGTCGAGGACCTCGTCGAGGGTCTGCTCGTCGAGGCTGCCGAAGCCCTCGTCGATGAAGAGGGTGTCGAGCCGGACCCCGCCGGCCTCGTCGGTGACCACGTCCGCGAGTCCGAGCGCGAGGGCGAGCGACGCGAAGAACGTCTCACCGCCGGACAGCGTCGCCGTGTCCCGCTCCCGCCCGGTCCACGCGTCGACGACATGCAACCCGAGTCCGCTACGACCGCGCCCGGCCCGGTCGTCCGAGTGGACGAGGGTGTAACGGCCGGAAGACATGCGCTGCAACCGTACGGTCGCGGCGGCGGCCACCTGTTCCAGGCGGGCGGCGAGGACGTACGACTCCAGCCGCATCCGGCGTTCGTTGTCGGCCGAGGTGCCGGCGGTGAGAGTGGCGAGGCGGGCCACCCTGTCGTACTCCTCGCGCAGCGGCGCCAGTTGACGAGCCCCGGCGGCCGATCGGGCGGAGAGCCGGTCGAGTTCGGTACAGCGCCGGGCCGCCGCGTCGCGCGCGGAGGCCGCGTCCCGGGTCCGCTGAACGGCCGCGGTCGCGGCTCGCTCCGCCGCGTCCAGATCGGCGGGCGCCTGCTGCGCGGCCGCCGCCGTGTCGACTTCGGCGAGAACGGCCCGTACGGCGGCCTCCTCCGACTGCCAGGCGTCCAGGCGCCGTTGGAGTTCGCGATGGGCGGTGTCGTCGAGAAGGGCGGCGGCAGCGGCCTGCGGGGTGTCGAACCCGGCCCGGAAGGCGGCGTCGGCGAGCCGGGCGTCGGCGTCCTTGAGCCGCTGCGCGGTGTCCTCGGCACCGCGGACGGCGTCGGCCGCGTCGGTGAGCAGCGCGGCCTGCCGCTCCAGCTGGGCGGCGCGCGCGGCCACGCTGTCGGCGGCACCCCGCGACTGGGCCAACTCCCCTTCCAGGGAGGCCCGTTCACGGTCCAGGGTGTCGCGCAGAGTCGTCCGGGAGGCGGCCCTGAGGGCGGCCTGCTGCTGGATCGCGGTCCGCCGCTCGTGCTCCTGCTCGGCCCGGCGCAGCTCCTCGGTCGCGGGGTGCAGCCAGGACGCGTCCCGGCGGGCCTGCTCGTACAGCCGCTCCAACTCCGCTACCTCGTCGGCGAGTTGACCGGTCGGCGCGTCACCCGCCTCGGCGGTGGCGGCGGCGAGGGCTTCCCGTACGACGGCCAGCCGCCGCTCGGCCTCGGTGCGCAGTTCCTCCGCGCGCTGGTGGGCGGTGAGGGCCCGTTCCTCCGCCGCGCGGTCGACGTGCCCGGCGGATTTGCGTGCGGGCGCGGGGTGTTCGGTGGCTCCGCAGACAGCGCAGGGTGCGCCGTCGGTGAGGTGGGCGGCAAGTTCGGCGGCGATGCCGTTCAGCCGCTGTTCCTTGAGGTCGAGCCAGTGGGCGCGGGTGGTCAAGGCGTGTTCGGCGCAGGCCAGCACCTGCCGCTGGGCGTCCTCCGTGTCACCGGCGAACTGGTCCCGCTGCCGGGCCGCCCCGAGCCGCCGCTCGGCGGGCTCGCGCCGGACGCCGAGCTGTTCGGCGCGGGTGGTGGCCTCCTGCGCCGACTCGATCCGCGTCTGAAGTCCCGCACGGGTGGCGTCCCACTCGGCGAGCCAGGCCTCGGCTTCCTGTCGTACGTCCTCGTCAGCGCGCTCCTGGCGGTCCAACTCGGCGCGCTCGACACCGAGTTCGGTGAGCCGCTGCTCGGCGCGGCGGGCCGACTCGAGTCCGCCCAGTTCCTCGGCGGCCCGGCGTGCGGCGGCAGCCAGTCCGGCCGCGCCGGCGCCCGCGAAGGTCTCCGGCAGCAGGTCACGTGCGCGCGACTCGGCCCGGGCGGCGTCCCGGTGCTCGGCGTCGGCGGCCTCCCGCAGCTCCAGCGCCGGCGCCACCGCCACCGCCTTCCGGGCGCGCTCCATCCGCGCCTGTGCCTGCCGATAGCCGTCGGCCCGCTCCTCCATGAGCGTGGCCCGCTCCCGCGCCTGCGTGAACCGCTGTTGCAGGCGCGCCAGTTCACGTACGTCGGCCAGTGTCCGGTCGGCGGCGGCCTGGGCGGATTCGGCGGCGGTCAGCCCGCCCTGCGCGACGGTCAGCTGCTCGCGTGCGGTGCTGCGGGCGACGGCCGCCGCGCTCAACACCTCGTCGGCGAGGCCGGGTTCGCCCGGGGCGAGGTCCGGCAGCTCCATGGCGTCGCCGGCGGCCTGCTGCATGCGGTGCGCGTCCGCGAGCAACTCGGCGTCGCCCTCGCGGACTTGGGTCTCCGTGGCGCGGCGCCGTTCGGCGAGCCGTTTCTCGACCTCGGCGAAGCGGTGCGTGTCGAAGAGCCGGCCGAGCAGCTTGCCGCGCGCCTCGGCGTCGGAGCGCAGGAACCGAGCGAACTCGCCCTGGGGCAGCAGCACGACCTGGCAGAACTGTTCCCGGCTCATGCCCAGCAGCTGGGTGATCTCCTCACCGATCTCCTGGTGCGAGCGGCTGAGGTCCTTCCAGGCGCCGGCGGTCGCGTCGTACTCGCGCAGCCAGCTCTGCGCCTTGTCGACCGTGGTACCAGGACGGCCCTTCTTCTTGGGACGCTCCCAGGGCGGCTGCCGGGTGAGCTCCAACCGCCGCCCGGCGACGGTCAGTTCGAGCCGGACTTCCGTGCGCGTGCCGGCCTCCGCGTGGTCGCTGCGCAGGGTGAGCCCCTGGCCGGACTGCCGGACGCCGGGCACCGAGCCGTAGAGCGCGTAGCACACGGCGTCGAGGACGGAGGTCTTGCCGGCGCCGGTCGGCCCGTGGAGCAGGAACAGCCCGGCGGAGGACAGCTCGTCGAAGTCGACGGTCTGCGAACCACCGAAGGGACCGAAGGCGGTGATGTCGAGCCGGTGCAGCCTCATCGGCCGCCACCCCCTTCTCCCGCGTCTCCCTTTTGCCGCGCGAAGCCGACACCGCATGACGCGTCCACGGCGCCGGGCCATACATCCGCTGCACCCCGCCGCGCGTCCGCCGCACCCCACCGAACCCTCACGGCGTCACCTCCCGTACGACCGAGTCCGCGCGCACCGCGTCGAACGCCTCCTGGAGCACGGTCCGTTCGTCCTCGTCGGGACCGGCGCCGCGCACGTGGGCCACGAAGTCGTCGGCGATCTCCCGGTCGTCGCGGCCCGCGAGGCGCCGGGCGTACGACACGTCGGGGTCGTCGGGGCCCCGCTCGGGGTCGAAGACGAGGCTGAGCGTGTGCGGGAAGCGTTCGTTGAGCCGGGCCATGGGGTCGGCCGGGCGGACCGGGTCGGTGAGTGTCGCCTCGACCCACGCCTCCTCGTGCCGCGCGAGGTCGGGGTCGTAGAGGAGGTGCTCCAACGTGCCCCGGATACGGGCCAGTTCGCGTGGTACCGGGCAGTCGAGGCGCTCGGCGGTGACGGCTCCTTCGGCGTCCAGGTCGATCAGCCACATGCTCTTGCGGTGGTCGGCCTCGGAGAAGGAGTACGGGAGGGGGGAGCCCGAGTAGCGGACGCGTTCGGTGATGGTCTGGGAGCCGTGCAGGTGGCCCAGCGCGACGTAGGAGACGCCGTCGAATACACCGGCCGGTACGGCGGCGACTCCGCCGACGGTGATGTCGCGTTCGCTGTCGCTGGCCTCGCCGCCGGTGACGAAGGCGTGCGCGAGGACCACGGAACGGGTGCCGGGCGCGCGGCCGGCGAGGTCGGCGCGGACCCGGTCCATGGCGGCGGCGAGAACGGATTCGTGCCCGGCCTTCTCCACCCCGAACTCGGCCTTCACCAGGGCGGGTTCGAGATACGGCAGCCCGTAGAAGGCCACGTCGCCGAACGCGTCCGGAATCACCACGGGCGTTCCGCAGGCCGCCGGCTCGGTCCGCAGGTGGATGCCCGCGCGGTCGATCAGACCGGCGCCGACGCCGAGACGGCGGGCCGAGTCATGGTTCCCGGAGATCATCACCGTGGGCACACCCAGGTCGGCGAGCCGGTGCAGGGTGTCGTCGAACAGCTCGACCGCGGCCAGCGGCGGCACCGCCCGGTCGTACACGTCTCCCGACACGACCACCGCGTCCACGGCGCGCTCGCGCACGGTGGTGACGAGGTGGCCCACGAAGTCGGCCTGGGCGCCGAGCATGTTCACGCGGTGGAACGCCCGGCCCAGGTGCCAGTCGGAGGTGTGCAGCAGTTTCATGGAGCCACCACG
>Ga0307510_10006533_pt1 | contig 13905 bp, 17 predicted proteins | sample 12_EM_MG_FD_207224 | JGI IMG/M metagenome (GOLD analysis project Ga0307510, IMG submission 207224) | Populus trichocarpa ectomycorrhiza microbial communities from riparian zone in the Pacific Northwest, United States - 12_EM | ecosystem: Host-associated > Plants > Roots > Unclassified | place... | reverse complement strand
ATACAAAAAAAAAAAAAAAAAAAAAAAAAAAAAAAAAAAAAAGGAAATGAGTTAAGCCTAGACCACGCCGGCGGTCTAGGGATGAGATCGATGAGAACTAGTCACAATACTTTCAATGAATCCCAGACAGGGGGGCGAGGGAGTGTCATGCGGCCACATGCCGCACCTCATCACATCGTTTCCGCTGCCAGTTGAGGAGCAGGTTTTGAGTTCCTCATGTCCGAGTTTCGTGATAATCCTCGCCGTACCCCATCACATTCGCCGCCCCCGCCCAGTGCCAGCCGCAGACGTCGCGAACGCCGCCGTTACATTCATGGACTCCCTCGCTGACCCCCCCACGACCGAAGACATTATCGTGTACATGACGAGCATGCTCTCCGTCCTGATGTCCTTCATTCCGCTCCCCACATCTTGGAATCGTGCCCATTAGTTTCGATTTTTCGCGATCGTATATTACAAGGTGCTTCCTCTCATTACTTATTCTGGACTGTCAAAGGGGCCTCTGCCCTTGCCACTTTTCTACTCCGTAGTAACTCCCTGCTCCGTCCCCTGCCTGCCTGTCCTGACCCACTGTAATTATTCTACTTATGGCCAGCCCTTCTTGGGCTATTGGTGTCTTTCATAACCCCGTCTCTTTCATCCTGTCTAGCCGGACATTCTGTTATTCACCTTCTCCTGTGTCTCCTAGTAGTGTTCTTGTAGCACCGCGATGTCTTGTTGTGTAAACAGTGGACAATAAACTCCGAATTCCAAAAAAAAAAAAAATCCCAGACAGTGCCAGGGAAAATCTGGGTGGTTGCACATGATCGAAGTTTGAAAAGAATTGTATTGTATTTGTCCTGCCGTACTCTTATAATAACAATGCGCACAGGCCCGTCGTATGACAAAGTCCGGGATCCCTTATCAGGACTGTCCGCGTCCTGCTCTCCTTATATTATCGTCGCCCCGCAGAATATCATAACATGAGCGAGTGGGTGTTCCCACTCCAGTACTGTGTGCCATCCTTCTCCCTCGCGCTTACTGCGCTCCGATCTCATTCACACACTCTCATCGCTTGAAGAATCCCTGCAGGTTGAACTGGAGAGAACTGCAGCGCAGCAGCAGCATGTTTACAGTCATATTGTGGATGAGTGCAGGACCTGCGTGAATGGTCGACAACTCAGGGCGACTCGGGGGCCAGGCTCGAAATTGATTGGCGCGGACCAGCCTAGGGGAATCGCGTATGGCGATTACCTTTTACAGAAGCTTCCCGAGGCACTCTAGGAATGCCACTGGTCTAGAATTTATGTGGAATGAGTGCGGAGTATGGAATTTTTACAGGTAATACAATCCGTTGGGCCAGACGGTGAGGTACTCTTGACACTTATAAAAACCTGGCGGTAATTGAATAGCACTAATAGGCTGCAGCTTCAAGTTGCACACAGTTACATCAGAATTCTCCAATCGGAGTCCACTGTCCCCTTGTTCAGGCACGTGCAAGATACTCGTTTCTGAGCAGTGGGAAACATCGGACTCGGACATCGTTGACTACTATCTGGTCATGGCATACCGACTTCCGTGTCCCCACCCAAATTGCCCAATAACGTTCAAGAGCAAACGCGGACAAAAACATCATATCCACACAGTGCATTTCCGGTCTTTACTAAACCGTCAAATAAATGTACAACGTGATGAAGAATACAAAGTCAATGATCACCACTGGCAGGATCAGGAATATGACGGCCATCATCACCAGTCCGCGGATGCCAGTGGTCCCGATGATACACATTCCACCCATAACAGGAGTTATGTATCATCTGTTAATGATCTGGACCCGCCGGTAGGCAAGAGGAAAGAACACCCCCATCTAACCGGTATGTGTGCCCTCTATGTTATGAACATGCACTAATCATTGGACTGTTGATTAGCACTTCCCTGTGACCAGGATGGCAACGCCCTACCACTGGGCACACCACCACCACCGCAAGCAACAGCGCCACAAGGCGACTGGAGTCCCTTTGATAGCGAGGTACAATTTAGCCTCGCTGATCTTCTCTACCGGCGTGCAGAGCTCTCTGCCACGAATATCGATACCCTTCTCGATCTATGGGCTAGATCTCTGGCCGGTTTCAATGCCTCTGCCCCATTCCGATCTTACCAGGAAATGCATTCGACAATTGATTCATCTATGCTTGGCGACGTTCCCTGGCAATGCATGGTGACAGGATTTGGTGAAGATGTGGACGAACATGCACATAGTTGGATGCGGACAAGCTATGAAGTCTGGTATCGCAACCCCGATACTGTCATATCAATGATGTTGAACAATCCCGACTTCAAGGGGCAATTCGACCTTCGCCCGTATGTCGACATTGGCGCAGATGGAAATCGTTGTTGGAGCAATTTCATGTCAGGGAACATTGCTTGGAGACGTTGTGTTAGTCATGCGATCTCATAGTCCACTGAATACGCAGGATGCGCATATGTTGACGACCCCGTTCCAGAATGATATCATGAAGTCCAATCCAGGGGCATTGGGTGCGATGTATTGCCCAATCATCCTCAGGAGCGACAAGATGACTGTATCAGTGGCTACTGGTCATGTCGAATATCATCCCTTATATTTATCCATTGGTAATCCTCACAATACAGTCCGACGCGCGCACCGTAATGCAGTGATCCCGATCGCTTTCCTTGCAATTCCTAAGAGTATGTGAACATGAATATGATTATCAACTTGTATGTGGCATGACATAAGTTACTGTCCAGGCGACCGCAGATTCGATGATAGCCCAAGATTTTGAGCTTTCAAACGCCAACTATATCATGCATCAGTGGCGGCCGTGCTGAGTTCATTGCGTCCAGGGATGGAAGTCCCAATTATTTGTAGGTGTCCTGACGGGCACTTCAGGCGTGTCATTTATGATCTTGTTGCCTTCATCGCCGATTATCCTGAGCAAGTGATGCTCACGGGTATTGTCCAGGGCTGGTGCCCCAAGTAAGCGAGTCACTAGTAATCCCACCGCTCCACTTACTAGTATTATCAGATGTACATCGCAACCAGACAACCTCGATGTGTATTCTCTTCCTCGGATACCAGAGCATACAGAAAGGTTACTCAAACTCGTTGACTCCAAGGCATTATGGACGGACTATGGAATCGATGATGATATCATAGTGGGTTCATCATCACTCTCCAGGACTCACCCTCAGGCTCATGACTTCATTTCTGTTATTACATCTTTAGCCATTCACAGTAGACTTCCTGCGTGCCAACATTTACAAGATGATTTCACCAGATCTACTACATCAAATCATTAAGGGCACATTCAAAGATCATTTGGTGAGATGGGTGTGCGAGTATCTAGTCGAAGAGTATAGAGAACGCAAAGCAAATGATATCCTTGACGAAATAGATCGGCGGTATGGCATCCTTATAGCCAAGAATAACCACACATCTGACGTGCAGACAGGATTGCTTCTGTGCCACCCTTCCCGGGTCTCCGTCGATTCCCCCATGGCCGCCGTTTCAAGCAGTGGACTGGAGACGACTCGAAGGCACTGATGAAGGTACAAGCTTAGTCAGTTCTCAACCGCAGAGTCTCGAAGTCTGAATCATCTTGCAGGTGTATATCCCTGCGATTGCGGGGTATGTGCCGGATGAGATCGTTAGGTGTCTAATTGCCTTCCTAGACACATGTTACATCGCTCGGCGTCAACAAATAAACTCTGAAGCATTAGATGCGCTTGATGCCGCATTACACAACTTCCGTCAGCTGCGTGAGGTGTTCCGAATCCCTGGTGTTCGGCCAACCGGATTCTCACTCCCGAGGCAACACGCGCTGTTCCATTACCGTCGTCAAATTGAAGATTTTGGAGCGCCAGGGGGCCTTTGTTCTTCCATCACAGAATCCCGCCATATCACGGCCGTCAAAAAACCCTGGCGCCGTTCGAATCGATTCAATGCATTAGGTCAGATGCTCCAAACCAATCAGCGGTTGGATAAGCTTGCCGCTATGCGCAGTGACTTTGTCTCATGTGGGATGTTACCTGCAAGCCACACTGGAGGTAGACAAATATCACACATTGCCAAGTCCTCCGAGTCGCAACACTTTTCCAATGATGAGGACGGTGATAGTGAGCCTGTGGAGGAACAGGACATATCTGAAGATGTGATCTTGGCCCACACTTGTGGTACGTCAATCTCCCTTGTGGATAAATAAATATCTAATTCTGCGAAGCACGCAAGTACCCATGAGACATTGAGGGCCTTTCGGATCACATAGGCATGCCAAACCTTCATGATATGACGCTGCAGTGCATTGCAACTCGGCTCGGCTCGAGTGTCGATAATCTCCTCCCCATCAACGCCAAGATTTCCATGTTTCATTCGGCAATCGCAAAATTTCATGCCCCAAGTGATCCGAGCGGCACACAGGGAATGCGACGTGAGCGCATCTGTTCCACACCTTCATGGAGAGGCCGCGAGCCACGCCGCGACTGCGCATTCGTTGGTGAGGATGAGAGGGCATCTGGGATGAGAGGTATGGCCATTGTTAGGGTGATTCTTTTTTTCTCGTTTGAACACAAAGGTGTCTACTACCCCTGCACTCTTGTGGAGCAGTTCAGGAAAGTACGACATGACCCTGTGACAGGGATGTGGGTGGTACAGCCAGATATCATTCACAGCAGACGCAAAACGTCAGTTCTACACCTCGATACGTTCTATCGGGGTGCCCATCTGATTCCGGTTTATGGAAAAAAAAAGTTGCTGGTTGGGTTCCACTTCAGTTACTCCCTAGACGCATTTCGTGCTTTTTATGTAAATAAATACATAGATCACCATGCAAACGAAATTGCATTCTAAAGTCTAGTAGCTTGAGCTAAGTAGGATAAGGCAAAAAACAAACAAAGGGAGTGTTATGGTAGGAGTGCGCGGCTGGTATATCAAATGCACGTGCTGTGTTATCATTGCTCTATCTACAGCAGCCATCGGCCTGGATATGGTAATAGGCTTTGTAATTCTGACGCGCATTGGTCCCTGCACGTCGGTCCGAGCGACACGTTTCATAATTATTATTGTAAATTAATTATCAGAGCACATAAGGTGTGACTGTCCATGCGGGACGTAACTTAGTTAGTAGGTGCAGTAAACCCGCTTCTAGTGACTCCGGTCCGTGCAGGATGTAGGTGCAGTAAACCCACAATGCGTACCCAACTTGAACAGAATATACACGACTCGGAGGTTGGCGCGACTCCCAAAGAGGCCAAGAGCTGTTGCCATCGATAAATTGACGCCATCAAAAAAGTTCCTCTATGTCATCAGCAAAGACGAGTTAAGCCGCCAGTCTGCAAGTCTTATAGCACAATTCAGATTATCCCACGCGCCAGTCAATCATTTCTCGGACGAATAGGCAAAGTAGACTGCAAGGTGTCCCGCATGCGGAGCAGATGACAAGACCATCGAACACTTTATTTTAGCTTGTCCAAGCTTTGCTCACGAAAGATGGCTGGAGACTCTCCTGGGAGGTCACAACATGGTAGTCCCGCTAGCTAACTACATAGATGTGATGCAGCGATTTAGAAATGATGGTGAGCAGATGTACCGTCTGTGTTAACAATCTACGCGATACAACTTCGCACCGACTACACACAAGACTCAAAACTTCACATTCCCTCTCATAACGTACTGGTGTGCGACTTGCATGCGCAGCCAGAAAAGCACAAGAGAATGCGTGACACACAGGTAGCTGCCGCGAACGCCATCCCTATCCCACACGCGGCTGGGCTGGGGCGTTCCCACCTCAGACCGTACAAAGCTACTTGGTGCGTCATTGCCACGCTTGCCAAACTCTCTGAAAACACGTTATGTCACGAAGGCAAGTCAGCTTTAGGGGTAGAAAGCGGAATTGTAAAGACCCATTTACTGGCAAAGCACATACAGTATGTATCTATCCTCGAAGTGCTACATGGGGCTCTGCACCCCGAAGCGCACAACAATGGGCTCGAAAAAAAAAAGCATGATAGATAAGATACTACTATCTCCAGAGTGCAAGCAACCCAGATCAGACATCTTCATGGTCCGCAGCACACACTCGGAGCTGACACGCCATCTCGTTCTTGTCGGACCGTGGCCCCTTCGAGTTAGTGAGCGTGACCGTGCGGAGCAGACACGGCCGAGTTCTCCTATTCCTGGAACACCCCGTGCAGCACAGAGACCCCGCGCCGCAGGGTTGGGTTCATTCCCTTGAGCTTCTGCCAGCGGTCTTGGCACCAGAAGGCGGCATGCTGGGTGTCAAGGGAATTGCCTGTTCTGTGAAGGGCCTGGAACCGATTACCACCAGAGAGCAGCAGATCAAGCTGTCAGGTAAGGTCCAAAACAAAATCGAAGGTGTTTTGGGATCACCGCCGGGCCAGTGGCAACGCTGCGTATCTTGATACCCGCAATCGAAGTCACCCTCTTGTGTTCGCAAATCACAATGAGTGAGGACATGAGATAGTGGCTGGCAATGCACAACACCAAGGGGAACCACATGTGAATAGTTTACTAGTACCGTTCGTTTTTTATTTCCCAAATAATACTCTATAGCCTTCGCCGCGATGCCAAGGAGTAAATGCAACTTGAAGGAACTTGAACGTCACAATTGATTTGACATGGCTCAGACATTGTCTAGACCCATTCAATTGCGAAACTTGAGCCCGTCCATGCGCTTGTGGAGTGACAATGTTACTAGTAGTACCTGACCGTTTTGATGGAGCATTCTACGACGTTTTGGGGTGGCAGGTCTCGCAAGCAGCTAAAGGAGCCCTTACCTTAAAAACAGCGGAGGAGAGTCGGCAACACACCCCCAACACACTCTTGCTCCTCTCCACTCATGCCACTACGAGCGAGGAAGTCGGGCGTCACCAAAGAACAGGCCCACCACAAGCTCCAAGTCTTACAGGCAATAGAGCAGCTAGAACGCCAACCCGGGTCACCCGGCGGCGAGGCAGAAACCATAGACCTAACCTCACGGTCCTCACCATGGTAAGCCAAACTCGACACCGACAGAGAGACATTGACCAATCGAAGTACCAGTGGTGACGCGGACCTGCGGTACCCCGAATCCCAGGCTGAGGCCTTGGGCGAAAGCGCGGCCGATACCGACTCTGATTACCAAGGCGAACCCTACTCTGACGAGGTCGTCGACGTCAATGCTTATGAGAGCGTCTTCTGAGAATTATGCCGGACGTCGCCAGTGTCACAGCACAGTCAGATCAAAGTTGGTCACACTGATTCCAATAGCGGTGCAGGCGTGCCCAGCTTGGATAGCCTGGAACTTAGACAGGTCATACCAATCCAATGCCAGGTAAAATTCACTGACTGTAACACGATCAAAGCATTTACCTTCTTTCACAGAAACAGAAAGAGAACCAGGACTCTCTGAAACACGCAGTGCCCCCTGGGCCAGACGAGTAGGTGCACCTTCATTAGCACCAGTTATTGCATACTAATGCCACCTACGTCACATTGTCTCCACCCTCCCAGTGTGAGCGCAGTCCCAAAACGCTTGAAGCGCTCTCATGCATGGGGTGGGTCGGACCCACGATGGGGAGAGAACGGTCCGTCGATTTGATTTTTGCTCCGCACAACACCCCTTCTGATAGATGCGCTACATTTAGTGCAACAATCTTCAGAAACGCCGACCGATATCGACAGTGTCGACTCGGATGATGCTCCTGGGGAGTTTCATTGCAATGAGGCAGATGATATGCTCACCAAAGTGCAGAGAAGCAAGAGTTCTGTGCCACCAGCGAACAGGAAATTGCTATCTAACACCCCAGTAGAAGGGAAAACCGTTTCAGTGGCAACAAGTGGTGAAGATGTAGGCCTCCCTTTGTTCTTGCACCATGAAAACACTGGCTAATGTGATGTTAGATGAAAATTCGGCTTCTCAAGCTCATGACCCCCTCCGGCTCAGTCAGCAGTACGAGCCGTACCAGGGGCGGCACGCCGAGCGGTTACATCACGCGAATGCCCGAGGACATCCCCCGTAACATCAAACAGGATTACACGATTTCAGATCTTCCACTGCCACTGGCAGACGGTGGAGCTTACATAGAAAAATGGCATAAAGATTTCGTTCCCTCTCTTTTAACATGGGCTGGAGCCCATGAGGACCCATTCGGGGTCAGGAGCGAATTGTTCACTGCAGTGCCTCATATCTGGGAGCGTGTCTTTTGTGACATCAGACTCCACAATAATGACTTAGTTACTCTGGTGAAAGTGGTAAGTCGTATGGAGTAACTATGAGGAAATGATCTAATCATTTTGTAGTCGGAAAACGTCATCGAAAGCTGGATTGATGATATTGGACAGGCTGGGTACATGGCTGTCCGGGACATCATCGGGTGCACACCAGGACTCGAATACGCGGAAGATAGGATTGCTTTTGCCTCATGTGCACTCCACAACCTAAAGTATGTCTACAGTCATCCTGAACAGTCGGTAAGTGTAAACTGCTCATGTTGTCAATGCTGAAACTGATACCCACCAAGGTTCAACGAGGAGCATTTCGCTCTATACTCGTGCTGAAAGTTTATTCCGTGCATGCCCACAAAATTCTCCCAGTAATACACCGCTACCGCAGCCAGACTGGAGCTCTGGCACTTGCAACAGCTGCTGTATGTGGATCCATTTATTCATAATGAGGGCATAATAGAATAATCCATCCATCTAGGTCGAACGCGGCCTGAGGCTATTTGAGACGCGACGAGATGATCGGGCAGAAAGGGATATACAGAACCTCCACAGGCCCCAGGTCTTTGCCATAGTATTGGGTTCCTGGAACCACTGTGGGGGCAAATCACGTGCAACCTTGTTTGGTCGACGAAAAGGGTAAGGGCAGGAGATTGGTCCAATATCATGAAAAGGTGTGCGCCGCACCTCAGGCTCTTAAGTTGTGCCGAAGAAGAATGTTTTCAATCAGAGGAGGGCCATTTCGACAGACGTCGTCAGAGATTTGGACTACATGCGTCAATCCAGATGAATTGGTGGGTACAGCATTAACTCAAACAAACGGGTTCTAAAAGATGCCACAGAAAAAATCAAATAGGTGTTAACAATGCGATGTGGACATGCTGTGGTGTGCGGTGTGTGCATTCCATGAATGGCACATTTCTTGGCTTCTTGGACTATAGTATTACCTATCGTAGTTCAATTGATATTTTGATATCTTGAAAACATGTCGGTTTGACCATTCAAAGTCATTATTCGATGCGTATAAAAAAACGTGCACAAAGAAGCATTGAGGGAGGAGCAGATCAAGAAGTCGGGTATTGATGTGACTCTGATATCTGGCGTGAACGTGAACGTGAATGAGGATGCTGGCTGACGTTACACAGTACCGTACAGTCACCCAAGGAGCAGTGGGTACACTGCCCGTCTAAATGGGCAGTGGGCAGTTTCAGGTTGACATCTTCTGTAACCAAGGACGTCCGAGTCCCGCCCTCCAAATGGCGGTGGTTCAGACCAGCCATCCAACCTCATCGGTCGTTCTGTGGCGCCTCATTAAGTTGGGTTACGACCGTTCAAAGGTTCAAGTTGTCTCAGAGGTTGTTCGTCCATCTGTTTCTCCTGCGCTACGATGCCAGTGGTGTGATAATCCTTCCGACATCACGGTCCTGGTCTCAGAAGGATACTTGCCATCTTTAACGCCCTACGGATTCCAACCTATGCTTCATATTTCCTCCTCTCGAAAAGGTGTCTGGCAAGCCTTTTTTGGTTGTTCTCCAAGTTGGACCAACTGAATGACGGCGGCATTCCTCGGAGTACATATAAACATGGAGAAGGAGGGCTAGCCTATCTCGCACTTGGCGCATCAAGTTTTCACTTGCTTTCGATTTCGGCCATCGTCATGCCCATCGCAACTTTAAAGGATGGTTCACTGTGTTTCTCATACGAAGATTCTGGCCCGGTGCCGATGGGCGAGCCCTACACCACACTGGTAATGGTGCACGGAACCGGTTTCCACTTGGGTAAGTGGGCGTGTTGAACTTCTCTGCAGAAAGAAAAGCGATCTCTGACGGACGCTGGTCCTGTTGCCTGTCATTGCGCGTCCATATGCACAAACAGGGATCTTTTCTCCGATGCTTCCGTTTGCAGCTGCCTACAAAGCCCGACTAATCCTTGTCAATCGACAAGACCATCTAGGTTCAACTCCCTTTACGGACACTGAGCTCGCTTCGCTGGGTAGCCAGAATCTACAGACGCGTGCCAAAGCCCTGGCCCAGCAGGGTCTGGACATTGGTATCTTTCTCGCCTGGCTAGTCCGTGAGGAGAAGATACCCCCCGTAAGCATGGACTCGAATGGAAATAAACGGGGCGGCATCGCCCTTGTATCCTGGTTGCTCGCGCACATGCCCTCAGCAGGGTTCCTCGCCCACGCAGACACACTTCCGGTCGATGCTCGCAAGGCTCTCAAACCCTGTCTCCAAGCATACTGCATCTTTGGTAACCGCTTCCCATCCACACCGTCCCATCTGCCTTGCACAACTCAACTTGTCCCCCAGATGCACCTCACGTTTCGTTCGGGATTCCGACTCTCAGCAAGTACCACCTGTTGTTAGACCCGACCTATCCGATGGAGGAACGCGTCCCACGTTTCTATTCCTGGGTATCGACATACTACACGCACTCGAACTTCGCACGCAGGACACGCAACCCAGCACTACTCGATACAACTCCGATTCCCTATCCCGTGCCCCTGTGTGCCCGCCCTGCAACCCTCGATGTGATCAACCCTACATCGCTTGAAGCTGTCTCCTGGCACGGCCCTATCCAGGGTTCTGAGGCACTTCTTCACGGTATGCCGCTCAGCCTTGTGTTCGAGCAGACACAGCGCATGTTGTTCAACAAAGGTGTAGGGAAGGTGCTGCCAAGGTGCAAAGTCGTTGTCATATGGGGCGAAAACACGCTCTGGGAAATGGTTGGTGCAGCGTGGGCGTTGGAAAAGCTGTACAAGGAAAGGAAAGCGGTTGGGAAAGTCGGGCGCTTGCTTGAAGTTGTGGAGATGCCTGACGCGAATCACTTCGTGAGTCCTTCCCTCCCTTTAGTTGGCCTTGTGGCCCGGGTAGTGCTGCGTTGACAAGAAAATGTATAGCCCCACTGGGATGAGCCTGAGGCAATGGTGCGGTTCTCAACATCTGTTGTATAAGCGGAGTGGCGGAGGAGGATCTTCATATTACCCTGCTAGTTTCTTATGTCAATGCTACTAGTAGTACTTAAAAGTAGTATGCAAATAGTCAATACTAGCACACTCATCGCTCTAATATGGGGGGCTTAAATATTTCATAGTATTACATCCCTATCACTTGAATGAAGCAGACTTTACCACTCCAAGTCTTCAAGTTGCCTGCCGGTGCGCCGTGATACTAGTCGTTTTGTAACATGTCCGATATCGACTGGGCCATTGCAACGACTGACTCAGCAGCCACTGCTGAGTCAGGCCGAACTGGTGGTCACTGTCAACGTTCACCGGTCACTGGTCACCACTGACCATCTGGCTCCAGCCATCTCCAGCCGCAAGGTGTGGCAATCAACTGGCAATCAGCAATTAGGTAAGGCAACACGCGTTCTAGACCTCAAGTTTCCGAGTCCGACTCGGAGTCGTTCAAGTGATAGGGCTACAGCCGGGTGCACTGTCAGGGGTGCAGTTTACAAAGCTTTTCCTCTATTTTCTATCAGACCTCGGTTTGCAAAGTCAATATGCCCCTGCTGGAAGAAGTGTCAAGTTGGCCAAAGCAGCCACCGAATAATCCCCACTCTGCAATGCAAGTCCGACTAATCATTATCACCGTGCCCACTCGTTTACTGACTCACTTCACTGATTAGTTTGACAACTCTGGTGTCACATCTACCTCAGGTGGCGTGATGAGAAGGCAATGCGCGAGACCTGCATCATAGGCGTCTTCTTCAGAAAATTGCATGTTCTTAGCTCGAAGACAATGATTCGCCATTAGGGCAGATCCTGTGAGCACAGTGCTCAAGCAGGAGCAACTGAAGAGGGAGGCTACGCAAAAAGCAGCACAATGACCTTTGGACAGAAGTTCTCTTCGTTTCTCAATGGAACGACGGAAGAATGTTTTATGACATGGAGAGGGTGGTCAAGACGACCAAGCAAGCAGAACAATTGTACGCCTTTTTGTCTTTCCCTGCTTGCATGTGAACTTTACGTGCCTTTCAGTAGTATATGGGGCGCCGAACTCAAGACGCAAGATGGTGGTGGTCTTGTATTCCCTGGACCACATCACAACACGGTTGTACCCCAAGGAAGTTTGCGGCGGCTATCCTCCCACAAGTCGATCGGGAGATGGCTTGGATCAAAGGGCGCAACCGTTATTGCCACGATGAGCTTCCAATCATTAGACTACCTTGCGTCTATTCTTGCACACAACGCGAGGGCAGCAAGGAGGGTACGGCGGGTACATGTGCTTCGGCCTCTGATGGACGATCGCCGCCACGTTTCTTGTGCCTGTGGTCACTGTTGACTAACTTGAGCTCGCTCACTAACCTTCTTGAACACTACCCTTACGACTATGGCGTCTGTGTACCTAAGGACAACCTGCTTCCCCATCCACGGTTCTCAACCCGGAAATTCGATGCACAGTTCATGCACCTAGATACGGAGCATACCGATCCTGTGAAACCTAAGTCCTAAGTCACATCCACTTCGACTCATTACAGACGCTTTCCGTGCCCGGTCTTCGTGCAAATCCGCCATTGCTAAAGATAATCTATTGGACGCAATCAAGAAGGCCTCTTTTGATGCTTTGGAAGGCCCTGACGACACCGTGCCCACAGGACCTACTCATATTTTTGCGAACGCCTTTTCTGATAAGACTACTACCCCCCTGCTTTCTCTTCTCCCGCAAATGCATCAGACATGGACAGGTCTGCGCTGACATTCTCTCCTCGACCACCCCTCCAAGTCCAGCAAGATTGTGCTCATTCTTTTCTTCACAGACCACACTCCTTGTTCGGTCCAAGCATGGCCAGTCACTACCACCTGGCCACGCCATCGTACTAGTAGCCCTAACCTGTCTGCGAACAATAGCACCATACTACAACAACCTCCTCCGAGACTTCGACTGACTGGCTGCAGTCAAATCAAGAGTTCAGGACCATTCCTGGTTCACGCGATCTCATCGCGGAGCTATGGGACGACAACAACAACAACAACAACAACAACGAAATGCCCGTCCCTCCCCCCCTACCTGGTACTGCTATCGCAGAAATACTCTCAACGCGTGCACTCCCGACACCCCTCTCTTGACGACACCAAAACACCTGCGCAACTGGTGCCTCCTACGCCTGCGCCACCGGTTTCGAAAGTGATGCTTGTAGCCAAGGTCAAGCTGGACGATGCCTTCATCGACTTTCGGGCTTATTCCCTACTCGACCCAATTTCGAAACTTTGGTCATGCTGTATTCTTTGCTAACTGAAGCCGTTCTGTCTTGCTGATGCTTCTTTCACTCCCACCCCAATGTGGCTTGTCATTGAGCAACGCTTCACCCCCGCCTACCTGTCCCTCCTGTGAAGGAAGAGGCTGAGGTCACGGTTCCACCGGCTCGGCCTCGTCCTTCGTTCCCTCCCCCATCTCCCCGCACCGAGTCATGCCGTCTCAGTGCCGCATTCTACGTCGTATCAAAGGAGCGCTTCAGTTTCTTCGCAGCAGGCAACGGTAATTAGTATTGCCGCAACTCGGTTAACCACAAGTTGGCTTACTAAGCCACGGTTTTTCCCAGACGCGGCTTGACCAACCGCCGCTTTTCACTCTGAAACCGCAACTCGACTCGACTTGCGGCTCACGAGTCAACTTAAGCCATCAAATAAAAAAAAATTCGCGTTTTTCACTGTCCTGAAGTTTGGGACTAACAACTTATAT
>Ga0307510_10006532_pt1 | contig 13907 bp, 19 predicted proteins | sample 12_EM_MG_FD_207224 | JGI IMG/M metagenome (GOLD analysis project Ga0307510, IMG submission 207224) | Populus trichocarpa ectomycorrhiza microbial communities from riparian zone in the Pacific Northwest, United States - 12_EM | ecosystem: Host-associated > Plants > Roots > Unclassified | place... | reverse complement strand
GCCGGCCCTTCCGGACCAGCTGCTGGATCGTAGGCACTACTTCTCCGGTTTCTGTGTGCCGATGGTGAAGCTAACCTGGAACGTCGCCGACCCACGCGGTCGGGTGTGTCGGATCCCGCAGACTTTCGCCGGTAAGCAAAAGGGGCGCGGATCGCGGTGGCCGGTGTCGGCTCCCTTAGTGCGGTTCAAGGCACGCACGGGAGCCAGGGCACACCCCAGGCACAAGGTAGGAGCGTACCTACCTCATTCGCTGCGGTCAAAACAAATGGGTGCCACCCACGGCCCAACACGGACCATGCCGAAGCCACGCCCCGTCCGCGATCTTCGAATCTACGGCGATTCCGCTGCTCCGAGCCCTCGGCCCTACGGTACGGAACCTTCGACCGCCGCCCTCAGGTAGAGCTCGCCGCCGCCACGATCATGAGGAGCAGTATCAGGGCCCAGCCCGCGACGGCGAGCCAGCCGAAGACCAGGCCGGTGAGTGCGAGGCCGTCGCCGCCCTCGTCGGTGCGCTGGATCTCGGCGCGGGCGGTGTGGCCGAGGATCACCGCGGGGATTCCGGTGAGGCCCAGCGTCGGCACGATGAGCAGCCCGCAGACCAGCGAACCGACCGCCTTGCCGTTGGTCGGCGGCACCGGGGGCGGCAGGAACGTCGGCGGCACCGGCCTGAATCCCGGATGCGGTGCCTGCACGACCGCGGTCGCCTGCGGCCCCTGGGGCAGATCGGCGACCAGCAGCATCAACTCGCCCACCGTACGGGCGCCGTAGGCCCGGGCGACCCGCTTCTCCAGCTCGTCCTCCCGCAGCCGCCCCTCGGCGAAGCCGGCCCGCAGCACGTCCACCGCCCGCTCCCGGTCCGCGGTCGCGGCCAGCATCGACGCCCCGGCCTGTCCTGGCGACGGCTGGTGCGGTCCTGGCCACTGCCCCTGCCACGGTGTCGGGTACGACACGGAACACCTCCCCCGGCGCCGGAGACCGAATGCCTCCATGATGCTCCAACGCACCGAAAACGGCACCGGTTCCCCAGAGGGATCGAAAAAGGTCGACCACCCCGCCCGCCTGTATAGGGGAGCGGGGTGGTCCGTGTCAGCGAGAGCGGCGGGCGGTGCGTTCCGCGGCGAAGACGTCCTCCAGCCGGAACAGTTGGGCCCGCCCCGCCCTGCCGGCCGGCGTCAGGCGACCGAGCTGCACCCACTTGCGGATGGTGGCGGGCGCGACCCCGGCCTCCTGCGCGGCGAGCGGCCCGGGAATCAGCGTCGGCAGTCCACCCCTGGTCCCCGTCATCGGTCCCACTCCCCCTCGTTCCAGGTGTGCCGGTAGGCCGGGTCGTCGTGGCAGCCGCAGTCCGGCGCCGAGCAACGGCAGGCCGGGTTCACACAGAGCACAGCGCCCCGGTCCGGGAAGGCCCGCAACGAGACCGAGTCGCACCAGGGGCAACGGCCCGACACCCGTACGACGGTCTCGGTGTCCCCCAGCGCACGGGCACAGCGCCGCGCCATCCGCCGGGTCTCGTCCCGTACGTGCGCCGCGAGTACGGCGTCGGCGGCGATCTCGTCGAGCAGCCCGGCGATCCGCCGCAACCGCTCGGGCACGGACGCCCGCCGAGCCCGCGGCAGCCCGAGCCGGTCCCGCACGGCCTCTTCCAGTTCTACGACGCCGTCGCTGATGTCCCGGATCGTGTCGGAGATGTGCAGGCGCAGCGGGGCCGCGCTGTGGCCGGGGGCGACGAGTCCGTGGCGTTGTTCCAGGAGGAGGGCCTCGGCGCGCCCCTCGCGGAGCCGGTCGGCGAGGTCGGGCGGGGGCGGCGGGGCGGGCGCGCGGTGGGCCGGTGCGGCGCGGCCGGGGGCGAGTTCGACGGTCAGTTCGGGGAACTGCTGGAGCAGCGTGCCGATCCAGAGGGCGGCGTGCGCGGTCGGGTCCGCCGTGGCGGACGCCTGACTCGGGTCAGGCAAGGGAGCCTCCCCGCGGAGCGCGCGTGGTCGGCAGCGCCGGCAGGGCCGTCAAGGCAGCCGGGAGGAGGTGCGCGGGGATCTCGACCGGGCGGCCGGAGCGGTAGAGGCGGCCGCCGCAGACGCCGTCGAACCAGTTGTCGGCCGGCGCGACGATCCGCTCGCAGTCCCGCCGCACCGGGCAACGGGCGCAGGCCCGCAGGACGGGGGCGGCCTCCTTGACCTTCTTCGAGAAGACGGCCTTGGGCGGGAGCCCGGCGCACGCGGCGGCGGTCTGCCAGCCGACGGGTCCGTCGTAGTCGTAGGGGCGCGGTGGTGGGCAGGTGTCGGTGGACATGGGGCCTCCCTGGAGGACGGGTGTGGCACAGGCAGCTGGCAAGTGCCGTCCGGCCGTCCAGGTTTACAGATTGCGCGCGCGCTCGCAACGTAAACTCTGGTCACTCGCCTCACATTCACGGCGACAACCCGTCACGAAACCCGCCCCCACGCCCCCATCTCCACTGAACCTCCCCCTAATTGAGCCGATTTTTCTCAGTGGTTGCACGCGAGCACGTAATTCCGTGCGCGCAAGCAAGCTAAACTCGCTGCCATCCAAAGGAAGCGAGCACACAGATGACCAGCCAGGATCTGGACGCGTTCGCCGCGTGGGTCGAGGACCTGATGCGCGACCGCGGCTACGACATCGACAGCCCGCGCGGCGGCGGCAAGTCCCGGATAGCGGACGAGGCGGGGGTCCACCGGGCCGCCGTCACCCGCCTGTTGCAGCGCCAGAGCATGCCGGACCTCGAGACCACGCGCAGGCTCGCCCGCGTGCTGGGGGTGCCGGTCCGCGACATGCTCATCCGCTCCGGCCGGCTCACCGCGGAGGAACTCGCCGACCCCCACGACTACTTGGCCTCCCCCGCACCCGGCGCCGAGTTCGCCCGACGCCCCACGCTGGAGGAGGTCGCCGATCTGCTGGGGGTGCCGGCCGACCGGCGGGAGATGTTCGTGCGCGTGGTCGAGCAGTTCCTGCCGAACGACGTGCCGGCCGTAGAACACGCGGAACGCGCGGACACACGGCTGCTGATGACCGACTGACCGGCTGATCCCGGTCACTCGTCTCCAGTCGCTCACCTCCGGTGCTCACCTCCGGCCACCCGTCGGCGGTCACCGGTTCGCGGTACGAGGGAACTGGTCCCTCCCTCACCGCTCCCAGACTTCTCCCCCCACCCCCTCAACCTCCCCCACTCACCCGGTTCTCGGTTTTTAGTTGCGTGCGCGCACGCTCGTCTGTCACAGTTGGTGCAGCGGCGGAGCTGCGCCCGCAGGCCGGCCGCTCAGTGCCTCGTCGCGGCGTGCAGGTGTACCGCCGTGTCCCGCACGCCCTCCCGAAGCTGCCCCGAGGTGACCCGGCATGACCACACCCACTCCACCGAGCGCCTTCCCCGACGTCGAAGCGATGATCGTCGACATCCTGGAGGACGACTCCCGGCTCTCCGGCGCGATCGTCGCCGTACAGGCGCCGACCGGCTTCGACGGCACGGCCGCCGCCGTGTTCGTCAACCGGCGCGGCGGCGCCTGGGTCGGCGAACGCCATGTCGACCAGCCGCTGATCGAGCTGGAGGTGTACGGCCCGACCAAGCAGGCCGCGCACGTCCTGGCCAACGACGCCCGTCAGGCCGTACTGGCGATGGCGAACAACAAGTACGGCACGAACCTCGTCACCGAGGTCGAGGAGCAGGACGGCCCGCGCTGGCTGCCCGACTACCTCTACTCCGCGGCCAACCGCTACGTCACGGTGATGAAGGTGTACGTGGACGTCTACTGATCCCCTCCACCGATCTCCCGGACGCTCCGCGCCCCACAGACCGAAGGCCCCGCCACCCCCCGGCGGGGCCTTCTTCGTACCCGGACCTCCCGAGTACGGCAGCACCCCATCTCAACTCACCCTGAGAACAAGGAGATTCACCCATGGCAGGAACCAACTCCTCCGAGATCCGCATCGCCGGCGTAGGCCGCCTCTACGTCGCCGCCGCCGACACCGACGTCCCGTCGACCTTCTCCTCCGACACCGCCACCGACTGGGCGACCTGGAAGAACCTCGGGTTCACCTCCGGTGACGGCGTCACCTTCAGCAAGAAGGACAAGCTGGAGCCGGTCGACGTGTGGCAGGCCGTGAGCCCGGTGCACTTCGTGTACTCGGACCGCGACCTGACCCTGAAGTTCTCGCTGATGCAGTTCAACGAGGACACGCTGCCGTTCTTCATGGGCGGCGGCGGGGTCAGCGCGGTGACCGGTTCGACGGGCGTCTACCAGTACGACATCGCCGACCGGCCGTTCGCCGATGTCCGCGCTCTCGGGCTGGAGTTCACGGATGTGCGGGCGAGCGACGGTTCGACCGTGACGTACCGCTTCGGCATCCCGCGCGGCCAGGTCACCGCGTCGGACGACATCAAGCTGGCCCGCAAGTCCGCGGCCCAGCTCGGCATCACGTTCAGCGCGATGTCCGCGGCCGACGGTTCGCCGCTGGCCAGCTTCCTGATGAAGGACGCCGCGTACGCCGCGTCCTGACCCACCGGGGTGGGACGGGCAGGCCCACCTGTCCCACCCCGGGCCCAACTCCCCTTTTCCGAAGCACCTGTTCGCCTGTTCGCCCGTTCACCTGTTTAAGGAGTACTCATCGCCATGGCTCGTTTCGACGTCAACGCAGCCCGCGCCCAGCGGCTCGAAGCCCTCGGCCGCACCTGGTCGTTCGAACTCGACACCGAGAGCTACACCCTCCCCACCGAGCTGACCCGCGCCACCGCCAAGGCGCTGCGCAAGCTCGACGACAACGACGTGGACGGGCTGCTCCGACTCCTCCTGGGCGAGAAGCAGTTCACCCGCTTCGAGCAGCACGAGGTCACGATGCAGGACATCGCCGCCATCCTGGAGGCCTACGGCAAGGAGACCGGGCTCGGCCTGGGGGAAGGCTGAGCCTCGTCGGGTTCGTCGACGAACACGCCGAGGCCCTCGAAGCGGACCTGCTCCGCTATTACGGCATCGATCTGCTCGACTGGCACCGTGACCGGCTCTCCGCGCGCCGACTCACCGTGCTCGTCAGGCAGTTGCCGCACGACAGCGCCCTCAACCGGGAGCTGCACGGCGAGGCCGCCGACTGGTCGGTGACCGACCATCTGCTGGCCGCCGCCGTGGACCATCTCGCCGCCGCGAACTGGATGTTCGCCTCCGTCAACTCGGAGGAGGGCGACCAGCCGGACCCACCGGCACCGGTACCGCGTCCGTCGTACGACGGCACGGAGACCGGGGGCGAGGAGACGCCGGGTGAGGCGAGTCAGGAGGAGACGGCGGCTGCGGACCCGGCGCCGTCGACGGTCCAACTGGCCCGGTTCTTCGGCTGATTGGAGGCCGGTGGGCCCCGTGCCGGTGTTCGCCGGCACTGTTCAGCCCGCCGGGTCCTCCGCCGGTCCCGTCTCCTCCTCCCGGCGTCGCCCGGGGGCCCGCCCCTCCAACTCGTCCGCGAGAGCACGGGCCTTGACGGAGAGACGAGGGCGTTTCCCGCTCCGGTCGCCGGCGGGCGCAGAGGACGATGCCGGTTCGGACGACTCCGTTCTACGTCCCTTCTCGCGTCCGGCACCGGTGTTCAGCGGAGGCACGCTGGGCCGCCCGTTCCGCCGTACGACCGAACGCCGTTCGGCGGGCGCGCCACGCTTCTCCCGCACATCGCGGGCGGTGACAAGGATGTCGTCGGCTTCCGCATCCGCGTTCGGTACGCCGGTATCCGCTAGGTCTACACCCGCCTCCGCCTCCGCCTCCGCATCCGCTACGTCCGTCTTCGTATCCGGTACGGGTGACGGCGTCCCGTCCGCCACGACCCGCTCCCGTTCCCCGCGCTCTTCTACTCGCGTCAACTCGGAGGGAGGGCGCAACAGTTGGACGTAGGGGAGCTGAATGACCTCGCCGCCGCCATTGCCGTTGCCGTACTCCCGCGCCCGGCGCGGCCGGCGCCCGGTGCGGGCGTCCTCCTGCCCCTGGAGGTAGGCGGCGGTGATCCGTTGCTCGTACGCCCGCCGCACGGCCGGGAGTTGCTCCTCGACGACGTCGGCCCACCCCGCGCTGTAGGCGGCGAGTTCACGCCGGTCGAGTTCGGCGCGGGGCAGGATCACCAGGTCGTCGGGGGCGTGGCCGAGCCGTAGGACGAGTTCGGACAGGCGGGCGATGAGATGGGGAAGATCGGGGGCTTGTTCAAGCCAGTCGATCACATGCGTCTGCCGCGCGTTGCTCGCGTTCCCATCCACCCCGTAGGCCTTGCTCTCGTCCCTGCCCCACCGCGCCCCCCAGCGCGAGGACGGCCGCCCCATCGCCGCCCACCGTCGTAGCCAGGCCCCAAATGCCTCACCGGGCCTGGTAATTCACCTTTCATTCACCGACGGGAGAACGGCCGGATCCTACTTCACCAACCTGGCACAACTGCCACCGCACCCCGTATCTCCGCAGGTCCGGACCGCTGAGCGGTCAACTGTCTTCGGCAAACACGAAACACCACCACAGGATTACTCGTACACTAGTTCGAACCGACGCTTCGAGCGCACCAGGAGCGCCACCTGTACCACCAGCCGAGCGGACAGACAGGAAAGCAGGACGACGACATGGCGACTGGCACGAGTCACTCCCCGCAGCAGCCGATCGACACCTACACCCGCCTCGCCCACCTCCTGCACTCCCCCGCCCCCGACCGCACGACCCTGCTCGACCGGCTGTACGAGGAGTTGCTCACGCGGGAGTCGCGGGCGTACGCGGCGGGCTGGACGGACGCGCTGACGGAGGCGGGGCGGGGGCGGGGCGGGCGGCCGTAGTACCTGCCCGTCTCCCGGCCGAGCGGCAAGACGCAGGCCGGCTTCCATGTCGACGACTTCCTGGCGGCACTGCTGGGCGGCGTCATCGTCCGGGCAACTGCCCTGCCTCTGCTGGCACTTGACCCACGACCGGCCGAGCGAACACCGTAGCCACGCGGCCGCGACCGGACCTCAAGAGGGGTGCCGGTGGGCCGGCCGAAGGGCGAAGGTGCACCAGACCTGCTTCTCGTCGAACCCGGTGCGATGCCATCCCCACCGCCGCGCCAACGCCTCGACGAGCCGCAGCCCTCGGCCGCCCTCGCTGAACGGGTCGACATCCAGGGGGAGTTCGGGCACCCGCCCGGGGGCATGGTCGTTCACCATCACCCGCAGCACCGGCGGCGCGAACTGCCGCCCGGCCCCGAGCGTCAACTCCAGCCCGGCGAGCCCGCCGCCGTGCCGTACGGCATTCGTGCACAGCTCCCCCACGGCGAGTTCGACGGAGTCGGCCAACTCGCCCAGCCCCCAATGCTCTTGGAGCCATACGCGGGTGCGGTGCCGGGCTTCGGCGACGGGGCGGAGGGGGTCGAGGGCGGAGGTGTCCCAACCGACGCGGGTGGGGGTGGTGTTGAAGGGAGGGAGGTCCATCGTTCACCTCGCGGTGACGTGCGAGGGAGTCGATCAGGGAGGATGGCACGCGAGCGTGACCCCTGTTCGTGATCTTTGGCTTCGAGAACCTTGATCATCAGGGTTCGCGTTCGTCATTTCCACTCGGGCGTTTCGCGCGATGCGAGAGGATCTCTCCATGGCGACGTATGTACTGATCCATGGCGCGGCAGTCGATTCGTGGTACTGGGGCCCGCTGGCTGCCGAGTTGAGTGACCGGGGCCACGACGTGATCGCGCCGGACCTACCGTGCGATGACGAGTCGGCTGGGCTCGCGGAGTACATGGACACGGTGCTCAAGGCGATCGGTGAACGCACCGATCTCGTTGTCGTCGCCCACTCGTTCGGTGGTTTCACCGGGCCGCTAGTGTGCGATCGGGTGTCGGCGGACCTGCTCGTGATGCTCCAGGCCCAGGTCCCGAGGCCGGGCGAATCACCGGGCCAGTGGTGGGACAACACCGGTTACGGGCCGGCGCGCGAGGAGGCCGCTCGCCGGCGAGGTGTCGCGGATGGCACGGAGGAAGACACGCTCTCCCTGGTGCTGCATGACACGCCGGCCAACCTGGCCGCCGAGTTCGTGGCCGAGCACCAGCGGAACCAGGCGCCGACCCCGTTCGGGAAGCCGTGGCCGCTCGATGCATGGCCCAACGTGCCGACCAGGTTCCTGCTGTCGTCCGACGACCGCTTCTTCCCGCCCGAGTTCATGCGGATGATGGTCGCCGAGCGCCTTGGTTCCCAACCGGACGAGATGCCCGGCGATCACTGCCCCATGCTCGGTCACCCGAAGGAACTGGCCGACCGCCTGGAGGCGTACTGCGCCGAGCTGTAATCGGCCTGCTCGGCGCATCGCTCATCTTGCGACCTGAGAACGCATCAGCCCTGAGGCGTAGCAGCAGGCCGAACTCCTGCGTGGGTGGGCGTCATCGTCCGCGCAACGGTTCCGAACTTTCAATGAGAAGCGGCAACCGCTGTCAACGCGGTCACCGCCGCGGCGATACACAAACCGACGATCACCAGGTATCCCTCCTGGGTCTTCCATATCGACTTCTTCAGCACCTTTTCAGTCGTCGCCCTGTCCGGCTTGAGCGGGTCGTAAACGACTCCGACGACGGATTCGTCACCGGCGAGCCCGAGATCCTCGGCCGCCAGCGTGACGTAGTGCCTCTCCTCGCTCTGGTCACGGTAAATAACGTCGATCGAGGGGATGTCCGCATTCCAGCTCGTGCCGCCGCATCGACCTTCGGTCCGAACTCCTCGCCTTCGGAGAATACGCACGTCCCGAAGTCCGAGCATTCCCAACGCCAGGAACACCAGTGCCGGCACATACAGAATCAGGATGAACAAATGAACACCTTCCGCAGGCTTGGGGTTCCGGGCACGCCCCTCACCACTCACATGGCCGCACAGCGGCCACTATTTGCCCTTCCCCTCCAGGCTCCAGCGAGAGAAAGTCCGGAGGAGGGCCCTCCATCGCCACCTACGGCTGAGGTGAAAGCGGACCTGAGGAAGAACCTTACCCTGATGTAGACCATCCTTCGTCCAGAAGGAGTAATTAATGTCGTCGGGATCGCCGAAAAACTGCCAGAGAACAGCCGGCCCGCTCTCCTTGGCGATGAAACGGACCATTTCCTCGGCCTGAGTCATCCTGTCCAGCCAGAACAGCACGAGTGTGGTACCCCCGTGCGAGGCGTTCTCCTTGCACACCGCCTGCACCGCCGGCAACGGGAGGCCGAACCACGGACTGTCGGCCGCACCCAGGCGCTTTTCCACTTCACTGGCAGGTGCAGCATCCGCGAAGAGCCCTCTCTTCATGTTCGGCCTGACAGCCCAGTCAGCGATCCATTTAGGCAAGGACGTCCGTTCCAGCCTCGTGCGGATCACCTCGGTGCCATCACCGCTTTTCTGTTCCCCGTAGAGGAACACGTCCATTCCTTGCCCCGGGGAGATCTTCTCCGCTATGCGCAGAGAACGCTCCGCACACCAAGCGATGGAGCCTTTCTTCTCCGGCTCGAAATACCATTCCCAGCTCGTTGGCACAACAAGGACAACGCGAGCACTCACCGAATTCGAGCCATTCGAACCATTCGACACACCAGAATCACCCATAGCCGAACGCTATCACAGGCGGCAACACAGGAGGCGGCCATGACAAGAAATCTGGCAGAGCTGGACTCGGCCCTCAAGGATACCGACGAGGACATAGCCAAGCTGAAAGAGAAGCTCGCCCGAACCGCTAAGTCCATGTCGAATGCTCAGACCGGATTTTCCACGGCGTTCACCGCTTTGACGGGCAGTGTGACCGCCCTGACCCTCTGGTCCGTCGGCATCTCGCTCTTCAAGATGGACGAGAAGGGGATCACCATTCTGGGCGCCACCAGAGAATGGCCCTGGAAGAAGAAGATCGACGAACTTCAGAAGAAAATCGAGTCCGCCCTCCAGAAAGAAGACCGACGCAAGAAGGCGGAACGTGACGAACTCATCGATACAAACAGGACGTATATCGAGAGGCTGAGGACCTACGAGGAAACCTTCTACACAAAATCACACGCCGCCCATCTGAGCGAGCGCGTCGACACCGCCAAGCGGTCGGCCGACCGCGCCAACCGGGAAATCGCCGGACTGCGCGGACAACTGCGCTCCGCCGCAGCGGCAGGCATGCCGAATGCCGTACCGCCGAACATGAGCGCGAAACGGGACGTAACGGACCTCAGAACATCCGTCACCGCTCTGAACCAGGCTCTCGCAGGTATCTGAGCCCGGTCGGTCGAAGCCAGACCAGGTGCGACCCAGAGCCGCGAAAGGATCGGACAACACATGTCTCTCGTTCAGGCACTGTCCAGAACGGCCACCGGACTCAAGAACTTCCAGACCCAGGCGAACACCGCGGGCACCGCCGTCAAGAGCGTCGGCGACAAGGCGAAGTCCGGCGAAGGTCAGCTCAAACAGTTCAAGACCGCCGCCCAGGGCTCCGGGAAGGAACTGAAAGACCTCAAGACCGCATCCGACCAGACCGAGAAATCCCTCGCCAAGGCCGGCAAGACCGGTTCCAGCGCCGGCACCAATCTCGGCAAATACGAGTCCGGGGCCGGAAAGGCTGCCACCGGCCAGGACAAGATGAACAAGTCGATGAAGGGCAACTTCTTCGGCCTGCTCATGCAACTGCTCGCGCCGCTCATCCAGAAGGTCATCGACATGGTGACCAACTCGAAGACCATGCAGAAGGTCCTGAAGCAGGCCTTCGAGGTCATCAAGGCCGTGATCAGCAGCGTCATGAAGGCCATCGAGCCGATCATGAAGAACGCCGGCAAGCTGATCAAGTCGGTCTGGAGCGGCATCAAGACGGCGATCACGAACATCGTCAAGGCCGTCGCCACGGTCATCAGGACCTACGTCAACGTATGGAAGTCCATCATCACCGGCGTCCTGAAGGCGATCAGCACGGTCGTCTCCAGTGTCTGGAAGGGCATCAAGACCGTCATCTCGCCGGTCGTCAGCTGGGTCAAGTCCGCGATACCGGACGCCTTCCGGGCCGTGAAGGACCGGCTGTCCAGCATCTGGGGTGGCCTGAAGGGCATCGCCGGCCGGGCCTTCGACGGCATCAGGGGCGCGGTCCGCGACCCGATCAACGCCGTCATCGGTCTCATCAACCGCGCGATCGGCGCCCTCAACGGCATCCACGTCTCCATCCCCGGCTGGGTCCCGAAGGTCGGCGGCAAGACCTTCGGCGTCAGCCTGCCGAGGATCCCCGCGCTGGCCACCGGCGGTGTCGTCATGCCCCGTTCCGGCGGTGTCCCCGCGCTCCTGGCCGAGGCGGGCGAGGCAGAGGCCGTACTCCCGCTCAGCAAGCTCGACCGCCTGCTGAAGCGTGCCGCCTCCCAAGGGCGGGCCTACGCCGGTGTCTCCGGCGGCGACGGCAGCGCGCTGCACATCGAGCACTACTACGCGGCCGAGACCAGCACCCCGCAGCGCACCGCCGACGCGCTGATGTTCCTGGCGAAGGCACGCGGATGAGCAGCGCGGCCACCCCGCTTCACCATCCACTCGCCGGTGCGGCCCCCGCCCTGAGCTCCTTCCGGACCAGGGTCGACCAGGCCCAGTCCGGCGTACGGTCCTTCACCCAACGCGTCACGGGCGCCGCGAGCGACCTCGACCGCGTCACCACCCCCACCACCCAAACCGCCACCGCCGTACAGCAGATCAAGACAGACGCGGACACCGCCGCACGCTCCGTCACCAGAACCGCCCAGACCGCCACCACCGCCGCGTCCGGCATCAAGTCCACCGGCACCAGGGGCAAGTCCGCCGGAAAATCCCTCGGCAAACTCACCACCGGCCTGGGCGGAGTCTTCGCCGTCGTCGGCACCCTGATCGCCGCCTCCGGTGTCCTCGGCGGCCTCCTCGACACCTTCGGTACGGCGATGACCATCGGCTCCGGCGTGATGATCATCGTCAACGCCCTCACCCGAGCCAACCCGATCGGTTTCGTGGCCGGTCTGCTCCTCCCACTCGCGGGCTGGCTGCTGGACATCGCCCTGAACTCCGAGACCGGCCAACGCCTGATGGACCAACTGGCCACGCTGATCCTGAAGTACGTCCAGAGCTACCTCACGATCCTCGGCCCGATCCTCAAGCTCATCGCGAGCGCGGTGAACACCTACGTCACCGGCTACCTCACCCTGATCACCACCACCCTCTCCGTCCTCGGCACGGTCATCGGCACCGGCTTCGCCACCCTCAAGGCGCTGACCACCGGCGACACCCGCGCCCTCAGCGGCAGGGTCTCCGCGATCTGGAGCGGCTTCAAGAACGCCGTGAAGCCGGCCCTGAACTGGATCACCAAGGAGATCCCCCGCGGCTTCACCCGGGTCAAGGACGCCACCTCCAACACCCTGCGCGCGATGGGCCAGTTCGTCACGACCGGCGCGCAGACCGTGGCCGGAGTCGTAAAGGGACCGATCGAAGGCCTCGTCGCCTTCGCGAACTGGGTGATCGACGGCCTGAACAAGCTCAGCTTCAGCATCCTCGGCAAGAAGTTCGGCGTGCACCTGAGCAAGATCCCGATGCTCGCCGAGGGCGGCATCGCGGTGCCGGGCGCAGGCACCGGCAGGGTCCTGTCCCTCACGGCCCTGGACCGACAGCGCAGCCGGGCGACCACCAGAAACCCCCAACCCACCCACCGCATCAGCGAGTTCCACGAGAGCAACGGCACCGGCGCCCAAGGCACCGCCGCCGACCTCCTCTTCCTGGCCTCCGCCCACGCCCGCGCCCGCGCATGAGGCGGCACCCACCACCCCCCACCCACCCCAGCGAGGTGACGGCCCATGGCCGATCTGACGACCACCACATCCACCACACTCACCACACTCACCACCGACGACATTCCCCCCGGCTCACTCATCACCCGCGACGGGCAGATGCAGTGGGCCGGACTGCTGCTCGGCCCCGGTACGCCGTACGAGATCGGCAGTGACGGGCTGACCGGCTGGGAGGATCTGCCGGACTACGACACGACCGACGCCGACCACCCGACCGCGCACGGCGCCTGGCCGGGCGCGCGCTACGCCAAGCCCCGCAAGGTAGGCGGCTCGGTGTGGACCGTGCCGCCCAGCGACGACACCGCGTCCTCCCTCTCCGCGATGCGCGCCCTGCGCCAGGCCCTGCTGCTCGGCGACTCCGAGCGCTGGCTGGCGGTACGCCTGCACGGCGAGACCTTGGCCATCCGAGCCCGGGTCGGCCAACGCATCCTCGCCGCCGACCGGACGTACACCACGCAGGGCGTCTCCAAGGCCTCCGTGCAGTGGTACGCCACCGATCCCCGCCGCTACACCGTCGACGAGCAGACGGCCGTAACCGGCGCCCCCCAGCCGGAGAGCGGCCTCACCTGGCCGCTGACCTGGCCGCTGTACTGGGGCCAGGCCTCGTCCACCGGCGACGTGGGCGCGGACAACTCCGGCTCGGCACCCACCCACCCGACCCTGACCTTCACCGGCCCCTGCACCAACCCCACGGTCACCGACCGGACTTCGGGACGCAGGCTGCGCTACGAGATCGGACTCGCGACAGGCGACGAACTGGTCGTAGACACGGCGGCCGGCACAGTCACCCTCAACTCCACGGCCTCACGCCGCCACACCGCGGCAGCGGACAGCAGCCCCGAGGAACTCTTCGCCTTCGAACCGGGCCGAGCCGAGCTGGCGTTCCGCCCCGACACCTACGACACCGGCGCACAGCTCTCGGTGCGCTGGCGCTCGGCGGAGTGGTGACGGCCCACACACCCGCACCCGCCGACGAAACGGGAGCGGGTCGTGGCGGTACGGCGCAGCCCGCCGCGTAGCTGGTCCCCACTCCTCCCACTGTGGCAGCAAGCGGAGGGGCACAACCAGCGGCGGGCTCGCCGTACCGCCACGACCCCGACCCACCCACCAACCGCGGGCGAAAACACAGCACCCCCCCCCCGGGGGGCGGGGCCCCCCCC
>Ga0307510_10006530_pt1 | contig 13908 bp, 9 predicted proteins | sample 12_EM_MG_FD_207224 | JGI IMG/M metagenome (GOLD analysis project Ga0307510, IMG submission 207224) | Populus trichocarpa ectomycorrhiza microbial communities from riparian zone in the Pacific Northwest, United States - 12_EM | ecosystem: Host-associated > Plants > Roots > Unclassified | place... | reverse complement strand
CTTACGGACGAAGAGGTCCACAAGGGGCTCCGGATGGTCATCGGGGATGGTCTTACTACGGAAGCCATGACCGTATTGACGGGAGGGACCTTCCTTACTGCGATGGCTTTGCTGTTGGGGGCCTCGAATTTTGAGATCGGGGTATTGGCGGGCTTACCTACGTTCACCAATATCTTCCAGCTGTTGTCTGTCTGGCTGGTGGGTAAGTTCAGGAACCGGCGGCTGATAGCTGTGGGCTGTGCTATATTGGCGCGGGTGCCGTTGCTGGTCATCGGGTTTTTTGCGTTGGCTGGTTCGGCTTCTATCCATCTTTTGATGTCCCTGTTATTCTTTTATTATTTCTTTGGGTCCATTGCGGGTCCGAGCTGGAATTCATGGATCAAGGACCTGGTGCCGGAGAACATCCTTGGAACTTATTTTGCCCGGCGGATCCGTCTTTCGCAGATCCTGAATATTTTATTAAGTATTGGTCTGGCATTGTTGCTGGATCTTGTGAAGAAGCAATTTGCGGGGTTCGAGCTGCTGGCTTATGCGATGATGTTCATTGCGGGCGGGGTGGTGGGTATAAGCGGCGCATTTATTCTTTCACGTGCGCCCGAACCTGTATCTGAGATGTCCGAGACTCATTTCCTGAAGTTGCTGAGGCAACCGTTGCGGAACAGCAATTTCAGCAGGCTGTTGTTGTTCAATGCTGCCTGGGTATTCTCATTGAACCTGGCCACGCCTTTCTTTACGGTCTATATGATCAGGACGCTGAACCTGCCCTTGTCCTATATCATTGTGCTTTCCAGTATCGGACTGCTGAGCAGCATTTTTACGATCCGTATCTGGGGGGACTGGGCGGACCGGTTCAGCAATAAGACGATCATTGCCGTCGGAGGGCCGTTGTATATTCTTTGTATCATCGGGTGGTGTTTCGTGGGGATTTATACCCATCTGTATGCAAATCTTATATTACTGGTGCTGATCCATATAGGCAGCGGTATTTCCACGGCGGGTATCAATCTGTCGCTGGCGAATATCGGTCTCAAGCTGGCACCGAAGGAAGATGCCATTGTGTATTTATCTACCCAGAACATCATCATGGCTTTCTTTTCTTCGCTGGCTCCGCTGCTGGGAGGTGTGCTGGCCGATTATTTCACGACCCGGCATCTCAGCGTTACGGCGCAGTATACGAGTCCGCATTTTCATAGGGTCTTCCGGCTTCTGGTGCTGCATGAATGGAATTTTCTGTTTCTTATCGGCGCATTGCTGGCGCTGGTGTCGCTGCAACTGCTGATCGCCGTGCAGGAGAAGGGTGAGGTCGAAAAAGAAAAGGTGGTAAGGCTGGTGCGGCATTCGATCAGGAGCAACTTAAAGGAGACTTTTCTGATCGGAGATGTCATTCAGTGGCATGAGCAGCTGCGGGCGATGGTGCGCAAGCGAATTACAGGAACATAGAATATGGAAAATAAAAAGAAATGGTGGAAGGAGGCTGTTATTTACCAAATCTATCCCAGAAGCTTTAAGGATAGCAATGGGGATGGTATCGGGGATCTTGCCGGTATCGTATCCGAACTGGACTATATTGTTTCGCTGGGTGTAAATGCGGTGTGGATGAACCCGGTCTATCTCTCTCCGGGTTGTGATAACGGATATGACATCAGTGACTTCAGGGCTATCCAGCCGGAGTATGGTACGATGGAGGACATGCGGCGGCTGATCGATGAACTACATGTCCGAAAGATCAGGCTTGTAATGGATATGGTGCTGAATCATACCAGTGATGAGCATGCGTGGTTCCGGCAAGCCAGGGGCTCGCGGGATAACCCGTATTATTCGTATTATCATTGGTGGCCGGCTGAAAAGGGGGAGCCACCGCATCGCTGTGGATTTTTTGATGCGGCCGGGAAAGGGTGGCAATATAACAAAGCTACAAATTCTTACTATCTGCATTATTTTGCCGCTGGTCAGCCGGACCTGAACTGGGAGAATCCCGAAGTGCGGCGTCAGCTCTATGACATGCTGAGATTCTGGCTGGACATGGGTGTGGACGGTCTGCGGATGGATGCGATCTGTTTTATATCGAAGGATGTGGATTGGCCGGAGATCAGCCCGCAGCTGCTGAAGGAGAAATATCACGGAGACTGGGGCCATTATTATGCTGCGGGTCCGCGGCTGCATGAATACCTGCGGGAGATGAACGAGGCAGTATTGTCGAAATACGATGTAACGGCGATAGCGGAAGCAGCCGGGATCTCTTCCGATCAGGCATTGCTGTTTGTCGGAGAGGATCGGAAAGAGATGGATATGCTCTATCATTTTGAGGGGGTGGCGATCGGTTATATCCCGGGGGAGTTCAAGAAGGTCGATGCTTCCCGTTATCACCTGAATGAATGGAAGGAGGTATATACCCGGTGGAATGATGCGCTGAAGGAAAAAGGGTGGGGGACTGTATACCTGGGCAATCATGATCAGCCGAGGATGGTGTCAAGGTGGGGGGATGACAGCGAAGTATTCAGAGAGGCTTCTGCGAAGCTGTTGCTGACCTTTTTGCTAACGATGCGGGGGACACCTTTTATTTATAATGGTGATGAATTGGGGATGACGAATATCCGGTTTGAGAAGATAGCCGATTACCAGGATATAGAGACCCGGCAGATGTATCAGAATCTTACCGACAAGGGTGGAGATGCGGAGGGTTTTTTAAAAGATCAGCAGCTTACGGGGCGGGATAACAGTCGAACGCCATTCCAGTGGACGGCGGGTCCCAATGCGGGGTTTACGAGCGGGCAGCCGTGGATAAGGGTGAACGCGAATCATTCGGTCATCAACAGGGAGAAGCAGGAAGAAGAGAAGGGGTCGGTGCTGAATTATTTTAGGGAAATGGTACGGTTGAGGAAGGAGAACGCTGTGCTTGTATATGGGGATTATGAACTATTGCTGCCGGAGCATCCCGCTATCTATGCGTATACCAGAGGCTATGAAGGCAGGGTATGGACGGTATTGCTGAATTTTAGTAACACGGAGCAGGGCTGTGTCGTTGGGGGAAGGGAGGTGACGCTCGGGGCTTATGAAGCTGTTATTTTGCGATAATACGACAGCAAATTATTGAGTGCGCCGAGGATCCGTCCTGGGGTGGGGAAGGGGATATGTGCGTTGTATAATGTTTCGGCTACGTGGCGGATGACCTCGTTTTGACTTTGAGCGGATTGGCCAACTGAAAATTCCAATACCTCCGATGGTACTTTCCAGGGGGTATGCTGTGGATTGGTTTGTGCGTATAAGACGACCACTGGTGTGTCAACAGCGGCGGCAATGTGGATGGTGGCTGTATTGACGGAGATGGTGAGGAGGCTTTGGGCGATGACGCTGATGAATTCTTCGATCGAAAGCAAGCCTGCCGCAGAATAGATCCCGTTGGGCGTGGCTGCCGCCAGGTAGTCTGCTTTGGTCTTGTCGGAGTTGCTGCCGGTGACGACGAGCTGAAAGGGGGTTTCCTGTCTGATCAGCAGTGCGGTGGCTGTCCATAGAGGAAGAGGGTATTCTCTTTTTTTTTCGCTGACGCCTGGATGCAGGATGATGAAGGGCATGGAAAGATCGACACCGATGGAAGCCAGTTTTTGCTCTGCTCTTTTTTGTGCGGCAGTGGTATAGGTGATGCGCAGGTGATCGTCGGTCGTACCCGCTCCGATAGAGGCGACCAGCTGCAGGTCCCTTTCGACCTGGTGAATGATCTCGGAATAGGGCTCTTTATCAGGAAGCCATTTTGTGAGTAAATGATAGGGGTTTTCGCGGCACCAGGCGAGTCTTTCGGGTATACCGGCGAGAAAGCATAGGACGGCAGCCGGCAGCGGACTCTGGCTATAGACGGTAAAGATGACAGCGAGATCGAAGTTGTGATTGTGCAAAGTACTGATCAGCTGCTGGCAGTCTGATGCAGAGGGAAGGACGCCGGTCTTTGTCCAGGGCAGGTCAGTTGTAAGGACCTCATCGATCCCGGGAACAAAGGGGGTGATGGGCTTGCCCATTGAGGAGGTCAATAGTGTAAGGCGGCAGTGGAAAGTTTCTTTGAGGGCGTTTAGAGCCGGGCTGGACATGAGTATGTCGCCCATGTTGTCGGCGCGGATGCAAAGGATATTTTTATAAGAGGGATGGGGTAACATGGGCCAATTGTTTGTCGAGAATGGTCGCAGCGGCTTCGCGCAGGTCATTGACCATAAAATCAGGTTTTCTCCATTTGTTCATCTTCCATTCCGTCTCGTTGCCGTTGTTCAGCAATATGGTCCTGCATGCTGCGCGGTGGCCTGCTTCGACATCGTTGAGGATGTCGCCGATCATCCAGGAGTCGGGAAGTGAGATGCCGAAGTCATCGGCTGCTTTCAGGAGCAGGCCGGGAAGGGGTTTCCTGCATTGGCAGGTGCGGGCATAGGGAAGGATCTTTCCTTCTGCGGCGTGGGGGCAATAATAAATGGCGAGGGGATAGATGTCCTGTTCGGCGAGGAGCTCCCATATGCGCTGAGATACCAAGGTGAGATCGGCCTGGCCGAAATAACCCAAAGCCACACCCGATTGATTGGAGACAATGATGATGTGATAACCGGCTGCCTGTAGCATTTTTAATGCATCGCCCGCGCCGGGCATCAGGGTGATCAGAGCGGGGTTGACATTGTAGGGGATGTCGGGGATGAGCGTTCCGTCCTTATCGAGAAAGATCACCTTGTGACTATTTTTCATGATCCGGGGGCATTGAGTACGGGATAAAGTGGATGTCCTAACAGGGTGCCGGCGGCTCTTACCGGGAAGGTTTCCCTGTCCATTGCGAAGGCCTTGTGGCGGGCCAGCTTTTCGCGTCTCAGGGTGGATTCGACCTGTCCATAAACTTCGCTCATCTGGTGGGCGACTTTTTTCCAGGTGAATAGTTTGTGCACACGCTTCAGTGCCTGCCTGCCCATTTGTTCGGCCAGCGCAACATTCTTTAGCAGCTGATCGATCTTTATGGCCAGGTCGGCGGGTGTCTTTGGCGGGACGAGGAAACCTGTGCGGCCGTGAGCGACGCTGTATTTGATGCCACCTGTGTCGGAGCCGATGACCGGTATACCGCAGGCCATTGCTTCCAGCGGAGTGATGCCGAAAGGTTCGTACCAGGGGGTAGTGATGAAGATGTCGGCTGCTGCATAATAATACCGGAGCATCTCCCTGCTTTTTCTGCCGGTGAACAGGACAAGATCGGCTACGTTGGTCGCCTTTGCTATGTCCTGCAGCCGTCCTATTTCGGGCGTCAGCAGGGGATCGGGATCGTCTGAATTGCCGCCGACTATGACGAGTCGTACTTTTTCCGCCTGGTGGGTCAGGTGCGCCAGCGCTGTGATCACGGTGTCTATGCCTTTACGGGGCACCATGCGGCCCAGTTGAAGGAGAATACGTCCGGTCTCCGGGAGACCCAGCTTTCGACGGGCTTCGCGGCGGTCGAAGGGTTGGAATTCCGCCGGATTAAAGCCACAGGGTACGACGGATATTTTTTCGGCTTCGGCGTCGTAATAGCGGATAAGGTCTTCCCTGTCCTGCGGGCATTCGGCGATGATGCGGTCGGCATCCCGGACGATGAATCGTTCGATCAGGCATCTTTCCGGCGGGAATTTATCTGCTTCCTGCTGATAGGCTTTTCTCACGAGCCCTAAGGCATGGAAGGTGACGACATAAGGAATGTGCAGCGTCTTTTTTATCGAGGAAGCCACCAGTGCGGACATAAAGAAATGGGCATGGATGAGGTCGTAGCGTAAGCGCTGACGGCTGATGAATAAGAGCATATTATCCCGGAACTCTTCCATATGAACCAGCAGGTTCTCCTTTTCGATGATGGCTGACGGACCGGCCTTTATATGAATGACCCTTATACCGGGGAGCCAGTCGATGATCTCTGCCTGTTGTGTATTTTCTTTGCGGGTGAAAATGTCAACGCTGTAACCATCTTCGGCGAGCTCCTTTGCCAGTTCCGCCACATAAACATTCTGTCCGCCATTGTCGACGCCACCAAGGATCGCCAGAGGCGAAGCATGCTCACTGATGAATGCTATTCTCTTCATATTGATAGATGTTAGAATTGATCGCCAAACGGAATGTCTCTTCCCATTCATTGGTAAAGCGATCTAAATTGAATTTTTTCCGGGCTATACGTTTTGCTCCGGCGCCAAGAGCTGCTGCAACGGGCAGGTCAGCGAGCAGCCTCCGCATCTTTGCGACTAAATAGTCCAGGTCGGTATGGATATAACCGGTGACGCCATCCTGGAGGGCCGTGGAGTATTCGGTCGTGGCCAGCGCTACGATGGGCATTCCGAGGGCCATTGCCTCACAGACGGCGAGTCCCATGCTGGTATATCGTATAGGATTGAAGAAGAAGCGAAACCGGCGAATGTAGGCTGGAAGCGCCGGATGAAGGACTTCTCCCGATCCACCGTATTCAGCGGTCCCCATCCCTATCAGCTCGAGCGGTACCTGTCGGCTCGCCTCTTCAAAGATGTCTGCGCCCAGCAGTCTGCCGCGCTGGTGCAGGTTATTTATGACCACGATGCCTTTTTCAAATTCACCGGAATACTCGCATTCGGGCTTGGGTACTCCGTGTTCGATGACGCGGACGAACCGGCTGTTATTCCACCACATAAGCTTGTTATAATGACTCACGTGAACCATCAGCACTTCCGGATCATTCATGGGATGCCTTGTGTCGGTAGGGTGTCGCAGCGGCGGGTCGTGCTCGACATAAATACGTGGCAGGCGCCGCTGCTCTTCGCTGAGGATCTCGTACTGATCTGTAAGAAAGTTCTTATTTGTCTGGAAAAGAATGCAGTCGAAGGTCTGGTTCTTTACTTCGGCGGCATCGATCTCTATGACATTGTCGCCGAAAGGGAAGGTGTTGCCTCTGCCATAATACCCTTCGTCCTTTTTTTTATTCACGGGGATATAGATGGTATAGTTTCCCTTTGAGAGGTAATAGAGATAGGTGCCATGAATATGCCAGGTGAAAACGCGGATCGTTTTCTTTTCACGATTGTCTTGCATGTAATTCAATTTTATGGAGCGTCGGAAGAGGAGGTTAATTCGCATGATGAAAAAATTATACCACCGTTGACGTAAGTGTGGTTGCAGTGCGGGTTGTGGAGGTTTGTACACGTGTTTGTGCAGATCGTGAAACAAAAGGACTAATTGACAGAAGCGTTTCTGACAGGGCGCGAAAATTGAGGTGGTGCGGGCATGTATACACTAGGAATCAACGCTGCCTTTCACGATCCATCGGCGTGTATTGTGCGGGATGGGATACTACTCGCTGCAGCAGAAGAAGAGCGTTTTACGCATATCAAACATGGCAAGCGGCCGATACCATTTTCAGCATACGAATTACCGTATCATGCCATCGACTATTGTCTACGGATAGCGGGTATTCATTTGAAGGAGGTGGATCACATCGCCTATTCGTTCAATCCTTTCCCGCTATTGAATGAGGGCACAAAGGAGGGGCAGATCTATTCGGAGTGGGACCCGTTGTTCCTGTCCTTTATCGTGAATGCCCCGGCACAGCTGGAGGATGGGTATCCGCATCATTTGCAGGCTCGTCTGGCGGGTGGGGGGACTCATCCGGAGAGATGGCATTTTGTGCAGCATCATGTTGCGCATGCGGCCAGCGCCTTTTTGCCTTCGCCTTTTGAGACGGCGGCTGTCATGACGATAGACGGCCGTGGGGAGTGCGCCACCACCAGCTATTACCGGGGGAAGGGGAATAAGCTCGATCTGATCGATGAAGTCGATATGCCTCATTCGTTGGGTCTTTTATATGAGGCAGTGACGGGATATCTTGGCTTTCTTCATTCCTCGGATGAATATAAGGTGATGGCCCTGGCTTCTTATGGCAAGCCGGTATACCTGGATACATTCAGGTCTCTTGTTCATTTGAATGATGGAAAATATACTATCGATCCTTATGATCTTGTGGAACTGTTCGGACCAGCGAGGACAAAGGACGGGCCGTTGCTGCAGAAGCATTTTGATATTGCGCATTCTTTGCAGAAGATATTGGAGGAGACAGTGCTGAAGCTGGCGAACTGGCTGCAGGGGATGACCGGGGAGGAGAATCTTTGTATGGCGGGGGGTGTGGCGTTGAACTGTGTGCTGAATGCCTATATAAGAGATAATGGACCTTTTAAGAATATATGGGTACAGCCTGCGGCGGGGGATGCGGGGACTGCGCTGGGCGCAGCATTGTGGGTTGATGCGCAGCAGCGGGGGGACGGGACCAGGCCTTTCCGTATGGATCATGCGTATTGGGGGCCGGCTTTTGAAGATGATGAAATAGAAAAATTTTTGCAATGGACGAAGGTTCCGTATAAGAAACTGGAGGATGTGGCGAGTGAGACGGCGGCAATATTGGCGGGGGACAAGGTGATCGGCTGGTACCAGGGGCGGATGGAATTTGGCCCGAGGGCGTTGGGGAGTCGTTCGATACTGGCTTCGCCGATAAGCCCTTCGATGCAATCCCGTCTCAACGAGATAAAGGACCGGGAGGATTTCAGGCCTGTAGCCCCGGTGGTATTGGAGGAGGAGGCGGAGGAGTGGTTCGAGGATGCGGGGCAGTCGCCTTTTATGTTGTTCGTGCATAAGGTAAGGGAGGAGCGGGCGGAGCAGATCCCTGCGGTGCGGCATGTGGATGGTACGGCGCGGATCCAGACGGTGAACAGGGATCAGCATCCGGCTTATTATGATCTGCTGCGGGAATTCAAGAAACTGACGGGCGTGCCGGTGCTGGTGAATACTTCATTTAATACGCGGAGCGAGCCGATCGTCTGTACGCCGAGGGATGCTGTAGAATGTTTCTGGACATCGCCTTTTGATGCGCTGGTTATCAATTCGTTCTTATTGGAAAAAAAATGGCAATAGATGTATCGATAGTGATACCGACCTATAAGAGGCCGGATTATCTTTTCCGCTGCCTGGAGGCGCTGTGGAAACAGGACTTTCCTTTTTCACGGTATGAGGTGATCGTTATCAGGGATGGGCATGATGAGGATACGTTGTTCGTCCTGGAGGGTTCTAAGGGACCGGGACCCGTATTTGAGCTGTATTCGCTACCAGTGAGGAAAGGACCGGCTGCTGCGCGGAATGCGGGCTGGCGAAAGGCGCGAGGGGAACTGATCCTTTTTACGGATGATGACTGTATCCCTTCTCCGTTCTGGGTTAGCTCGTATTGGGCGGCCTATCAGAGCTATAAAGGGCAGGACCGGCTGGGCTGGATCTTCGGGGAGTCGCTGGCTTTCCGGGGGCCTTTGTCGGTGCCATGTCCTCCAAGGCCTACTGATTTTCAAAGGAATACCATGGGGCTGGAGACGGCGGAATTCGTCACGGCCAATTGCGGGTGTACGCCGGCTGCTTTGAAGGCGATCGGCGGATTTGACGAATCGTTCACGATGGCGTGGAGGGAGGATAGCGATCTGGAATTCAAGCTGCTGGAGCAAAAGATCCCTATTATCAATGTGTCCGGTGCGGGCGTGACGCATCCGGTTCGCCGGGCTCCATGGGGTATCAGTCTGAAAGAGCAGAAGAAAAGTCTTTTCAATGCCTTGCTTTATAAAAAACATCCGGTGTTGTTCCGTCGTAAGATCTACCGGCATCCTTTCTGGAATTATTATCTCATCATCTTTTTACTGATGGCGGCGGTGTTTGCACTGGCGGGTTCGCGTGTCCTGGTGGCTGCGATCGCGGGTGTGGGCTGGCTGCTGCTGACCCTTGAGTTTACGGCGAGAAGGCTAAGCGGGGCGTCTCTTTCCTTTTCCCATATACTCGAAATGTTGTTCACTTCCATGTTGATCCCTTTTTTGTCGGTGTATTGGACGATCTATGGGGCTATTCGGTATAAAACCTTTTTTTTATGAGTTTTGAAAAGATTGCGGTCTTCAGGGCTTTACAGCTTGGCGACCTGCTCAATACGATCCCGGCTATCCGGGCATTGCGCCGGGCTTATCCGGATGCGGAGATCACGCTGCTGGGCTTACCCTGGGCGGGGGGATTTGTGCGGCGATTCAGCAAGTACTTTGACCGTTTCATTCATTTCCCTGGTTATCCCGGTCTGCCGGAGCAGGAGTTCGACAGTGCTGCTTTTGGTCATTTTTTGAAGGAAATGCAGGCGGAGCAGTTCGACCTTTTATTGCAGATGCAGGGGAATGGAACTATTGTAAACCGTTTGCTGGAGCAGTTTGGGGCGTTGAGGCTGGCGGGTTTTCATAATGGGGATAGTCGAATGGATCCAAGCTGGTTTGTCGAATATCCTGAACGTGTCCATGAGATCAAACGGCATCAGGTACTGATGGCGCACCTGGGTATAGCGCTGGCGGGCAACGAGCTGGAATTTCCGCTTACCGTAAAGGACCAGGAGGAATTCGAGGGATTGGATCTGTCTTTGTGTGCGCGGCATTATGTGTGTATCCATCCGGGCTCGAGGGGTGGCTGGCGTCAGTGGCCGCCGGCTTATTTTGCCTTGCTGGCCGATTACTGTGCGGAGAAGGGCTTGAATATTGTCATTACGGGTACGGCCGATGAGATCGACATAACGCGGGAAGTAATAAAATGTCTGCATTACCCGGCCATCGATCTGACGGGAAGGACGACAATGGGGGCGATGGGGGTATTGCTCCGGAATGCTTTTCTGCTGATCTCGAATTGCACGGGGGTATCGCATATGGCTGCGGCATTGCGGACGCCCTCGGTGATCATCAGCATGGATGGGGAGGCACATCGCTGGGCGCCGTTGGACAGGCGGCTGCATCGGACCATTGACTGGACGGGTCATCCGAGGATAGACGAGGTGGTGCTGGAGTTGGAGGAACTATGCCGGGAAATAACAGCGGAATTCGGAGCCTTCCCGGGGAATGCTGTCGGCGGTGATAAAACCTCCGTGCATTTCCATGATCCTTTTGGCGATGGTCAGGCCGGCTCCGCCGCCTTTTAGGGAGCCCTGGTAGGAGATGTCGAAGATATTCTCTTTTTCTGCGGGGTCGAATCCGCTGCCGTTGTCCCTGAAAACGACGTTGATATAAGCTGGTTCCGGCTGAGAGGATGTTGTGGTATCGTGCTGCCAGGAAAAGATCTTTATAACAAATGGTCTGTCTTTCTGTGCAAATTTTGTCGATTGCAGGAGCAGGTGACGGAAGAGAAGGGAAAGCTGGAGCGTGTATCCCCGGATTATGGGGAGGGGAGAGCGGTCGATGAGGGCGTCGACGGCAGCGATCTTTCCCGCGTTGTCCAGCAGCACTCCGTCGAGTATATGGTCAAGGTTAACGGCTTCTTTTCCGATGTTGCTGTCATTGGCGGTTGCATAGGAGACGATGTCGCCGGTGAGCAGATTAAGTTTCTGGACCATGGACTGACCTCTTCGCAATTGGCCCCGGCTGGAATGACTTAGCTGGCGGGCATCCGTCCTGATGATCAGCTCGAGGGAGACATAGAGCTGTCTAAGGGTCTCGAGATAGTCGCCTGCGATAAGGCTCAGGAAAGTCTTTTCGGGGGCGCCTTCTTTTTCCACCAGTTTGATAATGCCGGTGAGCTGGCTGGCTTTACCTTCTTTGTTCCGGGTGAATACGAGGTTACGGATACGGAACCAGCGAAATTGACCTTCCCGGACTTTTAGCCGGATCTCGATCTCACAGATCTGGCCGTCTTTTAGCGATATGCAGGTTTGGATATGGTCGTCCCATTTTTGGCGGTCGTCGGGCTGAAGGGCTTCCTTGAAAAGCAGGGTTTCGCTGGTATGGGGCTGGTCATGGTATAGGACCTCGGTTATATTGGAATTCAGGAATACCATTTGACCGCTGTCTATGTCCAGTATGTAAATAATATCGGAAACAGCGCTGATGACCTGTTGGGTAAAGGCATTCTGATGTTCCAGGAAAGACATGCTTAAATATAGTAATTACAAAGAATTAAATAATTATGGGCGAAGAATATTTCCTATATTGTATTACGGTTTGACAAGACTCTCACTTAGATCAACCAGACACTACATATTTATACTACTGCGAAACATAGTTGTTCGTTTGTTATTCTCCATTTCCTCTAACCCCGGCCGCTTCATTATCAATGATTCTATTTTCTGTACCTGTGAATACAGATCTTAGGTAATTACCCTTAAATTAAATTCATGAACGAAAGGAATTTTACCCATTTCGCCGGAAAGCCCCTGCATATTTCTAAACCGGAAGAAGAAGGAAAGGCCGCTGAGTCCTTCCCTGTTATAGTGCTGATCACGCCTGCGGGCAATCCTGTGACGATAGGGCGTCTGCTTCATCATCTTTTACCTTCTCCTGGTATGGCATATATTATTGTTGAATATGTGCCTTATGATGAAACCGACGGGCAGCTGAATGGGGAAAGCATTCTGCCGCGGCTGCTGGAAGGGAGAACGAAGATGACTGTTAATGAGGTGACTCCCAATATGCATCTTGAAAAGAATAAGCTATATGTGTTGCCTCCCGGAGCCAATGTCAATATTGTCAACGGGAGGTTTGTTTTTTCGACTCCGCTGGTGCGGCGGAAGGACGACAATGTGCTGGATCTTTTATTGGCGAACATGGCATATGGGTTTGGCCGGCAGGTTGCGGCGATAGTGATGCCGGGTGTTACGATGGATATAACGGCGGGTCTTAGGGTGATAAAGGCGGAAGGGGGATTTACCTTTCTTCATAAGGATGCAGGTTTATTCCAGGAGATGGCGCGACCGGATGAAATGGCCGACTGTATCGATTTTATATTACCTCCGGCGGGGATAACCGAGCGATTGAAATGGTTAAAGGGATATTTCAGCGGGATAGGCTCTGGTTCGGCTGAGGCTGTTGAGGTTGAGAGGAATCAGCTGGGGCGGATCTATTTATTCCTTTTAAATCAAAAGGGGATAGATTTTTCACTTTATAAGCAGTCTGCCGTATTGCACAGGATATTGAGGCGTATGGCCATCGCTGGTACGGACAGTATGGAGGAGTATGCCGGCTTCCTGTCGGACAATGCTGGTGAGGCTGAGCATCTATACCGGGATGTGCTGTCTGTGGTTTCGGGTATTTTTATGGAGCCTGAGATCAGCAGGGTCCTGGTAAAAGAGGTCTTGCCACGTGTTCTGGACAAGAGATTGAAGACCAGCCCGCTACGGATCTGGATCCCCTTGTGTGCGGGCGGGGAAGAGGCCTGTTCGGTGGCTATCTGTGTGCTGGAATACTTAAAGGAGAAGGATATAGAGCTGCCGGTGCAGGTATTTGCGACCGATCTGAACAGGGCGACTATTGAAAAGGCGAGAATGGGTTTTTATGAGGATGGGGCGCTGGTCAATCTTTCTCCAAGGCGGATAAGAAAATATTTTATAAAAGTGGAAGGCGGGTACCAGGTAGTGGGACCTGTGCGGGAGATGTGCATTTTTGCGGCACATAATTTATTAAAGGACCCGCCATTTTCGCGGGTGGATATCATTGTCGGTCAGAATGCCCTGGCGGGTCTGCATATGGACCATTGGCATACGGTATTCCGGTCGTTCCATTATGCCCTGAATGCGCAGGGCTGGCTTTTGCTGAAGAACTGGAAGGACTCCTGGTATCCCATGGAGCTGTTTGCCCGTATGGAGGCGGCGCCGGAACTATACAGCCGTAAGGAGGTACCTGCGGCCTTTCCGCTGCCTGCTTTTTCCCGGCAGGAGCCGGATGGGGAGCGGGAAGCCGCGGAACTGTTGCTGAACGGATATGTTGCAGCTGCGATACTGATTGACGATGTTTTCCGGATAGTCCGTTACTACGGCGACACTTCTCCTTATCTCCGGCCTGCCGGGGGCCGGCCGAGTCTGCATGTACTTCAGTTGCTGGATGACAGCATTGTCTTTGACGTCAATCATCTTTTCGAAAGGCTTGG
>Ga0307510_10006529_pt1 | contig 13909 bp, 15 predicted proteins | sample 12_EM_MG_FD_207224 | JGI IMG/M metagenome (GOLD analysis project Ga0307510, IMG submission 207224) | Populus trichocarpa ectomycorrhiza microbial communities from riparian zone in the Pacific Northwest, United States - 12_EM | ecosystem: Host-associated > Plants > Roots > Unclassified | place... | reverse complement strand
CCCTCAAACTGACGGAGAGTCAGAACGAGTTAACCAAGTAATCGAGCAATACCTTCGTATCTGTGGAAACTTCCAACAAGACAATTGGACCACACTCCTCCCCATTATCGAATTCGCACACAATGCACGACCGCACCGCAGCACCCATAGATCACCCTTCAAAGTCTGGTATGGCTTTCAGCCAACCTTTAAACCACCCTTGCAACTACAGACCAGACTACAAAGTGTGGATGACCGCATCCAATACCTAGAGCAAATATGCAAAGAAGTCACTGCAGCACTCATGATCACGGCTAAAGAAATGCAAAGCAGAGGACCTGAAGAACTATCCTACACATTCCACAAAGATGACCTAGTACTCTTGGAAGCCACCAACTTACAAACGACACATCCTAAAGTGAAACTCGCTCCATGAAGATATGGACCTTTCAAGGTCATATGGGCTTCACCCACGAATTGCAAATTGCAATTACCCGAGACCATGAGGGTTCACCCCGTATTTCACAACTCATTGTTGAAACCCTACCACAAAACACAAGCACACGGACCCAATTTTGAGCGACCCCCTCCAGAAATCGTTGGAGGAGAAGAAGGACATTATGAAATCGACAAAGTCCTAGCAGCATGTCCCACAAGAAATCGCAAGAGCACACAGTACTTCGTCCACTGGAAAGGCTACACAGACGCAGACAACTCATGGATCCCAGCTGGAGAACTAACACACGCCAAAGAACTAGTCGCCGAATTCCACGCCCGTAATCGCCCTAAAGAGGGGATACGCATACGAGCCTTGCAGGCGCAAGGAGATCCTAAAGAGGGGATACTGTCACGAGCGGTACTCGCGCCCCCCAGTCTCAGCTACAAACCCGTAACTCCAAGACCACATGACTGTGGGAACATATCACATGACCCTACACGTGACTCATCACATGACCCCTTTGCCACTTGTACATCACATGACTTATCAGCACGTGACCCTGGGAACCTACAACCCCATGACCCTGGGAAGATACCACATGACCTATCAAGGAACTGGTCATCAACAACGTCACCTGACAAGACGTGCTTTGGACGTGCGTCTAACCCGTTGATCAACACGTGGCAGATCGTGGGAACGATCAACAAGACGCGTCCACTAAACAATCAACGAACATGCAACGCGACTCGATCAACAAGGACGTGACTCATTAGGGCTAGACCCTAATCGAGATGTATCATGTAATCCGCAGTTACTGCGCATTGACTGCGCAGCCCCCGTTACCTGTAATTATACCTACCCTAAACTGCGCACAGACCACCCTGTATTAGTATATAAGACCTACGAATTTAGGTGAACAGTCCTTAGACTGTTCTCTTGTCAACCCCCACACTGGAGCCCTTCAAAGCTCCATCCTCGTTAGCAGCACCCCATCCCTCGTCGTCGACAGTCTACCCGCTCCCGCCTCTCCTCGTCTTCTGTCTATTCCTCCTCAACGTCTCGTTGCTGCTCCTCTGGATCAGTCACCTTCAACTCCACGCCGTCGTCGAGTCTCGCTACCCATAAAGTAGTGAGTTCCCGACAGCTAGCCAGCTCTGGGTTTCCAAGAGGCCCTGGCGATTGCTGGGGCCGCGCGTGCCTAGGAACTTCATTATTTTTATTTTATTTCGTTATATTCATGTTCTACTTGTAAAAACAAACCGAATGATATATAATATGTTATATAAAACATGTGGTTAAAGTGCTAAAATGTGCTCACTGTCGGAGACAACAAGCTCAGTGTGGGAGGCGACGTGTTGTCAGGCGGAGGTTGCCGGATGGGACGGGAACACATGAGTGACCACTGGAAACGAGAGAAATTGCTGGGGACTGGGATGCTCAGGAACCCTTCTGGGATAAGGGGGGGATCTCAACTAGATGGCCCCGTGACACCACCGGGTTAACTGTGACACTCAGGTGCATGTAGAACTATGTTTGGTTATGTTTGATCAAGTTTGGCTTCTGGCTTCAGATTGCAGTCGGCATTAGCCGATCACGGCAATGGAATACAACTCCGCTCAGATGAAGAGCGACGCGCTGTCAATCCATGGGACCCATGGGGCTTCCAAGGGCGTCTCCTTTCCATCAATCAAGCCTCCAGAGCGGCCGCTTCTCTGACCCAAACTGTGCGTCTGGGCTTACACGCTTTCCCGCAGGCCGTATCGCTGCTTAGTCCAGAGCTCCCCTACGCCTGCCCACCACGATGCTACAGGCGAGAAGAATGTCACGTCCTGTTCTCCTCACCGCTCCCATAACTGTACGTGCTGACGCATGGCCGCGACTGGAAAACCATACGACTACTAACTGAAGAAACATTGACATCACACAGTTCGCCATCCTTTCCTCTTTGTTTTGTCGCCACACCTACAATCCCCTTCGCTCCAGCCCATCCTTCATACCTTCCTACGAAAGCTCCCCACACGTAGCAACCCCAGAATTTGATGAGGTCCCTGGTGACCGCCCAGCTGAACCCAGCGCTTCGGCGCATCCGGACGTGCCCCCGCTACCCAACCGTGAAAATTCGACCTCATGTTGACAAACAGCTGGGAGATTGATGGTGCCTTGCGTGTGGTGGGCGAAGTGGAGGAAAGTTTCAATCGCACATTCAACTACCCTTGGATCTTCCTGAACGACGAGCCATTCTCGGACGAGTTTGAGCGGCACATTGCGCGCCTGTCCCTTTTCTTCTCCTGAGGGATCCTATATCCCCGCATATCCATCCAGTCGAGTCCCGTATCTGGGCCCGTGCATTTTTCGCAGATCCCCGATGAGCTTTGGAATCCTCCTCCGTGGATCAACGACACCAAGGCGGCAGGACGGATGATACAGATGGAGAATGACGGCGTCGCGAAGAGCGAAGAGTTGCAGGCTAGGGTGAGACTTTCGTCTTTCAGCTCTCAAGTAGTCCTGACAACTGCTGTCTGTCTGTTGTAGGTATCACAATATGTGTCGATTCTACTCTGAGGTCCGATCTACCTATCTCTCTCTTGCACGTGGCCCGGCTTGTGCTGACGATTCTACTAGACTTTCTATCACCACCCATTACTACAAAATTACTGATATTATTGGCGCGTTGAGTGCGTCTTCCCTTTCACCCAATCTTCCAACTCCATCTGGCTTGACATAGGCCCGAAGCGTACTAGCATTGCGACGTCGACTTGGACCAGTTTACCTTCATGCGCGAGAACAAGACATACGGTTCGTTTCTCTCCTTGCTTGCAGGGCAGGTAGTCTAAACTCTGTTCAATTCAGGTTTCGTTCTAACTTCGCCGGAAGAGCCAAGATCGATTGACTCGCTGTGGCTCACAGTGACAGGTGCATCCACCCTTTCCTAGCTCGTCTACATGCGCATTCACCTCCGCTCTCCGAACAGAATTTATAGCCCAGCACCCCCAATACCTCGTGCCGGACAACGCGATGAACTCCCTGTCTAACAACGCCGGTGATGACTACAACAATTGCCTATATGGGTCCTTTTTCCTCTCACCCCGCTTCAGGTGAAGGGATGGTTGGCTGCTGACCATGATTGTGCAAACAGTCTTTAACAGCTTTGAGATTGCCGACATGGATTTATGACCGGAGAGGCTTACACGGCTTTCTTCAACTACCTGAATCATAACGGCGGCTTCTACTACTAGGTATGTCCTTCACCGGTACTCATCAATATGATCAGAGCGGATCCAACTGAGATTTCGTGTATGAACAGCGGCGAGGTGACGCGCCTATCCCCACAATCCGGGCATCGCTATTCGTGGGCAAGGACGGGGTCCGCCTGATTTGGGAGGTCGGATAGGAACATTTCCCGTTTACTCATTGCCCCCAAGGTGACATGTGGGAGCGTGGCGGGTGTTCTTGCGACAAGGAGGGAAACCTCGGTACGTGGCAGGACTGCCGTCGCTTGCTCACATGGGTTCGTTGATGTTTCTGTGTTTAGATTACTACGGAGGGTGGTCCTGCTTACCGAAGTGGCAGCAGACGATCAACCAAGGTCAAGAACAGTGAGTCAATCACGAATGCCGAGACGTTAAGAGGCCCGTCGTGCGTACGCTCAGACACGTTTTGTTGGAAATGTCTAGCCCAATTTTGGGCATTCCTCTTCTTTTATCGCTATTGTCGCCCTCAATTGGGCGGCCGAAACCTGGTCCTTTCCTTCTTATCTAGTTAGTGTGTCACTTTCTAGACACACTTTCTACTTTTCGGGGGGCTTGTAGACTATATTACCTGGACTTTCGTTGTCACAAATACAGATGATAAGACGCGCAACTTGTGTACCTTCTACTACCGAACTGTGACTTCGTGTCCCTACGTATATACCACAAACATTGAGCCCCGCAGCAGCTTCTTGTAACCACACTACTGTCCTCGCCTCGTCCCACTCGTTTGTGAAGACTTGTCTCCTGCCAAGGGTCGAGACCCTCCCTACTATGTATGGTCATTGGATCTTCCTCGTATCCCGTGTGGCAGTGGGAAGCTTCCGCAGGAAGTCTTGTTTGAAATCCTGCTTATACGGTGATCAAGCACAGAGGATGCAGCTGCCCAGGTTGTTATCAGCTGGGTTCAGTGCGGTGGAGAGGCGAAATGCAAACATCTGTGGAACAAAACCTGTGTATTCCTCGAGACGAAACGGATGCACCATGCAAGGTGACCAGGACGATCGGGTGTCCACTCCATCGCCTCAGCAGCACGAAAAGAAACAATCGAACGCACGAAAAGAGCCTGTATGATCCCATGTCCAAATATCCGTCCCCAGGAGAGACACGGTCCAGACCTGCGAAGGGCCGTGTAAGACATGTGCAACGTGGACTGACGGGATTTTCGAGGTGGCGCGCGTTGGTAGCGTCGGCCGATGGGCCTTGGGTGATCTGATTGTCTTCGACCGTAAGGGTTGAGGCCTTGAGGCTCGACGAGAGGAGGCGACTTGGCCGTGAGGGAAATGGCAAGGAGGGTGAGTGAGGGGAGATCTGGAGGCGACGCTGAACGCGTCAATCAGAGTGTGATTGCCTCCACGAGAATCTTCGACCACGTGACGCCATTTGCTCGATTCCCGATTCCCGAAGCTACGCGCCAGCTCACGATCATCCTCATGGTGCCAATGATCAACACTGCTACTGTAGTACCGCTTCTGGCTCGCATGGGCCTAAACTGGCTTTGCAATTCGCCTCATTTAACATTATCGAAACTTTGGATGCCTTGATGCGTGACACCTCGGTTGGGCATAATTCATGGTTTGCGACCTCTTACCGTTGCAATCACATTGACTAACCGAGTGATGAATGACATTACCATTGGACGTGTAAACGCACTGTAAACCCGTGGTCCAAGTCACGTTAGACATATCAACTCGATCAAACCTCCATCGCTTTCCTCGTCACAGAACTTCAGGTGTGCTACATCTCCTCCATCCGTCCTTCTCTGGTCCACGGCCTCTTACTTGGACCTGCCTAGTCCCTTTCCAGTGAGACAAGGAGGAAACACCCAGAAGTCCGTGAGGTACTTGATGGATCTGTGTTCTACGCACGCATATACTCCGCTAATGATCCCTATCACCGAAATAGGCCGCGGAAAAAGCTCTCGCTCAACTTAGATCGTCTCCAAATCTCGTTACTGCCAACTTGGCTTCAGGTACGTCACGTTCTTTCGTTCGCACACGAGCATCGTCGTCGCCTCACTGACTGACGTTCTTTCCTTACTTGATAAGATGGCTGGCACACGGAAGACCACCTTCGCCCTGTATTCATGGGGTGCGCGACGAAAAACGCCAAAGTGATCACGATCGCCCTCGGCTCGCTCCAACGCCTCATCTCCCTCCGTGCCGTCTCCCTCTCCGCAGTCCCAGCTACCATCCAAACCATGAATGACTGCATGTCGCAAGGCGTCGATATCCAGCTCAAGATTCTCCAAACCCTCCTATCCCTCATCACCAATTTCCCGGCCGTGCACGGTCGGCTGCTTGCAAACGTGCGTACCTCAGTTTCATCTTTGTGCTGCACCCCCCCCTTCTCTTGTATCTTGTCGTGATGGATGATGAATATTGAATAAGCCCATGTGACGCTACAGGCCCTGCTATTATGTTTCAAGCTGCACGAATCCAAGACGGCCGTTGTGTCGTCCACGGTTGCGGCAACTGGTCATGTTCGTCGTTGACAAGGTCGTCGAAGAGGCTCGCCGTCTGCTCCTCGCCAGTGAGCTCGAATCAATTACCCTTCCGGACGGAACGACGCGATCGCTCGGCCCCGCAGCGCGCGACACGTTCGCCATTTTCGAGGACCTATGTCTGCTGGGAAACGGCGAGCGTCCGCAGTTCTTGGAGCTCGAATATCTCCACAAGACGTTTGCCCTAGAACTAATTGAGAGCGTAGTAACGAACTATCATCAACTCTTCCGCAAGGCGCGTGTCTCATCCGACTCGTTCCATACTAGCAGTCCTTACATTGTTGTCATGTTCACAGCATCCAGAGCTCTTACTCTTATTACAACACCACCTCTCCCCGTTGCTTTTGAAAACGCTTTCCGAACGCTCCGGTTTCCCTCTCACACTTCGCGGGACTCGCGTTGTCTTTCTCTTGCTTAAACAATTCTCCGCCGAACTCACAACAGAAGCTGAAGTCTTTCTCACCCTGCTGATCAAAATCGTCAGTGGTGAGGCGGAAGCTAGTGAGACTCGGTCAGGGTGGATGAGGGTGCTTGCGATGGAGATCATGCGAGGGTGCGTCTTAATGATATCATTATCACTTATCGTACGGCGCTTATAGACACACGCTACACGTATTCAGGCTCTGCGGGGACGCCGAGTTCATGCGTAGCATCTGGCAACGCTACGATGATCTGGCCACCGATGGCGACGCCGGCAGTACCTCTGGCACGAGAGTCTTCATGCCCTTTGTCGCCACCCTCCAGCGCCTCGTCACATCACGTCCGTCATTACTCGGCGTCTCATCGCAAATGCAGGGCGTGGGTGTGCCCACAAGCGACTCGATTCCGTATTCGCACAGTCACAGTTTGGACAGCGTCGCGGCGATGGTGGCGACAGCAGCAAGTGCGACTGTCTCGAACGTCGTCGGAATGATGGGTACTGAGGCTGGTCTGAGCGTGCAAAATGCTGCGATGAAAGGGCAGTGGTACGCCTTGCTTCCCTCTCCTTATCTGAGCCCTCGTCACCCATTCCTTCTCACAGCATCGACCAGCTCGACAAGACAGATGCGCCGCCCATCCCCGAAGCGTACATTTGTCTCCTCGGCGTACAATGTCACGTCTCGCTCTGCGACGGCCTCGCAGGGTATGCGATTACCCTCTACAACAGCCTCGCAGTCCAGAAGCCCCCCCGCTGGATCGCCGGAGCCCGTGCGCGCGCCATCCACGCTCGACCCGTCGATGCTCCCCGAATCCGGGCCTGCAGACAGTGCGCGCGATGGTTAATGCCGGCTGTCCCGCCCTGCTCGCCGCTCTCTCCTTCCTTCCCACCACGAACCTTTCTGGCCCCCTATTTGGCGATGTTCTCGGTGCGCTGCAGGCGCTCGCCCGCACAGCAGGGTGCCTCGCACTGCGCACGCCGCGCGACGCGTTTCTTACCGCGCTCGCAAAAGCCGCACTCCCACCACGCGTCGTCGCTGCGCTCGACGAACCACCACAGGGGCAGGCGCCGCGCTCCCCCGTCTCACTAGAGGGGCTCACTCTTGGCCTCGCGGGCACCGTGGAGTTAGCGGAAGCGGCGCCGGACTGAGCCCGCGGAATTTGGGGTGCTTGCGCGCACTCGTCGCTGCTGCCATGTTTCTAGCTGGCACGCTGGGCCCAAGCTGGCTCGTGGTGCTTGAGGCGCGCCAGAACGCAGATTACGTTCTCGTCGTACCGCCCCGCCTGGTTCGGCGGCCTTGGGTCCCAGCTCTGGCGTGTCTTCTGGTACGCCAGCCTAAGGGCTATCCAGTGGTGCGCAGCAACAACTGCAATATCAACAACAGCAATCAAGGCAACAGGTGGCACATCCGCTCCTGGAAGACCTTGACCCGGACAGCGTTCAGGCTGCGATACAGCGGCTTTTCGATGCGAGCGTCATTCTCGAAGATTTGGCGTTCCACGATTTCATCGGCGCGTTGTGCAAGTTGAGTTTGGAGATGGTCAGCATGCAGAGCGGCACGAATGTCGGCTTTGGTGCTGGTGCTGGTACTGCTGGGGAGGGAACTTTGGACGCAGAAGATGATACTATTCCGAGTGCGAGCACCAGTGCTACCAGTCTCGTGACACCCCGCACAGAGCTGTTTAGTAGGAGGAGGGTGAGCGGAATCCACATTCCGTGGACATTGGTGCGTACAATTTGTACCTCCCATCGCTAAGCATTCTCCCTCGATTGATGGAACGAACGAATGATCAGCGATCTGGCGACTTTGGAATTACGCGCCTGGGTGGCGTCGCCGCACTCAACATTCAACGACTGGTCCACCGGTCTCTGGACGTCGCGTGGGATACCATCACCTCGCATCTCATTTTTGTTCTCCGCCATCCCGCCGCGCCACAGCCCATCCGTCTGCAGGCGGCGCGCACCCTCGATGACGTTCTCGTCATCATCCCACGCCACCTTAGCGCTGCACCCAGCGACCTCCAAGCGGCGGTACAGCGGCGCGTTCTCGACGTCCTCGCGCAGCAGATTATGCTCACTGGCACCGCCACGAGCACCAACATGGACTTACGTCGCTTGGGCCTCGAAACTCTTCATCAGATCCTACAGGCGTCGGGTCACACCCTACTTGTCGGGTGGGAAACTATCTTCGAGGTGCTTGGTAGCGTTTGCCGGCCCGCGGCTTCCGACCCCGCTTCGTATCTCGTTCCGCTCAAGTCCAATACCTCTCGCAGACGTCCACCGCCTCTCGTGTACCTGCAGGAGAAGGGTTATTCTGCGTTGATCAAGATCGCGTTCCAATGTATGACGCTCATGTGCGATGGCCTCGCCGCGCTTTCTCCTGAGCACCTGATGCTCTGCATCAGCACGCTTGGGCAGTTCGGGCGGCAAGCGGACACGAATATCGCGCTGACTGCAGCTGAAAGCCTTTTCTGGGGTGTCTCTGATGCAATACAGGCCAAGCGGCGCGCGGCGGACCACGAGCCGGCGTACAGCGCGCTCTGGATGCACCTCTTGCTGGAGATTCTGCGACTGTGCGCGGACGCCCGGCCAGAGGTACGGATGGGCGCGATACAAACATTGTTCAGGACGCTACAGCTGTACGGAGCTACGCTTAGCCTCGATACATGGGACGAATGCGTGTGGAAGGTCACGTTCCCGCTGCTCGACAAGCTCTCGCCACACGTACATGCGAACCCACTTACACCCCCGTCATCGCCTGATGCCGCCACCTCAGCCGCTGATGCAGACAGGGCAGCGCTAGATTCATCATCTTGGGACGAATCAAAGGTGGTCGCGCTACAATCGATCGGCGCGATCCTGAACGACTTTCTCGTGTCGAAGATTATGCACTTGCCCTCGTTCGCTGCGGCATGGGACACCTTTGTCACACACATCCGAGACGCGTTTCTACTTGATGGACGTGCTGTCAGCGCCCCAGCGCTACGCTGTCTCGAGCGTGCGCTCAAGGCTGCTGCAGCTGCCGTACCATCGACTGGCGCCGAAGAAGGCCTCAGACGGTCTCTGGTGGAGATTTGGGAAAAGACGTGGGCTAAGTGCGAGGAGATGGGCGCTGTGGTAGTCCGGCGGGCGAGTGCGGCCGCGCAGCACGTGGATTCGCCTGCGCCTTTCACTCAGGAGAGTCTGGTCGTGTTTGTGGATGTTATCAAGTGCGTGAGGAATATCGGTTGGGCGTTGGACGGCTCCGAGTGGCCGTTGGAGCGCATTTCTACACTTATGACAATTCTGAAAGGTGAGTTCGTTTATTAACCTCGTCCATCGCCATGTTGGTGACAGTGTCGGATTTCGTCTAGGTATATTGACCTATCCAAACTCACCGGATTACCGACCTGACATCGATAATCTGTCACCCGTCCAGGTAGGATCAAACCCGACCCGTTTCCTTGTCACGAATCCCTACTGAACGCGCTGCTTTCAGGCCAATGTCATGGATACCGTCAACGGAATTGAACTGGCGGAAGCAGGCGCCCCGTCCCTTATCCTCAGAGACCTGTCCGAATATGCCACTCTCGCATTTATCGCATCCTTCGACGTCCCACAGGCACACAAGCACAGCGCAGAACCTTCTATAGCTACTCAAGCATCAGACTCAACGACAACGGCGCCACAACGAAAGCGGATAACGTACATCGCCCTCGCAAAGCTGTGCATGCCCAAGCTAGCTGAGCTGTTCTTGCAATTCAAGGACAAGGACGAGATTTTCGTTGACGGGACCGTCGAGGCTGTACTATCGGCGTACGCTGTCCCGATCAAGCTCAAGTATGAATGTCTGCCACCATCAAAGTTTGGGAAGGTCTCGCCATTGTGGAAGACTGCGACGACGTGCTTCTTGAAGGTCATCAAGGAGATTGGGCCGCAGAGTAGTACCCTTTCTTCTAGTATGATTTTTCGCTGGTCCACCTACCCGTGTGCTGACACGCTTACAACGACTGCCCAGGATTATCGCCAGTGAGGGTGGAGAGCATTTGGAGGCAGGTGGTCGTTGTTTACCGCGGTGGCATTCTTGCAGACTGGTGCGTCCTTCTACTGCAAGCTACGTTCCCGTCTTCTCGCTCAGGCGCCCTGCGTGAATAAGTTCCGCCACAGATAGCCTCCCCTTCACTGAACAAGAGGACGAAGAGAACTTTGATCTGTCATTGATCAGGTCTCTTGAAACTGATGTTATTCCCTGTCTCGGTGATGACCGGGTCCCCGACTATCTCATCACCCAGCTAGCCAAGGTCTTGCAACAAGGCTCGCAGCTCTTGCAGCACGAACAGAACGACGGTCTCCCACCGGCGCCAATTAGTCCACCACATTCGAACACTAAGTCTGCTGCATGGAGTAGCAAGACTGACAGCGAAACGGTGGTGGGCAGCACGGCATGCATTGGGGAGGTCTCGAGGGAACGGGTTTCTTATTGGTGTCTCGATCTACTGTTTCTCGTTTGCTCTGACACATTGAAAGGTAAGGCCCCATGGTTCCTGGGTGATATTGGCTAGGCGATTTACGGTATATCCCTTTTCCTAGATCGTGAATCGTCGCGGAGGAGAGTCGCTGCGCTGTGCCTGCCTGCACTGATCGGTCGATGTCGCACTACGCTCGCAGGTTACGTCGCGGACGAAAAGATTCGCGGGAACCTCCCATTCCCGAGGTATGCTGCCTGATTTCTGGAATTGCGTGCATATCTTTTATCATCGTGATGTTATCCACCGTGCAGGGTTCGAGAAGAGGAGCTGATATATGTACTGCACAAGCTGCGAGAGCTGCAACTATGGCCTGGGTCGCTCTGGGCGGCTCTCTCGGAATCACCATCTAAACATGCAACGGAGCAGCCCGGTATGGAACACATTCTCTTCCATGATCGTTGGCTGATATGTAGAAACGCACAATCCGCTACCGAAGCCATCGACGGGTCTCTACCGCCTTCCGGGCTCATCGCGGATGCAGTGAAGCGGTCGTCGCGCGCGCACATGTTCCACTTTTACACATTGCTCTGCGAGATCGCGTCTTTACCACGAAAATCGCCAAATGGGTGGATCGCGGCGGATCGCCTGGCCAGATCTGGCCGGCCTGCCGCGGGCGAGGAGAAGGAACGAGCTGCAGGGGCTCAGATCAGCCATGGTGGCAGACCCACCCAGGCGTCTACAACTGCCAGTACTATTGGTACTGGTAGCGGGGCGGGCTCGAGCCTTGTGGTGTCGTTCGACGCTCGAGTGTTGGCGAGGGAATGCTTGAAGGAGGTTGGGCGTGAGCTAGGCGTGCCGCGATAATCTATCACTAGGGATAGTTTACTCTGTCTGTTGAGATTTTTTTTTTCTTTCATTTGCAAACGCTCAACGTACTGCACCGCTATTTGAAGAACGGAATGAGTCCACACATAAAAATCATGGCTGCTCAAGCTCAGTCCTCCTTTCGAGGCCTACTGCTCGGCAACTCTGTGCACGGCATCGACTTCCACAACTGGTGCACTGTCTTCCATGCCATCACCCTCCCTGTCCTCCTCTATGGCCTTCCTGCCTGGTCCCATCGAGCCCCCAAATCCCTCACTCAGATTCTGCAAGTTGCCCAAAACGTCGCTGTTAGTTGCATCAGCGGCACTTTCCACACCACCCCTGTTGCACCACTCCACAACATGCTTGCTATCCCCCCGATTAAGTATACGGTTGCGAAATATCGCACAGCTTACACCGCCCACATTTCCTGCCTTCCCCCCACCGCCATCCTCCACATGCTGCTGTCTTTTGACCAAGCTGCTCTCTACACCCCCACCGCCCCCATCCCCACCCCCCTCTCCTCCCTCCTCCCCACGTCCTTCCCCATCTTCTGCATACCCACAGGGCTCACCTGGACTCACCCTCAAGTCCACAACACATTGGTGTCCCCCAAGATGGCCACACAACAGGCAACGATATTACAGATCACCAACAACCCCTTACCCCACTACACCTCCGTCTTCATCTACCCAATCCCCCACCCCGAACACTTCGTCATGGCCTTTCTCACCTTCTCAAGTGGCACATGCATCGAATGTGGTTTCCGCACCAGCCATGACTGCATCCTTGCAGCCACCCTCGCTGCTATTGTGGGCATCCTTTCCCTGGGCCCCCACCCTGGCAAGAACACCACCATCTTCCTGCCTAACTGCAACCTTCACAAACCCCTCCTGTCCCTGACAAAGCACAAGTACCTCCCACAGGCGACGCTGTTTTCCATGGTGGTGGGGATGCACTGCTTCCTCCACCCCCATATTTTCGTCAACATTCTCCCCCTCCCCGTCAAGCTTAATAGAAAGCCAATGCAGGCGGACCCCCATATCTTTGCCTCTGAGTGGCCTGGCCCTCGAGGTAAGGACTTCAACCTTGCTGAGCTCCATGCCAAGTCCCAGCATCACCACATCCCCAAGAACCAGCCCCCCCTCCCATTGAAGACCCTCCCTTTCCAGCTCTGGAAGGCAGACCAAGAGAACTGCGCGGATCCACCCCTTTGTCATTGGACAGGTGGCATAATCCTGGTTCCCATCTCCTCCCTTCTGTCCGACCTTGTCATTGGGGCACTGTCCCTCAGACAGCTGTGTGCCATGTCTGCCACCCTCCAAGTCTTCTTCAAACACTGCTTTGGCAGGGAATACTCCCAATGCATGCGCCCCACTTCTGGGGACACTACCACCTGCCCATGTACGTACTCACAAACCCCCATCCCAATGGCCGAATTGGATCGTGACAGCGAACCTTGGCCAAAAGCCAAGGGGACCCAAGATTGGTTCAAGGGACAATCATCTGTCATGTGGCCATACACCACGCCTCACCCTATCGTAGTGTTGCCGCGACTTGGCTCAGAACCGGCCCGGCGAGCCGAAGCTGGCCGTTTTGCGACTCGGTTAACTGGACCGATCCTGGGAAAAGTCGCGGTTCCAATGACTGTTGACTCGACTTGAGTCGCGACTCGAAGTCGCCTCAGACCGCCCATCCGCTGCCCTCTCCAGTGCCTCGCCGGTTCACTTCCTTTCTGTGTCCCGACAGGATCTGTCCTCTGCCTTTCCCCTCGCTCGCTCGCTTTCTTTCTGTTCTGACTACTTGCTTGTTTTCATGTCGTGACCATTTCCACCTGCTTTGGCTGGCTGCTTTCTTTCCGTCAGACCAGGCTCATCCTCGAACATTCCAGTGAGTGTGCCTACTCCCTTGCGTTTTTCCGTGTCCTGACCGGTCCCATCCTCTGGCGTCTCCCTCACAACCCAAATCACTACTATCAGAGCCGCCCCCGTCCCCGTTGCCGCACCACCC